>Ga0307516_10004057_pt1 | contig 18345 bp, 22 predicted proteins | sample 19_EM_MG_FD_203310 | JGI IMG/M metagenome (GOLD analysis project Ga0307516, IMG submission 203310) | Populus trichocarpa ectomycorrhiza microbial communities from riparian zone in the Pacific Northwest, United States - 19_EM | ecosystem: Host-associated > Plants > Roots > Unclassified | place... | reverse complement strand
TGGACGCTGAACAGGATTGTATACGATTTAGGGTGTTGGCGGATGCCAAGATGGGTGTTTCGAAGCACCAGATATTGCTTGCTGCTCGAGCTGCGCGGAATACACAGCAAAGTGAGGAAGCTGTAGGATCGGGTGAGCATGAGAGGGAAGAAGAGAAAGATGATCTATGAGGTCGCCATTGGACTCCTACATGACCAATTGTTATATTCCTGGATGCTGTAAGCATTCCAGGTTTGTAAAGCACTTCTGTCCTCACTACTTTCTCAGGGCCGGTTTCACCGCTCGGGCCGTCTTTCCGTTGGGGGGTTGGTTGATGGTGTTGGGGTTACAAATAACTTCGCAATATTGATACTGCGACTATATCGAACGCCATACGATTCTTCGCCTTTTTGCAGTACAGACTTCGTCGTGTGACAGTATGGACAGCGGCGCGCGTCGCTTGGTTGTGGACGTCACTGACGAGAGTGACGACGGAATCTTTGCATATGCTTTGTTGCGGCGTGAGTTTGCCTTTGTAGGCATTGCAGATGAGCATGTTGATGGTAACATGCTTTATCCTTCAGGTCCGTTTTTGGTATGCAAGGCTTTTTCTCTCAGACAATTTATAGAACAGTTCCCTTATCTTAGTAAACGCGAGCTGGGTTGGATAGCTGCTGCGCACGGCGTCAAGTACAGGAGTCGGTTGTCAATTAGGTCATGTAAGGATGCACTTCGTTGCCATGCGTGTCATCCTGATTGCACAGGCGTAGTCTACAAGTTTCGCACATTGAAGCGCAGGCGTGATGTAACGTTCGTGGAACCTGAACAAGATTCACTTTCGACCCCCCTGCATGAGATAGAGGTCGTCCGGCATGATGAAATGCAGAGGAAACGAGTGCAGCGGAAAACTCTGCGCGAAGCTGAGAGGGTGGTTGATCACGATAGTGTGGAAGGTATCGAGTACCCACCTTTGCGAACGTTCACCGATAAAGCGGACATAATTCGGGAGTGGCAAGCTGAAATGAATCCTGAAAATCGTGCGAGGGGTGTGTGTGCTGTGTGTGCGCAGCTGTTCGAGGAAAAATCCCTGCATGATGTCAGTCCAACTGAAGAAATCCTGACTACGCTTCAGAACGAACGTTTGCCTGAAGAAACGTTACCGTCCACGTACGATTTCGAGTTATATCATCGGGCTATTCTGCATCCGCGTGGGATGACATCGCTGGACAGTGTTGCTGACTTGCGCCTGTGTGGGAAATGTCGGGGAGCTTTGGTAAAGAAGATGCCTGTTCTTCCGAAGGATGCGATAGCCAATTTTCAGTATTATGGTCAGTCGGAAATCCCGCAGGAGGTAAGAGATGCTTTGCTCACCGCCAGTCCATTTGAGGTGATGCTGGTGGCACTTTGTCGTGCTACTGTTGTCACACATCACTACCAGTCGAAATCTTTCCGAGGGGGTCGTTTGCCAGAGGAGGCAAGTCAACGTTTCAACAGGGGGAATGTTGCTATATTGCCACAGGATCCAGGTGCGTTGCGGAGCGTGTTACCACCTTCTGTAAGTGATATTGAAGGTTCTATATGCGTTGTGTTTGCGGGGGGTCAGTTCGCGCCAACGACAGAAAACTTGAAACAGTTCGCACCAGTTCTTGTCTCTAAACAGAAAGTGAAGCGTCTGATCGAATGGTTGATTGACAATAATGAGTGGTATAAGTCAGAAGGGGTTCATTTCAGTGCAGAAAATCTTGGAGAGCTTGTCGATGGGGATGGCGACAGTGGGGTGCTGCGAGGTATACAAATCCATCATTTGCCCAACGAGCACCTGGCTGAGGACGGCGTACCTGTTGATTGGGACCAAGTGGCGCGTGATCTCGTGATGGAGAATGTAGCTTATACGCAGGGAGATCACTCATATCGTTCACGTCAGGGCATGAAAGCATCTGCTCTGGCACACGCTCTTCAACACAAGCCTTTTCTTATCAGTCGCACCGGTTCTACAATGCTGAATGACAATTCGCCTAGTCTTATGAGCGCACTCTTCCCGCATTTGGATCCTTGGGGTATTGGGGGGTTTAATCATCCTGCACGATCGCCTGCTTGCCGGATTTCGTTCGAAAGGCAGTTGAAGAACTTATTGCGACAGGTTGACTCGCCTTTCGAGCGCGATCCTTTGTTTGCATTCGTGTGCTGGAACATCATTCAGAAGCGTGCCGTGAGCAATAATACTTGCTTTAGTATATCGACTGCACGTCGGCACGGTCTCGTTAGTGATTTGATGGAGTGTGCTGATACAATTCAGACACTGGCCTTGAAATTTGAAAAGAGCGCTGACATGAAAGTAGAGACACTGGAGGAGAAACGTGTAATTCGTTTATTCCGCGAACTCGGTGTGGCGGCCAAGAATCTGCAAGGAAGTGATGGTTACAAGTTATGTCGACGGAATGAGATCAGATCGCTAATGCGTACCTATGGGACCCCTGCGTTCTTTGTAACACTTAATCCCCATGACCTTTCCAACGTGTTGGTTGGTTACTATGGTGATGTTCCTGCAAACACATGGCGTTCGATGACTTCGTATGAAAGAGCGGTTTTTGTGGCATCACATCCCGCTGCTGCTGCTAACGCCTTCAATGTTCAGGTGCAAGCATTCTTCGATACAATCGTTAGGTTCCAAAGGGGACCTGGTTTATTTGGTGAGTGTGTGGCGTATTATGCCACAGTAGAGGCTCAAGGAAGAGGAACTTTGCACACTCACATGCTACTGTGGATTGAGGGCAATCCAAATCCGGAGCGTTTGCGAAGAATGATGCTCAATAATTCGGCATTTCAGGAAAGCGTTCTTCACTGGTTGGAGGATCTCATTAGATGTGAATTGCCCGGAGACGTTGAAGTGCTCATGGCTGACGTTGTGAAACCTCGACGAGGTGAGAATGTGATGGATCCTCGCTTGGAGAAACCCCCTCAAATTGCTGAAATGGATGAGATGTCCTTTGTCCGAGAGTTTGATGAATTTGTCCGTCGTTTGGCCATTGAGTGTAATTGGCATGAGCACACACCAACGTGTTTTAAACACTTGTCGAAAGGAGAGCAACCGAGTGACAATAATTGTCGCATGCGAATAGACGGCAGTGTGTGTATGCAAAGTGCGGTTGACCCTGAAACGGAGAGCATTGATCTTCGACGGTTACATCCTTGGATCAATAACTATAATGATATTGTATTGTTTCTAATGCAGTGCAATATGGACATCAAATTTATTGGTTCTGGTCCAGCTGCGAAGGCCTTGACATACTATATCAGCGATTACATTACGAAGAACGATCTTAAAGTACATGTTGGACTGCAGGCGATTCAAGCTGCGATGGAAAGCCATCGCAAACGCTTTGCTGACGATCCTACGTCTCCTGCATCAACTCGGGAGCGCAATCTGTTGACGAAGACGGTGAATGCGATGATGGGTCGGCACGAAATATCGCATCAACAGGTTATGAGTTATCTGGTTGGTGGAGGAGACTACTATGCGAGCCACGAGTTTCGGACTGTGCGTTTTTATGAGTTTGTTGACATCGCTGTTAAGCATGAATACCATGTTGATCAAGTGTGTGGTTGCACAGAACATGGACTTACCGATTGTCCCGAAAATATGTATGGGGATACTTGCATGGCCTACATTACCAAAGGGTCTATAACGGTTTCCACTGATACACTGGACTATATAATGCGACCGTCATCTGCGCCGTTTGATGATATGAGTTTGTGGCAGTTCCTAGAACAAACAGAGAAAGTAAGAAAAACATCGACGGAGCGACATGTTGAATGGAATGATGAGGAAACTTGGGATGCTACAATGGTGGCACCACGTCGGGCATATACTCGCAGATGGAGGCGACCATTTGCCGATCAGTCCCATCCGCAGTACAACACGCACGAGCTTTGCTTGCGAAACAAGCATGTGGTGCCCGTACTCCTTGGTGAGTCCATTCCCTTGCCACGTAACTCTGATTGGAGGATGGAAATGTTTACCCGGGGAATGTTATTGCTATTCTGTCCGTGGCGCAGAGTTTCCACACTTTTGAATGGTTTCTCTTGCTGGACTGAAGCTTTCGATGCCTATCAATTTAAGGAGCACCTTTCAGATTTAATAGACAATTTCTCTGTCGAATTAGAGTGTAAGGATGCCAGAGATTTTCATAGATCACAGTACCTTACAGAAAAGCAGAAAGTGGTGACAGTGTCGGTCACCTTCCCCGTTAGCGACGCTTTGAATGACTTAGAGCTTTTACATGATGCACTGGAGGAAGACTCGGATTTGGATGAGGCCAGGAACTTGGAGCTCGATGTCGACACAGATGTTGCTGAGTGTAATTCATCAATGACTGAGATGCCAGACGATGAAAAGGAAATACTCGCCATGACACGCGCGCTGTGGATAAACACCACGCCTTCAGAGAGTGTAGAGAGTGATCGAAATCTTGTCTTTCGCGTTACAGATCAGCACTTGCTAAGAATTAAGGAACATGGCATATACATGGCATTGCAACGAAAACGGAAATGGCCTTCATATGAACTTCAATCTATTGATGATGACTCTGTTCTCGAACAACCTAGTAAGCGCATGCGTGGAAGCAATGGTTCAGATGCACGGATATCGCTTGAGGTGGTAGGTAGCACATCCAGCGGAGCTCTATGCAATACGGTAGTAGACGAATCTGTGGGACAGCAAATAATTAAACAGCTTATCCAAGATTGGACACTGGACGAAAATGCTGAACAGCGAAAGGCTTTTACTATTGTTGCTGAACATATGCTACATCAAGACCCAGAGCAAATGCTTATATTCATCACAGGTATTGGCGGCTCTGGTAAGAGTCATGTTATCCGTGCAATCCTGGGTGCTTTCGTGAGAACTAGCAGATACCAGCAGATTTTGCTAAGTGCTCCAACCGGCAGTGCTGCGTGTCTAATTGATGGTTACACAATTCACGCATTGACTCTGATGGGTGTTGGTTCGCGATCTACAGGGCGAGAGGCTTTTGAGGACGGGCTTGATGGGAAAATTGTCAAACAAAAATTCAATGTTGATGAGTTACAGGAGATTTGGCGAGATGTCAAATACCTTGTTTTGGACGAAGTCTCCATGGTGTCTGTGGAACTACTGAGTAACATAGGTGACAGATTGTCGTTGGCGAAGTCAGGTGATCCTACTGCCAAGGACAAACCATTCGGCGGCATAAATGTCATTTTTGCTGGCGACATGGCTCAGCTGCGTCCTGTGAAAGGATCCGCACTATATTCCCGAGCTGTAGTCTCCAATCTTAACTCCTTTTCGTTCGAAACAATAAGAGGTCAGGAACGCTTGTTTGGAGCTTTCCTATGGAGATCTTTAACGCACGTTGTCCAGTTAATCCAAAATGAGCGAGCTAAGACAGATCCAGCTTTTATCGATCTGCTTGGATGTGTCAGGATAGGGAATACCATCACATCAGGTCGACTTGGTACCACTGATTTAGACATTTTGAACAAACGGCTACTCTCTAGGTTAATGAGGGATTCGCCAGAGGAATTTAATACGTTCCGTGATGCGCCGATTGTTTTTGGCGAGCGCCGCCTGCGAGATCGCTGGAACGAAGAGAAAGCCAAAGAATATGCCGCTTCGACTGGACACGAGTTTGTGTATTACTATGCTCAGCATTTTTCCCGTGGTAAACTCTTAACAGACGAAGATGATAATCGTTTGGCGTTTGTTCCAGCTAGAGACTCCAAGGATTACCTTGGTCGATTGCCCCTTTTGCCTGGTATGCCTGTGTTAATAACAGAAAATCTTGCATTAGCTGGGAAGGTGGTTAATGGTGCACGAGGTACAATTAAGTACGTGGCTTACGATCTGATTGGAACCAAAAGAGTCGCTTCATGTGTCTATGTAGAGGTACCTGCATCCACGTTACACCTGCCAGGCGAACAAGATCATGTAGTCGCTGTGTTACCACAAAATTCACCTATCACATATACGTCCAAGCACGGAGAAAAATTCAATATTTCTCGCCAACAAGTTCCGATTGTTCCAGGTTGGGCTTTTACTGACTATAAGGCACAAGGAACTTCGCTGCAAAGAGCCATTGTGGATGTTGCCAGTGCGAGAAACGTTCAGCACGGGTATGTCATGTTGTCGCGAGCTACATCCCTAAAGAATCTTGCAATTTTACGGCGATTCAATCCGGCACGTGCATTGGGCCGTTTGCCGATTGACCTTCGTGACGAATTACAAAGATTAACTGTTATGGACTCAGAAACGACTAATCAGTTCATGCGCTCGCACCCAGATCACATCCCCACATGTTCATGAAATATTTTCATATTGGGGTCTTCAGTGAGAGTGATAACATGATCAATACTGAAAGGGGGAATGCCGATGATAAAAGGGATATGTAGACGATTCCATGTCCATGGTTGGCTACTTTGTGCGGAATGCCAGACTACGTTAGTTTGACGTGTGTGAGATCGGGGAATGTTATATGTCCTCACCGTACATGCCACCATATCCCATATGGTTCCACTTGACGTTCATATGCCCATCGTCTGCATCTCCTTTGTAACAGCGTTGATTCCATCTACCAACTGCACATCTCTCTGCGTTGTATCAACCTCCTCACTACATTCGCGCATATCATAATTTGGAATCCTACTCAGTGGTTTGCTTGGTGACGTCTATGGTTGTTGGAATGACAGTACAACTCTCACCTTTGCAACAACTGTGTGGCATTCATGATGATTGTGTCTGGATTCACATCGAGGGGCTCGCACGTCCTACCATGAATTTTCACGAACACATACGTACTGTCGTTGGGATGATGGAGATGCGCTTCCATGTCGAGGAAAATGCAATATTTTTCCTGTTGAATACCACCTAACATGCGATGCGGGTGTCTGTTGCCTGGAAAATACATCGTGGGGGTCTGAAGAATGAGGCGGGGCGTGAACTGCGTTTGCACCATGATGCGCTGCACACCAGCAACTGCGGGTGGGCCTACTACTAGAGCAAGCACTTCGTACGTCGTGCGACTGTTCATAGGAATGGTCAGATAATTGAATGAATAGCACATGCAACGTAGACCTGGTATTGATTTGTAGCACCCCCAACAACTCCTAACTCCTATGGGCGACAACCGTGCCGTACGAAATCGATGTAAAGAGTGTACTATAGGTCTGTTGTGTTTCATGAAACTTCCAAATAGCAGTAAACTTGCATACTCCCACGTGCAACGTCTTGTCCATACATTGTATGTATATAAGTCCTTTCTATAAATCGTCCGCGTCCAGTCCATTCTACTCTCTCCGCAAATGAGGCAAATTTAAAATAAAATGGCCTGTGTGCCAAGCTGAACGATGCGATCGAAGCGAAGACCTACATGTAAAGATGCCCGCGGAGTCCCGTATGATATAACCTCGAATTCGAGACTCGCCTGAACCTCAACAAAATCATAGCAGCTCAGCAACATGTCATGAAGCATGGTGTCAATTCCGTTCCTTTGCCTTTCAAGAATTCGCAATGGTTCGTTCCACTTCAGGGGCGATTGAATGGACAACGGTCGGCCAGTTGCACTCCCAAAGATGTTCGAAAATTCTGGGTTGGCAACATTTGGCCTATTTCCGTCGTCATCGTCGGACTGACCACTTGTTAATACAGATGTCACTTTTGGTAAATACACGCACTACGGTGATGACACTCCGGTGCATCTTTAGTTTGCCGTCAAATGGAATATTGTGCAATGGTAGGTTACAGATCTTGCTGACAAAAGACGCCATGAAATTCAGACGCTTGATCTGATTTAACCAACCAGCGGTCTGTACACAGCTGGTCAGGGTTATAGTCTGTTTCGAAAGATGGGCAAGTTCCGTATCTCTACAAACATTTCACAAATCAGCACAGCTGATTAATGTGTGAAGAAATCGCTTACCCATTCCAATTTCCAAAGGGACGCAGATTAAACTCCTCGAGAAAACCATAAAGATGAACGGAAATTGGATTGACGACTGGTAACGCTTCCTTGTATACAAGACATAACGCAACAGGTATTCCATCGTAATTTGGGTCGCGTTCGACCGAAGCCCATGAAAGCATCTCTTCTAATACTGTGGGCACTGTGTTGGATCCCTCTTGTTTATTATGATGAAGAATTAAATTGCCCATTGCTTGCGGCCATAAGTTGGAAGCAAAAGGACAGCGCTCGGACGAAATGAAAGCCATGATGACAACAATATTGCTGATGAGATATGGAGAACGACGAGATAAGTTCTTCTGTGATGAGATTCCTTGCTTTAAAAGCACTTAGCAACTCACCATCAACCTGTCCAATTCCCTTCTCCCAGGACGAAATAGGAGGGTTTCCCTCTTCGTTTTGGGGACCAATGTTTCAGATCGCATGGACATCAAAGCAAATGCGAACCTCTAATGATGAAACAGATCTCCGCAACGAAGTTGCTTGCAATCCGTCGCACTTTGCCAATGACAAGATAGGTTCATTTGTGATGAGATTTTTCGCTCTAACACCACTTACCAAGCTCGCCATCAACCTCAGGTCCATTTCACTTCTCCTGGGATAAAATAGGAGGGCCTCTACTCTTCATTTTGGGGGCCAACATTTTCAGATCGCGTGGACATTAAAACAAATACGAGGCTATAACAATGAAACTGACCACCCCCAACGAAATCTGCGTGAGCATAACGCCTACATTGGCCACACCTTGCTTGCAATGCATCCCACTTTACCCACTGTGTAAAATCGCTGTATGTTGTAAGTCATGCTCTCTATCGACCAGCCTATCTCAACTCTACCTTACTCAACATGTTAGTCCCTAATTTTTACTTCATCCTGCGTTCGCACAAACTGTTACTTGACACATGCCGTGTCAATACAATATAATCTCCGCACTCGCTCTTGTCTAATACACTCTATTTAGCAGCACTTCTCACTTTTCATCCCCACCGAACGCACTTCGTAACGCTGTCGATTCCGACCCCTTTCTGCAACCCCTGTTTCAATATCCTTCCTGTTCCATTTTCAATACCGTCCGCGTTTAAATGGATCTCCTTCTCCGTGCGAGTTTGTGCATCACCACCTCCTCTTTATCCAATGTCGTTCCTACCTTCTCACAATCATGTTCTGGCTGTGGACTTATGGCCTTCTCCGTACAACAGCCTAATAGAACAGCGAGCGATTGTTTCTAAACTCCAACAATGGCAATGCTTCCCACGCACGCTGAACCAATTGGCTGAATGGGCCACAGTTGCGAGGCTTCCATCCTCCCTTGGTAATGCACGAGACCGCTTACTAGTTTACAAAACACTACCTGCTTCTGACACCAACGCCGTTTTGTACCCCGTTTCAGTTCGAGTCTTTGGTTTTCTTGAAAATTTCAGCCTTGGTGATTATGGCAATTGGAAGGGGTACGTGAGCGTTCGCTTCTCCCTAACATCATCTTTACTAAGTTGTGCTTAGGGAAGCCAGCCGGGCGAAACATGCCATTCAATTGCTCACCCTCATGTGCGATGGTCACAATGTTGCATGGCAAAATCAACTCCATCATCTCAACTTGGCTTGCACATTGGCCAGTCGCTTGCTAAAGCTGCCTCTTTCCAAAATTCAGTTCAGTCGCAGACTTTACATGCAACAATGTGTGTTTATCAAAGTATGTGTTCAAATAACTTACCTTTTCTATTCCTGCTCATATCGTCAACGAGAAATCGGATCCAGACTCATCTTCAGTCAACAAATCGGCTTCTATTAATCCTCTCTTTGCTGCACAAGCTCCAGCTTCACCGTTATTACTTGACCCTGCCCTCTCTTGGAATGGTCCTCTCGAATTGCTAGACATGGATGCCAATGGCTGCATAACGAGCATACACGAGGTGTTGCTCAATCGTGGGGACTTCGTGGAGGTCGACGCCGAGTTCAACCTCGTTGTTTCCAAGGGACGTTCCCTCCCTTCTGAGTTACGTGTTTTTTTAAGCTGCAAACAAGTTCTCCGGCTATCATGCGCAGGGTCAACAAACGTGCGTCTCTATGTTCCGCACCGATTTTAAAACCTACTATTTCCAATGATAGTCTATGCCTTCGGATGTTCCTGCTCCATCTCTGCCCGCAGTCAAACGCATGCGTGCTTTCAGGCACTCCGACAAAATGACCACTGAAGAAACTGATCGTCATTGATCTCGCTCTCTGATTACCTATGTCTTTCTCAATCTCCCTGTCTCAATGATTTCCTATTTACTCTCCTATCAGACTTTGTTTTCCAATCACATAGATGAAATGTTAACTGATTCGTTCTCACCCCAATGATCTGCTGTGCGCCATAGCCCCTTTTCTGCGCGTGATTTTTTATATATATTTAAACCTCAGCTTTCTCGCTTGTGTTCATTCCGACAACATGGCCCCCAAGCGCGACATTGCTGACTCAAAAGACACTCCTCCCTCGAAACGTACCCGCTCTTCTGCACAAATCTTCTCCTTACAAACAGGTGTTCCCTCAGCCAGCCCACCTGATATCAGTGTACTCTCGTCTCCCCTGTCCCTCGCGCTGTCGACCTCATCTACTGCTCACTGGAACCCCGTCCCTTCTTTCTCTCTTCCACCTAATCTCCTGCCTCCTGCAACATCTGTACCCTCGACAACCATGGAGAACAGTTTATCCATTATGTCTTCCCACCCTACCAATTCTATTGATATCTTCCATCGTACGTCCTATCTCCAACATTCACCTGTTGCAAACCCCATCTGATTACCCTTCCTTGTACCCATTCAGCTACTGACAATGAAACACTTCTTAACAAAAACAGCCCTGCGATGTCTTCGAACTCTGCCAACACGCTCAGTACTCCAACTTCATCCATCAATCTTCCTGCGACATTGCATCTCGAGCCCGATCATACGCCTCACCAATCTCAACTCGCTCGTGCAGAAAACGCCAAAAATTCTTGTAATGCTGCCTCCGCTGGCAACCAACTTTCAGTAACTGTCAAATCCGTCGTACCAAATCCTACCGATTGCTTTATCGATCCTGACCGTGTCATTGGATTTTCGGACGTCTTACTCAGGTAAGTCCCTTGCTTCGTTACCTTCCTGTTATCTCACAGGCCTAGACGCGTCCGAGCTTTATCAAACTACGTCAATGCTGCCGCGAAAGCCTACGCTCTCGGTTGTTTACCTACTAATGCGACATGGGGAAAATATGATCTGTACGACGATCGAAGCAAAGACCTCTGTATCCCCACCACCAACGAGAGAATTCATATTTGGATCGTAGGTCACATCACTTCGCTTTGGTTTATGAAAAATGGCGCGCCGGACAACCAATGCTCCGTGACTGTTCTCCCTCTTTCTAACGCTCTTGGCATCCAAGCCAATCGATTGATTTCCGGTCTCTCCAGCCCGGTTACTCGTATGTGCTTTTTTGGGCCGCCACCAATCCCTCGTACTCATCATTGCCCTTTTCACATAAGCGTTGACATCATCCACTCCTGGTGTTATCCGAGCCGTTCGCTGGCAAACTCCCAGAGGTGGTGGAGATGTTTGTATCCATCACTTTATCACACATTCTGTACACTCAAACTCTCCTCTTCTCTAGGGAATCTTGTTTAACTCTGTATATGATGCTCGAAAAGTGTTGCTCGCCAAAAGCACTATGGAGAAATACGCCACTTTAGACCTAAAGAAAAAGGATCTCGTGCTGCTTGAAACGCGCCTAACGCGCTACCGCCAAAAAGACGAAAACGGCAGATGGACTATACACGGCATGCAATTTGAACTCCAAGCCGTGTCGATCCTCGAGAACGCACAAGAGATCGATGGCACCGCCCATGAGGATTCCGACGTTGACATCTGTGATCTTGCGATTTAACTCATACGCATGTCCACATCATCACAGCGACCCTAGACATTCACCCTCTACATACATTCCTTTTCTTGATAGACTATTGTTTCTCCTTTCTATCCCAACTCTCGCTATGGACCCTCGTGCTTATAGCCTTGCCCTAACATCTCTATCTACATATCACATGTATCGGTTGCACTGCAGCTTTGAAAACATGAAACCTCACCTAAACAATCTATCCCCAACACTGTTGTAAGATGACCTTTACTACCTAATATCTGTGACCCTATTGAAGATCGTTCGGACCCTTACTCCTTTTCCTTCTAACTGCTCTTACTCCTTTTCCTTCTGATTATCCAACTCCTCTTCATGTCGCAAGCCCGCGCTCCCTCACTATCTGCGCCACATGATGTACTCGCGTTCCTCGTAGGTGTGCACGGCATAACAGGGCCTCGAATGATATCTGTTCAACGTAAGGGGCAACAAGCAATATTAGCCCAGCTTCAAAGCAACATGTTCCCTGACAATGCTGAGTTCTCTTCCACACATACTGTCGTCGAAGGTAGACGTTACTTTGTCTGCTTCGACCTCGCATGTCATCAGCATGACCCAAAGAATGCCTCTTACTTATTCATTCGCTTGCTATATCCCGGGAAGGCCATCAGCATCTGCCCAGAAGATGATATACCCGATATTATGGAAAGCTTAAAAGAGTGCGCTTTCTCTTCCCTCATTTCAATGATTGAGCTAACTGGCTAAAAGCTTGGATGAACGCTTCCCGCTCACTCAAAACAATGATTGATGGTGAGCACTTTCCCCTAAATTTATTATCTCCACTTCCTCACTTCCTCCTTGCTTTAACGAACAAGTTATCGTGCCTATCATGCTCATGAAAGAAACCCATAGTATTCTGCTCTCCTTCACACACAACCCCCTTCTCAGCCCCATCGCTTACTCTTTCCCCCCTCGTCGCCATACACTACCTTTAGGAGGTCCCCATATAACTCACCCATATTTTTTCATGCCCCAACGATTTACCTTTCTACTTTCCACAACATATCCATGCGCTCCTCACTTACCTCGCCTTACCTCGCTACCAGCTAACATGAATCCCTCCGAATTACTCCCTTTCCCTCCTATGTCTTCATCGCACCCGAATGACCCCCCGTCGAATGGAGATGATGACATCGCCCAACTATTAAATGCCTCCAATATCCTCACCCTCACACAGCTTGCCACAATATCTACTTCCAACGCAGATAAAGTGTGCCAAAATCTTGAGCTCAGACTTCAGAGCCTAGCAACACCATTCTTCCCCAACATTACCATTCTACGCGACATACTACGTTCTTGCGATGCCGTCGTCTCCGGTTCGTCTGCCCTCCGCGTACTCCTTCCCATCTGCTCCACCACGTGGAAACCGAACGACCTTGATTTATATGTCCCACGTCGTCATATGAAGCATTTAGCCATGCGTCTCCAAAACCTTGGCTATCGCCTCCTGCCTCCTGATGGTGCCGACATCACCGCTTACTCCTCTCCGCACATCTTTGCCTTGCACAAATTTATGCTTGATGACAAAGTAATAGATGTCATCGAATCCAACACACACGCTGCTTTCTCCCCTATTTTCTTTTTCGACTGCACCGCGCTTATGAATTTCGTCAGCGCTGATTCCATCTTTGCCGCGTACCCCGATCTCACTACAAACCATAAGGCTCTCCTCAACCCTTTTCCCATTTACAAGCCCTCCCACCCACGCGTCTATTTCGCGCACCTACAGAAATACCAAGAACGAGGTTTCAAATACATTCATTGCGAAGACTCCCATGCATCCCACTTTGAATGCTGAAGCAATGGTCATTCTATCACTGATGACGGCTGCTTATGGATCGACTTTACATCTGGTCGTCGTATCCCCGCTCATCCTACAACCATATTTAGTCAGTTTCAAGTTTTAGACGTTGAATGGAGACTCGGTGGCCACATCTGTGGTTCTAAATGTTTCCTGCATACCCATGTTAACGTTATCGAAGACAACTCGTAAATGTCTTTCTCATCATTCCATACCAGCGCTGACCACTTCCTTTAACAGAAACTTTTTCTATTCCTGCTGAATGCCTACCTACTCATGTGCCTTTCATTCTGACTTTATTGACTTTCGCTTACTTACAACCAACTATGCAACTGTGCTGTCCCCATGGATATTTTAAACTTAGGCCAGGCCTTTTGTTTGTATTTACTATGCCTTATCCTACCTCATTCAGATTCTTATAAATCTGCTTCTGTAAAAAGCATCCAGGAGTGCCCGGAGGGCGTTGTATGTACTGTACTTATCTCGAGAAATTTACGGTCGCTGCAGCCCAGATCGGGAGCGGGGGCATGTGCCTTGCCTTTCCAGGAAAGAGGGGGCGGGACCCTGACAGTCGGGAGCCCATGTCGGCATGGGGGTGCCTCGCTGGGACGGCATCGTTGCCGTAAGTCCGCGAGCGTCAGTGAGTGTGAGCCGTGACAGGCGTGATCAACAGAGTACTCGACGGAATGGAACGGGTGCTGGGCTCAGGCCGAGTGAGCTGAAGGTCAGGCGTGCAGCAAGAATTGTAAAAACGGATTGTCGTCGTGTGTTGTGCGGCTCTTAAAACTCAATTCGGTGGCTCGCTCTGGGATCACCAGACTCAGATCAGAGGAACAGAAAACCCGACGTAGCATTGTAATGATAGGGTACAGGAACGCAAATAAAAAGGATCTTATGAACTACTAGCTTGGTGGGGATGCGATCAAGTTGAAGAACCAAAATGAAAATGAGAATGATTGGCGGTCGCGGTCGCCATCACCGCTGGGTGTGGGAAGCCTGTCCAGATTGTGTCGGAGCCTTACGACAGGCTCGAACCTCCGCATGTCCTCGTTCTTGGCGAGCGCAGGTGATGGCTTTGAAGAGCGCTGTAATGCCCTTCTTGATGGCATCCCCATATGCCCGAATAAATTCCTCCTCCTTGCCATTGTACCTGAGTGAACATGTCAGTGAGCATTGACATGATATTAAGAAAATTGAGGGAGTGAGCACTCACCGCTCGAGGTATTCAGTTGCAATAGTGCGCCGCTGGTTGTACTTCGATTGCCATTTGCGGTTGCATCCGTGCGTATACTTGGGTGGCCAATCCTTGAGGGCAATGTACAATTTGAGCTGCGGGTCACCTTCCAGCCAGTGTCAGACAACAATCCTCCACCCTTCACTCGCTGGGATTTTTGTCCTATGACCGGGCACATCGGGAATGACGACGTGACTTGGGCATTCAGAGTAGCTACTTTCGGAAGCGACTGGTGGTGGCTGGGTGACTGGTGGTTGCACAGATGGACAAGCGAATGAAAAGTGTCGTGGGCCAACGCAGTTTCTCTCAAGTGGTGCTGGGACAACTGGTGGACTTGGAGCGGGTAGGCTCATTGGGAGGGCAGCGTGCTCTGTCACACATGCACGGTCCACTCAAAGTAAGAAATCAACGATGAAGAGAGGCAAATTCAAATGGCGTACCTCTAGTACCAAAAGCTGGGGAATAATCGCCGATGCCCGTTGTACTAGGTAGGGGGCCACTAGGTAGGGGGCCCGAGCGCGTAATGATGGCTTCAGTGAGACCGCGGAGAGAATTTGTGACATTGCCCAGCATGTCTTCAATGTGCCCAACCTTGGTACACACAGTGGACATAGAGTTGTCCAAGGTTGCAACTGCATTGCGGATCTCCCTCAAATCTGCGGTTACCGATGAATGGAAGGAGCGAAGTTCCTCCCTTGAGGCCGGTGCTAGAAGAGCGCGGTCAGCAATGAGTGACATATTGGCATCACTTCGACGGGGACGCCGCAATGCGTCACTATAATCGTGCTGGTAGTAATGTAGTTCGTCCAAAAGGTAATGGATCAGGGTGTAGTTCTGCAAGTACAATGGTAACAATGTCAAAAGAAAAAAGACAAGAAAGGAAACTTGACACTCAACGTGCTCGCCCTCTGCCCATCCGCCCCACCATCGGACCACATCCAAGTCCCATTTCTCTTCTCCATGTGCCTGGATGAACCGATATTGTGCTCCCCCCGTCGGAAACAATGCATCGTGAAATTGCCTTCAATACCACTGCCTGCAGTTGCCTCATTGATGTACTTCTGGATCTTATCATGCGATATTGGTTCACCAGGGTACACAGCTCCGTTTGCACCTATAGCAGGGAAGACAAAGTCTCCATCCGCCATTGGACAACCAAGGTGTGCATACTCAAGCCACCTCATCCAAACGAGCAGCCAGAAGAATGAGTCGCAGGACATTAAGTCAGGTCGTGGGTAAATCTTGTAACGATTACCTACGGCAGCAGCATTAGGACAGTAGCTGCATCAGATCTCAAGCAACTTACTTCGTAGGTCTATTTCTCGGTTACCCTTGTCAGTCTTTTTTTGCCATCCTTTCCTATTCTTTAGATGGATCTCGTAATAAACTTCGTGATCGCTATCGGTTAAGGTATCATCCGCTCCCTGTAGATATTTGAGAAGGACGAAGTCTGCCTGTGAGACATCCATTTGAATATCTTCGCGTTTGAGCTTCACAAGCTCGAAGCACCTGCCGAAATTATTTGGTAAGCCAAGACAGATCAATAGACATCTGAATTAATGTTGTACCTGCTCCAGATCGTCCAAGCTGTGGAAGTAAAGGCAAGGAATTGAAGGTGTTTCGTGATCTGCCTCTTTGCGCTGTCGTTGATGCCACATGCGCTGGGTAAAACCCTTCCCTTAGTTAGCACAATGCTGAGGAAATTCAATGCGCTTCCAATTTCTGGACAAGTTGATCTCGTCCACATGAGAATCTTATCCATATGCTCTCTCTTCATCGCAGATGAATGCACACGGTCAGCTCCTTCGGCACCTATTTTGTGTTTGACTGCTGTCATGATATCCGCAACATCTGCTGAGTTTGCAGGGTTCCCTTCCCATCGCTGTCGTGCATCATTATGATGCCATTTATTACGGTAGGTGTCACCATCACTAATGACATGGCCGCATTAATTCATTGAAGCATAAGGCAATTGAAACTCACGCGTTGTCCCACAGCTTTTTGTAGGCTGCGTGCACACCTTCAACTGTGCTCTGACCCCACTCTTGGCTGAACCCTTTCAATGACAGGTACAAGGAGAGTGCCTTGGCAGAGAACCTATTCGGTATGTCTTCAAATGCATGTTTGAATTCTGGGTCCTTGAAGTCTTCGAGACTGCTGCCAGAAGCATCATTTCCACCACTAACAACGCTCTGCAGCCACTCGCGCCCTCGACGGACATGTCCAGCATAAGCCTTCTTGGTCTGGTTGGACTGTAGGTGCGTGTCTTTGCCCTCCTGTGAGATCTGCTTAACCTGTTCTAATGTCGAGCTCTCCGGTCCTTGTGTCTTCTTCTTGGACTTGTTTGGAGACTCAGGAACCACAGGTTGTTTCTTGACAGATGCTTTTTGCCTCATCATATGTCCGTTGCACGTAGTTTGAGTGTTGAGGTAGCCAGGGGGTTTTCAGTACTGGGAATAGTCAAGAGATGGTTCACACCATTTGAAATGCGAGTATGACACAAAGTCTGACATCAACAAGGTCAAGAAAAATCTAATGTGATACAGATCTTCGTCTCTACTATTGCCACGACAATATTTAAGACCCTCCTGACAACTTTTCAATCCGAAACTGTGAGATCCATGACACTATCCTTCTCATATGTAATTCCAACTTCATTTTCTTTCTCGAGAGGCATTGGTGTCTGCAGGTAAGATTAGCAAGTTTCCATCTGCACGATATCGAGGCCACGTACCAACACCATCTTATGACCAGTGACTCGAGAGCCCTGTGATAGATGGGGTGCACCATAGTCAACCACACAGGCTGGTATTTCCATAGCGTGAACGTGCCGGGCTGCAATTAGAGGTTTTTGAGCCGTGCCAACATGTCCTGAAATACCAAACATGGTCGCTGCATGAAGCGATACATTCCGAACAGACACATTGTACACAGTAAGCGGCTGAGCGGGTGTCGACTTCTGACGTGAGGTTACAATGTGAAGATCAGCAGGTGAAAACATAAAGGCCATGTTACGTGGTCGAGGGAGCTTGATGGAAACATCAGCTGACTTTCTTGTAGCGACATTGGTAGCTTACCTGACAGAGCGCGCGAACGACTACAGCAGTCCAAACACCACTCAAATTTTTGAGGACCGCTTCTGTGGACCAAGAAAAATGTTGTACACAGAATTGGCTGATAGCCGTCAGATCAGGTTGATGACATGTCCCCAAGTTGGAAATGTCAGGCTCATCCTTCGACCATGAGGTCAAAGGGGACAAATAGCCCTGCAATGATAACGGGATGAGGGAAGTCAGTCATGCCCTGAATGACATGAGCAAGGTCACAATATTTGCGCTGCAAAATTCCAAGGGGATCCAAGGTAAGAACCCTACACAACTCCTTCCGCCAATCGACAAGGAATGTTGAGATG
>Ga0307516_10004056_pt1 | contig 18346 bp, 18 predicted proteins | sample 19_EM_MG_FD_203310 | JGI IMG/M metagenome (GOLD analysis project Ga0307516, IMG submission 203310) | Populus trichocarpa ectomycorrhiza microbial communities from riparian zone in the Pacific Northwest, United States - 19_EM | ecosystem: Host-associated > Plants > Roots > Unclassified | place... | reverse complement strand
GTCCGGCTGGAGCCCGGGTTGGACCTGGGTGATGAATGCGGAAGTGACGGCGGAGAACAGACCGGCCTGTAGGCCGGGTCAGTACACCATAGGCACAGGGGAAGCGGGCTACACACAAAGATCAGAGTGGTATTCAGGTCTTCATCATATCTCTTTATGAACTCTCGGTCATACTCCTCCGCTTCGTGGCGGTACATCTCGTAAAACTTGGTTCGGTGATCCTCCTGGGTTGGCGGCGAGTCCTGTTTCTGGCTGCAGAAGGGTTTAACGCCAATTCTAGAACGCATGGCTAAGCTGGCCTATCCGCCGGCTGCGTACCCCGTTCCCCACTTCCGTTCTCAGATTTCACCTCAGGATCAGAATCCTGACTATGGTTTGACGTTAGAGGGATCCAGCATTGGCAAACAGATGAACCTTACCCCAATCGAGGACGTTGGAGAGGGGTATCCAAATCACTTGAGTTCCGACGCTTTCTGGACCTGGAGACCCAACGTTCGGTCTAGCGAATGGTGACAGTGTGATCAGACATACCTTCTTCTTCTGTTACTTCTGGGACTCGTGGGCAGTTCTTCCTCGGTCGGGCACACCGACTCCTCGTTTTCGCCTTCTCGGCTGGGGGCAGAATCAGAAAAATGAAGTCGCAAAACCATCAGACGCCTCGCCTCTCCATCCTGATCTCCTCTAGATTGACCACGATGTCTGAGGGTACCAGTAATTTGTTGGGGGGATAAGTGACGAGGAGGGACTCGGAGGGATGAAGTGGTGAGCGACGGGGGTTAGAAGGAGCCTGCCACCGTTGACATGCGCGGGCTTAGTGCGCAACGGTCGGATACAAGGCCTGGAACGCTGAGCGCCACAGGTCCGCAAGAGGGTGGCCGCCATGCTGGTGCTCGGACGAGGCCCTTCGTCGAGCGACGGCTGAGGTTGACACGGAGAGGGATGCGCGATCGACCCATGAGCCTGCACGCCCATCAGTGTGTCGCCCACACCGTTGCGACTTGAATTGGAATTCCAAGTCAGCTTCACCCACCCGACAACCGACAGTCTCGACATCCCGATGGACCCGACTCGCGCAGGATCTTCGACCCCTTCACGGAAACGTTCGAGATGGGAGAACGGCGAGGAGGAAGATATTCCGAGACAACCCTCACCAAAACGCCTACCAAAACTCAGACGACCGAAGCTTTCTGATAGCGAACCTTCCTCTTCCTCTACTCAGGCCACACAACCACCCAGACCGCGTCAAACGCCCCCCACGAACAAGCTACATAGCGTGTGTGTTCCACCACGGACGTGCCACCCTCCCATTCTCCCAGCCCGTTCCGTGTTCGCCTACGAGAGGCTGAACCAGATTGAGGAGGGCTCCTATGGGGTTGTCTTCCGTGCTCGCGATACTAAAACGGGGGACATCGTCGCGCTCAAGAGGCTGAAGCTCGAAGAAGAAAAGCACGGGTTTCCTATCACCGCTCTGAGGGAGATAAACGCTCTCATGGCTTGCCGACACGAACATGTTGTCAACATCCGGGAAGTGGTTGTCGGGGAGACTTTAACTCAGTGAGTCTCGTGCCTGCTGCGAGGAATCCTCAACTCTTCTAATACAAGAAGAGTATACATCGTTATGGATTTTATCGAGCACGATCTGAAGAGCCTGCTTACTGTCATGCCGAATACCTTCTTGCAATCCGAGATCAAAACCCTCTTGCTCCAGTTACTCTCCGCAGTTGCCCATTGTCACAAAAACTGGATCCTGCACAGAGATCTCAAGACATCCAACCTTTTGATGAACAATCGTGGTCAGATAAAGGTAGCGGATTTCGGGCTCGCCCGACGCTATGGTGACCCCATTGGTGTAGGGGGGTTGACTCAACTTGTTGTTACACTTTGGTATCGGTACGTCTCCGATATCACTTGCACCATGATAATGGAGACAGCGTTGCTCGACAGGGCACCAGAAATCCTACTCGGAGCAACCACCTACTCTACCGCCGTAGACATGTGGTCTGTCGGCTGCGTATTCGCCGAATTCATCCTCAAACAGCCGTTGTTCCAAGCGAAAGGTGAAATCGAGATGATATCTATGATATTCAAACTGCTTGGCCCACCCAGCCGGGATTCATGGCCAGGTTATTACGCACTCCCGCTCGCCAAAACAATTTCTCTGCCCCCTTCCCAACCACCACAGTTCCGTCAGAAGTTCCAGTTTATCAGTGACGCTGGCATCGACCTAATGATGAGGTTTCTGACTTACGACCCGGAGTGCCGAATTACAGCCGAAGAGGCTCTCCAGCATCCATACTTCAAGTATGTGATTCTCCTGTTCGTCTGACGGGCTTGACTTTTGAAGCTTCGCAGTGAATCTCCGTATCCCAAACACCCCGACATGTTTGGTTCCTTCCCCTCCGTTGCCGCCGGTGAAAAGTGAGTCACCCACCCGAACGTCGGGAGCACAGTATTCCTTACAGCCAATCACAGACGACGCAAACCGTTCGACAGTCCTCCTGCGCCCGTCAGACCGCAGGACTATAAGTTGGTGACTGAGTTTGACGACATGTAATGCCCGTTAGACACACTTGTAAGTAGCGGTACTCAGTTTGACACTTTCGACCGATCTCACTTCCACCTTGCGCTCAGACGCACTGCTCGGATGGGGCTCCCCTCTTTGCTATCATTCCCCCCTCCCTCTAGTCTGGTAAATGAGGTGGCGCGGTGGCGGGTCTACCGCCATCGCTGCGGGCAAACCGTACGAGAAGGGATTATTCCGGACAGACAGGAATCCTGAAAAAATGGCGAGAACAACCGCTGCCTCATGGTGGTTCACAACGAACCGCAAATAAAAATACTATCATATCGCCACTTTTCCCCGGTGCTCAAGAAGAAGTTCTCACGGTCGTCCATCCAAGGAAATTTGGGTGGGTAGAAGTGTGAAACTACCGATGATTATGTTGTAAAGCAATCAGTTTATCGAACGAAAAATACCTCCCCCTTCCGAACTAAACCCTCCGCAGAGCAAAAAGACCGGCCCACGGTCTACAACAGCGCGAACAGAGTAACCCCGAGGCTGACCCCAAGTCCGGTCAACAAAACATTAATCATGCCCTCCCTCACCGTAGTACCGGAGCTACTTCCCTTACTCGTGCTGCGCATGTTTGCACGGTCCTTCCCACTATGTCCATTGGAGGTCTCCAAGACCTTCAGGTCAACGGTAGCGGTGTTGACGGTCCTCGTATAAGCGGTGGTGGCGAATGTAACGGTCTTGCCGGAGGGAGTGGAGTCCGTATAGGCCTTGTCATTCAAGAAGACGAGGGCGAAGCCAGGGGCGGGGACGGTGATGGTGCAAGTGTTGGTGGTAACGTCACAAGGAACGTTCACGACGTTCAATCCGCCTTGAAGACGGCCGTCCGATTTGAAGTTGGCACCAAGACTCTGACCAGCCCAAGTAAAGTTACCCTTGACGGTGACGTGCTCGGCGAGGAGGTACTTGACCTTGACAGAGGATGGTGTGCCGGTGGGTTGACCAGTCTGGCCACCACCGATCGAGATGGCGACGCTCAAGTCATGAGCACCGGAATCATCATCTAAGTAGTTGAAGAGGGCGACCCTCATGGGGGTACCATTCTCGTAGATGGCATAGCCGGGAGTCGACGGGTTCCCACCGTTGACGCCAAGGTCGATGACTTGGGACTGATTAGACCTGCCGAGAACCTCGGTCATGGCAAGAGTGGTGTAGTACATCGGGCCTTTGCAGGGGTCAACAAACGACGAGGCTCCGAAAATCAACCACCTACCAACGGTCCACTGACGGAATGCGGTCTGGTTCGAAGGAGGGGGAGTGAAGGGGTTATAGTAGACGTTTTGACCGCCGACGTGGAAGAGTGCACCGGTAAAGTTGCTATAAGCCATAGTCAAGCCATAGTCCAACCCCCACAACGCGGCAACGAAGGCATCGGAAATTCCGGCGAAACCACCACAAGAGGCTGTGTTAGTCTCGAACATCATGAACGGCTTGCCGACTTCTTGAGCAATTCGAGTCGCGTTGAGGTATTGTCGGATGAGGTTTACACCGGTATCATGGGTAAGGAACATAGGAAGCAACTCCTGGGGCTGACGGATGGGTCCACCTGAATTCACCGCAATTAGAAGCGCTCCCATGGAACGAACCTTGAACTCACCAGTATTAAAAATGGCAGCACAGTTGTCAGTAGGGTATCTAAATAACGAGGTCAGATCGGCGGGGATGTCCACAAGTTGTCGCATACTTTTCAACGGTAATAATGCCCAGTTCTTGAGCAAAGTCGACCAGAAAGTTAGTACTGAAGACATCTTCTGGAGTCCAGTCACGGTTAACACTGGGGGCAATCATTTGACCCTGAGTCTTGAGACCCGCAGAACGCATGGCGGAGAGAAGGCTCTGAACTTCCCCCTTGTAGGAGGCAGGCCCATATCCCTGGAAAGCAACTCAGTGCTATCGTAGCAGGCTGAGGGTTGTAGGGGATTATACCTCAGGTCTGTGCCCGTGGGGGAGATAAAGATCGGGTTCGTTACCGGCTTGGAAACCAAGAAGTCTGTTACCGAGAATTTCCTGGCCCTTCTTTACAACATCCAATCGCCAGTTGGTGGTGTCATTGAATGGGACACCTTCGAGTCTGGGTTTGAGGGGTACGGAGATCAAGAACGCCAGACCGTGGGCTTACCAAGGAACCAATCAACATTGACCAAACTACTGATGTTAGCCATCATGTACAGGATCTCGGGGGTAAACACCAAGGGAGGCGTTTGCGTCTATGGGGACTATCAGCAAGGGGAAAGGGATGAGATAGCAGCAACCGTACCGGGTTGTAGAGATTGCTCTTGTCTTTCTCGAGAGTATTGCCATCTGCGAGGGATGGGACCAAAATAGCGGTTTCCTGAGAGTTACCGCCGATACGGATAGTAACTCTGCCGGCGCGCTCTTGGAGGTTAGCCAACAGGTTGAGGAAGGGGACAGACACAGTCGTTCTGTGTTGTGATAGTCAAGATCGGTGATCGAAAACGACCAAGGGGCAGATCGTACCCGTTGTGGCCTACTGGAAACGATTAGGTAAGAACACCACCAAGACCGCGGGAGGGAAAGACTCACAAACGTGATTTGAGACGGATAACTCGACCGAGAAACCGAGGAAAGCACCATGCTGGCGTATCGAAAGACCGGGGATGTTTCCGTTGACGAGCTGAACGGCGAAACTGGTGTTGACCGGAGGATTTGTGGGGGGCGCAGGCGGGATGAGGGTGCGCGGGTCGTAGGCAGCAGAGCCTGTGTAGGAAGAAGCCAAACTTGTGTCGGTGGTGGAGGGCTTGATACCGAAGAGGGTCTCTTGACCCTCGGGGACGTAGATCGTGACGGCGAAAGCGGTGAAAACGAGCAAAAGGAGGGCGAGGGTGCGTGCTTGCCAGCTGGCCGCCATGGCGGGGGAGGGTATACGAACCGAAAGCGAATGGTTCAGTCCATTTGACAGGGCCCAAGAGCCAAGAACACCCGTCCATGGTCTTGGCCACCGCCCGCTCCCCATCAGGTCCCCGCCTCATCTGGAATTTCTTCTCTAACGTTCGCGGAGGGTGTCGCGACCCTCGAGAGCACACAACGGCCCGAGCATGGACGCAAATCTAAGCGGGCGTCGAGACGGTCTGGCAGATGACACGATGACGCTGAAGGGCCGGCGCCAATTTAGAGTCTTGGTTCCCCGGCATCAATTTCCGAGACCAGCTCCCCTCTTCGGTGCTCAGGAAGCTTGGGAGAGCTTGGGAGATTCCCTCGGGTCGCCCAAGAGGTTTGCGAGACAGAGTTGGCAAACAACGGCAAACAACCCGACGCGATCGAGCACTGTCCCGGTCCCGGCCCGGTTTTCGAAAAATGCAGGCTCAGCAGATACAGGAAACGATCGTCTGTTGTTCGTCTCCCTCCACCTCCACTGGCTCGATAGCCTTCCACGACGTCCGCACCGGTGCCGTACTCGCGACCTTCAAACAAACAAATGCACGGGAACATGGCACCGACCTCGTGGAGACCAAGGACGGCCAAGGGGGATTTATCTTGTCGGCTCAACAGGACAAGTCCATCCTGAACGTGTACAATTACCAAAAGGTGCACTTGGAGGGGCCTTGGTCAGTGAGATTGGCTGATGTGAGCGAGGTAGGACCAAATAGCTCTCAAGGTCGTGCTCTCCGAAAGGCTTTCATGCATCGCCGTCGATCCTCAGGGAGTATATTGTGCGGGTGGAACAAATCAAGGGAGGATCTATCTCTGGGAGGTATGCACAAATATCTCGTTCAATACTACCGCATCTACATCTACAATTCAGGTTTCCTCGGGGATCCTCTTCAACGCCTGGGATGCGCATTACCGCCAAGTCAACGTCTTGCGCTTCACTCCTGACAGTGCAGCTTTGGTTTCCGGGAGTGACGACTCATCAGTTTCCGTGTGGCCCGTAGCAAGGTACGACTGCTGCGATCACGGCAATGGGGCGCTTTTTCACCACTTCTTCGTAGGGTCGTTGACAACGACTTCCAGGGTGAACTCGTGACCCCACATTGCACACTCTCCGACCACACTTTACCCATCACGGACATCGTGTGCTCGTTTGGTGTCTTTCCGACGAATCGGGTCTTGACGTCGTCTCTCGACCACTCGGTCAAAGTCTGGGATCTGTCCACCCAAACGCTTCTTTCGACATTTCAATTCCCGAAAGCGATTACAACGATAACGTGGGACCCGGCCGAACGAATATTCTTTGCGGCCTCGGTTGGCGGGTCGATTCATCAAGTGAACCTGTTCTCTCAACGGGAGGACAGATTCGCGGCGGCCGTCGGAGGTGGAGGCCCGGCCGACCCAATACGTCTCGGGGATGAGCCTGGTTATACTGGACCGACTGAAAAGAGATTGATTTCGGTGGGGTGAGTGCCAGACCGCAATGGGCCCCGCAACTACTGAAAAAATATGCCCTTCTGCAGCGAACCGGTGACGGCTATGACCGTTTCACTGACAGGTTCTTCCCTCCTCGTTGGTACCGAAGGTGGACTAGTCCACTCGTACGACATTCCCTCACACCAACTACTTCGGACAATCGCTTCTCATAAGGGAGGCGCGATTACGTTCTTACGGTCGATCCTCAAGCCAATAGACCTCGTCGGTCACGTTAGCTTGAACCTCCACGTGAATGGGGCGACGGACGCGAAGGACGTCATACCTGTCAGACCCATCTTACCTTTCCAGCGAATAAAGGATGCAAAATTGAGAGACGCCCATGAGGTGACTATCGTGCTGCCTGCTATGAGCAGTGTAAGTGGAATAGCCTCATCGATACCTCGAGATCTCATTGTCCTCTGGTGCAGCCACACGACCTTGAATACTCGGAACAGGAGCTTCTTGAAGATTACGCTTTCTTCGTCCACGGCCGGAATGCGGAATCAGAAGGTATACCACCTTCGACGAATGCCAGAGTGGAAGAGTTGGAAGTGGAAGTAGCCAGGCTCAAGGAGCAACTGGGGAAAGCCAAGGCAATCAACGACACGATGTGGCAAAGTGTTGTCCACAAGTTGGTGGAGAACGGCGAGCAGTCGAGTGTGGATGGGGAGGAACAACATAAACGGAAACGAGGACGCGTGTAGAGATATATTATGTAGTGCTCTACCGGTGCATTTATTGTTTGTACTGTGACGTGTCTGTACTGTGGTGCTGGTGGTTGACGAGGTTGAACCTGGAGTATCGGTTAGTTGTAAATCTCAGGAGCTAATTGGACGAGAACAAACATCGGGAAGGCCTCTACAGATACCAAGAAGGATTAAGCCCATATCCTGGGGAGTCAGGTGGACGAACTCACGGAATTTGAGTTGGGACCAAACGGAGTTACTGTATGCAGCTTGTTGAACCCATTCTGGCTGGTCAGACTCGCCATACAAAGGCAGGCTTTTCTGGGACCTAGCCCGGAGCTCCGCCAGATCCAGAGCAGCTTCACGCTCGTTCTCTGACCACCCCCAAAATCGGACTAGAAATAAAAAGCTCAAAAGACCGAAGCGCGGTGGGTTCGGGATGGAACAGGCGCACGACTCGACCTCTGGTACGCAAGCAAAAATCCACCAACGAAACCGAAAACTCCGGCAACACGCAATGGGACCCTCAATTTCGCCTTCGAGGTCTCGGCAAGGTCTAATAACGCATAGCGCGGCGGTCAGTCTTCCGGTCGGTGCTTCGGGTAATCTCGAGATGTTTACCCCACAGGTACAGAGCGGCGGGAGCAGCCGCGGTCGAGCCGCCCCAAACAGCGTAGTCGGAGGGCCTCATGTAGGAAATAACGCGGGAGGCATGGGGGTCGGAGTCGATGAGCCTGTACGGTGTAGAAACCACTTTCTGTGGTGGCATGGTTGGTGGGGGAGGAGTGTGTGACCGAGTTGTGACCAAACTTGCCGCTCGGCAAGTTCTTTGTTTCCCTCATCAACCACCGACGTTCGCTCGTCCCCGGCATCGACGACCAAGCCCTCCCGACGGTCGCTGGCTGCGACCATGACTGCAGACAGACGAGCCGACCGTCGTCTCTCCCGCGTCCACCACGCTTCGCCCTACTCCCAGAAGACGCGGAACGCGAAACCGTCCCAACAACCCAAGAAATCTGTTCGTTGTCCTTTCTCTCCCCCTTCCTTCTCACTGCTGATTCCGGATTTCCAGTCCGGATGGAGTCTTGCCGGGTTCCTCAGTTATTTCAACCCTCTTCGGTCAAGGCACTCGGAGGAACCCGAGGAAGAAACTGAGGAAGAAACCTCGCAGGATGAACTGGACACCAATCAGTCATCTGTTCGTCCCCTCTTTCGCGTTTATTCATCGAAATACATCACCTGATACCTGTCCGATGGGTTTAGCAGTCCTCTCACGACGTGTTTGGACCCCGAACCCAACCAGCACAACCACCCCCACCTCCACCTGCGGCACCTCGGCAACCCAATTTCTTCGCCAACGGTCCAAGCCCACCCGCCGGTCCCCCGCAACTCCCGCCTCTACCTGAACCCTCCGCTTCACCGCTTAAAAACGTTGATGCAGTCAAAACCTACCTCGAACAGAGTGGGGGTCGGCCGCTCAATCCGGTCGAGATCGCTGGCCTAGTATCCATGCTTCAGGACAGTATCGATGGCGCTGACGGTGCGGATCTCTTTTTACGTCCGGCGCTTTGCCAGGCTAAAATCGTTCGTACCACTTCCAGATGACACTGAACAGCCGTTCCGTTTTTCGAAAAGCCCATCACGTGCGGGTTCTCCAATCGTCGGCCCGCTATTCCCTGTTGCTTCCTCGTCCACCTCTTTTACCTCGACAGCTGCCCCGAAAACTCCGACAAAGACGTTGACCAAGAATCCAAACGGAGCGTACAAGTGGCAAGGTGCCGGGAGCGCACGTCGCAATCGGTACCATTCGCCTGCATTCGGGTCACCTAGCTCTGGGTCTAAGATTAAGCTTCCTCCCGCGGATACGGCAAAAAGCAACTCAAAGAGAAGACGTGTTGGTCAGGATGCTGAGACATCGTCCCCACAGAAGGCCTCTGTCAGTCGTCAGTCGTCCGCTGAACCGACCACCGCCGGTCCATCTACCAGCGCGCCAAATGTGAAGGATACAACAACAAATGGGCCTCCGCAGTCAAAACCACCAGTGAATGGGATAAGCGTTTCCACCACGAGGCTGAACAAGCCGACCACTCCGGCCATCTCTTCTCCCCTTCGACAGGCTTGGGGTCAGGACGATATCCCTTCCCCTAATTCCTCTCCCACTTCTGCCCCAAAGCCAACGAGGGCTGCTACCTTCATCACCGAACTCATTCGTGAGGCAACTCCTCCTAAAAGGCCAGACATTGCCAATCCCTACCAAACTGCCAGTCCTGTCAAGACCGTGAACCCCCCTGCAAAGAAGCCCGCTCGTAAGCCCAGGGCAGTGCCCAGGCAGCCTCCTACGGAAGAGAAGAAGAAGCAACCGGAAATGTCAATGCAAGCGATTATTGAGGCCACGTTGCCAAAGGTGTGTTTGATGATTTGATCTGTACCTGGGCTTTGGAGCTAACGGGCTGGATTAACGCGATTAGGGAAGCAAGAGATCACGACCGCCTCCCCACCTGTCTGCTTCCACCAGCGGGTCTTCTGAAATTGGGTCGGCCCACTTCGCATCACAATCTCCCAGTCCGCCGCCAAAGCAACTGTCGTTCCCCTCCTTTCCGAACGGATCGTCTACCACCCTGAACGGGTCCGCTGCCGTTACCATTGAGGAGGTTGAGGATGAAGAGGAACTTCCGTCGCCGAAGAAGCAAAAGAAGGGTCCGGCTCCTGCTGAGCCTATGGTCGTCGAGATCGACGACCCTCCGCCATCCTCACAGTCCAATTCGTTCCTTCGTCCCTCGGAGATAGTTGAACCTGGCGATATGCCTCAATTACAAACCGTTGGCCTCAATGGCACCTCATCATCCTCACCGACGATCTCTCCAACCACTGGCGGAAGGTCCTTCTTTGGTCTCAAGTCCTCTGCTCCCAAGGAGCCCTCGAAGCTGCGGTTCAGTATCAAGGCTGATAGGGATGAGACCGCTTCCTCTGCGTCCTCTGTATCCCCTACCGCTGTTACCTCCCCCAAGGACGCTAAGGCTACGGTCCTCTCGATTGCCGTCCACGACCTCCATACCGAAACTTTCACGCTCCCCAGGAGGGTGGTCAAGGAGGGAAGGAACCCTAGGGAGTCGAGGGCAGAGAGGGAGGTGAGGGGATTTGCTGATGATGATATCCCCACGGATGATGCTTGGAATCTTTCTCCAACTTCTGTCGGACCACCAAACCCCAACAAGGCCGGTCCCAGCACCAGTACCACTACTCTCCCGACGTTTACCACCCTCCCCGCCACCGCAGCTCCTATTACAAACGGAGGATTTAATTGGGGCGCCGTCAATTTGAAACCTGTCCCGAAGCAGGAGGGCGAATGGAAGTGCGGAACATGTGATTTGATGAACCCCACATCCGCGACCGAGAAGTGTACCGTGTGCGATACCCCCAAACCAGGGGATTCTTCATCTTCCACGAGCCCACCCTCCTTTGGGACCACTACGGCCGCGGCAGCCACCACCGCAAGTTTTGGATCCGGAGGGTTCAATTGGGGGGCGGCCGGGATGAAACCTCCGACGGCGAGCACTGAGGGTTGGAAGTGTGGAACTTGTGATTTGATGAACCCTGGATTTGCCACAGATAAGTGCACGGTGTGCGAGACGCCAAAACCTGGAGCCGAAAGCCTATCCGCCACCCCGTCGTTCTCCGCGCCGAAACCACCTTCCACTCCTCTCGTTTTCGGCTCTGATTCCGGAGGATTCAACTGGGGTGCGGCAGGGGTCAAGCCTCCTACGACACAGACGGAGGAGTGGAAATGCGGAACTTGTGATTTGATGAACCCAGCATCGGCCAAGGAAAAATGCACTATCTGTGAATCCCCGAAGCCAGGCGCGTCACTCTCTGGCTCCGGCTCGGGGGGTGGCTTCTCAATGCCCGCGCCACCTTCAGGGCCTCTCCCGTTCGCCGCGTCCAACTCAACTTCGTCAACGTCCACGTCAGGATTCTCATTTGGGGTGCTCAAGCCGTCGGGGCCTACGTTCAACCCGACTTTCACTGGATTCGGTCCGGCGCCTTCGATAACCACGACGAACGGCAGTGGAACCGGAGGAGGGTTCAACTGGGGTGCAGCTGGGCTGAAGCCACCCTCAGAGGGTGGTGGGTGGAAGTGCACGACTTGTGACCTGGAAAACCCTGCGAGCGCTACGGAGAAGTGCGCAGTTTGTGACGCGCCCAAGCCATAACAAAGTCTCCTGGTGATCCGACTTGGTACATTTTCTCGCTCTCCTTCCATCATCCTCTCCCATCATCGACCATCCGTCAAACGTCCTCACATCAGTCAATAGTCAGCATTCAAGCACTTGTGTTCCCTCTAAACATTCTCCTCATTTTCTCGCTCTTGTTTTTCCGCCCTTTCCCCACCCTCACGAGTATAATCATATGCATATTTGTTGTACAGGTTTGCCTCTTCATTTCTCATCCCCCAGTTTTTTCCAACTTCTTTGTATATTCTCCGTGTTTTCCTTCCTGGAATCCGCCGAATCCCATCCTCGGACAAAATAGTCATGTGTTGGCGACGAGGGTTTTCTCACTCGTCCGCCGTGTGCAGAAATTTCATCACAGATGGATCCCACGGCGGAGCCGACCGTCGATTGATCCGATTTATGATCCGCGGCAGCAACCTCATCCTCCTGCGACTCGGCGAGTTCCCCAGCTCGAGAGGAAGTGCGTTGCCGGCGAAACAAATAGCCTGTAGTGGTAGTACCGACGTTCCAGCAACACTCATGATAACGAGTGAGGTTGGAAACCCAGGAGGGTTTACAGCCCATCGAACACCAAGGCTTCACAAACCCCTCCTCGTCCGGGGGCTGAAGTTAATCTCTGCTGATTCTACACCTCTCTCCTCCTCAGAGGAGAACATTTGGGACATTCCCGACAATAGAGGTCAAAGGGAAAGGCCGAGGGCTAGGAATTCGGCTGTGATCGGGCGATGCCGAACGTGCGGCTGATAGGCAGGAGGCACAACGACGGGGAACACAGGGTGTCGTCAGAAATTCCTTCCCCTCCCCCACCATCCTCGCTGAACATGGAACCATAATGAATTTGTCCAACGTCCCTGATTTTCCGCCGGAATTTCGGAAATTTTCGCAAAACTTGTCGGATGTCTCAGCCTCGACCTCCCCCCGGCTCCTTGGAGCAGACAGGGACGCAAGTTTGAGGACACAACGACGCTGACCCTTGTCGTCTCTTCGGTTTTTGACGGAGGAGGGAGGCCGCGCGTTGACTGGGCAAGAGTCTGGAGACTTTCCTAAAAAGGAGATCGCGACCACCTTGCCGAGCTGACCCTCCCACCAGCTGAGAACCCTCTCCCTTTTGTTTCTTTCTCCTCCTCCCAATCTTCCTCGACGTTCTCTTCGTGTTTGCCACCGCTGGAGACGACTCCGACGACATCGACGGACGGAGCTTGACCGGGAGCGGCAGTAGTAGTGGCTCCGAGTCGACGTCTTTGTCTCGCGACCTTGCCTTTTATTAGGGCGTCGTTTTGACCTGACGCGACTTGCCCTTTCCCATCTCCCATGCAACCATCTTTCCCTCCAGATCCCTTCGAGTTATTCCACTACCGCGGCCCACAACCTGACCAGTTCAACGAAAACCCTTTCAACCACCCCGTCCAACAACCATCTACCCACTCTCCGAATTCACTCAAGATCAAGCTGCCTCCAATGACGCGCGCTACCAGAGCGCATCCCGTCGTCGACTTCGACAAATCGGGATCTGAATATCGTGAGAGCGACGGCGAGGACCGTATGGACACCGAGGAGGCACAACCCCCCCAACCTCCCTCACCAATGGTCCAGTACACCAGCAGCTCGAGGGGCAGGCGTTATCTCAGAAAGACTTACGTTGAGTCGGAATCAGAGGATGTTGATGCTGAGGGTGAGCTGGACGTGGAAGTCCCACCACTGGTCCCCAAGATGGACCACGACGATGAGGACGATGACTACGGAAACGTTCCACGTTACAGTACCCGTGCACGCGCCGCCGGGAACCTAAAGGGCTTCGTTGCCAGCGAGGACGACCAGGAAGGTATCGGGATCCGCACACGTTCTCGGCTCAGACGACACCCCACCGCCAGTGGCCCTCAGACTCATCGTGGGCGTAACAAGCCCAGCTCGAAACCTACACGGAGCAAGTCAGCACGCAAGGCAAAGAAACCAACCCAGAACCGGGATGACGAAGACGTCTATGTCCACAATACTTCGTCAGAGTCCGGTGAACACGACGTCTCCTTCGACAACGTCATCACTTCTCCTGACCCAGAACCAGGACCAGAGGAGCCCGAAGAAGAGCAAGAGCAAGAACGCGGTGGATACGGTTTACGTGCACGAGCGAAAAAGAACTACGACCTTGTCACCATGTTGGACAATATCACCTCTGCTCAAGCCCAGCCAACAAAGAAATCTCCTCGCAACAAGAGCCGTCCTGGCGGCAACAAATTCAAAGGCCCCGGTTGGAGTGCCACTGGTGCCCAACTTGGTCAATGGATGGGTCTGAATGGAGATGATTCGGTATGTTACTTCTCATGCCAGATCCCGCCGTCTCTCATTGACTTTGGTTCCCAGGACTCTGATGATCCGTCTCGGAATCCACGCAAAGGGTTTGCTGCCGCGGCCTCGGGGTCGGGGGGTCTTTTTGCTGGTGGGAGCGGTCCTAATGGTCTCATTGCTGGTGACCTGGGGTCCGGTGGCCCATCTAATCTTGGAAAGGTTGGGAATGCTAGTGCGTCCCGTGTTGGCCTTCCTGCGACCTGTAGGCTAACATCCCGCTCAGTCCTTGCCGACGCCGATCCCCTCGGCGTGAATCAGAACGTCACCTTTGAAGAAGTCGGTGGTCTTGACGATCGTGAGTCGACCGTTCGCGCTGTAGATGCTTTCACTAAATCATCCCAAGATATAAACGCCTTGAAGGAGATGACGCTACTCCCTCTCCTTTACCCCGAGGTCTTCCAAAGGTTCAGCCTGACTCCACCACGCGGCGTTTTATTTCATGGACCACCCGGAACGGGTAAAACTCTGCTTGCCCGTGCGCTCGCCGCGAGCTGTCGCTCAAACGGGAAAGGGATTTGTAGGCCTTTGCTCCCCTCTTGCTGACAGCGCTTCCTAACATCCCGCTTTCAGCCTTCTTCATGCGCAAAGGAGCCGATTGTTTGTCGAAATGGGTCGGTGAAGCCGAGCGACAGCTTCGTTTGCTGTTTGAAGAAGCCAGAAACTGTCAACCTAGCATTATATTTTTCGATGAAATCGACGGTCTTGCGCCTGTCCGTTCCTCCAAGCAAGATCAGATTCACGCGTCCATCGTTTCAACACTTCTCGCTTTGATGGATGGGATGGATGGCCGAGGACAGGTGGTTGTGATTGGCGCAACTAATCGGCCTGACGCCGTCGATCCTGCCTTGAGGCGCCCTGGCCGATTCGACAGGGAGTTCTACTTTCCCTTACCCGGCATAGAAGCCAGGGAGAAGATTTTACGAATTATCACGAAGAAGTGGCAGGGCTGGGAAGGAGAGGAGGGAGAGACTCGTGCAAAGGGGTTGTCGAAACTAACCAAAGGCTACGGTGGCGCTGACTTAAGGGTATGCCTTCGGTTTTATGTCCAGGGTGGGGAGTAGGCTGACGTACCCCTTCCCGTCATTTAGGCGCTCTGCACCGAAGCCGCTCTCAATGCTGTTCAACGGAGGTACCCACAGATATACAAGTCTGCGGACCGGCTGTTGTTGAAACCGGAGACTATTGACGTCCAGTTACGAGATTTCATGATCTCAGTTCAGAGTAAGGGCTTCTGCGTTCGACATTGAGCTTGGGCGTCATTTAACACGGTCCGGCAGAGTTGGTGCCTTCTTCGGCTCGGTCCGCTTCTTCTGCGGCTACGCCTTTACCTTCACAGCTCGTTCCATTGCTCTCTCCTGTATTAGAGGTCGCGAAGGAGGTGGTCGGTAAGGTTATGCCTGTCAGTAAGAAGAGAACAGCTTTAGAGGAGGCAGAGTGGGAGGATGACGTCGGTGAGGAAGGGGCGTTTGATCGAGAGATGATGTTGCAGAGTCAGTGTCCACGGTTCTTTCTCGTTTTGCTTCTGGCTGATCCTCCTCTATACAGCGATGGAGAAACTACGAGTTTATCGTCCTCGGGTTGTACTCTACGGATCTCCCGGCATGGGGCAAACCTTTGTCGCTGCCGCTATCCTCCATCACCTGGAGGGTTACCATGTTCAGACGCTCGACCTCGGCAGTCTATTGGGCGACTCAGCTAGGGTATGCAATGCGCCACGCCGTAGTTCTGCCCGGTACTGACCCCTTCTAGACGGTGGAAGCAGGGATTGTCCAACTCTTCGTCGAGGCCAAGCGTCACCAGCCCTCGGTGATCTACATCCCATCCCTCGTGGGTTGGTGCGCTACAGTCTCAGAAACGTCAAGGGCCACAGTTAGAGCTATGCTCGACACTCTGTCCCCTTCCGATCCCATATTGCTTCTTGCGGTTGTCGATGGGGCGTTCAAGAGCCTTCCTCGCGATGTCCGCGCCTGGTTCGGCCCAGTGAAGGATAATCGGGTCGAAATCACGAAACCCTCCACCGAACAACGCGATGAGTTCTTTGCCTCTGTCCTCGCTGACGCACGCCGGCCACCAAATCAATTCCCTGACGGCGTAAAGCGCAGGCGAAGGGTGTTGGAGGAATTACCTATTGCGCCACCGGTCGAACCCCGACAACTATCCGAGGCAGAACTGGCCGTGCAGGAAGAGAACGACCAGAGGGTGATCACGCTGTTGAAGTGGCGATTAGGGCCGATCCTCACGGAGTTGAAGAGAAAGTTCAAGAGGTTCACCAAGAGGGCTGCTGTACGTTCAGATTACCTCCGATTTTTGACCTGGAACTGAGTTGATCCGCAGGATGAATACGACCTGGACGGGCAAAATGAGCAACCCCAACCGCCCATTGAAAAGCCTCCTGAGCCAGTGGTCCAAACCGTAACCACACAGGTCGACAGTATGGAGATGCAAACCGGACCCGACGGCACCGTTGAAATCGTCGAACAACACCAGCAACAGATCCAACAGACGCAGGAGATGATCCCCGTCGACCCTCCGCAGATCAACGGTCATGCGGTTGAGGGGCAAGAACCTGTCGTCGCCGTCGTCGTCGAACAACCCCCACCTCCCCCTCCGAGGCCCCAACTCTACGATATGGACTTGGAACGTATCCACGTTGAGTTATATCGAAACAAGTATCTCACTCCAGTCGACTTCCTCCACAACATCCGGAAAATCGTGCACAATGCCGAAGTCTGCGCCGCCGATGATCTCGAGAGACTGTACAAGGCCCAGGCAATGTTGACCGCAGCGGAAGTTAGCTTGAACGACTTCGATCAAGCCTTCCGATTGGAATGCGAACGTATGGCCGTCAGAGAGCGGAAGAGGAGGGACGATAGGAAGAAGCGACGGGAGAAGGAGAAGGCAGAGAAGGCAGAGAAAGAGAAGGAGAAGGAGGAGAAGGAGAAAGAGACACAAGCGGACGACACTGCTGACCCAAACAACCCCTATCCTCCTGGGACGAGGCGCAGTGCTAGGAATAACGGTCAGGAGCCTGAGGTTGCGATCACCGACCCACTACAGCTGGAGAGGCGTTTGAAGAGAGGCCGGTCCACGGAAGGGAACCTTACTGATGGTCGTCAGTCTTCAGAGGAAGCCGGAGCTGGAAGATCCCCGAAGAGGTCCCGGGTTGCGAGTGAGGACGAGCAACAGACTTCACAGTCCCTTCTTTCCGCCCAGTTTGCCAAGTGCTCGACCCCCGTCCCGGACGAGACCTTGCAGCCGCCTCAGCACGACCAGCTGATGCATCCCTCCCCTCGACGGATGGGTGGCTTTGACCCTTCCCTGTTGAATCCTGTGCCAATACCCGACGGGATTGGGTTCCATCTGAACGGGACTCCCTCGACATCGGCCCAGAATGGTGCAACTCCACCCCCACCCTCAACCTTGTCATCTACTCCCACATTCCCGGTGCAGCAGCGGCTTGAGAGCCCGAATCCATTCATCTTCACCGCCCGGCCACCACAGCAAGAGGTTCCCGCCGCCCCTCCCCAGTCCACGGACCCGCAACCGAACGGAGTGGAATCCGAGGAACAACAGGATGGCCCACACCCCGAAAGTGAACCGCCTGCAGAGCCACCTGCGCCCGAGCCGATGGAAGTCGTTCGAACGCCAACGCCGTTGCCTGACTTTTATGCCGACGAATACGGCATGGAGCAGCTGAAAGACTACTTGCGTGTATCCACGGGCGAACTCAATATTGAAGAGCTGGAGCAATTGCGCGCTACCTGCCTTGCTGTTGTCTGGCGCCACCGCACGGAATGGGACAGGACTGCTCTTGTCGGCGAACTTTTGTCAATAGCTAAGGAATTCGTGCAGGAGGTCCTTGCGGAGGATGCCGAGATGAGTCCTTAGCTGCCTCGTCCGTTCTTTTCTTCTATCCATTCGATCGTGTTTATTTCTATGTCGCTTTTCATATTCTGGATTTCAGTATGTAGTTGTCTTGCTCATTTCTTGTTCAAGTCTAGAATTGTACGTGTCAATAATGAGTGACTTTCCGTGGCCAAGTTAGAAGGGTTTGCGAATTCATACCGGGTGCCAGTCACCACGAATCGTATTGTTTCGAACCCCAGACAACGGTCGGGGTCCTGACAGTTCCCTTATCTAGCCAGGAT
>Ga0307516_10004055_pt1 | contig 18349 bp, 27 predicted proteins | sample 19_EM_MG_FD_203310 | JGI IMG/M metagenome (GOLD analysis project Ga0307516, IMG submission 203310) | Populus trichocarpa ectomycorrhiza microbial communities from riparian zone in the Pacific Northwest, United States - 19_EM | ecosystem: Host-associated > Plants > Roots > Unclassified | place... | reverse complement strand
AGGCGTTCGTTCGCCGTGCACGTCACGCGTACGCTGGGCTGAGTATGTACGAATGCCAGACCATCCACACGTCGATCGGAGGGTGCACAAATCTTGTAATGTCCAAGTCAACGACCCAGCGAGTGAATCTGTGCACAAGAGGTGTCCAGATAAACCAGGACTTGGATGTTGTTGCAAATAAGCGCACCTTTCTACGGCAAGCTGAAGAAACCAGACCCATCTGTCGTCTGGCTTGAGAGATCTGGCTCTTGGAGGGATCCTAGACGCCACCTCAGGAGCGGTGGAAGTGGAGATGGAAGTGCAGGCTGGCGAAAGATCGAAGGTGTTAGCCTCCATAGTTCGGTCTGGGGGCGACAGGGAGGTGGTTTTGGGGGAGCGATTTGGGTACGTTGTTCAAACAAGGGTGTGGTTGAAAGCCATAGCCAGCGCGGTTCCCCAGCACATATCGTAATCAGGGACGCGCTTCGATCGTTTGCGAACGTTCTTGGCGGCAGGCGCTACCGAAAATCCACCCATCCTCCTCCCCACAGCCAGTTTTCTCACGGTGGTTCCTTGAAAGCAGAAACACGATGTCGCCGACGAAGCCCCCCACAGCTTCGTTATCAGGGAATTTCAGGGAATTTCTCATTGCTGCGTTTAACCACGATCCCCGCTGCGGTGATGGGCCACTCTGGAAGCTACCCGTAGGGTAGCGACACTCGAGACTGGAGTCAGACAAGAGAAAGGACAACGCTTTGTGGGAATTCGGAAAAGCAAAAAAGTTAACTAATACGGCGTTCGTATCGAGCCTTTTATCTAATCTGAGTATAGTTGATCTTTGAACTTTCTGACGCGTCCTGACGACCGATCGTGAACTTGAAGTCGAAGTCACGGAGTCGAGGTCGAAGTCGAAGTCCGTCGTAATCATCGTGATTACACACTCATCAAGCCGATATGGTATCGAATTCTAACCAGAATCCGGGAATGTCCTCAGGGGTGTTTCTCCAGAGATCCCTGCCGCCAGGCTTCCCCTGGAGGTCGTCAAGATTGCCAGTCTCCGCACATGCACCCCGACCTGTTATTCCTGGTACATTGCCGCCGCTCCCGACCTCCATCACACCCTTACCATTTACTTTCCTGTACAAAACTCTGACCGGTCCAATCCCCTCCAGCGCACACATGCGCTTGGTTTATTTCCCCTGGTCAAGAGGCTCCGGGTTCATGGGAGAGACGACGACCACGTTAGACTTTCCCCCGCGCTGTTCAACTGCCGTATCCTACGCCAGCTTTTTGTATTATCCAATATCCAGGAACCGGAGGTAGGGTATCTAGACATCCCTAACTTCACGCCGCGGATTCGACGGTACTTTGTAGACTCGTTACCGATGGTCTGATCTCTCTCCCACAGAGAACCCAGGGGGTCCCGTCGGCAGATCGTATGCTTCAATGATCGGATTTTTTCAGCGCCTGCAAAACCTCAGGCTGTTCTACGTTGGATCCGACATGTGGCAGGAAACAGTGAACGACCCGACGCTCTTTCCCCCCTTCATCCCTCCGCTGCGGGGACGTTTGACGAGGGCGCGTTTCACGCAGTCCGCTCCTCCCTTCGAGACTTTGATCTATCGTGGAACAAGTCGCTTCGAGGACTCCAGGTCTCGGCGCGTCTTTTGGTCTCAATCTCACGAGAAATGGTCCGCCAAACAGGGCCGCCTTCCTCAAGCAACGTGCCCTCGACAATCGCGTCCCCTACGATCCTGGAGGTCATCATCGTTTATTTGGACCACCCCTTCTGTGGTATAGACACCCTGCACTCAGACTGGTCCTATTTACGCGAGCTGTCACAAGTCGAGAGAGAATTCGAAACCTCATCGGAAGGGACGACATCGGTTCAGGCTAACCACCGATCGATGAAGAGGCTGTCAAAACGCCCTGGCTCCACAGAAATTAGGGAGGTACTATCGGAGGTACCTTGCCCTTTACATCCACCATTTGTGACCGGTCAGATACGCCACTCCTGTGTCGTGGGGCGTGGAACTGGCGCAGACCCTAGTGAACGAGGTCCGAAGTCATGTCGGCTCTCACACCCGACAATCTCACATTTCTGCAAAAGTGCCTTGTCGACGAAAGAATCACAAACGTACGTTCGTCCTCCGTTTGACCCTCCCAATAAGTTGCGATGATTCGTTCGAACGCAGGGAGCTATTGGTGAGTGTGACCCCGATGGTGAAGCTGTTCCGCACCTCTGATGCTGGACGGTTATGATTTCTCGTAGTATCCAGCGCAGCGTTGTTTGTGAGTTAGAGTTTCTGCGTACCCTTGAGAGATTTGACTTTGACCAGTTCTATGATTATTGTTTAACGGTTCGCCAAGAAGTGGTTCAGCCTCACCTTTACAACGACCCCTTCGTCTCACCTTGTTCCCAGATGATATATATATGGAAGGCCAGGTTTGCCTTGGCCAGCACCCTATTTGCCTGTGCTCGGTACCCCACTTTCCTCACTGCGATACCTGTGTTATTGCCAGCACGTTCCAGAATCCTCGTCAACTCTGCTATCGAGTCTCATTATCCTCGAAAACCAAGTCCTCAGTAGGTTGAGTAACGTGAGAAGCTGTAAGTTCCATGAGAACGTGGAACATCGCATCTCCTTGACCACGGGAACCAGGTCTTCGCATTCTCGCAATCCCCTCGTCCGAACGTAAGGCTCTAGGATTGAACCGCTAACGCCCGGCGCTGACACGTGCCTTCCCAATCACCTTTGCCTTGAGAACATGGGCTCGTTCTCAAAGGCTTCGATCCCAGTTGATCCGCGCCTTCCTCCCCAAAATTACAGCGAAATCATCGTCTCCTCTGTCGGGAAGCTCTGGGTCTTGCCCTACCTCTGTATCATTTCTTATCAGCTTCGTACGCGTGGCCCTCTTGCACCGTTTCGAGTACTCATAACTGGTACACAAAGTGACCCTGACCTTCCCGCCCATCAGATATCCCGGCTGTGCCATTCTATCCCGGTTCATGCTCGGTCCTCACTCTTATCCACACTCCGGATCGACGGTATTGTCTTCGTGCACCCCTGCCTCGTGGTTCACAACTGCCTGCTGATCCTGTACTTCGCGACGGTGTTGTAAATTTGGCACACGCTTCGTTTGATCGCCCCACTGATTCGGTTCCAATAGTGCTTGGGTGCCTGAACATCGGTCGTTCGGTAAGCGTGTATTAGTTTTGCCTTGCCTGACAACGCCATCACATTTGAGGCCGCCCTCTTTGTCAGTCACCCCAGTTGCGACAAGGGGAACACAGTCGGTCCCGCTCACTCTCGTCACCCGGTGAGGGCTCAGTCTATTTTTATTTGCAGGATCGCCCTCCACGTTGTCAACACGACGTCTAAAGATATCACCATGCCGAATGAAAACGCACAAGGTCGGTGGGAGACAAATGCGATCATGTTACCATACCACCACCTGACGCTCTCAAAGGGTCATGAGCCGATCCAATACCGAAACGATGGAGGCCGTCAGCCATACATATAACGAGCGGTCGAGCGTCCGAATAGATATCTTTTCCCATTTCCCTTTCTTCGTTCTCTCTCTCTTCTCTCATTCTTGGCAAAGGAGGCCGTTGCCCTTTCCGTGCTTTCTTTCCACCTTTTCTGCTCCCGCTCACTCCAGGAAGAGTTCTGCCCGCGAACATCTGACACTGGTGTCGTTCATTCAACATCCGAGCTCACAAAGCGACCCCCATTCTTTCAGTTGAAACCTTCTTTTCCAAATTCCTCTTTCAAATCCGATTCAATCCCCCCGAATCGAAGATGTTGTCGTCCAAATTTTTAGCCGCCAGTTTCTTGTGCATGTTCTATGCCGCCGGTTTAGTCGCCGCAGAGCCCCTTGGCGGTGGTGATCAATTCTGTCAGGTACGACCCCATCTCCCCCTGACGACAAATCCCCTCATCCGTTTTCTTTTTTGATCGGCGATAGAGCGTCCGGACCGTCACCGTCACCCAAACCGTATCGGCTGGGAACGCTCTCCCTGTGGTGACCACACGGCCCGGTAACGTCAACTTGGGCAACGGAACGACCAGCGGTGGTGTCAAGAACACCAAGACGTCGAGCATCGAGCTGAACACCAGCACCGTCGAGAACGGGAACACCAACACGAGGAATGTTAACACCAGCACCAAGAACGTGAACACCAAGACGACGAATGTGAATACCAAGACCAGCTCAATCAAGGCCAACCCAACCAACCCCCCACTCACGGGGACCAAGACAATTGGTATATCCCCGCCCCTTCTTTACTTTGCAGTTCCCCAACTCAGCGATTGCGGCTTTAGGACTTTCCACCACATCTCTTCCCCCCGTCTCGACTACCGGTCGTTCGCTCGCTGTCTCGTCCTCTTCCACCGCTGCACCCCCTGCCAACACTGATACCGGTAACCCCAATACTAGCCTCAGTAAGCGATCTTCTCGACAGTAAAAGGTTCCCAAATTAACGGCGTTTATTAGCGTTGGACCGTTCCGTCATTCAGAACGTCAACGGTAAGGGACAGGCAGCTGGTGAGGCAGACTCCCTCGTTAGCCCGTAAGTTCTACCGTCACTCCGGAGGGGGGAACTCGCAATTAAACACCCCCCAGGAACAACTTCATCGGCTTCTGTGTTGGTAAGGCCATTACCAATGGTCTCCAGGTCAAGGAAGGTTCTTGTAACCCCGTCCCTATGGGTGATATCCCTTCTATAGACAAGATGGTATGGCCTTGTTCTTCTCCGCTGAGAATCGATCTGACGTGTTGCTGGACAGCCTTCCGCTAAATTCAACTTCCCCACGAACTTCGGTACCCTCGCTGCCAACACTCCGTTCACCATTTCCCTCCAAGTCCGCAACTTGGTTACCGGAACGTTCACGAACGCGGCCAACACCTACTATGCCGCTCCGCAACAGTTGGTTAATGGCGTCATCCAGGGTCACAGTCATGTTACCGTGCAACTGATGTCGTCTCTCGGCTCGACCCAGCCCTTGGACCCCAAGGTCTTCGCTTTCTTCAAGGGCCTCAACGCTGCTTCGCCCGACGGTGTTTTGACTGCTGACGTTACCAAGGGCCTCCCAGCTGGTGTCTACCGTCTCTCCTCCATCAACTCCGCAGGGAATCATCAAGAGGCTCTCGGTCCTATCGCCCAGCGTGGTAGCTTCAACGACGTGGTCTACGTGAGAAATGTTTTCCCACAAAACGGCTAGGAGGTCACTGACATGTTGTCCTTCTCCAGTTTACGGTTACCGTTGACGGAACTGCCGTCAACGGTACCTCGTCTTCCGCTATCCCCCCCGCCATCTCGTCTACTTCCGCTATCCCCCCCGCGTCGAGTGACATCTCGTCTACTTCCGCTATCCCCCCCGCTTCGAGCGACATCTCGTCTACTTCCGTTGTCAAGCCTACTGCCACCCTTTCGGACGTCCTTTCCTCTACTTCCCCTGCCGTTCCATCCCCTACTGATAAGGTCGGAAAGGGTGGAAAGGACCCAAAGACTTCGTCCACTGTCGTCTCTACCAGCAGCGTTAAACCCGTCGTTGCGCCTACCCCTCTGCCAGTTTCTACTGGAACTGGTGGAAAGAAGGGCGGCAAGGGGAACGACGTCGTGTCAACCTCTACCCCCCTCCCCGAATCCACTACCCCTCCCGCGAAGGGCAACTCTCCGCCAGTCAAGGGCCGTGGGGGTGGCAATGGACAATACTCAAAGCGCATGCATAAACGTTCGCGCCTCGCTTGAGCTGTGATGCCCTGTTGCCTTCAATACCCCCCACTGTATCCCCTTTCACCGATCGGTTTTGATTTGAGTTATTCTCAACTTTACTTTCCTTGTGCCCTTTTACCAACTTTCTTTTCACCTCCCCCCTCGCTTGATGCGTCGTAGTTCCTCCCTCGACTTCCAGTTATCGGCCTTTTCTGAGCGTAGCGTTTGTAGCACGGGTGTATCTTGTGGTACCTGCCAGATTCAATAGAGAGAGAGATCTGAAGAAGCATTATGGATGAGAGGTCGATAATTGGATTTCGAAATCAGGTCGGGTGCGGTCGTTCGGCGGCTCGATCATCCCCCTCTGCAACGGGTCGATACCGAACTTTACCCACAAACACATCCGCCCCACGCGTTGTCCCTCTCAACCCTCCTCAAATGCCTCCCGGACGCAGCAATTCGCCGGCTGAGACACTCGGCAATTACTCGCGGACCGACCCAGTGCCGCTCTCACCACAGATCAGCAACGGCTCCAGCATGGCTGCCCCATACTTCAGTCCCAGACAGCAGCACCAAGGTCTGCGAGTGGGGGGTGGAAGTAACAACAGCTTACGGTCTCTCAACATGAGCCACGGAGATCGGGTTGATCAGGTTCGTCATGGACATACGCAATCGACGTCGAGCAATGGGGCGGTGGGCGGAAGTGCGACTGGCCAAGCCACGACAAAACCGTCCGGACCGAGGCACATTGCATCAGCCACCCTCCGACCGGATAGGCAAACGCGGTCTGCGAGCGACACCACTCCTGCGCGTGGGGAAGGGAGCAATGGAGGGGGGAGCGGCGGGGGGGATGTAGAACGGGAGCAGGTGAGGGAGGGAAAGATGACCAGCCCGTTAACACACAGGGCGAGTCGGTCTGGATTATCAACACGAACCTCACGTAGCGGTCGTGCTACCCCCCATACGCTAGGACAGAGTTCGACCCACCCAAACGGAACAACTCCGCATCTGCCGTCGAGTTCGGCGCGTGTTAGGTTGTTGCCATACCTGCCGCATTCCAAGGATTCCGAGGTTGCACCTACGGTGCAGATGTACTGGAGTAAGGCCCCGGTGTGGGGTACGATGCCGAACCATGGGATGAGAGCGCACAGTGTCACCCTTGTGGACTCTGTGGCGTGGATATTTGGCGGTTGTGATGAGAGGGGATGCTGGAAGGATCTTTGGCTCTTCAACACAGGTAACTACGTCAGACCCCCCCCACGTGCATTTCCCCCGGCTGACCAGGGGTTTTCTTAGAAACGATGCAGTGGTCGCATCCGGAAGTGCAAGGTGATATCCCACCCCCATGCCGAGCACACACTGCGACACTCGTCGACCGAAAGATCGTCATTTTTGGTGGTGGCGAAGGGCCGGTCTACTACGACACGGTCTATGTACTGGACACCGTCCATCGTCGGTGGCAGAAAGTCGAATTCCCCGCAGATGCGCCACATCCCACCACGAGACGCGCTCACACCGCCGTTTATTACGACGGAAAGATCTGGGTGTTTGGAGGAGGGAACGGATCGCAAGCGCTGAATGATGTATGGACGTTGACGGTGAACTGCCCGATAGAGAAGATGAAGTGGACCAAGGTGGAGATACAGGGGAGCAAACAGCCCAGCGCGCGTGGATACCATACAGCAAACCTGGTGAGGAACATCATGATCGTGGTCGGGGGGAGTGACGGGCGTGAGTGTTTCTCAGATATATGGTGCTTGAACCTGGGTAAGATGCGTCCCGTATCGTTGCAAGCGTTGGAATGGGGATACTCATGAGTTAACCCCCGCCCCAGATACACTTCGTTGGGACCAGGTTCGATTAGAGGCGGCGCACCGTCGACTTTCTCATAGCGTCACACAAGTGGGATCGTACCTATACATCATCGGCGGTCACGATGGAAATTCCTACAGTTCCGATATACTATTTTTCAACCTAGGTGAGCCGGGTCGACGTGTCTTCCATTCTGAACGCTCAGTATTCCACCCCAGTCTCGTTGGCGTTCGAGACCAAGCCCGTGGCGGGTCAACACTTGTCACCAAGAGGATACCATGTGTCTATTCTGGCTGACAGCCGAATATTCGTTTTCGGAGGTTTCAACGGCCAGGACGTCTACGAGGACGTGTACATCTTGGATTTGGCTGGTTCCGGTTATCTTGCGCAGGTACGTGCCCTCGGTATCCTCGTACGTATTCCACGCTGACCCATACGGGCCTCAGGTCACAAGCTTCCACATCGATCTCGACCAGTAGGCAGTTTAGGGTTATCGTATCGTATGGTGCATATTCGTATTCCGGCTGTACATATATAATTCTTGATGGAACAACGGCCTCAGTAAATACTTACAGAGCAGGGTCATGTGTGATGATCAAATTAGTCCCAGCCTTCGGGCGGACAGCACACCCGCACTGTCCCTCGCCTTTTCACCCATGAACGTCTCTCCACCCCAGATGAACGATCCTCCTACGTATAAGCTCTACAAGCGGCGCTTTGTGGGGTTGGTTGGTATGGTACGTCACTCTCCGCACGGTATCGGCAATGACCCAGTGAATGGACGGCGGTCTGATTTTCGACGAAACCCCTTACCCACATCTGGCGTACACCTGATAGAGCATCCTGAACCTCGTCGGTGGCCTGGCCTGGCCCTGGTTCGGTCCAATTGCAAACCCAAGTACGCTCGTTGCCTTCGCACGATCCCCCGTCGGAAGGTCTTCTCAACGAAAGCGATTCCGCAGCCGCACGGGAGTTTAACGTTAGTTTGGATCGCGTCAATTGGCTGGGGAACATCATGGCTTGCACGTACATCCCTGCGGCTGCCTTGACGCCTTGGCTGGTGTCGCGGTATGGCGTGAGGCGGGCGGTACGTTACCCGCCGACTGTCCACCTGGATGATTTACGATAATTTCGCCCCAGTGTGATCTTGGCTCTGTCTGCTTGATCCTCGCCGCTTGGATTCGGTACGCTGGCACTGCAAGCTCGCTCTCTGGTAACAGAGCCTACGCTCTCCTCATCACCGGTCAGGTGCGTCACGTGACCCTTTTTCCGCGGCCCACGAACCAAGATAGCTCATTATCCAAAAGTTCCTCGCCAGCCTGTCACAAGCGGTTTTTCAAGTGCTCCCGACGAAGTACAGCGAGCTGTGGTTCAATGTACGGGGAAGGACAACTGCAACTATGGTCATGGCCATCATGAACCCGGTTGGTGGAGCTTTGGCACAAGTGATTGCACCGCTGACAAGCGGACCAAGACAAGCTGTGAGAACCCCCTGCCCGCGTACGATCCCCTCCGGAAGGCTAACCCCACCCGCGTAGATCTTGGTTCTTGGCATCATCGAAACCGCGGCGGCCCCGGCCGTCTTCCTCATCTGGAAGCGGCCGCCAACCCCTCCAAGTATGTTACAGCCCAACGCCGTACTCCTCAGCGTACTGACGGCTATGTAGCGTACGCGGCAACCCAAGAAAGATCGCATCGTGCTCTCTTGAAAGAATTGGCCGGACTTCCGAGTGGTGACGAAGACCAGTACGGCCGGATGTCCAGACGCGAGAAACTGGACTTCGGGATCGCGGTTCTAGTGTTCGGTGTTCAAGCCGGAGCGTAGGTGCCCCCTCTTTTCTCTACGGGTTCGCATATCTTAGGATTCTTCGTAGCGTCAACACTTTTTCCATCCTCACGTCCCAGTACTTTTCTCCGCAGGGATACTCTGACGATGTTTCGGGGTTCATGGGTGCCACACTGCTGCTAGCGGGCATCGTTGCCTCGGCGATCGCTTCGCCACTATTTGATAGGGTACTCACGAGGCACTTGGGCCGTACCATCCAGGCATTCGTCCCCGTACTTTCAGCGACATGGCTCTCCTTGGTCTGGGCTGGTAAACCCTCTCCGTATTCTCGCGCTGTGCATTCTGACCTAATTTTCCATTGATACAGTTCGCCCAAACAACACTGCAGCTCTATTCGCCCTTTCCGCACTCATAGGAATCTGCGGAATCACTCTGCTTCCCGTATCCCTTGAGTTGGGCACTGAGCTCACTAGGGCACCAGATGCTAGCTCGGCATTCCTTTGGGGTTCTTGCAATATTTTCGCGCTTATGATGATCCTCTGTGCGTGTCCCTTTCTCGTATTTGAGCTGCGGACATCATGACCGACGTATCCCAACAGCCGAGTCAGCTTTAAGAGCTGGGCCGGATGGGAACCCCCCTCTTAACATGCGTAATGCATTGATCTTCCATGCCACCATTATATGCGTGGTTTCACTCCTGGTCTTTGCTCTGAAAGGGAAACAAGCCCGGAGAGAACGAGATGAGGTGGAGGCCGGGCGTGCGGAACTGGACCACAGCGTTGTGGAACTATCCACTCGTGATGAGGTTGAGCAGCCTGAGAAGCCTTAGAGCTTCGGCTGTTGTGGTTTATGGGATTTATCCGAGTTGTGCGTTCCGATAGCCTTGTGGGATACCATGTGATATATACCATTCTACCCTGACCTTGCAAAAGCCACATATTAATCTGTGGATTTGTCACTCTCTCTTGGAAAGGGGTCCAACCCGGTCCTCGAGAGCATCCTCATCGCTTCGGCGGCTCCCCAGACAACGAAGGCCAGAACACACAACACGACAGCAAGTCCCGCGAACGTCCACATCAACCAAGTCTCAACCTCATCACTATTCGCCGTGAGCTGGAAGAGGAAGTCGTGTTTTCCGTCGTCCAGTTTCCTCCAGATCGCGAGGAGAACCCACCACACGTACAGAGCCACCGCTGGCGGGGCCACCCTCGACCAGATCACCCACTCCACCTCGATCCCACGCCCGAATGATGAAAGTGCTCGATTCACTGCGCCTTTCCTCCTCCTATACCTCCTCAAGCTATCCTCAACGACCTCTGCACCCCTCTCCAAAACGACCTTATGCTCCCTGATCATCGGCAGATACGGTTCCATGTACCTTCCCACCACAGCCTTGGCCAGTAGATAGTTCGTATCCTCTCCTGCTGAGGACCTCGTGGAAACAGGTTCGTTGTCTTTCGCGAGCTGTTTAGCGAGTTCCTCACGACGGTTGTCGGAGTCCGTACGTGGGAGTGGAGCTCGAAGATGTGTGTTGGAGGGTAGGGCTTCGGTGAGAGTAGAGGTTTGGGATGGTTGATGGGGAGAGGGGGATGGTGGAGGAGAGAGGTAACGCTGGTAACGCGCGATGATTGCCATTAATTCTCTGTTGTGGTAGAAATGTGAGGGGTTCGAGTCTGAGAAACCACAGGGGTTGTGGTTGAAAGAGTGATCCCTTTCACATTTAGGGTTACCCAGCTTCCGTCACATACAGGCGATCACGCAACTCCAGACAAATCGTTCCGAAAGGGAATTATGGTATTTCTGGGAACCGGCACGTAAGTGCCGGTGGTGGGTAGGGAATAAGGGAAGCTCACAGACAACATAAGGTGAAGTCTAGTTGTTTTTCGATTCCTTCTTCAGTTCCTCTCTCGCGCCCTCCACGTACCCCCTCATCAACCCCACAACTTTCGTGAGGTTGTTCGAGAACTTGGCCGAGATGGGAACCACGTCCAATGGGCCAAGTTCGTCCTCGACGAATCCGACAAGTTTTTGAAGTTTTTGTCTGGCCTCCTCAACGAATTGGGGATCCTGACCGTCACCGCCCAGAAGGTCGGCTTTATTAGCGATGATCATCCGGGCGCGAGCGCTCATTCCGTGTTGGTAAGCCTCTAACTCATCACGGAGTACCCTAAGCTCGTCCCAGGGCGCTGGACCGGAGAAATCGACGACATAAACGAGTGCGAGAGACCGTTCCATCGAACGGAGGAAGGAGTGGCCTAGTCCAATGTCTTCCGAGGCACGAGAAATGAGTCCTGGGTTATCGGCGATGGTAAACCGGAATTCCTCGATGAGATCAAAGTCGTGACCACTGTGTGTGGTATCACCGTCAGGCCCGGTTGGTTTTTGGTTGCGGGTTAAAGCGTCCGCGAAGGCACCTTGCTCCATGAGTTCGAGATGGCGCTCTTCCTCAATACGAGTTTCATCGTGAACAGCACCTTCTCCCCTCCAACCCTCGAAGATCCCGTCACCCGCCACCCGAATAACACCGACAACCGGATTGAGGGTAGTGAAAGCGTAGCTGGCAACCTCGCTCTTCGCGCGACCGCCCGTTAAAGCTCGAAGGAGGGTGCTCTTCCCCGCGTTTGGCATGCCCACAAGGCCGATGTCGGCCAAAATCTTGAGTTCCAATGACAGGGTAATGAGCTCGCCTTCGTGACCCCGTGTGGCGAACTTTGGTGAACGATGGTTTGCACTGAGGAAGTTGGGATTGCCCAGGCCACCAGTACCCCCAGAAGCGATCAGATGTCCGAGAGTTTCACGGTTGCCGAGACCCAAGGGCGAATTGTCCGGAAGTGCCGTGTCCTCTGCGGCGTCGAGGTCGAGAAACAGGGGGTTGAGAGCTCGCCTCCTCATCTCTATCCTCCTGGCTCGTTCCTCCTTCCAAAGGATTCTCTCGGCTTCCTTGAATTCGGCTCGCTGAACGTTGTCGTCCTGAAAGCGGGGATAATGAACCCATCTCTTGGCCCGTAACTTGTCCAACCTATCCTCGGGGGACAAATCAACAAGTGCCTCTTCCTCGGCCTCCCACTCATCCTTGAAGTTGTACTTGGCCACTTCCTCTTTGGACAACTCGCGTACGACGGTCCCAAGGGGAACTTTGACAACGAGTGGGACACCATTTCGACCACCCTGCCACGTTCCCTGACCGTGAGATCCGGGGTTTCCACGTATTCGTGGAGGTACCGAAGAGAGGGTTGTAAGGTGTGGTGTTGGGAGGAAGTAGACGTCGCCTCCGCGTCCGCCATTTCCGCCAGATGGGGGACCGAAGGGTTTGTAAAGTTCGCGGTGGAATGCGACGCAACCGTCGCCGCCTTTCCCTGCGCGTACGTGGACAACCAAGTGGTCGAGAAACGTTTGCCCCTGAAGAAAACGGTGAAAAGGTCAAGGGGTGAGGCCAGGGATGGGTTGGAGGAGACGCACGCCTTGCCTCCGTTTCCACTCTGTCCTTCGTTTTCGCTGAGCGACTTCTTTCAAGTTATACGTGTGTTCCTCTACTGCAGGTGGGGCGGATGTGTTGGCTGGGAGAGATGAGAAGGTGCGGGTGAAGGAGCGACATCTCCGCTGGAGAGACTGCCTGAGCATGGGTGGATGAGGCCGGGTGGTTTGCCTCCGGAGGCGGGCCGGTGAGGTAGTGGTGGCGGGGAACGTGATTTCCGGGTGGTGGCTTGCAACGACCATGACGTCCCCCGACACCCAGCTGCCTGTGGTTCCCCTTCCCCATCCCCAGGTTCTCCTCCCAAATGGCCGAATTTCTCTCCTCGTCTCTCGCAACATCGGAGATCACCTCTTGTCTCTCGTCGAGGAATCAAGCGAACCCACGATCATAGCTGCTGTCCCGATCGTCACCCCTCCCACCGGTGCTTCAGACCCGGTTCTCTCAGACCATGGCGTCGCAGCGAAGGTCGTGCGTCTCGGGCGGTCATCCAACAATCACGACGAACATGCCTACCACCTCACAATCGCTGGTCTCGCCAGACTTCACCTCCCACACAGCCTACACCTGACCGCAGCCCAACTCAACACGTTAACCTACTGCCCTATCGAATACCCCCCAAGCGGTGCCAAACCCACTCGATTTACGCTCGAATCTACCAAAGCCGCGGCTGTCAACCTGCTTGATAAACTCGCCAAGTCCGGTCCGAGGAGGGATTACTGGTCCAGGATGATGCACTTTGTCGAGGGGATTGACAATTCCAGGATCGTTTGGTTAGCGGACGCCATGGCCTCGGCTGTCGAAGCCGAGTTCAATGACAAACTTGGTGGGTCCGCTCCTAGCCTCCTGTGGCGAAACTGATCACGCCACCGCGTAGAAATACTGGCCACAACCGATGCCGAGGCCCGACTCAAAACAACTACCCAACTATTCGTCAAACTCGCATCCATCTCCGAAGTCAGCAGCAAGATAGCCTCCGTCGTCGACGAGTCCCTCTCCAAGCAACAGAAGGAGTACTTTCTCCGGCAAAAACTGGCAGCGATCCAAAAAGAGTTGCAAAACCTCAATCGCCAGCCCAAGGCCGTTACCGGCGCCAGCGGGAGTGCCCCGTCCGAGTTGGACGACGATGACCAAGCCGATGCGGATGACATGACCCAGCTGCGACAGAAGATAGAATCTATGGCCAAGGATTCGGAGGAACGCAAGGTGGCTGTTGCCGAGTGGAGAAGACTCAAACGGATTCCCTCTGGAAGCGCAGAGAACGCCGTAATACGGACATACGTGAGCGACTTCCCTCCGTTATCATACGAAACCATAATCACAACAAACTGCAGCTCGAGTGGCTGACTTCCATCCCATGGCCGTCAACTTCATCTCATTTGACGGCGCTCGAGACCCTCAAGGACCGCAAGTTCTTGTCCAAAGCCCGGAAGCAGCTTGACGAAGATCATTATGGCCTGAATAAGATCAAGAAGAGACTCGTCGAGTATCTCGCAATCGTGAGACTGAAGGAACTCGCCGCATATGCCGAAAACGAGAAGGCCTTGGTTCTTAGGATGGATAATGCGCCGCCTATAAATCGGGTCAAGGGGCCAATTCTCTTGTAAGTCATTGGCGGGGAACGACATACCTCACCATGGTGACCCCTCAAATAGGTTTGTCGGTCCGCCAGGGACCGGCAAGACTTCCATCACGGCGTCTCTGGCCCGGGCACTCGGTCGTCCCTTCGAACGGATATCCCTCGGAGGCGTCCGCGATGAGGCAGAGATCCGAGGACACCGCCGCACCTACGTTGCCAGTAGCCCAGGTTCGATTGTGCAAGCCCTCAAGAAAGCGGGGCGGCCAGATCCCATCATTCTCCTGTAGGTTTGAGCTTGTGCGTTTGAGTCGGTTTGCTTACTCTCCCTTAGCGATGAAATCGACAAGGTTGGCCATAACAACTTTCACGGAGACCCATCTGCCGCATTGTTGGAAGTTTTGGACCCCGAGCAAAACCACACGTTCCGGGACCACTACTTGAACGTTCCTGTCGATCTCAGTCAGGTGTTGTTCATTTGTACGGCCAACTCCTTGGATTCGATCTCTCCACCACTCTTGGACCGCTGCGAGGTGGTGCATTTATCCGGTAAGGGCCATCCGAGCTTCTTCACGGCGGTCACCCAATTCACGGTCTCGCAGGGTATACTTATGACGAGAAGTCACACATTGCTTCGCGATTCCTGTTGCCTAAACAACTCCAAGCGAACGGGTTAGACGCATCACACATTGAATTAACAGAAGCTGCGTTACTACAGATCGTAACGGGGTACACACGTGAGGCCGGTGTCCGCTCGTTGGAGCGTGCCATCGGCTCCGTTGTACGATACAAGGCTGTGGAGTGGGCTGAACACAACGACGACGATGGGGACAAACTACCCGCTTACGAGAAAGAGGTCAGGGAGGATGATTTGGAGAAGATACTCGGTATTCCAAGGTATGATGGTGAGAAGGAACGGACATCGAACAGGGGCGTCGTATATGGGTTGGTCGTGAATGGACTGGGCGAAGGTGGCATACTCCCTGTCGAGACGTGTACGATCCCTGGAAAGGGCGATTTGCGTTTAACCGGAAGCCTCGGAGACGTAAAATCCCTCGTCCCCCTCACACTTGAAGTTCGACTGAAGCCTCGCTCCGATTACACAGGTTATCAAGGAGAGCAGCTCTCTGGCCCTGAGTTGGGTAAAGACGCACGCCTATGATTTACGGATCACTTCAAACCGCAGCGAAGACCCGTTGAAGGTTCCGAACGTGGTCGACGTCCATCTTCACTTACCGGCTGGTGCGCAGAAGAAGGTCATTCGGTGCGGTTTTCTGGTGGAACGAACCAAGGCTCACCGACAGTTCGTATAGGACGGTCCAAGTGCCGGTATAGCCATGGTTTGCGCCCTGGTGTCGTTATTTACGGGCCTGTGCGTACCCGTTGACATCTCCATGACCGGAGAGGTACGCCCCCTTAATGTCATCCCACGTTTTCGCAAGTTCCCAACACTCTCATACGTCTAGATCACACTCCGCGGTCGGGTCGAGCCCGTTGGCGGGATTAAAGAGAAAGTTTTGGGGGCACACAGAGCGGGTATGAAAAGGGTGATACTTCCTTGGGCGAACAAGAAAGACGTCGATCACGACGTTCCGCAAGAGGTCAAGGACAAGATGCGGTTTTTCTTTGTCAAGACAGTCTCTGAGGGATTGGAGGTGGCGTTTGGGAAGGGGAATGTCCCGTGGCGTCGACCCAGAACGGATTTTTTGCTCGAGAGTAGGCTGTGAAGACGGTCAGAGGATGGGCCCTTCAATCCCCATTCTATCTCCCACTCCACCAATCCCCCCGGGTTTCTCTCCCCCTCGAGGCTCTAGTTTTACTCAACCATCACACCTAGACCATTCTCGCCTTTCCCTCTCCTCCTTCCGTTACTTTCGTACACCACAACGGCTTTTTTTCTCTCCTCGCAATCTCCCCTCCCCAATCCTTCTTAATTCAAACCGTGCAAGTCGGTACAATATCAGGCACAAATATGTACGTATGCATAACCAGCCACTTATTGAGTGACTTTCCGTGGCCGGGGTAGAAATTTTCGCAAACTGACAACGGGCGTCAGCCACCGTGAACATTATTGCATCGGGCCCTAGACGATGGTCTGGCAACAGCCTGGATCCTGACATTCTCCTCTCGATGAAATATCCGGGGTTTAGGAAGTCCGGAGGGTCGTGGAGGGTCACATGCCAAGCGAGTAATTTCGGCTAACGGAGTCACCTGAGCACACCAGACTCAATGCACCCGCCGCATATGGGATAGTTTCATCGTATATATGTGTGTATGTGAGGCTGTCCAAGGCGGCGAAAGGGGGCGCGAATGCAGGTTGCGACTTTACGTAGTCCGCAATGTAGGTATGTAATCCGACCTGCTCGCGTTCTAAACACGCGATGATCGATGAAAGTTGATGGAGGTAGGTGTTGAACTTGGGAAGTTCGACCCGCCTTTATGGCATGCGCCTTACAGCCGCATTGTGTAATGGTGCCGTTAGAGGGCAGCCAGTAGATAGTCATGTGATCATATGTCACACATCAGTAACGTGTGAAATGTCACTCCTATGTTTGTATATATACTACATTAGGTGTGTGAATATGATCTAACACTTCTTGCTCTCTACTTTCACCATCCACTAAGCAACCCTCTCACCCTTACCAGGTAAGTCATTGCGTCCTGTCTGGCGCTGACCTCGCGTCTGCTCAACAGGTTATGAGCCCAGGTAACCAGCTCCTTGCACCTTTGGTGTAGCACCTGCTCACCTTGGTCACCATGCACCTATCTAGTGGTGACTCTGTGTTGGCGACCTCTCCACTAGACGAACAGTTGTACTGCGTCTACGTTCAACACTTGCGCCCCTCTATGGTTGCAGGATACCCTATGTCTGCTGCACTTATTGTGCCTCTATGGCTGCACTACGCCAGATAATGCTCTGCTTTACCTGAGCGCTGTTATATTGCGCGTCCATGATGCTGCAGATAACTAGCTGCTATTGTGCTGCCATTGTGCGCACAGGGTGTGAACCTATGACCCTCTGGGCTATTGTTCTCTGGCAATGAATGTCATGTTCGTAGGGCCCGATGATAACAACGCCTGTGGTCTGACCACTACACCTCTTGTTTATGGGAAGGGTAGTCGATTAACATCTACCGACGGCAAAACCCTGTTTTATAACAAGGGAGACATAAGGTGTTTACACGCCATTGTCCAGAGACAAGTTCGCCGCGACGGCCAAGGGGATCTCCCTTGCGTTGCTCAACTTTCTGTCATCATGTTTGGCGCATACATACGCTGACCTCCTCATCATACAGAAATCAACGATGTCCTCCACCCTCATGTCCCTCGTACCTGTTTTGAACGGTTCTATGAACTGGCAGGCCTGGCAACCGATGATGATGAACTATCTCCTCTCTCAAGGCCAATGGAAGGTTATTCAGAACAAGTTTCCTGCCCCCGACTACGAAACCATAACCGTTCGTGTCAAGGAAGGAGAAACTGAAACCACCCAAGATACGTCTAAACCCGCCAAGAACCAATCCGAAATCGATGTCTGGTTTGATATTAATGATAAGGCCCTTGGGAACATTATGCTCCGTCTCCACCCAACCATCGCCACGACCGTTCTGAACCTCCTCCAGAAGACCATGGAGGATAACACCGACATTAACACCATGTTCGCTTCCTTAGCCTGGGAGTACCTCGAGAAGACCTACGGCAAACCCGGGATCGCTGCTACATATAAAGAACTCAAAGCGACGATGGATGTCATCATCCCAGGAAACGCCGACCCCACCCTCGCTATGTCATGATTTTCGCCGGTTTTCTGTCTTTTTCTTTCTAAGTCCCAAGCGCCCACTCATTTAACTTCGCTCAACCATGACATGTTTCCACATTCCTTATCTTATCTTATCTCATGTCCCATTTCTCTTATCTTATCTTTCATCTTCTTTCGGTCATTTCGGTTAGAAGGGGAACTCGATCATCTCGGATTATTCGGGCTAGAGACTTTTGGCCCATGGA
>Ga0307516_10004054_pt1 | contig 18350 bp, 21 predicted proteins | sample 19_EM_MG_FD_203310 | JGI IMG/M metagenome (GOLD analysis project Ga0307516, IMG submission 203310) | Populus trichocarpa ectomycorrhiza microbial communities from riparian zone in the Pacific Northwest, United States - 19_EM | ecosystem: Host-associated > Plants > Roots > Unclassified | place... | reverse complement strand
ACTGGCGCTTTCCTCCACCATCCTCTCTCTCTCTAAGCTTATCTATGTGTGAGCCCACAATGCTTGATTCTTGGCATAGTCTTTGGATTATGCTTTGAGAAGATAGTTAAGTGGTTGCCCTAACAGTTAATTGGTATGCCAAAATGCTATGGAGGGAGTACCAATAGCTTGAGTGTGAAGTCTTCTGGCTCCCATCTGATGAGTATGTCAATTGTGACGTAGGATGCCTACATACAGGTCCTATGCCGGAACAACTCGCCGAAAATGTCTATGCCATAGAAATCACACAGCATTGGATGGCAGGTCTGCAACATGCAGTCTTTGAGGAGGCAAATGGTCATCTCACCTTTCTTGAGGTCAATGGTGTCCAAATACAGCAAGGGACTTGCCCATCCATCCAGTGAACCACTGCACAAGTTTGTGACCCAAAGCGAAAGGTTCCTAAGCCTATACTCATAGTCATGAAGATCAATGGGCACCCTTGTAAAGCATTGCTTGACTCTGGAACTACTGGGGATTTTGTCTCACCAGCTGTGGCTCAGCAATTAGGCCTGAAGAGAAAGGAACTCACTGTGCCTCTGCCATTGCAGATGGCCTGTCAGGGATTTCGATCCAAAATCAATTTTGGTGTTACAGCCCAGTTTGAATATCAGACCATTAATTGCGAGCAGTATTTCGACATCGCTAACTTACATGGTCATGATGTGATCTTGGGAACACCATTCATATTCCAACATAGCATCCTCTCTGGCCTTAACCTGACTTGGGTCATTATTGGTTCGGCTGAGCCACTACCTATGGAGGATTCGAATGTCATGGAAATCACCTCTGAGGCAATAGAAATTGTCGAGAACAATCTCAAAAGGCTATATGAGGAATTGCATGACTATGCAAGACCCCTTTGTTGTGAGGATGAGGACATACCTCTGCCTCCGTTTTGTGCAATCAATCATTCCATTTCATTGATTGATCTGGACAAGGTTTATCTATGGCATCCTTCTCATTGTCCCGAAGCATTGCGTCCACTATGGGCCGCAAAGCGCACCGCTTACCTTAAGAATGAGTGGTAGATGATAATGAATACAACAAATACTGTACCTATATTGTTCCTTCCGAAGCTTGGCAAGGATGGAGCACCAATGAAAATGAGGACCACCATTGATCTTCAAGAGCAGAATGTGAACACCAGAAAGATGGCTTTGCCGCTCCCTGAGATCAATGGGATCCTTCAACATGCTGCAGCGTGTCGTTGGTGGTCCTTGATTGACATGTTGAAGGCCTTCGAACAGGTCTGCATTATTCCTGAGCATGTCGCTCGCAGTACCATTACGACACCTGATGAGAATACTATAATCAGCAATGTCATGCAGATTGGTGATTGTAATGCCTCTGCGATGTGGCAGGCGTTAATGAACCACATCTTCTCATCTTATATTGGGAAGTTCATGGATGTATATCTTGACGACATCATTGTTTACTCTGACAGTCTTGAGAAGCACATTGGACATATCAAGTTAATTATTGATATTCTCCATCGTGAGCAGCTTTATCTTTCTGAGGGGAAGCTCAATTTTCTTGTTCCAGAATTGACGATCCTGGGTTGTGTCATTGACCATGAGGGAATTCGCATGGACCTTGACAAGGTCGATGCGTTAGTCAAATAGAAGGTACCTACCAATCATGAACTTCTCCATGGGTTCTTGGGTGTCGCCGGCTTTCTCGCTGATGACATCGACCAAATCTGGATACCTATGGGAGTGCTTCACAAGTTGACGAGTGATTCGGTGCCATTTTGATGGACCTATACTCACCAGCATGCTTTTGAGGATGTGAAGCATCTTGCCACAATTTGTTGCAACCATCACCAGAAGCCACTCTGCTATGACCATGAGGCACCACCTGTCAATGTCGTGACTGATGAATGTGGCACTGGCATTGCCAGCATCATTAGTCAAGGTCATAATTGGAAAACCGCTGATGTCGCAGTATTCTACTCAGATAAGTTGAACTCAGCGCAGCAGAACTATCCCATTCATGAGATTGAGATGCTCGCAGGCATTGAGACCATGTTGCATCATCGCAACATTCTGCAGGGTGTCAAGTTTCGGTGGTATACTGACAACAAAGGCTTAATTTACTTACTGAAACAGAAGAATCTCTCAGGCCATCAGGCTTGTTGGATGGAAAAGATCTTGGAATTTGATTTCGAGGTTATCTACATGCCTGAGTCTGAGAACATTCTGTCTGATGCCCTGTCGAGGCTTTATTCCTATGATGGGCCTGGTACTGTGCATGCACATAGTGAGTACATCTACCATGACATTATCAACAATGATGGTCTTGAGGTGCACTCAGTCTCGATGCCTCTGCTCATTGGTCTGGAGGCTGCGAGCATCAGTCTTGGTGACTCCATGGGCATGGGGGACCTGGAGGGCACATCTGACCCCAGTCCTTCTGTCCCACGGAATTGCTGCACGGCTATCAAGCCCACCAAATCTGGTCGTCCTGAGATCTCCCAGGAATTCGCCACCCGTGTATCCCATGGTTTCATACTTCATGGTCCACAGCAGCACAAGGAGGGTGAGAGTGCCATTACCTTGTCTACCACAGATTCTCAGCAAGATGAGAGACTCACCATCTGCATTCTGGCATGCAGAAATCGTGCCCAACCTGCTCCAACTGTCAATTCAGGCACACCTGCTCTGGAACAGACCCTTGATGCCAAGCAAGCGTGCTGATGCATTACAAGCCATGCTTGAACCCCTGCCAGCTGTCACTCTCGAGGAACTGATAGCTGGAGGGCGGGAGCAGATTGACTTGCTTGATGTTATTCAAGGCAAGTACAATGATGATGTGCTCTTTGCTAAGGTTATTGAGAATCCACGTCACTTCAAGAACTTTGAACTCACCAAAGATGGCCTCATGTACATGAGATCCGGTGATGGTAACCAGGTTCTTTGCATTCCTGCTGCCAAATCTGGGAATCACACAGCCCATGAGATTGTGATCTCTGAGGCACATTCCTTGTTAGCACATCTCGGACCACGTAAGACCCTGACTTACCTCCGAGAACTTGTGTGGTGGAAGGACATGCACCATGATGTCCATATCTTTTGTGATTTGTGCATAATCTGTAAGCAGAGTAAGCCCACAAACCAGAAGCCATATGGGCTACTCAACCCCTTGCCTGTTCCAACACAGCCTTGAGACGCGATCAGTATCGATTTCATCAGACCTTTACCTATGTCCAAAAATCGAGACGCATCATTTGACTCTATTACAGTGGTGATTGATTTACTCACCACCATGGTACACCTGATTCTGAGCTGCACCAACTATATGGCTCAACAGGTCACTGAGCTGGTCTTCGAGCACATTTACAAGCACCATGGCATGCCTAGGGCAATCATTAGCAATCATGATCCATTGTTCATGAGCCTGTTTTGGTTGCACCTTCACAAGTTGATCGGATCTCAGCTAAAAATGTCTAGCGCATATCATCCTGAAACTGATGGCGCTACAGAACGAGCCAACCATACCATCATCCAAATGTTGTGCCAGTGTATTGGTGACAGGCAAAGAGACTGGGTTGCTAAATTACCTGCCATGGAGTTTGCGATCAATTTGTCTAGGTCTGAAAGCACTGGTTATGCACCTTTCTTTCTGAACACTGGAAGGATGCCAAGACCGATGATCTGGAACACTGCTCCAAAAACGGAATATCTGGGAGTTCGTGTGTTCACGCAAAGATTGAAGTCGGTCCTAATGGCAGCCCATGATTCAATCTTAGGAGCTCAAGTAAAATAGACACACACTGCGAATAAGCACTGTCAAGTGTCTCCCCTTGCATTGGATGATTTGGTTTACCTGTCCATGAAGAACATGTTATTTCCCAAAGGATTAGCTCAAAAGCTGATTCCTAAGTATATGGGACCATACTGCATTACTGAGGACTTCAAAAATAACTCGTACCAGATCAAAATCCCAGTGAGCATGAAGCAGCGAGGCATTCACAATGTCTTCCATGCATCATTGATGCGTGTCCATGTGGCTAATGACAACCATTTATTTCCCAGTCATCTGGACTCACAAATTGTACCTGTCAATCAAGATTCTGAACCTGAATGGGCAGCTGATAAGATCACTCACCATGTTTGTTCTGGCGAGAGTGCCATGTTTCAGGTTTTATAGAAGTCGGGAGATGAATCATGGTTCCCCTATGCCCAAATCAGGGACCTAAATCTTCTCGATCCATACCTTGAAGCATTGGGTATCGAAAAATTGGCCGATATGCCAGGTGGTACCAGCAACCCTCCTCAGGACCCACAAATCTATGTGGGTTATTTGCAATTATCTAAGGACTTAAATATTGCCGACCACTCACCTTCAACCTCAAGCAACCACCCACCTCTTGACACTATCAGCATCGCCGTCATCACCATATCATACCATTCCTCTTCCAGTGCTGATTGACTGTCACTTCCACCGAACCTTCACCTTACTAAGGATCGCGATCAGTACCATCTTTTCTCCAAGGAAAGAAAAGACCCTTATACACTCGAGATCACCCAGCTCGACTCGTACATTGCCTTCGACCATGTCATACGCAAGAACCCGAAATTTAGGGGTCCTGCCCTGTTCGTGTATGGACGCTTTGCTGACTTGTGGAACGACACAGACCACCCCTGCAGCTCTTCACTCATGGATGCCAATGGGTTCTGGGTGCCCGAAAGAGCCCCTGTTCCCCATGGACTATTTGCAGCAGCTGTGTACCATGATCCCCATCACCAGTCCCTCCACAAAGCCGAGTTAATTAAGGAGGATGGCTCCATGGACGAGACACTGCTTGCCAGCTTGAAGACTGCCACTAAAATCTGTATTGACCAGCAGCAGCGCATCCAGAAACAGCAGGATGCTCGGCGTGCCAAGAAACAGGCTGGGATTCACAGTGCCAGGCTCATTGAAGCCCAGGAGCATGCTGCCAAGTTGTATCATGTGCACTCCAAATGTGATGCACACAAGGCGTGTAAGCAGTGTGTCAACAATGCCAAACGTGATGATTCAGACATGGAGCTTGATGCACCTCTCGTTGCAAGCACTTCTCAGACCCATCATGAGCCTGCCATCAACACTCTTCCTGCACCCGCTCCTGCTCCCACTATGGCTGTGCAGACCATCCAGTTTACTCAGCTGTTCACTCAGCCAGTCGTTCAACCAGCTCAGCCTGAACTACAAGCCTCAGTCATCACTCCCATGCCCAATGCTCTCAATGCCACTGCTACTACTGTCCATGGCTTCACCAACATCACCCTTACCGAGTTAAATGCCAACCCAGTTGCACACTCTACCGTTGCCAGGAATCACTTGATGGATGATTTCATTGATTATGAGGGCTCCATTAACACCTCCACATTGAAGGGCACTGAGGTGAGCAAAGCTGCCTGAATTGGCCACAAAATTTGGTATTTCTCAACTTTACTTGTTTCAATGATTTCCTATGTTTGATCTACCTACTGCTCTGCTTCTTTTCATACCAAGGTATCCTTCGCCAGCTCTAGATACCTGGAGGGCATATGTAGTGAAAGTGTGACCTCTTCCCCTTATCACTATGTTTCATCTCCATCTCAGATATTCCCATACTTATATAAGAGAGCATGTGGGTAGATAGTAGACTGTCTTTCGAATACCAGGATTTACCCCTGTTCTCTCGAGAGTCCTGAGTGTACCATGACTAGCCCTTGCTCCATGTTACATGGAACTTAGAGTGGGACCCGATTTTTTTTCTGAAATTTTGAAAGCTGATAAATAAACAACTGTGAGCAGTTGCGGCCTCATATCTCGCGAACAGTCCAATGTATAGTAAGGAGTATTATACCAATGCATATATAATAGAAATCTCTTCCTAATGATATGGAAAACTTGAGAAAAGAGTGGAGTTGGAGTGATGCAATGTGCATAGAAAGCATTGGATTGTGCATCCAAACTTGAAAACCATTCTTTCTTCACATGTGGTCATCATGGCAGGGGTAGAGAACTCAAAAAGCCTTCATAATATGAGGAGTGCATGAACCTGGCTTGTGGGGAGTTATCTAGCCTCAAAGCTGTGGTCCAGCCAACATCTAAAACTGCAGCACACCCCCCAGTCATCCCACAGAAACACAAAAATCCCTCCGATTGAATTTTCAAGCTTGTGAGAGAGTCATTCAATAATTTGCAGTGGAACACAGGTTTCTGATTGAGGTGATAACTTGAAAAACATAGCAATATGTATTGAGTACTCGGCCTCATTTGTATATCCCCATGAGCTCCTCAGGAGTCTCTACCCCTCAGCAAAACTTCGCCCATTTCATCCAATGTCTTCTTGACCCTCTGGACAATATTCACTGGCATGTCGAGGTTGATGGTGATCTTGGATGTTTTCAATCTGGCTGGCAACTGACTCGGGACTTCGAATCTCACAAGTAATGATGGTGGACAGGGTGGATTGGTGGCTTTCGAGGCATCGGGGGAATGACAGAGAGAGGGCACAAGTGTAGTCAAGAGAGAGGGCAGAAAGTTGTGATCAAGATATAGCAAACACCCAACAAATGACAATGAATCTGCTTTGTGCACAGCCAGCTCTGGTTTATCCTCCATATAATGTATGTCATGTCGCAGCTCTATTTTCACTGAATCTATTGATATTACTCTCTCGCTCATACAATGCATCGTTCACAAGATATGAGGCTGCAACTGCTTTCAGTTGTTTGTTTATTGGCTTTCAAAATTTCGGAAAAAAAAATTGGGTCCCACCCTGAGTTCTGCAACTAGCAGTAAAAAAGATTTGGACCTGTGCAATGACCGCACATTTGGGACACTGATATATCACCTGCAAAAGCAAAGTTGAAGTGAAATGTACAGCAACCTTTGAGCAGTAGCGCAGTTTGTGAGACAGCGGCAATACAGGTGGTGCAAGTATTGTTAGTTCAACTACCAATATCATACTTATATAATGTGTCAGATGTACTTCGTCATATCCAGTCATGCCATAGATCAGCTTGGTATTACTCGTCACCTAACACTCCCCCTCAAGCTGAGCAGAGGCCTAAACCTACAATGTGTCGACTGTGTTTGTTGGGGGTGAGTGCTTTAGTTAAGATATTGGCAGTTTGTTGTGGAATTCTGCATTCTTCTAGATGCAGTAACCCCTTTTGGATTTGCTCTCGAATCCAATGCCATTGAATATCAATGTGCTTCAATCTTTTGTGATATTGTAAGTTATTTGCTATCACCAGTGATCCTTTGTCATCTCCTAATAGGAGTATAGGTCTGGAATCTGAGCTCAATGTATAATGAGGTAAGCCATTTCGCATCACGTGCAGCTTCAGATAGTGAAATGTATTCAGCTTCAGTTGATGATAGAGTGATCATGTTTGTTTTCTAGATCCCCACATTATGGATCCAGCACTCGCAAGTAGACTGGCCACAGTCAGGTTCTTGAACCTCAAGAACTGGGTTCAAACCTGAACCTAACCCACAGTTCAGGATTCAGTCCAGCAAATCCCCAGACTGGAACCCCATTGAGAGGTTCATATTCAGGGACTGATGGAACCTGGACTGAAGGTTCCGAATCTTGAACCTTCATAGGAACCATCGTCTGTGAGACACCTCGGTGATCTCCAGACAATGCAATGTGCCACATCACAACTGTATCTGTCGTTCTTTTTGCTGTCCCTTATGTCTGTGTCCATCACCCGTTGCCTGCCTCATTGTGGTCATCTTGCCAGGCATGCTCTTTATGCACCTGTGCACCAAATCTGGGAGACTTGGAAGAGCTGCTGAGAGTTTTCTGGTGGGTGCTGAGGTGCTCCATCTCTCATTCATCAACCATGGTACCAACACCCCCCAGTGGTGCCAGCACATCTACAACATCACGGGCTGCAATTCTAGGCACTCCATAATGACAGTAGCACCTAACAGTACACTACAGCCACAGTAGGCCTCCTGCACCACAGATGAGCCTGCCATGGTGGTTTTCCCTCCATCATGTCACCACACATCCTGCTACTTTTTTGTCATCATCCTTGCCTGCACTGTGTCATGTTACCACCTTCTACTGCACTCATCATCCCCACTGTCAGCTACAGCATGTTGCCTACAATGGTCACATCAGCACCATCACCTGTCAATGCCGGCTGATGATGGCCACATCACCACCCTCAGTGGGAAACTGTTATAATACATCTTTTTCTATTCTTTCACCTTTCACATCATGTGCTCCATCACATGATCCGCAGTCAGTCTCACTTAGCATTGCTGCACAATGCCTCACTTATAATGCATGTAGAACATTCTGGAACTACTTACATAAGGATTCCACAGAATGCCTCATTGCTAACACATGTTCTCCAACTAGTATATATAGTCAGTAGTTTAGACTGTAACCTTAGTTGTATTCTCTTAAGCTATCCACTATAACCTAGTGTGAGGGCCCTAGTCAATATAGACTTCCCTTTTCCTTTTCTTGTGTTATTCTTGTAAGCCTGCAAAAGACCTATTTGGTTTTAGTGTGTATTAACAGGTAGTGCCAGGGCCCATAACCTTTGAGCAGTAGCACAGTTTGTGAGATGGCAGCAATATGGGCAGTGCAAGTATTATTAGTTTAACTACTGATATCATACTTATATAATGTGTCAGATGTACTTCATCATATCCGGTCATGACATAGATCGGCTTGGTATTACTCATCACCTAACACAACTGTCCTGAATGGTGGTACATAGTAATCACTGTGAAGGATTTTTCTGCAGGTGTTCCAGTTTCATTCTCCCTTTCCATGCTTTCAGAAATAGCACTTCACTGGCCAAGGTTATCATTGTGCTACTGTCTGCAGCAGAACCAAGAAGCGGGATCAATTTGATGGGCAGCAAGGTGTCAATTTCACTTGAATCTTTGATGAGTTTGGACACATTTAGTTGCCGTTTTGGCTGCACTTTGTTGCTGATAGGCTCTCCTAGGCACCAATCGATGTCTATGAGGAATGTGACATAATGCATAAAGTTCACGAATACTGGCAGATCTGGTCTCAGTTTCTCTGTAGATGGAGAATTCCAGGACAATGCAAAATATGCTCGACATTTGTTTGCAATACTTTGCAGCTTTCCCCCCCACTATTCAGGACGAGGTGCCCAGAATATGAAACAGTTCACAGTGAATACGCAGGTGGGGATCGGCTGCGAGGAGCTGCTGTTATAAACACCACAAAAACCAGAGTGTCGAATGCCAAAGTCTGCTGAGGAAGGGTTTTTGTACAGGTACACATAATCATTATAAAGAAACATCCAACCAGTGCCACAATTATTGTCTTCATCTTCCTCATCAGCCATTCCAACTTCTATTTCCCAAATCCTTCTGGTGATTGTGACCTCTGGTGTGCACCCTGGAACAAGACTAGGCAAAAGTCCATTCAACCAAGTAATAACTCTCCCATAAGAAGTTCTGTCTGAGGGAGGTGTGATATCCTGTGGGGTGAATCTATCTTCACCTGGAGACGTTTCAATTTCTGTCGAGGCTAAATAGGGTGCGGTGACAGCCACATGGGTCTCTATGATGATATAGTTTTGCCTATTGATTGACTCCCTATGAACAGACAAGTCAGCCAGGATGATGTGGACCCATGGACTCTCATTGTCCCAATCTGTGAGGCACAAAGATGCCATACTTGCATCTTTGCAGACCTGCAGGAAAATAGGCTTGTTGAACACAGTCAAGTGCTGCACAAAATCGCCACTCACACGGATTTCCAGCAACCCTTTGAGCAACAGTTCCAGGCCACTGGAATGGCCATCATCACCCCAGGTCATCTGAACAACTGAATGGAACGGAATATTGGTGGATAGTGTTTAAAAGTTCGGTTCTAAAGTCAAAACTGAACTGGACCAAAACCGAAAAAAACTGATGAAGACTGAATCTTCGACTCCAGTTCTTGTATTTCTCACAGACCTTCGACTCCAGTTATATAACTAAGTGCAAAAATACAAGTCAATGATAACCGGTTATGACCGGTTAGAGTCGCAGTTGGTCAACAACCGACAAGACTGACCACATCATATCCTAGTGAAGAATTTAACTAAAACAGTCATCGGAGACTAGAATAGACCCGAAATCAGAGCCCTGCACAATACAGGCAATACTATGACAAAAATGATAATTAATGGACAGAGACAGTGTATTAAGTGAGCCAAAACATGATGAATTCTATGATGAAAAAGATTGTGAGTGGGCAGGGATTTAATGTCAGTGCAAACATGAGGCTTACACAATGCCCCCAATCTCTGTGAAAATATGTCAGTCAAATATCTGTAGACTCCGATAATGGACACTAGTCCACAGATGGTGTCGCTGCAATATAAATCAGTCAACCCTCGTGAAGCATGAGGCATCATTAGCACAAACCAGAGAGAAAAAAATCGGGATTGACACACTGACAATGAGCAAACATCCTGCAACATGAGGGGTATAAGATATGTCTCAAGAATGCTGAGAAAACCTCACCTCTTCGATTCCCCACTCCTTGTTCTACTCATGGCTCGTTCTACAACCTCTATGAAGGCATCGAAGGTGTTGAAGACTGTGCGCACAATGGCAAAGGCTGCTTCTGCAAAATGGGCAGCATTAGGATGTGGAAAGCCAAAGGCACAAGCATCAGTACATAGTTCTGCATCAAAGTCTTCCTCCTGCAAGCGACAACCGTCAATTTCAACCTCTTTATCAGATGAAGAGATGGTGGTAACAAAGCCAACAAAAAAGAAGAAACACATCACAGATCTTGAGGACAGGGATGAAGTGGTCACAGAACCCAATGTCGAGGATGAGGAGAGTGAGCAGGTGGATGATGGTGAGCCAGGTAGGTCTCTTATATTAAATCATCAGGCATGGTCTTATCTTACTGTTCTAGTTGGATTCCAAGCTCCCAGGGTTGGTGGTGACGAAGCGCGAGCTCACACGTGACCTATTGACAATTTTCATGGACAAGGTGTGGGTATGTTTCAAGTGGGGTGAGCAGTTCAAGCGAGTCTATGGTCGGTGGTGCTTGGTGTGCAAGTGAGTAAGGAATTCTGAGCCATTACTCATAATACTTACCTGGGGGGACCACTCTGCAGAGACGATAAAGTGTTCACTGACTCGAAGGGCTTGCGTCGTGCATTCTTCACTGGGTCCAACACAAGCTGTCAAACACATATTTGTTATCATTATGATGTCTACAAGATCAAGTGTAAAGCTGACAACTTACCAATGAACGACCGGTGCATTCCCCGAGACCTCTGGAAGAAGATACAGACCAAGTCAGAGGGATTGTCGACTCAGACCACTCTGGACAGTGTCATTCAAGTGTCGAAAGGACCAAAGAGTTCTCAAGAGATGCCCTGTTACATGTCTTGGCACAGCTTGTTGCATGCGATAACCAGGTGAGTGAGTGAGGTGGGGGATCAAAGTCAACAGACAATTACTCACATTCACCACAGGCATTTGCATTAGTAAGCAAGGCTGTGTTTTGGAACTGTTTAACAGTCATGCATCTCAAAATGAGAACAAAGGAGCTGCCGAGTTGCCACAATGTCACGGCCTACCTGTAATGTGGCGTTACACTTGAGTCTAGTCAGAGCTGGCTATGCACAACAGAGCTTGAACAATATGATATTCGTAGCACTGTGTGTATGACAAGGTAAAAAAGAACTACTCAAAAGATTATATAAGAGTTCATTTAAAAGCAGCGAGTCACATGATATATATATATATATAGCGTCTGTTACATACCCCCGTTTGAGATTGTAACACAATCTACACAGCAAGAAGGGAAGGCAATGAATATAGGCAAAGAAAAATCACGGTGGCACAGCAAAATCCAAGAACGAGTGGGGGAGGAGCTCCCATCCGACAGCAATGATAGCACCAAGTAGACACGCATAGTACGCATGAGCATGTCATCGTTGGTAGGCCATTTGATGGCGAGGCACCTCTTTTTTGGTGTAACGGTGGTGTACGGCACCAGACCATGAATCACTGAACAAGTCAGTACAACGAATTCCTCGTCACACCGTATCCGCGAATGACAAACAGAGTATGCCTGGTGCAAGCACAACCTCTGCCAGGGGTAGCCTGACGACGATTTCACCAGGCTACAGAATCATCATTCAGTCTGTCGATGGACCAGGAACACCCGAGGGATCTTGCAAGATGGAAGATGCCTCCTCCACCCCAAATGCTGCCACAGCCATGACGACATCTTGGGCTATTTCCCCTGAGCCTTCCCCAGCATACAGCAATGTAGAGGGTTCCCCCTCTACTCCCTCGATGGCTGCAATTGCAGCCACAGTTGGATCCTGCTGATGGGCCTCAACGGTCAGTGCTTGCATGATAATGTCGTGCGATGGCAATGACGATGACGACGACTGAGGGACAGGGCCTTCCTGATGACTATGCAGTGGCAGGTATGGTTCATCCCTGATCCGCACCCACCAATGGCTATGCCTGCTGAACCGGTTTTGTTGCTCCTCACGATTCATGAGGTAGTGCAAGCGAGTAAGGTCCGACGGACTGGGATGATACCAGCCGTCGAATAGTGGGTATGCCCCCGGTTCATGCTGGAGGTTATGTCTCGTATCTTCCATGGCCCAATATTGGTTGTGGTATCGATCATTTGATGCCAAGTGCTGCCGCAGATACTGGACTCCATATGGGTAGGCATGAGTGATCCACTCTACCGAGATTCTATTGGCAAGGAGGCAATTCATGATGTCCTCCTGCCCAAAATTGGGCGACAGTGTCTGCGACGCACTGATTTGCGTGATAGTAATTTGTTGTGTCGACGGAGGCAACAACTGTCCGGAACTATTGAGCTGTTTGTGTTCAGCGACAGCTGCGATATATGCGGTAGGTACCGCCACCAAGTATGCAAACTCACGCATGACCACTGTCCTGGCATCTCTGAGTCTCGTTGAGGAGGGAGCGATGGCTTGTCCCAACAAGTATCCCCACACTGAACACCGCAGAACGCGGAATGCTCGATCAAAAATAATGCCATAGTATTCGTTTAGCATACCAGGGTGGCCACGGTGCAGGATGTACTGCGCCCATGGATCAATAACCAATCCTAGAGACGGTTCTGGGGTTGAAATCCTGACATTTAACATGCCCGAGGGTGCATAAGAGTTCACCGGCCCAAATGCATTAGGATCCAAAGGAACCCAGTTGAATGTCTGCCACCTTCCAGGCCTATGCATCCTGGGTAGGTTATCGGCTGCCCACACCATCGCGCGATCGCATTGACTCAAAGCAAATGATTGTGACACCAGCATGAAGTGATACAGAATCACCCATACCTCAAACCTCTCCAGCTGATCAGCTGAAGAGTTTGCCATGATCTTCAGCAATTCCTTGCCTTGATTAATAGTCTGGGGCATGCCCTGGGGAGCCCAGAATGTCCATCCCCTTGACTCTGCAGGGTTTGGTCTGTCGCGTCCGTCACGATTCCAAACGTAATACTCATATGCGAGTCCCCCAGGATATACCTGGTTCTCGGCCTCAACATATAGCAAGTCCCAGAGGAGCATCCCCCGGAAACTATTGTCTCACTCCCAATTATTATTGAAGAGGCGAGCGCCAACCAATGCGGGAACAGGCCCCGGCATTACATTGAGTATGCGGTTCTCCTCATTTTGTCATTGAGACATGACAGGGCCTCCTTTCTTGCCCTTTCCTTTCTTTTTTGGTTTAGGGGATTCACACTCATCCTCAAAATCTGATGGAGGGCTTGGTAGCCGAATTAGGGTGATAGGGGGAGCTACCACGATCATGGGAGGGGAAGGGTAGGATTCTGGTAGGCTGAGGGTAATCTCCAGCACTTCTGGTTCCGTCTCCTTGACGCATGATGTCGATGTAACAGGGTCGTTGTTCTGTTGCTGTCTTTCATGGGGACAAGATTCCTCTATAGATGGTTTGAGCTGGGGAAGATGAATCTCCCTGTCCCTTGGTACTGATAGTCTGGATTGGGGGGGGAGGAGTCTCCCTACCCCGTCGTGAAGATGAGCTAAGTTGGGGGGGAGGAGTCTCCCTACCCCTTCGCGATGACGATTCCTGCTGTAGGACATGCTGTGAAGGTTGCCGCGATGAGGACTGTGACAGCAATGGCTGTATGCTTCTCTCGCACGTGCCATATATATCCTCCGATGGTCAGGAGGACGTTCTCCTCATGTCTCTTTCATCACGATTGTCATACGGGAGTCAGTCTGACTCCTGTTCCTTTCTCTTCTTCCAGTAACGTTCCTTGTCATCAGTGGTATACCAAGATGAGTCGTCGTGCTGCCTATCATTATTCTTGAGGTGCAGGATCTCATCCCGCAGCCTCATCTTCTCATCCTCATCTCTCATCCTCGCCCGTTCCGACTGTCATAGCTCATTTCTGAGCACGTCCAAATGAGTCAGCAGGTTTTCTATCAAAGTCTGTGTCGTGTCACTGTCGATAGCGAGATGTGCAAGTTCCAGGTCTAACCCTGCCTCCTCAACGCGTTGGAGGACTTGAGCGAGGCTCTCTTCCACCTCCTGTACTTCCTGACAGCGTATGAACGCCTCAGACGCCTTTGCTTTCCCTGTGCTCTTCTTCGTCATTGACGAGGACTTGGGCTCTGTGGGTTGCAATGTGTCGTCATCGATGTCCATGTTTGATGGCTGAGTTGGTGCAGCCGGCGGCTGCATCCACATCTGAGGGGGGACGCCATACATCCCTCCCATCATATTCGGCATTTGGGACATGGGATATCCTCCCATCCCAGGTTGTTGGAAGAAGGTGGGGTAGGCCTGCCCGAACGGCAAACCCATCCCTTGGGGTTGGAATTGAGGTACCGGTGTCTGAAATGCCGGTTGCGGCTGTTGCTGATACGGCTGCATGGGCACTGTGCCTTGCTGAAATCCAAATGGCTGTTGGGCCGAGAGTTGTTGAGGTTGGAAACCTGGGTTTTGTTGAGGCGGTTGTTGACCTTGAACACCTGGTACTGCCTGCTGGTACTGAAACGAACCCTGAGCGGGCAGCTGGAAGGAAGAAATCTGTTGCTGCGGCTCTCTCTCCTATTGCGAACCCTGAACGGGGTTTGGCGCAAGATGGGGCGGGTGTTGAGCACCCACACCCGGAAGAGACTGAGGTTGGAACGGGTGTTGGCCACCCATCCCAGGCTGTTGTTGCTGAGGGAACGGGTGTTGAGCACCTGACCCCGACTGTTGTTGGTTCTTCTGGTCCATAAAGGGCGTGTCATCGCGCGACGCATCAATCGAGAAAGTCTTGAGTTGAATACTCGAACTGATTACATAAGATGCCCCCGTTTGGGACTTGAGCCCAGCTTCAAAGTCCGCTTCCGGATTTGGGCCTGCCTTTGTTTACACAAACAATGGACTTGGTTGCTCGCAACCACTTCCATGTCGATTGAAGTGTCGCATTCAGCAACGTCTTGTGAGTTGTGCAGGGTGCTTGACGCCCTGCAGTTCCAGATATCCGTCAAGGGCCGCTAGGTCCTTGCAGTTTGCCAGTGGCTCCCAGGTGGTGTCGCCCAGGCTCTACCTAACCTCAAGATTCAGGTCTCGTCCATTCCAGCGATGGCCAAGTATTTTGTCGACAAACCACTCCTGGTCGTCCAATGCTCTGAAGTCGTAGGGTTCGGGCTGCATCCGATTGGGAAACAATGCGTCGTTGGATGCGTTGTAGGGCTGCAAAAGCGAGACATGGAACTTGGGGTGGATGCGACGTTCCCATAGGGCTGTTGGGAGTTCCAGCTCGTACGTCGAGGTTTCCAGCCATGCCTTCGTGACCTTCCATGGTCCAACGAACTTGGGACAGAGCTTCCTAGCTCTCCCCTTCGGAAGATTGAGGTTCTTTGTGGATAGATACACAAGCATACCCTCCACTATTTCCAGCTCATTCTTCCTGCAAGCATTTGTATGGCTCATTTGGAAGACATGCGCCTCGATGATGGCGTCATGCGCATCAGTGAGGTTTTGCAGAGCAGCCTCTGCGAACAATTTGATGCCCTTTGATATTGCTTTATCTGATCGGATTTCTTTCATCATGGAGGGCATGTACCCTCCATTCAACTCGAATGGCACAAACTTTGTCGTCTCTGCGATGCTCGCATTGATCGCAAACTCTGTTAAGTCAACACGATCTACCCAGTCTTTCTGGTCATGTCGCATGACTGTATGGAAGATCTGGCCAATGTTTCTGTTGGCCCGTTCCGTTTGGCTGTCTGTTTGTGGGTGAAACGATGTTGATATGAGGAGCTTTGCTCCCAGTGTGCGATGGAGTTCATGCCACCATTTCGACGTGAACTTGGAGTCGCGATTACTTACGATCAAACTTGGAAGACTGTGCAGCCACACGATCTCTTGTTTGTAGATCCATGACAACTTTACAGCTGTCATGGTAGTGTGCACTGGTATCAGATGTACCATGCTCATCATCCGGCATATCACTATCCACAGGTAGTTGAAACCTTTTGCTTCAGGGAATGGACCTATAAAGTCCATCCCTATTGAGTCCCAAGACTTCGTTGAGATCGGCAGTGGGTGATGTTTGCCTGCTGGCAACTTGTTCAAAGGTTTTGAGCACTGACATGCATCACATGTCACGCAGAATTCTCGAACATCTTTGGCTGCATATGGCCACCAGTACCACCGGCGAATGTATTCATTGGTGCGTTGGCTTCCAAAATGGCCCACAGTTTCATGCGCTTGGGTCAGGATCTCGAGCAGTAGCTCGTGATCCCTTGGCAAGCACAGAACTTCATCTCCACGAATGTTCTTCCTCCACATGAGGTTATCCCTGACTGTAAAAGTTGGATAGTCTTCTGGTTTCTCGATGACAAGTGCGAGTAACTTGTCATCTTTGTATCCTGCCCTTATGCATTGTTTAAACGCGATGTCCGCTAGTCGTCCAGGCTTAGCGTTATTTGGGTGATCATAGATCATGTCGGCGAGAGTCATGTCACTCTTGCCAGGGTCTTCTGGCGCAGCTGCCCTCGTGTTTGACTCTGGACGTGCTTCTGTAATTGGGGATGGAACTTGCTGATCAGCTTGGACCATCTCCTCTAATTCCACGTCGCATTGTTCCTTCCTCTCATGGAGGCGTGTACTATGCCGACATTTGTCTTCGCGCATGGCTCGAATCTCAATGACTCGATCCGTCATTTCCTTGAAGCATAGGGTGGGGAGGTCTTCCCCAGCCGGATCTATATGAGTGTCTGCTTGTATGTATTCGTCGTACATATGTATGTCCTGTATGGTGTCATTCTCGTAATATTGAGAAAGACAATCGGCAACTTTATTAAGTTCGCCTTTAATATATGTAATGTCAAAGGTGAACCTTGACATATAATCCATCCAACGACATTGCCTCGCTGTCAGTGTGATTTGAGTCTTGAAGAATTCCAGGGCCTTGTGATCAGTGATGATACGGATGTCATATCCTATCAGCTTGTCTTCCCATTTCATCAGGGCTGCAAGAATAGCCAGGGTTTCGAGTTCATGAATGGCGTAGTTCTGCTGCGCCGTTGTGAATTTCTTTGACATGGATCCAGCAGGGCAGCAGTTTTGCCATGTCGGTCCTTGACTGTACATTGCGCCTATGCCGGATTTGGACGTGTCGCATATGAGCCATATGGGCTCTTTTGTAGATGGCTCTATCGGTTTAATAACCAGAGCCTTGTCACATATCTGCTTGATCATATCAAAGCAGACTTGATGGAGGGGGCACCAATGGAATGGCGCTCCATTCTGGGTCATGGCCAAGAGTGGACCGGTGTACGCAGTAATATCAGGAAGGAAATTCCCAATATAATTCACGAGTCCAATGAAGCGCTGGATATCATTGTAGTTCCGGGGAGTGCGCCACTCCCTGATACGAGCCACCTTGTCAGTGTCGACATGAATTCCTTCCTTGTCAATTATATGACCAAGGCAGTCGACTTTGTCGGCATACAGGTCGCATTTGACCCATTTGAGGAAGAGCTGATGCTCCCTCAGTCTTTTGAACACAAGGCAAAGATGCTCTTTGTGCTCTTCTATGGAGTTTGAATAGACGAATATATCGTCTAGATATACGTGCATGCTGCGACTGATTGCATCACGAAATATCGTGGTCATCAATTGCTGGAACATTGCAGGGGCGTTGCAGTCCCCTATCTATATTACGTAGCTCACGAATGTACCAGTAATGGTCACGAATGTGTCCTTCTCCATGTCTTCGACACGTACGCGCACCTGCTTGTACGCATCTGTCAAGTCGATCTTCGAGCTACGTCTTCGCGGATGACTTCTTGGTCTGGCAA
>Ga0307516_10004053_pt1 | contig 18355 bp, 24 predicted proteins | sample 19_EM_MG_FD_203310 | JGI IMG/M metagenome (GOLD analysis project Ga0307516, IMG submission 203310) | Populus trichocarpa ectomycorrhiza microbial communities from riparian zone in the Pacific Northwest, United States - 19_EM | ecosystem: Host-associated > Plants > Roots > Unclassified | place... | reverse complement strand
GTCTGTCTCATCCCCACCATAGGTAAGAGGGGGTTTAGCAATCATGCGTTTGGCAGGTGATCGCGAAACCTCGCGTGCGTGTTGGCCATGCCAATTGGACTCGAGTAAACACACGTTTAATCCCATTTTCTGGGGTTCTGAACCGCTTGTGTCTCGGTTGGTTGATCCGGTCCTAAATTCGTGACGGTCGACAACGGCGACAAATTTGCCAAGTGATGCAACATATCGCGATGACCACATGCAACTCCCATCTCCCGGCAACTACATGAAAAGACGCCTGACTCTGCATTCCCGACGAGATAATCGATTCGTCTGAACTTACTCACTGTCAGTTGAAAGACACTAAAAACAATAACGTTAACGGTGCTATGGGACAACCTTATATTTTCAGGCAAGCACAGTACTATCTGCGTACGCATGTCAGTGGGCAATCAGGGCCAGGACGATGGGTGCGGCACGGTCCCGGACGGGATAACGTGCCAGGGTTGTTCGAACTTGGCTAGGCGCAACAGATCTTCTTGTCCATCCCCCGATCTCGAACGTGTGTGCATACATATGCAAACTGTTGTGAACTTGCAACGGTTGAACAGGCTAGGAGCCGTGGGAGAGTTCTCGTTTAAATTTCTCGCTCAACTTCCTCGCTGACACATAAATAGAGTGGTTCTTGTCACTTCGTCTCCCATTCCTCTGGCAGAAGTTGGAACAGCTGGTCTGTTCAACGCACACTCTTCCCAACACTCCCGCTATGCGTTCCTCCACGTTCCTCGTCCTCCTTCCTTTCTCCATTGTCCCTGCTGCATTCGCAAGACTTTTCGGTGACAGATATGTCGATGCACGGGACTTGAGCTCCCTGGAATCCTTGGAAGCAAGGGCAGGACCCCCGGCGCCAGTAGCTTCGTCGACAGTGTCCTCACCACATCGCCAGAGACGACGTTCTCCCGCTTGAGAGAACTGCAGATGTCGGGGTGGAAACATGACGTGTTCCCTGCTGCATGGGAGGTGATGAAGCTTGCGCAAGAGACGCTCGAGTCCGTCGTGTTTTGCTGGCCTTATGGACGCGACTGCTCCACCGGCGAGCTCAAAGAGACATCTATCGATCCTCCCTTCATTCTCCTGATTGATTATTCCCAGACAAACCATCATCAACGAATCTCCTCGGTCCCATTGACCTTACGCGCCTGCCGGCGCTACGCTCAGTTGGCTTCCACGTCCCGCATGTAAGGGCGAATGGCGAACCTACCTGCCTGTGGTCCCCCTGGATCTCCTCCATCCTCACACATGCCATTCTCCCTGTGCCCACCCTGCTGTGCCGTGAGAGGGCGGAGTGTTGTCCAAGGGATTTTGCCTACGCCTTTGGAAAGGATCCTGATGCATGATGATGTACCTGAAGCTCGAGAACCCGGGGTCGACATCATCATCGGTTGCTCTCTTTGCTTCTCCTTGACTTTCTCACGACTCCCAGTGCAGACTAGGCTTCTTCAAGTTGATGTCGAGGATTAAAATTGTATCTCCGTGTAGGCATCTGGAACGAGCCCCCATGCAGCACGGCAATACCGTTCAGTCGGCAAATCTCCACCGTCGCGCGGAGAAGACCTACTATGCGTCCTTATACCCCCGAACCTCAATCTACGTACAAGGTACGCTGTGAGCTCGCCCACACCAGTATGGAACACGAATACTTACTGATTGTCCCTAGAACACCAGAACTGTGGCGAGAGGGTTGTGTACACGGGCGGTGGAGGTGGGATGTTGGCGTCTCGTTGACGAGCGGTATGTAAGTTTTTATCTTTTTCTGTCTCCGTAGTGAGCGTTCGCTTGCGTGTTGCCGTTATTGTTGGGAATATAACTAGAGTGCACAAGTGGCAAGAGCAGTGGCTTATATGCCACCGATCCATCTGACAACCTCTGTGATGGTGACAGGCACTTGTGAAGACTGACGAAACAAAGAAACATCTGAAGAAATATGATTATGTATGTAGCTCAAAGTTGAACTCGGATAGTGCTGTGCTCTGCAGCGGCCCACTCACCAGTCCGACGTGGAGAAAACTTGGAGAAAACATCACGTCATTTGTGCTTGGCCTTGCACTGCCAATTAGCGTTGCATGCCTTCGCCGTGTGGCCATCGCGATGCGTCGCACCCTCGAGTTACCCGTTCTCCGCCCAACCCTAGAATGTACACTGTACGGTCTTAGAACCAGGAAACGGTCCTCAGTCAACCGTCTCCTGGAATTTTCAAAAGACCCCTTATCTTCTATTCACGACAAATCCAACCACTTGTTACCGACACTGGATCTTTCTGCTACTACTATGGGATGTACACTAATAGCATTTACACGAGAGAACCGAAGCATAGAACACATCAAGACCTCAATCCAAATCATCCCATTCCATTGAACGCCTTTCCAAGATGTCCGAGATTGCCTCTAAAAGGTCGCGCGCGCTGAGTTCATCCAAAGCCCTCTGTTTGGGAATGTAGGCAGTCAGAAACGGCGACACGAAGTCAAGTAGGAAATCGAATTACACGACTGTGCGGCTGGGATTTGGGCGGCGGCTATACGCGATGAGAAAGACTCAAAGAAGGAGAACAGAAGAGTAATTACAAGCTTTGTTTTGCTTTTGGAGATGTCATTAGGATTATAGGTCTTAAGACCTCCCTTGCTTGTAAGATTGTCGACGCTTAGATGACCTCCCTTGCCTGATGATGTGGACGGCTATACGAGATGAGAAAGACTCAAAGAAGGAGAACAGGAGAGTAATTACAAGCTTTGTTTTGCTTTGGGAGATGTCATTAGGATTATAGGTCTTAAGATTTCCCTTGCTTGTAAGATTGTCGACGCTTAGATGACCTCCCTTGCCTGATGATGTGGACGGCTATACGCGATGAGAAAGACTCAAACGAGGAGAGCAGGATACCAACTACGTTGCCGTTGGTCTTCTCAGGTCCTCTTGCTTCCAAGGGTTCCAGGGAGCTCAAATCCCGCGCATTGACATATCTGTCACCGAAAGGCCTTGCGAATGCCGCAGGAGCAACGAAGAAAGGGAGGAGGACGATGCATGTGGAGAAACGCATAGCGGGAGAGTTTGATCTTTGGAGTGTTGTAGTGTTGTAGAGTGTGCGTTGAACAGACCAGCTGTTCTAAATTCTGCCAGAGGAATGGGGGACGAAGTGGAAAGATCCACACCATTTATATGTGTCTGGAAGATAAGTTAAGCGAGGACTCTCCTTGCCAGTCCTTGCCCCTGTTTGAAGTCCATCGCAACTTGCATATGCACACAAGTCCGATATCGGGGGTTGCACATGAGGATCTCTTGCGTTTTGCAGCTCGCTAAGTTCGAAACCCGTTACTCACGTCACCCCGTCAGGGACCGTGCTACCCATCGCCCTGGGCCAAGTTACCCACTGGCGTCCGCGGATAGTATGCCAATATACTCAAAATATACTGTGCTTGCCTGAAAATGCTGGGTTGTGCCATCGTACTCAGAGGTATTCTTAACGTTATCTCATATGTTTTTCGCCATTCCCTAGTCTCTGTGAGTTCAGCGTTTTTCCACGACGGATGTATGTAGTTGCCGGTCGATCAGAGTGCGTGTGGACCGCTTAGTCCAGTCAATCCGGGGATCCGCGTTTTGGCTAGATTAGCGTTAGTCTCACATTGTGTGAGGGGCTTATGTGAGCGCGTTGCACAAGGTTCTCCAGATTGCGTCGTGGACTGTCGCGAGGGAGCTTGATGCCAGCAAGGGTTTGCGTAACCTGTTCGATCCCTGCTTCCAGATCAGTTTTCTTTTCCCAGTATTCTGGAAAGATCACGGTGGTGAGTGCGAAGGGTCGGACATGCGTCAGCGCTCCTGACCAGGTTCGTTCAGCTTCGCAATCAAGAAGCCCAACTCCACGCATGCAGCTACAGCAGACTAGAGCGCCCAGACATGCTCAGCCTCGGATCGTGATCACAGCAGCGACACCGTCACACGGTACACTAAGCACGCCAGCTCCTAGTACACTGACTGCAACCGTGAGCCCTTGTGCAATTTGCATGCCGGCGATCTACGGTGGAGTGAGATCAACCATTCGGTCCATTCCTTATAATCTGAGGTACGTTACCATACGTACCACCCCATCCACTAATCAGTAAACTCTGGATTTTACCATAGAGGCCTGTCATAGCACCCCAACATCGCCGAGAGCAGGTCATACCATGCATAGAGTCTATAGATTGGAGTTCCCTAGTTCCCTAGTCTCATACTAGATCCGTCTACTCTCAAGTACACTGAAGTACACTGTGTAAATAATCTCCTGTTCTCATCGCTTGAGTCTCTCTCATCGCGTATAGCTACCCACAGGATCCAAATCCGGATCCCCACCACCCAACCGGAAGACTCAACCTGTAATTCGAGTTTCAACTTGACTGCGTGTTGCCGTTTCTGACTGCCTACATTACCAAACACAGGGCTTTGGATGAACTGAGCGCGCGAGACGTATTAGAGGCAATCTCGGACCTCTTGGAAAGGCGTTCGATTGAAGGGGATGATTTGGATTAAGGTCTTGATGTGCTCTACTTCGCTGGTTCTCTCGTTTAAATGCTATTAGTGTGCCGATATCATGATAGTGGAACGATCGAGTGTCAATAACATGTGTGGTTGGGATTGGTCGTGAATAGAAGACAAGTCTTTTGAAAGTTCAAGGAGACGGGTGACTGAGGCCTATGTCCGGGTTCGAAGACTGTACTCGGGTTGGACAGGGAACGGGTACTACGAAGTGCCGGAATGCCTCCAGTATCAGAAAACCATAGAAGGACCAGAAATAGCGATTGGTCTTTGGAAGCAGAGATACGCTTGCTCTTGAGAGAGGGCAGCGAGTAAGTGCTATGACTGCTATGCTGGCTGACGGAGCTCGGATGCAGTGTGATGTTGGATGAACCGTCGTCGATTCGTCAACAGAAGCCGTGGGCGACGCCTGCATCAGCCGCAGTCAATAAGCATCATCATCCAATCTAATTGACACCGTCAGGTTCATGGCGAAAAGTCAAAAATGCGCGCAGTTCAATGGGAACACCGTCACATGCACAACTTCTGTCCTTCTCGTGTCTGTCAGTGGACCACCAATGATTCCATCACAGCAATCCCTTTATTATGGCCTCCTGAGTCTCCTCCCCATTCAATTCCAACCATGGTTTCCTCCCTCCCCCAAGAACTCGTCGACTTCATCATCCTCCAATTCCTCCCGCGCCTGCCACATCCGTGACCTCACGCTCATCCTGCACGATTCCACCGCCGCGAACCAAGACCCGTACCTCCCCAAGATCCTCCGCTTCCTCCCCTCCCACCCCTCCTTCACCTTTGAGCACGACCCCGTGTCAGGCTCGAGCTCAAGCTCGCACTCCCCGCTCTCCCTGGTACTCACGGTCCTCGCGCGCTCACCCACCTTGCACACCGCGCGTTTCGTGAAACTATGTCCATGCACATTGGATTTTGCACAGATCTCGCGCCTGGCTCCGCAGCTCCGTCATGTTGAATTCCAAGGCCATTTTCACGCGATCCAGTGCACCCACCCCGTTCCTCTTCCTGTTCTTGACAAATACAGCGACACCGTGCCGAACGTGCAAAAGAAAGGTGACGTTGCCGGTCCCCGAATCCAAACACTCTCGATCGGCGGTCTCGGCGCCAGTAGCTTCGTCGACAGTGTCCTCACCACATCGCCAGAGCCGACGTTCTCCCGCTTGAGAGAACTGGAGATGTCAGGGTGGAAACATGATGTGTCCCCTACTGCGTGGGAGGTCATGATGCTTGCGCAAGAGACGCTCGAGTCCGTCGTGTTTTACTGGCCTTATGGACGTTCCTGAACGCCTTCCATCTATCGATCCTCCATCCATTAACCTGATTGATTGATTCCCCCGCAAACCATAATCAACCAACCCCCTCCGGCCCATCTAAATTTTTTTTTTTTTTTTTTTTTTTTTTTTCAATTTTATTGTGCCGAAGAGCTGAGCCCTTATGATGCACATGCCGTACGTACAGGTGTAAGGAGGGGAGGTGCGGCGGGTACGGCGTAAATCAGAGTCTACCTAATGACTATGAGAGCCACGGAATATCGAACTTAGGCGCCTCCCGGCGCTATGCTCCGTTGTCCTCCACGTCCCACATGTATGGGCGAATGGCGACCCCACCTGCCTGTGGTTCCCCTGGATCTCCTCCATCCTCACACACGCCGTTCTCCCTCATCATCTCGTCCACCTCGGACTAGTCCTCGAGTTGGACTTTGACGAGAGTGGATGATCGATACGATGGGTGATGGGGAACCGGGGTTAGTCAGGACAGGACGCTGGATTATCGAGCTGGAGCTGGATAGGGTACTCGATGATGGGTTGAATAGGGAGAGGTATCCCGATTTGAGGAGGGTGGATGTGAGGTTGTTGGTGCATAACGGTGAAGAGGTGGAGTTTTGTAAGCGGGAAGTAGGGAAGGGGGAGGCGATGCAGTGGTTTCCGGCGTTGGAAAGCAGGGGGTTGTTGACGGTTGGGGTCGATGCTGTGCAGGAGCCTTAGGGGTGGGCTGGCCGTTTTTAAGGTGGCTTTCTTCTTTCTTTTTCGTCTCGCTTCATGACACGGCTGGCCAACGGACATGGACCTATTTATTTTTTTCACGAGTTTTGTCAGCATTGTATGGATACGAGTCCGCACCTTCAATATACCCTTCGAGTCGTCTTCAAGGAAATATGTAAGACTCAATCCGCCTGTCATAGGCCGCTGGGTAGGAGAAAAAATAGCAGATTGAGTCTCGAGCCAGCGCTTCAGCTTCCAAAGCGGTGGTTTGGTCTGTTGGTGGCAGCGGGACGAGACGGACGATGAAGAAGCCGATAATCATGGGAATGGCGGTGCGGATTGAGAGGAGAAGGAACGAGGATGTGTTCCCCGCGGAGACAAGCGCGAGCGCCGAGAGGACGGAGAACAGGACGGCGGAGAGACCGAAACCGGATATCATGATCTCGGCGGTTGTTCCACGCTGGAATGGATATGACTTGAGGCGGGGAGGTAAAACTGAAGGAAGAGTCGGACGCTCACCGCGTTATCCGGGAACGTCTTCGCTGTCGAGTTGACAGAAGCTGTGAGATCGACGTTTCCTCCTGCGCCGGTCATGAACCCACAGAGGGAAAGATAGTGAGAGTGAAGATAGTTTCTACGGATGCGGGGATGCCAGAGTTGAACGTTGAACGTTGAAGATGCGGAGTAGCCGAGAAGGAGGAGGAAGCTGGATACGGGGGGTGGGTGTGGCCTCCTGGTATCGGCAATGCAGCCCCATACTGGGCCAGAGCTGTACAAGCCGACTGAACCGTGTATCCACGCAGTGAGATTCATGTTGGTCAAAGAAATGAGGTGTAACGCGCACAGTTTCCCGCTAGTACCAGCTCCTACGATGTTAAGTTGAGTGTGGGTGATCTAGAGACGTGCGTGACCGAGTTGGGGTGCATAAGCCTGGATATCATGAGTTCGAAGCGGCTTTTGGGAACGCTGGATTGCGAGTTATTCACCAAAATATCCCTTCAGAAGTTGATGATCAGTTAATGTAGCACAGATGCTCCTCTCTCACATAATTTGTGCCAAAACTGAGTGAGACGAGTAACGACGCCAAAAGCGTTCTTAAACGCAGGCCGTTCAGGATCCCTGGGCTATTGGGTGACTTGGACATGACGTCGATGGAAGGGGCGGTGATGGGTGAAGCGAAGAGCATGTTTTGATGTTGTTTTGAATTCAACTCAACTTGAACCATCATCAACATCGCGAACATTTAGAGTCTGCCTATGGGAGACTAATTGCGAACCCCAGCTATCCAATCATCAACGAATGCGAGGCACGGACGACCGTGACGTGGACATGAAACTTCCCGGCGGCGCGGCGGGTTGAGGTACTGTCGGGGAAAACTGTTTTGATCAGATACACATATATTCATATTAGTAACAGCTGTAGTCGGGACGCTCTCCCTGATCGGAGCAATGGCTGATCAATTCAGATAGGTTTTGAATTTCTCTGTGCAGGGCCTGCGCACCACATACTAGGCAGATACGTCGGTCCTTCTAAAGGCTAACAGGGGCAGACAAGGTGGGAGACAGGCTTTTCGGGTTCCGTAAGGCAGACTCGATGCCACCATCCACGGAAATACCCAACCTCAGGCTATTAGATCCCAAGGAGAACGCGTCGCAAAAACCCGTGTACATGTATCCTTCGGGGTCCACATGTCAATCTTTTGAACGTTCCTGATCATAGAGGAAATCCCCAAAAAGATGCGTAGTTCGAACGAATCCTAATTTTCAAGTTCCCGGCGTTCCACCAATCTTGGAATGAAATCGGAGATCGGAATCCTCTTAGGATAGGATTCACCTGTCCGCGCGGAAGACGGAACAATGTTTCGATCACGTCCACATCCACCCTCTGCTGGGAGTGTGACACTCACAGTTATCGCTTGATGATGAGGGACTCAGTTCCAGCGCATCCAGGTAACATTCCTTCCCTTGTGTACATTGGTGCCCCGTGTTTTCCGAAAAATGAGGTATGTTCCTAAACAAATAGGTTGCTACAAGAACAATGAATCAACGCAACTCCCATGCCGGACAGAAAGCCCGGTATCGCGCTCGCAATCTCGATGATAGCCGCGGCGGAGAGTTGGGAAGCCATGGAAAGGGAGGCCACGAGGGTGAGTGAGTAGGAGCAAGGGAAGGCGTAGCTTTTGAGAAAGTCAGAGAGGAGGCCTGTGTCAGTTTTGCGTGAGCCAGGAAGAGACGAGGCTATGAATGTCTGGCCCGAGACGCTCGTAAGACTGATCGTGGACACCTATAAAGATTGGTCTTTGGAAGCATCCTGAGAGAAGGCAGCAAGTAAGTGCTATGCTGGCTGACGGAGCTCGGATGCAGTGTGATGTTGGATGAACCGTCAATTCGTCAACAGAACCCGCGGGGTGGCGCCTGGATGAGTAATCAGCGTGTCCAACGCGGTGCAGTCTCAGTACGCAGTGTAGCTGCAGCATGGCATCAATCATGCACACGGTAGATTGATCTCGAGCCCCGGCCAACACTGTCATGTGCCCAACTTCTGTCTGTCAGTGGAGTCCACCCCAGAGATCAGTCATTCCATCACAAAAATTCCTTTATCATGGCCCTCTCCCGAGTCGACTCCCCATTCCTCTCCAACCATGGTTTCCTCCCTCCCCCAAGAACTCATCGACGCCATCATCGACCACGTCGACACCTCCACCCTCAGACGCACATCCACCGTCTCCCACGCCTTCCTCACACCCTCCCACCGGCGGCTCTTCAGCTCCCTCACCTTCCGCATAACCCACAGAAACGCCCCCAAGTTCATCCACACCCGCCGACTTCTCGGCATCCTCACCTCCAACCCCTCCCTCGCCCGCCACATCCGTGACCTCACCCTCATCCTGCACGATTCCACCGCCGCGAACCAAGACCCGTACCTCCCCAAGCTCCTCCGCTTCCTCACCTCCCTCCGCTCCTTCACCTTCGAGCATGAGCCCATGCCGGGCTCGAGCACAAGCTCAGACTCCCCGCTCTCCCTGATACGCACCGTCCTCGCGCGCTCACCCACCTTGCACACCGCGCGCTTCGTGAAACTGTGTCCGTGCATGTTCGAGTTTGCACAGATCTCGCACCTGGCTCTGCAGCTCCGCCATGTGGAATTCCAAGGCCACATTCACGCAATCCAATGCACCCATCGTGTACCTGTTCTTGACAAATACAATGATACGGTCGCGGTGCCGCTTCTTCCGGTCGTGCGGAGGAAGCGTGACGTTGCCGGTCCCCGAATCGAAACACTCTCGATCGGCGGTCTCGGCGTCACCAGCTTCGTCGACAGTCTCCTCACCACATCTCCAGAAACGTCGTTTTCCCGCTTGAGAGAACTGAAAATATCAGGGTGGAGACACGATGTCTTCCCTGCTGCATGGGAGGTGATGAAGCTTGCGCAAGAGACGCTCGAGTCCGTCGTGTTTTACTGGCCTTATGGACGTTCCTGTACGCCTTCCATCTATCGATGCTCCCCTCATTTTCCTGATTAATTGATGCACAGACACACCGTCATCAACGAACCCACTCGGCCCCATCGATCTCACACGCCTCCCGGCGCTACGCTCTGTTGTCTTCCGCGTCCCGCACGTATGGGCCAACGGCGACCCCACCTGCCTCTGGTTCCCCTGGGTCTCCTCCATCCTCACACATGCCGTTCTCCCTCACCATCTCGTCCACCTCGGACTAGTGCTCGAGTTGGACTTTGACGATGAGTGGATGGTCGATACAATGGGTGGCGGTGATCCCGGGTTGGTCGGGACGGGGAGTTCGATTGTGGAGATGGAGCTGGATAGGGTGCTTGATGATGCGCTGAAGAGGGAGAGATACCCGGATTTGAAGAGGGTGGACGTAAAACTGTTGGTTCATGACGGTAAAGAGGTGGAAGTGGAGAAGGGGCAGGCGAGGCAGTGGTTTCCGGTGCTGGAGAGCAGGGGATTGTTGACGATTGGGGTCGGTGCTATGCAGGAGCTTTAGGGGTGGGGTGGCGAGGTGGTTTTTTTTTCATTTCGTTTCGCTTCATGACACGGTTGGTCAACGGACATGGACCCATGTATTTGTTTCACAAGTCTTTTCGGCATTGTATGTATAAGAGTCCCTGCGCCTTCAATATACCCTTCGAGTCGTCCTCTGTAGCTGTTATAACTGGATGGATTTGCTCAATCCACCTGTCATATGTCGCTGGGTAGGAAAAAAAAAACAACTCGCGGATTGAGTCTCGAGCCCGCGGCAGATAAATTGTCCAGCCCAGGCATTCACACAACGGCGAATGACAACACAGGAAGACGGAGAGACCGAAACCAGATATCATGATCTCGGCGGCAGTTGCACGCTGGACCGAAGACGAGGTTGAGGTGGGGAGGTAAAACTGAAGGAAAAGTCGGATTCTCACCGCGTTATCCCAGAACGTCTTCGCTGTCGAGTGGACGGAAGTTGTGAGATCGGTATTTCCCCCTGCACCGGCCATGAACCCGCAGAGGGAAAGGAAACAGATAGTGAGAGTGGAAATGGTTTTTGCGGATGCGGGGAATCGGATGCCAGAATTGAAGTTGTATCAGTTGGTAGAGTAGCCGAGAAGGAGAAGGAGGAAGCCAGATGCGAGGGAGATACGTGGCCCTCTGGTATCGACAATGCGGCCCTGTACACGCCGACTGAGTCGTGTATCCTGGTGAGTGTTGTGTTGATCAAAGAAACGAAGTGTGACACGTCCAAGTTCCTGCTGCCAGCTCCTATGATGTTGAGTAACTAAGTGATACCGAATAAGCTAGGATATCGTGAGTCCAAAGCGACTTCCGGGAACGTTGGGTTGTGAGTCATTCACCAGAGTATGCCTTCAATACTGGATGATCAGTGAATCTAGCACGGATCCTCCTCTAAATAATTGGATGACTTGGATGACATGGGGTCGATAGAAGGGGAGGATGGCCGGTGGCCGGTGGGCGGGGCGAAGAGCATGTTTTGACGTTGTTTTGACAAATATTAATATTCAAACCATCATCGACATCGCGAACTTTTAGAGTCTAGACTAATCGCAAACCCGAGCAGCTCAACACACGCGGCAAGGACCTCGAACAGTTCATCCACGAATGCGAGGATTTTATCCTGACGTACGACCGTGACGTGGATACGAACCTTCCCCGGCCGCGCGGCGGGTTTGAGAAACTGTCGGGGAACACACATTATTAACTGCCGTAGCCGGGGCGCTCTCCCTGCTACTCCACACGCGTATACCTGGTGTGAAGGGCTGTGGATGTAGCACGGCGAATGGCGACGGCTTCACATAAAAGATCTCACCTCGTGATCTCATTTGATCATGATCAACTTCTTTCTTCAATTCTGGGACTAGGTGGATTAGAATATTCTCACTGATGATGATATTCCTTGACATGGGGTTTCCAAAGCGATACCATTTCCTTAGTCTCATTCCCATCCTCTCACGGTTTCCTTCAAGTTCCCGATTTGGACCCCTCCCGCTGAGAGTCTGGGAAACGTTTAGCAGGGTTTGGTAGACCGAGGTTTTGCCGTGCTTACATCAGATACCTGCCTCGCTCGCCTATCTGGAGTCTATGATATCTGATACAGAACCCCACATTGACCGCTTCATGGATAGTGAGAAGGCTGTTTTAACACTCAAGTACATGTTCTCTTACTTCTCACTCCGAGTGTTCCTCAAGACTAAACCCTGAGCGTATCGAAAAGAACACCGTTTTTCGCCCTGAAATCCCAAGCTTGTGAATGGGATAATAACGAGAGGTATTCCAACCTTTTGTACGAGGAGAGGGAGGACCCAAATCAATGACTTCCCTGAACCTGTCGGGGAAATAACACTGTAGCTTTCGGCTTCACTTCGAAGCCATTGCGATAATGCTTCCCATTCTTCTTGTCTCCAAGCATGATCCGTGGACCTTGCGACGGCGATGGAGAGATCGGAGGCGAACTATTCGGCGATGGATGGTCGTGGTGTGGATGGTGGCTGGTTCTCGTCGTTGAGTCGTCGCTATTTGAGAGGCCGTTCTGAGTTGTTCTTGTCAGCAGCCGGTCGTGAACATTGAGAAGCTGTCGAAGAACTCAAAGAATTAGATGGGACAGGTCGGGGTGTGGAAAGGGCTTGGTTCTTCTTGGAACAATTTCAGTTTGGGGGCCATACTGACTGGGATTCTTCGGGCATGGATTCAGTGAAAGAGAATGTATTGGGAGCAACTGGCACAACCAGGATCTGATGTAAGCACGGAAAAACCTCGGTCTACCAAACCCTGCTAAACGTCCTCGGAGTTTCCCAGACTCTCAGCGGGAGGGGCGCAAATCGGGAAGGAAACCGTGAGAGGATGGAAATGAGACTAGTGCGCATGGTCGTGGTAGATTCGACAAACGATGGAAAAAGAGTAAGAGCGCACCTTTTGAAGACTTTCAACCACAACCCTTGTTATCTATCACGCCCTCTTCACAGGCCACACGTTCATTCCTTAGATAAACCCTGACCCTAAGACCATCCCAACCCAACTTCCCTTCTCGATCTCGCCTCCACAGCATGCCAGATCTTCCCCCGATCCCACAACGCCGCGACTAAACACGTACCAGCTGTCAAGTACAGCGCATCCAGGTAAAATTCCTTCCCTTGTGCTCATTGTATCGCCTCGTTCGACGCAATGATAGGCGAGGCACATAGGTACACCCAGTTTTCCGAGAAATGAGCCATATTTTAAAAATATAACATGAGTCGTTACAGAAAAAAAGAAAATGAACAAAAGGGGAACTGCCATTCCCTAACCAATCGAGACAAACCGAGGGAATCGATGTAAACGCCATGCCGTACGGAAAGCCCAGCGTCGTGCTCACAATCCACAAATTCTCAGTGACAGAGAGTTGGAAGGCGAGGAACCGGGAGGTCACGAGCGTGAGTAGGAGCGAGGGAAGGCGTAGTGGCTTTTGGGAAAGTCAGAGAAGAGGCCTAATGATCGTGACGACGTCGACAGCATCAGTTTTGCGTGAGCTAGAAATATCTGGCCCGAGAAGCGACTGACCTTGGAAACCTATAACGAACTGGTCTTTGGAAGCAGAGATACTGACCCTGACAATTGTGAATAAGACTGCTATGCTGACGGAGGCTCGGATGCAGTAGGTGATGAGATGGATGAACCGATTGGTCAACAGAACCCGCGGGTGGCACCTGGGTCCACTATCAGCAAGTCCAACGCGGTGCGCTGCGCAGTGAGGCATGGCATCAATCAGATTGATCTCTTGATTCTGTAGGTCAAAGGCAGAGGATTCATCCGGCTCTGCCTTGAGAGAGCGGCTGATTGATGGCCACTGGTATCGTAGAGGTAGAGGGTTATTCCACAGGCGGCCAACACCGTCACGTGCACATCTTCTGTCAATAGTAGAGATCAGTCATTCCATCACAACAATCCCTTTATCATGGCCTTGACCAGCTCCAATTTCCATCCCAACCAACCATGATTTCCTCCCTCCCCCAAGAACTCGTCGACGCCATCATCGACCACGTCGACACCTCCACCCTCAGACGCACCTCCACCGTCTCCCATGCCTTCCTCGCACCCTCTCGCCGACGTCTCTTCCGTTCCCTCACCTTCCGCATAACCCACCGGAATGCTCCCAAGTTCATCCATACCCGCCGACTTCTCGGCATCCTCGCCTCCAACCCCTCCCTCGCCCGCCACATCCGTGACCTCACCCTCATCCTGCACGATTCTGCGGCGGCGAATCAAGATCCGTACCTCCCCAAGCTCCTCCGCTTCCTCACATCCCTCCACTCCTTCACCTTCGAGCATGAGCCCATGCCGGGCTCGAGCACAAGCTCAGACTCCCCGCTCTCCCTGATACGCACCGTCCTCGCGCGCTCACCAACCCTGCACACCGCGCGTTTCGTGAAACTGTGTCCGTGCATGTTCGAGTTTGCACAGATCTCTCACCTGGCGCTGCAGCTCCGTCATGTTGAATTCCAAGGCCACTTTCACGCAATCCAATGCACCCATCGTGTACCTGTTCTTGACAAATACAATGATACGGTCGCGGTGCCGCTTCTTCCGGTCGTGCGGAGGAAGCGTGACGTTTCCGGTCCCCGAATCGAAACACTCTCGATCGGCGGTCTCGGTGTCACAAGCTTTGTCGACAGTCTCCTGACCACATCGCCAGAGACGAGGTTTTCCCGCTTGAGAGAACTGAAAATATCAGGGTGGAGACACGATGTCTTCCCTGCTGCATGGGAGGTGATGAAGCTTGCGCAAGAGACGCTCGAGTCCGTCGTGTTTTACTGGCCTTACGGACGTTCATGTAAGCCTTCCAGCTCTCGATCCTCCCTTCATCCCCTTAATTGATCCACAGACACACCATCATCAACGAACCCACTCGGCCCCATCGATCTCGCGTGCCTCCCGGCGCTACGCTCTGTTTTCTTCCGCGTCCCGCACGTATGGGCCAACGGCGATCCTACCTGCCTCTGGTTCCCCTGGGTCTCCTCAATCCTCACACACGCAATTCTCCCTCGTCATCTCGCCCACCTCGGACTAGTGCTCGAGTTGGACTTTGACGATGAGTGGATGGTCGATACGATGGGTGGCGGTGATCCGGGGTTGGTTGGGACGGGGAGTTCGATTGTGGAGATGGAGCTGGACAGGGTGCTCGATGCTGGGCTGAAGCGGGAGAGGTATCCGGATTTGAAGAGGGTGGATGTAAAGCTGTTGGTGCATGACGGAAAAGAGGTGGAGCATTGTAAGGGGGAAGTCGACAAGGGGAAGGCTAGGGAGTGGTTCCCGGTGTTGGAGAGCCGGGGGTTGTTGGCGGTTGGGGTCGGTGCGGTGCAGGAGACTTAGCGGTAGGCTGGCCAGATGGTTTTTTTTTCATTTCGTTTAGCTTCATGATAGGGTTGGTCAATGGACATCGACCCATGTATTTTTTTCACCAATATAAGATTCGATCCTATGCCTCTGGGTGATGCGAAAAACAAGGAAAAGGGTGGCGGAGTGGCTACCTCTGGGCGCATGTACCAGTGTTGGCGCAAATGTGGCAGTCGGGCCTTGGCGAATTCGAAAAGCCGAATGCCAACGTTAACGCGGCAAGCCAGCCTCAGATCTATTCAACACACATTCTCTATTACAACACCTATGCGTTCCTCCATGTTAGTCTTTGCTCCTGCCGCTGTCAGTGACGTAGATGCACGAGAAGGGAGCTTTTTGCAACAGGACAGATGATGTAATACAGTACGTTTCTTGTGCCCGCGCGCGTCAGAGTTTTTGAGTCATGGGTCTTGACTGATGATGCATGACTAGCCCAAGAGATCTTTGGTTGCCGCAGTCTTCCTGCTCATGAGCTGAATGAGCACCAGGACTCATCGTGTAATTGTATATCCACACTCCTCTTCACGGCGGTTTCTCTGACTGCGGCCTCACTCACATTTAGGTGATGTTGGCCGAGCCGCCGAATTCTTGGAAAGGCACGGCACGCCTTGATCGGATGCGTTCTGTCGCCGGCGCTGATTGCCGTCGCTGGATGAGGGTTGATTCCACTCACAGCGGGCTGTGTAGCCGCTCCTTATCAGCGCTGCCAGCGACTCTTCGGAATCCTTCGGATTCCCTGGGTGCAAGGACGCCATGCAGGCTTGGGTCCGTTACCTCGTCCTAAGCGTTGCCATCTTGGTGCGTCATTCAATGTTCTTTGTCTTGTTCGCTTCCCTGATCAATGCTCCAACATAGATCTCGCTCCACTTCATCTTGCAATCTACTCACGAAAACTATGGCCGGGCCACATCGCTTTCTACCATCACCTCTCACATCACAGGCAGCCCGAAGCAAGCGAACGACGATGACTACTATTTCCCCAGCAATGCCACTATGAATCTGAACGGGACCTTGGCGGTCGACAGGCGGGCGAATGCGACTTTTGTGATCTTGACCAGGAACAGCGAGATCGACGCCGCCATACGGAGCGTTCGCGAGATTGAAGACAGGTTTAATCGGAATTTCGGGTATCCCTACGTTTTTTTGAACGAGGAGCCGTTTCCGGACGAGTTCAAACGGTGTGTTCCTCCAATTCTCTCCTCCGATAGCTATGCTTATCATGGATGTAAACAGCCGCGTCTCCGTCGTCTCACCTTCCTTGATGGAGTTCGGCCTCATACCACACGATCACTGGTTCCAGCCAGCCTGGATAGATGAGGAAAGAGCCAAGAAGGGGCGCGATAAGATGAAGGAGGAAAATATCATATATGGAGGTCCGTTTGCTTCGTTGGGGTTTTCATCGTATGATCGTGTGTAAATCTCTTTCTTGTAACCAGATTCCGTGCCGTGAGTCCGAACCTCAGAATCGCTGGCTGAAATGCAGCTGATTCAATCGTTAGATACCGCAATATGTGTCGCTTCAATTCTGGCGTAGTTGTTCCTCCTCAACTCCTCCCGGGGTATACCTGACCTCCTCTTGTCTAACCAGTTCTTCTTCAAACACGAGCTGATGCAAAAATATCGGTGGTACTGGAGGGTGGAGTAGGTCCCACCTTTCTTTGCTTCGCTATAGAGCCTTTGACAACTTTTCGTTTAGACCCGGAGTTCACTTCCATTGTAATATCAACTACGATCCATTCCTTCACCTCGAGGATCACAACAAGATTTATGGTATGTGCAGAAACGTCGCTGCTTAGAATGTTATTTTGCTCATCCGTTTTCCGTTTTGCAGGATTTACCATCACGATGTATGAATTCGACAAGACGATACCGACGCTGTGGACCCATGTCCGAGGTATCATATCATATCATCTCCTACTTACCTGGGCGACTGAAGCAATACCCGACCCAGAATTCATGAAGAAGTATCCCGAGTACATCCCAGAAAACAACTCCATGTCGTTCTTGTCGTCCGACAAGGGTAAATCGTACAATCTGTGCCATTGTATGCGATCGATTCGGTAACACGCGACGCCATCACTGACTACCCACATCCCCAGTTTGGAGCAACTTTGAAATCGCGGACATGAATTTCTGGAGAGGCGAAGCCTACACCAAGTTCTTTGAATACCTGGATTCACAAGGCGGGTTCTACTACGAGGTTCGACCATTCCCCACATATCGTTCTCCCACTTACATCAACTCGGGTTTAGCGGTGGGGAGACGCCCCGGTGCACAGCATCGCAGCGTCTCTTTTTGCGAGAAAGGACCAGATCCATTTCTTTCAGAATATTGGATATGAGCATGCGCCGTACACGCATTGTCCGTTGAACGCGGATACGTGGCGAAGGAGCCGGTGTACGTGTGATCAGGCGAACAGTTTTGGTGAGTTGTTGTTTCTACCTTGATGAATTTGAAAATCAAGGATGAACTTGTTTGTGTAGACTATGATGGATATTCGTGCTTGAAAAAGTGGGAATCGACTTGAATTTGGACGATGCGTATGGCTTTCTATCGCCATGTTTGTTGTGATATTATATGAAGTGTATCGATACCACATTGACCTTGCCTAGCTATCTTTATACTAATCGTGCGTTCTTGACATGTTCATTCCATCTTTAGAGACTTTAGCACTGCGGCAGTAGTAATATTCGAGAACTAGTCATAGATATTGTTAACTACGATCAATCACCTACCTTGATCACGGCGGAACTGGACCGATGTTCCACGGGAAAACATATTCGAAGCCCATCGTTCCATCACAGCCCGAAGAATCCCCCCTTTGACAGGCCTGCTTGGAGCCTGGCAATCACTTTCCCTCATAAGTATACAGTACTGTCAATAACTGCTTGAATAATTCCTGGTTCAGAATCTTCTTATAGGTAAGTACTGTAGG
>Ga0307516_10004052_pt1 | contig 18358 bp, 18 predicted proteins | sample 19_EM_MG_FD_203310 | JGI IMG/M metagenome (GOLD analysis project Ga0307516, IMG submission 203310) | Populus trichocarpa ectomycorrhiza microbial communities from riparian zone in the Pacific Northwest, United States - 19_EM | ecosystem: Host-associated > Plants > Roots > Unclassified | place... | reverse complement strand
CCTGGAAGCGTGCTAAAGTCCTGGACGACTGTTGGGGGTTAGAATTTAGAATGAACGAGAGTGGGTTGGTGGACGCACTAAGAACTTTTTCTCCGAGGTAGTCGCGCATCGTAAGGCCAGCGAGGGTAACAACACCCCCTGAAAGAACCAGAATCAGAACTCGGTTGGGACGGAAGAAGGGGGGAGGTAGGTTGCCTAGATACAAAAAGGAGGCGATGGCCAGGACGGGCTGAGATGAAAATTAACGGCGAGTACTTAATGCGGGAGCGAGCTATCGCACCGTATTGCCTCTGTCTGTTGGGAAGCGTCAGGTACGTAAATAGTGGGCAACAAGATGGTAACATACAGAGAGCCCACACGCGTGTGAGGAGGATCCCTGAGGCAGGGGTTGAGGTGGGTGGAAAAACAGGACGAGGTGAAGGAACGGTACCTTCGATGGTTGCATGAGTGACGGTTATGCAACTGGGCGGGAATGAGCTACGGGTTGGAATATTTATGCAGAGTGCACTCACACGACCAACCAGCGCAAATAAAAGACACAGCTGAGAGATGGTGAGTTGAGTTTCTGAGAAGGATCGACTTGAAAGTACTGACAACTACCCGCGGGGTTCAGTACGAAGAGTTAATAGGGGCTAGTTTGTGCAGGGTACGCACGTTTTCCGGGAGATGAGTCCGCGATGAAGCTGGGGACGAAGATGAGAGAGAGAGGCTGGAGGGGTGTCAAAGATAGACTCGCCGATCCCATTAAAGCTGTAAACCTGGCGTCAGAGGTGGAGATAAACGAGGGGGACAGTCACACACGCACACGAGCATAGGTATCACGACATATCTGTTGATTAGGAATAGGCATTTTGGTATCGAGAAGCGAAGACTGTGGGGAGTGAGAATTAGTCGGGTGAGGGTAAGTGAGGTAACTGACGTCCACATTCTCGCGATCTGCGGAAGCATTGGGTGGTCAGGTGGCTGAGGGAGGGATTCTGGGGGTTGACTCTCACCTCTTCTCCAACGGTGAGTGCATAATCATACAGAAGGGTCGTCGCGCAGACGGCTGTTGGGAAAGATTAAGAATCGAGAAGTGCGGGGAAGGGGTCGGGCGAATGGGACCTGTTACGTAGGCGACAATGTAGGCCTGGTTGGCCATTGTAAGGTATTCCTGAGGGGATATCTCGGGCATTGGTGGGGAGAGGGGGCGGGGGAAAAGGAAGGGGAGGAGGGAAAGCGGGGGTCATTCAAGAAGAAGCAGTGGAAGCAAATCACAGCTGGCGAGAGTCTCTGATCAAAATAAATTCATGGCGGTTCAAACGTTTACCATGGACCACTACCCGACACCCAACTCAGCCTTGATCGAGGCTCTCAAGCTTCAAAAACACCCCGAGGGTGGTTATTTCGTCGAAACGGACAGGCAGCCCGCAAACGTCCCGTCTCCGTTCGCAGGTGAGCCCGTAGAGAACTCACAGGAACCAGGCCTAAAACGACGGGCAGATAACGAACCGAGGTCACTGGCTACCGCGATCTATTACTTGCTGACGTACGACTATCCAGATGGGGTGTTCCACACGAACAAGTCTTTTGCAAGTCGCTCTCGCTTTCGTACCGCCTATCGTCCTTTTGACCTTTGTTTGCACGACAGACGTACCACACGCTCCACCAGGGCCGCGCCGAGTACACCCTCATCACACCCGTTCCTGATGGGCCGCCCAAGACCGAGGTCAAGGTGGTAGGGACTGGGCCGGGCGAATACCGCCAGTTATTGGTCGGAAAGGGCGTTTGGAAAAAGTCACGCATCCTTCCGGAAGACATTGCGTTGGGCAAATCGGACGAAGAAAAAGACAGGGTCGGCTGTTTGATCACCGAAGTCGTCGTCCCTGGGTTCCATTGGGAAGACCACCGATTCATGACGAGACACGACTTGGACGATTTGTTCAGAGGCGTCGAGGGTGGAGAGGAATTCGTTACCAGGTTCGCAAAGCACGTCAAGAACGATTAGCTACCGCACCCAGACTTGTTTCGACCAAACCGCACGTCCATGGCAACACACACTTGGCAAACTAGTCCGCCTCGAGGACCAGAATCTCCTTCTCTTCTTCCCCAAGGGTCGGCCAACGCCGAGGAAGCCGGCTGATCGTGATGAGATAAGAGAAATCTATTCATTGTATCCGCGAAGTCGGCGAGAACGCGTACACTCACCGAGGAGCGACGGAGCTTCCGATTCTGTCCCTAACCAGGTCAAATTGGCTCCGAGAGCGTCAATTCAGTCTCTTGATCAGTCCACTTCCCTGAATAACGCTCTATTGCCAAATTCATTCTTGAGCTTGATCACCCATATTGGCTTGGCGCGTTTCGTAAAACGCGTCAATAACCTCCAGAGGCTCTGTGGCTACTATGTACATGAGTCTGCTGGGTTGGATGTGTGTGCTGTCACATGTCAACTTACGTGACCAAGTGCCCACAGGTGGCGGAAACACCCACGTTTGAGCACGGGCAACAAATCTCTCGAGCTTTACGCACAGAGTTAGCCAGCAGTGAGACATTGGCCACAGCGTGAACTCGTTGGGCGATATTTTGCCCAGCCACGCATTGGCGTGTAATTAGGACCGTCAGCCGTGACTGTGGGACCCGCAAAGCCTGATACCCAGAATGTGTAGTCCCCCGAGCCTTCCGACGGATCACGTGCTGCATCACCCGTTTCCTGTGCGGGTCACCAAACTGCGGGCTACCAAGGCGAAACGATTGTTCAATCCCATCGCCCAAAGACCAATAATCCATGGCACCCAACCAACCTTCCACCGAGCAAACATTCAGGGCCAATCTTTCCCAGTTCCGATGGGCCAACAGCGTACAGGATGATTCCCAGCAACAGCAACCCCAGTCGTCCAATGCGTTCGCCAGATTTTACAACGCCGTTGGCGGAGGCTATATACCCCTGAGGTCCAGCGAAAGGTCAAACGAAGAGGAAGCTTACTTTGCTCTCTCCAGATGGGACAGGTACGTATCAAATGCCATGTTCTCACCGCCTTGCATCTGATTCACCCCTCCTTCACCTGCGTCTGTTCTAGATTGATAGGCTTCGGTGCATGCTTGTTGGGGGCTGCAGTCTGTTTCTTTGTCGCATTTTTGACAGCACCACTCATTCCCGTACGACCTGCCAAATTCGCGTTGGCGCTCAGGTCTGTCCCGTTTTGCCCCCTCAACCGTCTTCTCATTCTCCCTTCGCCCCCAGTCTCGGTAGCCTCCTGGTCATGTTTGGGTTCGTCAAATATTGGGCCCGCATTCACTTTCTGGTTGCTCACGAGGTCGGTTCCCCCCAGCTTCGCCGTTTTGGTGGGGCCCATCACCCACCTCAAACACCTTGTATCCAAAGAGCGGCTGCCTTTCTCCGCCGCCTATATTGCCAGCCTTGCCCTAACCCTTTATTTCTCCATATCAGTGAGCTCCGTTTCTCACGCAACATTCAGACGCTGAGATGGCATTCCAGGTCAAATCGTATCTGGGGTCCTTGATCGGTGCCGCGGTGCAGGTCATCTGCCTTGTCGCATACGTTCTCGCTTATTTCCCCGGAGGAACCACCACCCTTCGGTTTGGTTCCAGCATGATCCTACGGGGCGCGTCTTCCATCTTACCCCGATGACCCGTCTCACTGATCACTGGTTGTGTGTATATTTATTTGCATCTCGCCATCCGATAAAATACTGAGATCGGGCACCAAAAGTTGGTGCACCCGCCACGATTTACGCTACATATATACTGAAGTCCGTGAACAATGCATGGTAGGAAGGGAATTACAAAGTGGATATTGTGGGAATGGTAAATTCGTGGCAGATCATAAACGTGGCATTCATCGTAGATTCGTCGTTACTTTGTCTTGCTGAGTTTCGGGAAGGCGGAAACTGAGTGCTCTATGTGGTCCCTCTCCTGCCGACGGCGGTTGAGGCCGCAGTCGCGAGGAGCCACTTCCCCGCATTTGACGTGAGCGCTTGAGACGGCTGTGCGTTAGCAAGCCCGACCCTCACGTTTCTGCGCGCTGGAGACTTACCGTAGACCGCAGTCATCACATTCAAGGACCGGCTTCCAACCGATACGCTTGGTGCATATGTCGCACTTGGCCGTCAACAGTCCGCTCGTGAAGATAAGCTCGAACGGGTTCCACCCCACTTCCCCGGGGGGAGGACGTTGTGGAGGTAAAGCGCTGCCACTCGATCGTTTCGCACCAGGTTTCAGGAGAGTGAAACGATGCACGAGCATGGAAGGAACGGATCTGATCGTGGATCCTCCCTCGGTAGCGGCTGTGGTGGAAATAGAAGAGTGTGCGGTTTCGAAGGACCCCACGGAGAAGGCGGAGGTGGCGTTTCTCCTTCCCGCATCGCCTCTGACTTCGTTGCTCCCGTTACCAGTGGGTTTTATCGTGAGCACGGAAGAAAGGGAGGGCAGGTTATTGGTATGGGCTTGTCGAATTACCGTGGTGCTATAATCCGATAATGCGCTCTGGGTATCCTCAATGAGCGGCTGCACGCTTTCACTTGAATGATCTGCATGATAATTAACTGAGCGATTGGTATTGTAGGGGCTGTGTAGCGACGAAGCATAATTACTCACCACTCCACGCGCTGGTGAGGCCGACCTTAGACAGTTTTTCAACAGCCTGCATCAACTCTTCGTCAGATTCGTCGCTTTGGTGGTCTGACCTCGGAGAGCCATTTGCGATGTCCTTTCCAATGCCCATACCGAAACTGGGTATCCTGGGGGCTGGTCCTGGTCGCTTCATACCAGTCATGAACTTGATGGTGCCAACATGGAGGTCGTCAGCTTCCGAGGGCCTGCTCAGGATTTCTCCCTCAATCTCCCGAAGGCGGTCGAGGATTACTCGTGTTGTCGGACGTTGAAGCGGTTCGTTGGCCAGGCAATCAATGCATAGTTGGATGAGGGCAGGGGGGCAACCAGGGCTGGCGAGCCTTCGAACCTCATCTTGGTCAATGGCGAAGCTTGGGGCTGACCGTTTGAATGTATCGTCGTCGGCGAGTTTGCGGCAGGCGATCTCACAGAATATTACGCCGAGAGAATATATGTCGGTGGGGAGATCGAATTCGTTGCCGAGGAGAATTTCGGGCGACATGTATGAATCTGTTCCGCAGAAGGTCAACCGCTTGCTTTCGTCCGCGTTCCGAGCGGCTATGCGGGCGAACCCAAAATCGGTGATCTTCAAACGACCATTGGCAGTCACGAGAAGATTTTCCCCTTTGAGATCCCGATGTATGCAGCGACGAGCATGGAGGTAGGCAAGAGCTCGAGCGATATCTGTGGCAAAGGAGAGTCGCAATCGCCAAGGGAAAGGTTTGTTCTTGCCGTGGATATATGAGCGAAGGTTTCCTATGAAATTCACGGACATATCAGTGCGGGTCGGTAGACAGGGGGGACGGGAGAGTTGACCGTTTTCGATAAACTCTGACACGATAAAGATCCGGCCGTCCGGGTCGGGAGCGCGAGACAGGCCGAGGTAAAGGACGACATTGGGGTGCCTTGCCTCCCTAGGAGAGTGATGGTGAATACTAGATCCTCCGAGGAGAATACGGGTGAGCTGACTTCATGAGCCTCCATTCTCGCTCAAAGTATTTGGCGACATCGTAGTCGGCGGACGGCAGGACCTCTTTGATTGCGACGTCAATCCCAAGGTAGGTCGCTGCAGGTAGGTTGAGCAGGATCGACGGATGTGCTAGTTAGAGGGTTGACCTTTGTAGACGTTTCCGAAGGACCCAGCACCCAGTTTCTTCCAATCGCCCTTAATATCCTTCAAGAATGGTGGAAGAGGTTAGGGTGAGGAATTCGTAGAACATTTGTGCTGTACCTCGAAAGGAATGACGTCGAAAGCGTCGGAGTGCATGGTGGTGGAAGGTGAGAACAAGTGACCCGGAGTGGAAATTGTAATCTGATCTCCCTCGCTCATCCCCTACCTCGTCTGCTGACATCCATCCCAACGAACGGCAACGACGACGGGCACAGCGGACGACGATGACCGACGACTCCGACCACCGTCCCCGCCCTAGGGCAAACACTGCCTCCTTTTCCGCCTTTGGATGGCGTAAACCTCCTCCGCCCCAGCTGAGCGCCCCGATGGCTACAACGCCCCCCAAACCAACATCCATTCACGGACTCATCGAGGACCTCACACCACCCGCCGTGCCTTCTTTGGCCTATGCCAGGTCCTTGGCCACTCTCCTCCAGACGTCTTCCCCTTGCCCTCCACTCCCCACACTCGTCCCAATATTGGGCACCCTATGCACCCAGCATTCTCCTTCCTCTTTGCAGACCGCAGGCTATGACATCCTCGCCGCATATTGCGGTAACCCCGAGACCACGCTGACCTCAAGCTCAGACGTACTCGCGTGCTTCGAACTCTTTGATGCACCATGGGTCGTTGATCTTTGGGAGCCCCGATTCAAAGCGTTTACCAACTTCCATAATGCGATATCATACAAAGACATATTCCTACCAAACATATGCGCAACAGTGACGGGGTGGATAAAATCTGCTTTCGACCCGATGCTCTTCCCCGGGTGCCTCCCTCTATCAGAAACCATGGAACGACAGCGTAGCCTCAAAGCATACTTCTCCTTCTTGTTCACCGTCCTGGCTTCGCCCGAGTTTTTGTGTGGAGCCCACGAGGAAGAGGCCGCGCAGGTACTCTCGCTACTGGGTGCATGCGCCCACACCGCGATTCTTTTCCCTCGAGAGGTACCCCCTACCTCAGCCCCGGAAAGCAGCTCGCCCCGAGTCCACCGGAGAAACCGATCTTCTACCTCCATCCCTGCCATCGCCGCGTCTATTGTTTGCCGCCCCGCAGACATTGCAGTGGGGGCATATGTGGAATTTTTGTCAACCCAGCACGAAAAACTTTCACATCTGGACCTTTCCTCCATTCTGCCGCTGTTGTTCCGTTCTCTCGCCTTCTACGCGAGTCCCCTCCCCCGCTTATCCTTGCATCAAGCGACCGAACCTTCTTCTGACACCGAGAGAAAAATCTGTGGGCTCATCGATTCCCTGTTTTCGGGGCTACACGCGAGCTCCTGCACGCTCATCTTACACCGGTCTCTCTCCCCAGACACGGCCAACGATAGGGATCCTCTCCCACCCGTGCAACTCTCGTTTGGAGCCTACAGGGTCCTCAGGAACCTCCTCCGTCGATCGCTCCTCACTCGGTTAGCTCGTGCTTATATTTCGAGGGCGAACTCTCATACGTACACCCACACGGGGGCAGCTGGTTCTGTTGACCTACCTCAGGATGTCATATCTCTGGCATGGCCGAAGGAGGATGTGTCGGTATGGGAATTCTCCAGGGTGTCCCCAGTCCTCTGCAAGTCGTTGGGTGACTGGATGGGTTGGCAGCCAGAAGGTCATACCCTCGATTCTACCTCATCCCCAATAGTCGTATTATTGGAGGCAGCTGGTCTGTTAACCGACGTATTGTACGCGTTGGACGACAGGGCGGAGGAAGAAGACGACTTCGACGAGGAGGAAGTATTGGCGATATCCAAGGCGCTTCATCGGTTGGTGCCATATGTGAGGGTTTATCGGTAACTTTCTCGTGTACACGGAGAGAGTATTGTGCTTGACTACTGTCACTCAGAACTCCGGAAGGTACCCCATACATATTTTCGCGCTCTCCCCACCTGGACGCCCGGCCGACAATGCTGCAGACGATTTTCTTCATGCTGTCGCGGGACATCTCATTACCCGTGAACTGGTTCATGCCAAACATCCTCCTTTCGGTGGCAGATCACCTCTCGGATGAGGATTCGTCCGAGGCAGTCACTGCGATCACGAGACGTCATGGGTTTTCTCCAACCTCGCCGGAGTGGGTGGAGACCTGGGACGAAATGCTGAAAAACCCGAACGTTTTCTCAGGCTCTAAACCCTTGACCTGGGCTACAATCCTAGAGGCTGTGGAAACCGTCCACTCCATCGTCAAGGATGTCCCATCGTATAGGAAGCCTTGGGTGGAGTTGGTGTTCAACTTTTGGAGGGTGAAGTCTCACTCGGAGCTGGGTGATGGTGCCGAGGTGTTGTGGTTGGTTCTCGGTGAGGAAATTTCTCTGAGGCAAGCCGAGTCTCAGATGGAGATTCCGACGGATCCGGTCGTGGACGACATATTACTGTTCTTAACAGAAACGGCCATTAGCGACCAAACCAATCTTATCATCGGACCGCGATCCCCATCGAGCGATAGTTCCGCTTCCGCATCCTCTGCCCTGCCGTCTTCAACCGCCAGACAGGATGCCCGTGTACACCGAAAGGGCGGGGACCACACTTTACCCTCCGTCATGTCCATCCTCACCACGTTCACGACCGGAAGCTCGTCCAGGTCCCAATCACAAAATCGGAGAACCGGTGAGGAAGATACTTCTGAACACATCCAGGACCCGGAGACACTCCCCATGCAGGTCACTCCATCAAACACTTTTACGAGATCCGTTGGGGCAACCCTTGCTCTCATCCTGGCCTTCAGTCAGCTCGCATTTACACCTCACCCATCGAAGGGGTCCGACTTTCACTTGGTGGTTCGAACATTCCGTGTCTTGTTGCAAGTGGCTTATTCGTCGACGTGCCAGAAGGCTCGCCTAACATCCCTGCGATTCCTTACGCGTCTCCGGGCAGACCGAGACCACAAACTGTACTTCGCCGCCTCAGGTTACGACCCAGACGGTCACGTGTTAGCCATGGCCAGGATATTGAATCGAGCCAAGTCGGAAGAGGAAAGGGTGGATCCTCCTGGGGGAGAAAGGAAGGAGCGTGGACGTCCAGCCGAACCCCTCTCGCAACGGGCCCGTGGTCGGGCACTCGCAGTGGTCCGCCACAATTCCCTGTCAAAGTCCAGTCGAAGTGCCTCCCGGGCTACCGGCGCTGTGGTGGTACAACCTCTCTGGCGGATTCCGGACGTCCTGCCCTTCAAAATTCCCTTCAGTGACACTCCTACCAAGGGCATTTCTTCGTACGCTCAGGCGCAGTCTGAGCAGAGAGTACTATTGCCGGTCTCCGAGTATCTTAGCGTCATTATCAGCTTGTTATCTGGGGAACAAGATTGGGAGATCCTATCGTTCGTCCTCTGTCATATGCCGGTACAACTCAGCAACAAACACCTGTTTTGTGGACCTAAATGCCGCGCTCTCATGAACCAACTTCTCAAAACGTTGTGCGCTGGCATTTCGACCAAGGAGCTTGGGGCGAAAGTACATCCCTGGCCAGACGGACTAAAGCCGAGGGACGCATACGGTTTGGCCTATCACTCCCTCTCCGTTCTCATCAGTTACAAACGCTGCTTCGACGGTCAATCACTACACCACCTCGTTGAAGTCTTTCTTGACGGCTTGAGTGGGTCGCCATCGGCCATCAAGTGCTGCCTCCACGCTCTCTCCTTATCAGCATTCGAGCTGAAGCCTTCGATGACCCGATACCTTTCCAGGATTTTGGAGAAGCTCTCTCAAATCATGTCCAACCCCACGATGTCGGTGCATATCATCGACTTCTTATCCATCGTCGGGTCAATACAGCCTTTGCACGTCAATTTCCGAGAACAGGATTACAAAATGGTGTTTGGGGTCGCCCTCCAATATTTGCAACAACACAATAGGCAGGATTCGGCGAATCAAATCTCGTGGGCGTTGTCCCAGCATGTTCGCATCATGTCATACTACATCATCTACGTCTGGTTCCTATCCCTTCGCCTGTCCGATCGACCGAGGCACATACCGTTCATCTGCCGCCAATTGCAATTGGCGAATGAGGGGCGCACCACGGTTGACCAATCGACCGAGGTTTGTCTCGACTGGCTGGCACGTTATTCGTACGCTAGCGCAGACCCACGACCCGCGAATTCCATACTCGATGAGGTGGTAACCAATCCGCCTGGATCAGTGGAGACCGCAACCTCGGAGAAGACCTGGATCGTTGGCAATTCCGTCATCACCATTCGTACCCTCTCCAGGCTCGGGTGGCTGGAGGTTGTGTCGCGCAGAGCGTCGGGCCTGACAAAATTCATCTGCCGAGCCGAGAACGTCCCACTCGTGGGGCCCGGTGATCTCAACCCGGATATGCTCTCGGTCCCGGTCAGCTTTATGATGGAGCGCCCTCGGAGCTCAGGTGGTCTCATATCCGAGGCGAGTACCTGACTTAATGAGAATGTTCGGCCTTTGTAAACATAAAGTCACTCCAGGAACTGTTAACCTCGGAGCCAGGTGAAGCCAGCATTTCACCCCCCGACCCCATCACCGGTTATGTTTGGAGCGAAACTGCCCCCTCCCAACGTCGTAAAGACGTGGCGATTGACCCCTCGTACTTCCCACTTCAACTATCCCCCTTTCCGGATAGGGACAGCCTTCCATTCGGGGTCTTGGTGACAGATCCCGCGAGGATCAAATTATTTATTCGGACACTGGATCGGATGCCGGTTATCGACACCCACAAAGTCGGTATCATGTATGTCGCTCCAGGGCAAACCACAGAGGAGGAGATACTCCAAAACACATACGGGTCGCCCGCATATACGAGGTTCTTGGAGGGGATCGGCCGACTGATCAATCTTCGTGGCCAAATGGACGTCTACGCGGGTGGATTGGATCCGGATGAGGACGGGGAGTATGCCTATGCTTGGTGGGACGATAATTCCCAAGTCCTCTATCACACCGCGACGTTGATGCCAACCGACATCCAAGATAAGTATTCCAGTAACAAGAAACGACACATTGGGAACGACCTCGTGCGCATCGTGTGGAACGACTCCGGGTTACCCTACAGGTTCGACACCCTAGCCACCCAGTTCCAATTTGTCAATATCGTCATAGAACCGCACTCCAAAGGGGTCATCGCGGCCTTCTCGGACAACATTCACGAGAGCGAGTATTTCAAGGTCACTGTGCAGAGGGCTCCAGGAATGCCGGAGTTCTCGCCCGTTGGAGAATTCAAACTTATCTCCGCCCAAGAGCTCCCTCTCCTCGTGAGGCAGCTCGGCCTTCTCTCCGATTGGCTCGCATTCGTTTTTCAGACAACAGAGCAGGATACGCAGCGCGTAGAAGTCATCACAAATTGGCGTTCTCGACTGGACACTATCCAACGGTTTAAAGCTGGGGTGGGTTTAACCGGGTCACACACAGGTGGTGTAACTGGGGATAAAATCTTGGAACAGCAACATGTTCGGGATTTTTCTAGCACGTATTGAAAAACCCCAGGCGTCTGGGGTAGCCAATGTTACCATTGCTGAATTCCGTATCGTAATAAAGTATTACATAGCATCAGGTCAAATCAATAATGTCGTTCGTGATTTGAGACTGGGCCCGTCTGCGGGACCTCGCAACCAACAGAGGTGCAACCTTTGGTTTCGCGCGGGGTGGGGCGGGGTCATCGTCCGAATCGCTGGAAATTTCTATAACATCGGGTGCCGAGTCCTGGGGGGTCGAGGTAGATGTCTGTGTCTGCATGGGCGTTCGGGTGGGTGGGGTCCCAGGACCCTGCCTGGGGCGTACCCTGGCTTGGGGAGGGGGCTGAGACCGCTTCCCTGCGTTGACTAGTTTCGGCGCGGTCGGCCCAGTGGTTAGCAAACCTCCCCCGTCGACAGTGCTAACAGGGGAGACCTTGGGATCATGACGTCGTGGGGCACCCTCGGTAGTTATATCGTCGATAAGGCGGAGGATCTTGGAGCGCCCATCAGGGTTATGTCTGGAGGGCCCGTCGGCTAATTTTGGCATTCGTTCCTCTGGTTTGGTGACGGGGTAGAATGCCTTGAGGTCCGGCGGCCGAAGCTCTTGTTTCTGAGGTTCCTCCGCATCATCTGGGGTGGGCGGAGTGCTAGTACCCACGACTTTTGGACGGCTAGGCTTTTTGCGTGTGGTTTTTTTGGTAGCCTTTCGCTTTGCACTTTCTTCAAATGAATCGACGAGGGCTGGGATTGCGATCCCGACAATAGGGGCAGGGATCCACACACGGAGGTTACTTGATGGATCTGGTGGGGGTTTCTTGACGCGTTTGTCGCCTTCGTCAGTTGTGCCGTCGGAAGAGGAGATATCGGCAATAAGAGGTGGGCGAATGTCCTTTATACCCGCAGACGCGAGCGCCACAAGACGTTTAGGGGACACTTCGAGGCGGTACTCCAATAACCCATCTGTGGAATTATGAGTGCGGGTCGAGTGGATCTTGAGGATGAGGTCCTGGCAGATTGGCGAACAGCCGATATGGAGGTCGGAGAGGGATGCCGCTGTGGATGTAGCTGGTGAGGAGGATGGCGGCTCGTGTTGCGGAACCTGTGACGTGGCCAGTAAGGGGGACCGACCGACCCTCCGCGGATCCTTCTCTAAAATGGATTCGCGCAGAAACCGAAAAACTGCAGCTGGCCAGATCACGGTTCGAAAGCGTTTTATAATCGCGTGCCGGACGCCCCATTCGAAGTAGAGTTCGCAAATGTGCGCGATTCTGCCTACGTCAAGCGGCCGTTCCCAGTTTGCCTTGATCTTGTGAGATTTCCCCTCTGTTTCAGAGGTAACGGGTTTTGCGTACGACATGAGGATGTCGATATCCGGGAATTCTTCGGGGATGGCCTTGGACAAAGAATTGTATTTTCGGCCCAAGATACCACGGGAGTTGGTACGGAGCTCTTCTGCTAGATCTGTTCTCCAGGCGATCAGGTATTCTTGTAGGCCCTCTCCAGGTAGGGTATGTGCGGCGGACAGCAAGGTGTCACCAAAACCGCATTTTGCGAGTCCATGGGCCACCTTGGGACCACATCCAGACAGTCCGGCCTGGTGATAATCCCCACCGCTCAGAAGTGCAATAAGAATGAGACCACCCTGGGTTAGGTTGATTTCCGGAAGGGTAAACTCGCTCGCTCTGAAGACGACCACGTGGTTTCCGTCGTCTTTGGCCGAGGAACCAGCCACTGGGCGCGTGCGGTTTCCTGACAATGAACTGCTTGGGCTAGGGTTTGTTAACGAAAGGTTCAGCGGGCAAAAGACGAAGCTCACTTGCGAATCACGGTCCTTCCCCCAAAGACGAAGGTGTCAACATCATCGGAGAGGACTGCGTCAATAACACCGGTTCGGTTGAGAAACGCCAGCTCTGCTTCCGCTTCGCCTGGAGCCTAAATGCTGAGTAGGTTCATTGCGAGTGATGCACGATAGGGGGATCTTTACCATATGCCATTCAAAACCAAAAGCTTCGATGATATTCTTCATGCCATCCGTCATCCAATGCGCTTTCCCGGAAATCTTCTTGTTCCGCTTCATCGAAGGGCGTTTGGGACCGTCAAATACAAAGAAAGGCAGTAGGGGGATGCCGAGTAATCTAGAACACCGGAAGAACAGAGTTCTCAACTCCGGGTTTTCACCTTCGCGTCCGTATGTGGCGTGATAAAACCAAATGCTGGCGTCGATACCAATACGAAGTCCTCGGACACCCTCAACGTTGCGCTCGAAGCCATCCACAACGGCGAGATTGGTGAGAGAGCGTCGCTTCCCGGCAGGTCGCAGTAGCTTAAGATATTGTAAGCCCAACGGGGAAAGGACTAGGCGTAAGTAAAAGCTCTCACGTCCCATAATCCGGGAACGCCCATCGCAGAGGCGGCTGTAGGAGATGGGTGGCGAATGAAATTATCGATCACCGTGTACTATATTACGCGACGCGCCGATGCAATGTGAACCGTGAGACAATAACTTAAATGGGTGATGCGAATCCACAATACAGCGTACATATAACCCGAAATCCAACTCCTTGCTCTCTCTTGCTCTCTCATAAATGTACTTGACTAACCATCGCTGTCATCTGTGAATCAATCCGTTGCTGCGTGCGCTCCGCAGCGGCGTCGTACACATAATGGACCACTGGATGACCGAGTCTTCTGTGGCCATCAACAGGGCTAAGGTTGAGTGAATCAGAAGAACCTGCTCGAGCTTGATCTTGTCCGAAGAAACTGTCACCGGCATCAGAGAGGCCTGTTAACAGTACGACTCATCAGTGGGGACAAAAACTAAACGCGAATGGGGCACGTACGATCCTCCTCCTCCTCAATGACCCTTCTCTTTCCCAGTGCCTTTTCACTTAAGCCCATGGGTGTGACGATGTCGTACCCATCGCTGTCGTCACCCGTTTCGGGTAAGGACTTTCGCCCCCCACCTGGGTAGCCTGACCGCGTGGTAATGTCCCCAATCGACCTTTGGGGTGATGGCGTTCTGGAGCGGGGTTGGTTCGGCGAGGGTAGGCGAGGACCGTGAGGTGCGGGTGGGGGTGGTGCGAGGTTCTGGGTGTTGCTCACGTGTGCAGGCACTAGTTGCAACTTCATAGAGGGGGTGTTCCCAGGGGAAGCTCCAGATCGGTGCCCGTGGGGGACTGGAGACAATGAGCGTGAGCGGTCCGTCCCACCATCAAGTGAGTGCTAGTCAAAATTCGTGTCATCATGTTGCTGGTGCGTCACGGACAAGTGCACCATGGGAAGAACATCCGTACCTTGACTGTTCTTCTGATGCCATTGCTTTGGATCCACTGGTCAGCGTCGGTTTCGAATCCGACCCTTTCCCAATCGTCGTACATCCGCAAGGATTCGACCAATTCTTCATTCGAAACTAGTAGGGCTGCAAGGAGCTGTTCTTCCACCGTCAATTCAGACGGGTCTTTGCTTAAGTCAAGCACATTTGGTTCTTCGTGGTCGCTAGGGTCACCAGAAGCCACTTTCTTGTTGCGCGAACGCTCGGCACTTGAAGTGGCCCAGGGTATTTGGGCAAATATCAGTTCCTGAGAGGCTCTACATCGTGCATAAAACTCCTGTGAGCGGTAAATACATGTACGGTTTCGATCCGAACAAAACTTGCCTTGATAACGATCTCTTTCTCCTTCATTTCCTCCGGCCTCGTATAAGTAACGGCCTCCGCTAACAATGCGGCATTACCACGCCCAATCTTGCATTCCTGGAAAAGGCGTCGAATATCCTCATCCAAAGGGATAATCAAGCTGTGCGGGCTTGTGCGTGAGTAGTTGGACTGAGGGTTGGGTAAATCCTAAGGGTCCACAGGTTAGACACAAAGCATGTGGATAAAGTGTGCCCTACGTGTGAGTCTATTGAATAATTCCCCGTGGATGAGGGTGTCCTACGTTGGAAAGGGGGGTTGAACATTGTGTCGTCGGGGTCAAACGGGATACCCTAAGAGTGGGTAAATGGCAGTCTGGTGGGAAACAATGTGGTAGGCTCACATTATCCGGCTTCCCTGGAGGTTTGACTCTCTTCCAAAGGACACGGAACCCTTCTCGATCGTTCTCTAGAAATTAGTTCAGCACACTGCAAGTCGGTTGTGTGATAGATGAGCTTACTCGAAACGCTGATATGGGCTGCGGCGGCTACAACGGTCAGGAGTCGTTCCCGAACGACTGGAACAGTATGGGGGTTCTCCAAAACATCTTCGATTGTTTCCAAGAACTTGCGGGAGCTGGATTGGTGGATAAACACTTGCGACGAGTTACGAAGCATTATAGCCCAAAGCTATCAGGCAAGTACCCCCTCTTAGTTTGAGCAAATGGGGCGAATGATGGGGAAGTAACCTACACGAGCGGCGGACAGTTGGGCCGGGGGCTCCGCGTATCTGCGAATAACAGTGATGAGTCCACTATGGTCAGAGGGTCCCGCGGGGGAGCTACAGACTTGAATTCTCGTCTAAGGGCTTTCACAGCCTCTTTAGCGTTGGGTTCGCTCGAGGACGCCCGTTCGCAGACTTCCAGAACGAGAGCCCAGTCTTCTGAAGCGGTTGCAGTCAGATAGCCTTCCGCGCAGTTAGCACAACCAGTGACAACGCAAATAAAGGTATCATCACACCAATCATCCTCGTTAGTTCCGCTTGCCCATCGTCCTCTCGCCCTCCTCGGTCGCGATTTCTCCCTCTTTCGCCATCCCTTTCTCTCTCTTTACGGTCCCAAAGCTTCCAGTCCCTCTTATCATCCCTGATCGAAGACTCGTACTGACTGGTATGATCATCCGTTGAGATCCCAGGGTGAGAAACTTCTATGTGAGGATCAAGCGCTCTCAGAATACCAACGGCAGGAGGTTGCTTCTTACGTCCCTCCCGCTCAGGTTTAATCGACTTGGATGGTATTGGGAGAGAGGAGAAGGATGAGGACCTAGAACTAGACAGAGGGTACGGCTGAGGGAGTGGAAGTGGGGTATCCTCCTCGATGGCACGCTTCGGTTTGTCACGGCCGAAGAACTTCTTCATGGAGGCAGCCCAAAGTTGAGGTCAACAGGAGGACGGGGGATGTTGACCAGCGGTGGATGGTGTGGTGGGAGGCCTCAGTCGGAGTTCGAACTCTAACCGGCACTCTGGGACTTCTGTCTCGACTCTTTTTTTCTTTCTTTTTTTTTGGTGCAGCATGAAGCTCGGCCATTTTCCAGAGGCAGCTTGGACCCCAAGCGGGAACTCCCCCAAGCTCCAGCCCATGGGCCAGATATCAGACGCCGGCAGCCTACTTCCCGCGTTGCGCGGTTTGGCTCGAAAACACCAAAAATGGTGCTACTTGGCGTAAAGTGTGACCTAAATCCCCCCAAGCCCACCCCAAGCTGTATATTCCATAGAGATAGGCGTTGTAGCTGGATCAGCCACTGGAACAAACATGGACAAACAAAGGAATCAGACCCAGTTATGACGGGCAAAAGTTGGAAAATCGAGTAAAAAATACGCCATTCCCTTCTCTCCTCTGACCACTTCCGTCTCTCTCGAAAGCCTCTGTACCACCTTCAACTTTTATCGTCGCATGAACGTACAGAACTTCAATACTGTCGGTTAGTCGTCGCCCTCCACCGCTATGCGATTCTTATCGCGGCGGAGTCGCCTCCCAACGATGGCGATCGCCTGATCTGACCAACCTCCGAATATATAGACCCTTTTGCAGACGAAGGACAGCAACTCAGTAATGAGGAAGTAGGAACTCAACAGAATTACATTCACATTCGTATCCAACAACGAAATGGTCGCAAAACGTTGACAACGTTGCAAGGTCTTCCCAAAGGCAAGCATGTTTCGGAACCATCCTGACCATACTCGGCAATCTGATCCTGGTTTGTCCTCCACCTTCCAGAATACGACTCCAGGAAGCTCCTCAAGGCTTTTAAGAAGGTGGGTTCTCCCTGGCAACGCGCGCCCGTTCCCGTCCCTGGGGCAAATTGTCAGCGGTCAAGCCAATACTGATTCGGTGCGATCCGGTAGGAATTCGCTTGCAACGGTACCCTCGTCGAGGATGAGGAGGCTGGCAAGGTCATCCAGCTCCAGGGCGACCAGAGGGTCAAGATTCAGAACTTCTTGACCGAGGAGGGGATCCCCAAGAACACCATCAAGTTACACGGTTTCTAGCTATTTGGTGTTTCGCCGCGCGTTCAGCGCGCCGTTTCTGCGCGTTGTGTAGAAGTTTGGTGGGACAGCCTCTCACAGCCCATCTGATATTCCTTCGACACCAGAGTCCTTGTGCGGCCTTTCCATTTCCGTTTTCTGTATCCCCTAGCAATTCCGAATGATATGTATGGTTCTCTGGCTGTGAGACACTCATCTACTGTACATGCATGACCCCTCCGGTGGTTACCGGTCATTGCTGGGCTTGCCTCCCTGGCTGTCAGCCTTGTTGGTCATGGTCCTGCTAGGCCGGGCAAAGCCACCAATGCGGGCACTGAGGCTGATTATCGGCGTGTATATGAATTTGCCGAAAACTTCTCGCCTACCGCGCCATGCTGTGGACCTCTAGCGTTAGGGTCACACCAACGGATCAACACGCATGATGACACCAGAAAAACTACAAGGTCATCGTTGGGTGCTGGCCGGTGAGACGAGTGCTGACCAGCATCAGAAAAAAATGATGTCCTTAGTTCAGTACTGACCGGTACCGAAAAATGACCCCCTCCTCTAAACAGTGCAGACGAGTGCTGATGCGGCGTCAGGGGTCGCAGGTCTGACCAGTACTGATCAGTACTGGCCGGTGCTGACCGGCACCGACCGGCACCGAAAATTGACCCCCGTCTCTGAACAGTACTGAAAGATCACTTTTTTTTCCCTGATGAGTGCTGACTGATGCTGGACCAGTATTGGAAATTGGCCCATCTCTGAACAGTACTATACAGATACAGATGATGGCCCCATTTTTTTCTTATGCAGCACTAGTAGTATTGACCATTGCTGACTGGCACTGGGTGGCTGGGTGACTGTCTGTAGGATGTGCAATGTGTACAAATGGATCCAGATGAATATCTGTTGCCTTTTGAGGGAGGTGGAGAGACCCCGACCGCTCCGTCGGGTCATTGGTCGAGCCAATCTTGGCTACTGGCACCATTCTACAATGGATATGATATTATCTGGTGCTA
>Ga0307516_10004051_pt1 | contig 18362 bp, 27 predicted proteins | sample 19_EM_MG_FD_203310 | JGI IMG/M metagenome (GOLD analysis project Ga0307516, IMG submission 203310) | Populus trichocarpa ectomycorrhiza microbial communities from riparian zone in the Pacific Northwest, United States - 19_EM | ecosystem: Host-associated > Plants > Roots > Unclassified | place... | reverse complement strand
ATACCCGACGCATGATGCCATCTCCCTCGACTCCATGGAAGCCTCCCTGAGTTGCTTTCACGACAACAAGGATGTGTTTCTGGAACATCGGGCATCGAAAAAAATCCGTGTGTTAGTCAAAGCAGCTAAGGCAAAGAGCGACAAGGCAAGAGACTTGGAGTTGAAGAAGACACGCCGCTGCGACCGCCAAAAAATCTCGAGCTCCTACGACCGCGAGTTCACCGCTGAGCGGGCTCAAATTTTCCAGAAACATACTCATTTCAACTTCCCAAAGATCCACCTCACCAGCCATTTCAGGGAGTCGATCGAGATGTTTGGCAGCCTCGAGCAGCACTCCACATCTGCCACAGAGCTCTTACACAAAAGTGAGGTGAAGAAAGGGTATCGGGGTTCCAACAAAACTGGTGACTTTTACTCGCAGATCCTGGAGTCCAATGCTAGGATTGAGGCCTTCGATGTCCGTAAGTTAAACCTCAACCCTGGGAGTTGCGACATGACTTCTCCGAATAACTCTCACCTGCGGCCTCCCCATGTTCTTAAAAGTCCTACCGGGCCGAATAAATATGTCTTTGGTGTATTCTTGGCCTCAATTGGCAATCCAGAGCTACGGAATAACATGGAGATTGCCACCTATCGTTTTCTCGACGGAGAGGGTATTTCCGTGGAGGATGAGGAGCTCGATATGGTGCCAATAGCGGTATACAAATCCATTGCGGTTCACGTCCTAAAGTATGGAACGGCTATCTGGGAGAAGCAAATACTCCGATGCACATTGGAGACTCACTGGCATGGGGGTCCGCCGCGCCATGACTGGGCTTGGTGGCGAGCTTGCAGACAGTCCAGGGTGATGAGCCGGCAACCCTCAGAGTCGCCAGTACCACCACTTCCGTGGAAAGCGCTGAAAGGCCGCCTGCCGGTCCGGCTAATTTCGCTATTGAAGTTTTCAATAATCAAGGACGGCAAGGCAATGCCGGACCTTCAGTTGGCATTTGTTCAGACTACGACCATGGCTGCGGGGGGTGCCGTCGAAAGGGCTTCCGGGATGGTGAAGGTTGTGCAAGCAACGCCAGGGACTGAATACCGACTCGTCCATGCTTCCGAGATTGATGGAGCGGCGCATCTTATACCATTTGACCCTGACAGTACGACTAACTGCGCATGGCTTGTCAATTCACACATCGATATTGAAACGTGGAATGAGGTTGCAATGGATGAAGATCAAATGGATGAGGATTCGATGGACGAAGATGAAGCACTTGAGGAAACCGCTGGTCAGTCGGTTATGGAGGATTCGGACTCCGAGTCTGACAGCAGCGAGATATCGCAGTGGTGAGACTCGATCGGTAAATCAAGCATTGCGATCTCACCACAGCTGTTTAGCACGACGACTGATGACTTTCTTACCAGTATAATCCTGTTGATATTTGAATTATTCCTACAGCAGGCCAGTGCAACACAGGCTCCCGACAATGGCAATCCGGAAGGGCCGATCTAAAGGCAAAGGATAGAGATAGGTTCAGGGACACGGATCAGCTACTCCGAGGTTCAACTCGGTCGATGGGCGGATAGTCTATGCATGAGACATGGAGTAGGTGGAAGCGTTCTACCTCGGTGAGGATTTGCGAATGCGCTCGAATAACTGGAAGGACGACTCTCGGAATTGGCAGCACAGCTGGAAAATGCAACGCGGCATGGCCATTTCAACGGAGAGCGGCAATAGAGATGGCGCAATCTAGTGGTGAAGGATGAACAGAGGTTCGTGGACACGGATCAACAACATTCGTTGCCGTGAGCTACCCCCGAGGTTGAACTCAGTTACCAGGTGGATAGTCTATGCATGAGACCAGTGCGAGCGCTTGACAGCGGTGAGGATTTGCGAATGCATTCGAGGAGCTGGGAGGACGACTCTCGGAGTTGGCGGCTCAGCTGGCAAAGGCAACGCAGCCTGGTCATTTCAACAAACACCCCCGACGGCGGCAATCCCGAAGGCGCGATCTAGTGGCGAAGGATGATAAGAGGTTCGCGGACATGGATCAACAACGTGCGTCGTCGGGGGTGTCCGAGGTTCAACTCAGACAACGGGTGGATAGTCTACGAGTGAGATTCGGAGCAGGAGGTGGGAGCACTTGACAGCGGTGAGGATTTGCGAATGCGCTTGAGGAGCTGGGAGGACGACTCTCGGAGTTGGCAGCACTGCTGGCAATTGCAACACAGCCTGGCCATTTCAACAAACACCCCTGACAGCGGCATTCCCGAAGGCGCGATCTAGTGGCGAAGGATGATAAGAGGTTCGCGGACACGGATCAACAACGTGCATCATCGTGGGTATCCGAGGTTCAACTCAGTCAACGCGTGGATAGCCTACAAGTGAGATTCGGAGCAGGGGGTGGGAGCGCTTGACAGCGGTGAGGATTTGCGAATGCGTTTGAGGAGCTGGGAGGACGACTCTTGGAGTTGGCGGCTCAGCTGGCAAAGGCAACGCAACCTGGTCATTCCAACAAATACCCCTGACAGCGGCAATCCCGAAGGCGCGATCTAATGGCGAAGGATAATTAGAGGTTCGCAGACACGGATCAACAACGTGCGTTGTCAGGGGTATCCGAGGTTCAACTCAGTCAACGGGTGGAGTGATATTCGGAGCAGGGGGTTGGAGCACTTGACAGCGGTGAGGATTTGCAAATGAGTTCGAGGAGCTGGGAGGACGACTCTCGGAGTTGGCGGCTCAGCTGGCAAAGGCAACGCAACCTAGTCATTTCAACAAACACCCCCGATGGTGGCAATCCCGAAGGCGCGATCTCATGGCGAACGATGATAAGAGGTTTGCGGACACGGATCAACAACGTGCGTTGTCGGGGGTGTCTGAGGTTCAACTCAGTCAACGGGTGGATAGTCTACGAGTGAGATTCGGAGCAGGAGGTGGGAGCCCTTGACAGCGGTGAGGATTTGCGAATGCATTCGAGGAGCTGGGAGGACGACTCTCGGAGTTGGTGGCTCAGCTGGCAAAGGCAACGCAACCTGGTCATTTCAACAAATACCCCCGACGGCGGCAATCCCGAAGGCGCGATCTAATGGCGAAGGTGATTAGAGGTTCGCGGACACGGATCAACAACGTGCGTCGTCAGGGGTATCCGAGGTTCAACTCAGTCAACAGGTGGAATGAGATTCGGAGCAGGGGGTGGGAGCGCTTGACAGCGGTGAGGATTTGCGAATGCATTCAAGGAGCTGGGAGGATGACTCTCGTAGTTGGCGGCTCAGCTGGCAAAGGCAACGCAACCTGGTCATTTCATCAAACACCCCTGACGGCGGCAATCCCGAAGGCGTGATCTAGTGGCGAACGATGTTAAGTGATTCGTGGACACGGATCAACAACGTGCGTTGTCGTGGGTATCCGAGGTTCAACTCAGTCAACGGGTGGATAGTCTACGAGTGAGATTCGGAGCAGGAGGTGGGAGCGCTTGACAGCGGTGAGGATTTGCGAATGCGCTCAAGGAGCAGGGAGGATGTCTCTCGGAGTTGGTGGCTCAGCTGGCAAAGCCAACACAACCTGGTCATTTCAACAAACACCCCCGACGGCGGCAATCCCAAAGGCGCGATCTAGTGGCGAAGGATGATAAGAGGTTCGCGGATACGGATCAACAATGTGCGTCATCGGGGGTATCCGAGGTTCAACTCAGTCAATGGGTGGATAGCCTACAAGTGAGATTCGGAGCAGGACGTGGGAGTGCTTGACAGCGGTGAGGATTTGCGAATGCGTTTGAGGAGCTGGGAGGACGAATCTCGGAGTTGGTGGCTCAGTTGGAAAGGCAATGCAACCTGGTCATTTGAACAAACGCCCGCGACGGCGGTAATCCCGAAGGCGCGATCTAATGGCGAAGGTGATTAGAGGTTCGCGGACACGGATCAAGAATGTGCGTTGTTGTGACAGCGGTGAGGATTTGCGAATGTGTCGAGGAGCAGGGAGGACGACTCTCGGAGTTGGCAGCACTGCTGGCAATTGCGACGCAGCCTGGTCATTTCAACAAACACCCCCGACGGTAGCAATCCCGAAGGTGCGATCTAGTGGCGAAGGATGATTAGAGGTTCACAGACACGGATCAAGAACGTGCGTCTCCGGGACAGCGGTGAGGATTTGCGAATACGTTCGAAGAGCTGGGAGGACGACTCGGAGTTGGCGGCTCAGCTGGCGAAGGCAACTCAACCCAGTCATTTCAACAAACGCCCCCGATGGCAGTAATTCCGAAGACAAGATCTAGTGGCGAAGGATGATTAGAGATTTGCGCACTCGGATCAAGAACGTGCGTCTCCGGGACAGCGGTGAGGATATGCGAATGTGCTCGAGGAGCTGGGAGGACAACTCTCGGAGTTGGCGGCACTGCTGGCAATTGCAACGCAGCCTGGCCATTTCAACAAACACCCCCGACAGCGGCAATCCCGAAGGCGCGATCTAGTGGCGAAGGATGATTAGAGGTTCGCGGACACGGATCAAGAACGTGCGTCGCTGTGACAGCGGTGAGGATTTGCAAATGTGCTCGAGGTGCTGGGAGGACGACTCTCGGAGTTGGCAGCACTGCTGGCAATTGCAATGCAGCCTGGTCATTTCAACAGACTCCCCCGACCGCGGCAGTCCTGAAGGCGCGATCTAATGACATACGTCGCCGAGAGCTTATCCGAGAGACACCTCAGTCAACGGGCGCATAATCTACGCCGTGTGTGTGATTGCCGTGACCATTTTCAAAAATATTCGCAGCACTGGCAGGGCACTGAGCGGAGGAGTTGATGAACCGATTAGCATACGAGTAATACAAATATTGAATAATTTTTTTTCGATATCTTTAGCACTTCAGTAAAGAGGACCGGTACCCTTCATTTCGTGAGTTTCAAGCGTGACCGTAGGCGATGAAATGACAGGAGAATAATAATTTGAACATCGTGAATTTGTGAATGTATGCATCCGGAAAACAAAACCATCGGATTGTGACAATTGCACTGACGATTCATGGGAGTCACGATACCAACTGTACCAGTTGCCGATACTTAGAAAACCTTACAGGAGTATGACCAGTCTTACCGGAGCTTGGGAATCTTACTGGAGCTAGGGAAGCTTACCGGAGCTAGGGAAGCTACCAGAGCATTGGATGCAGACAGGGGTTACTGACGTGCAGGGGTAAATTTTCAATTTTTTCCTGATGTGCTCTCCAGAAGCGAATCGAGGTGGAGAACGAGGGAGTGGTAATCCCCCCTTTCTCAATGCGGTGGATGCGCTCGATGAGGATCATCGAGCAGCACTACCAGGTCGGGAGGCTTCCACAGAACACCGCCTCCGTGGTCTTCAAGGTGTACAGCAAGGCAGTCGGCAAGAAGTTGCTAACAGAGATGTGGGTGGTGGGTATCAAATTCCGGGCCCTTCCATTCATCGCAGACAGAGCGGACGTGCTCTACAGCAGGTGCAGCTGGTGGGGGCATAGTGAGTTCCGCTGCCACCAGGATGGGGCCCCAACTTACACAATCTGCTTGGGACAACACCGGATGGAGGGTCATAGGTGCGAGGTCACCACATGCGGTGCTACTGGGAAAGCGTGCTCCCACACAGCATTGAAGTGCCCTAACTGCGGAGGGATACACCCAGCCCAGGACACGAGGTGCAAAGAAAAGACGGCCGCCATTGCCATAGCAAGAGACGGACACCTGCCGAAGGAAGGAAAACAGCGGCTGCAAATGACGCATCAAGCACCATCTGAGCAGGCACCCAGGAATCGGTCACCAGGCCCATCGATGGAGTGTGCAAGAGTGTTGGGGTGCCCGGGGCCACTAAGCTGGGTCCCAGGCACCACGGCAACACCGCCCCCAGCGATCCTCGCGCTTGATGAGGGAGGCAACCCAGCAATCCCGGCATGGACGGAGGATGTGATGAAGATCACCGAAGAGGAACAAAGTGGCACTGCCCCACCCGTAGTCGTCTGATGGCGAACCTATGGGAACCAATGCTGCTAAAGGCACTGCAGCACAATTGCACTCGGGGAGGCCAGGTGATAGAGGCGGTGTTGGAATCGGCAGTCAAACGAGGAGTGGATCTGGTGCTCCTCCAAGAACCCAGGGGAGAGAAAGAGAGGGATAGCACACGCTCACACCCCAGCTTCACGTTCATCAAGGGGGATGAGGGCGTGGCAGGGAAGTGCTGGATCGCAGTAAACCGAGTGTCAAGATGCCGGGTGATGGAGCTGAAAATGTTGACACAGGAGTGCCGGAATCATGTGCAGGTGGTGGAGGTTGTCCCCCCGGGTGGGGATGCAATCATCATTGCCAACGCGTATGACCAACACAAGGGAAGAAATGAGGTGAATAGGCCAGTGCAGCACGCGGCCTGGGGCAAAATCGCCAAACACCTGAGGGTGATTGTCGCCAGAGACATGAACGCACACAGCAAGATGTGGAACCCCAAAGCAACATACAGCAAAAACCACACTTTCTGGGAGCGGCTCATTACGGAAGAGAACCTTTTCGTGTGGAATAATGAGGAAGCCATGAGGATGGAGCTGGGGGCAATGAACCACTCCATCATCGATCTCATTCTGTCCTCACCTAATATGGATCTGAACTGGTGCTTGCTTGGTGAAGAGGCGACCAGGTCAGACCATGAGGTCATTGCATGGGATGTGCTGGGCAGCCCCCACCCAACAGCCATCACGAGCATGGAGACAACAGGCTGGGATATCAGCGGATGGGACCCAGCAAAGAAGAGTGAATAGGAGGAAAAAAGGAAGGCGAAGAAGAGATGGAGGAAGGCAAGGGAGTGCTATCTGGCAGGGTTGGGGAGAACCCCCATTCTGTCAGACAGCAGTACAAAGGAGGAGGTGACAGAGGCAGCGGGGTCACTTAGTGGGGCAATAACTGTGACACTGGATGAGCACGCCAGGAAGAAGCGCTGGTGCTCACGGTCAAAGCCGTGGTGGTGCGAGGACCTCAAGAAACTGAGGAAGGATCTTGAACGGGCAAGGAGGAAGTGGGGGGTGGCGCGAATGTCGTAAGTTAAAGTGGCAAGGCAGGAATTCCGGCAGGCAATCAGGAAGGCAAAAAGGGACTGTTGGAACCGGTTCCTGCAAGAGGCGGACGGAAATAAGGTGTGGACAGTGGCAGCATACACGATGCCCCGAATCAACAAAACTGGCCAGGTGCTTGTCAGGGAAGATGGCTTCATTGCAGAGGGCTGCCACGAGCGGGAACAAGCGATTCTACAAGCGCATTTCCCACCTGGGCCGCTGGGAGTTTTCAAACCAGCGCAAGGGGGCGAGGCCTTTGAGAGGGTCAACACCCAACTGGTTGGGTCTCTTCTGGGAGCAGCAGCCAACACCTCAGCCCCAGGAGATGACCGGATATCAGCCGGAATCATCAAAGTGTTCAGGCAGTGGGACAAGCAGCAGATAACCCAGCTAGTACAAGCATGCATCCGACTAGGATTCCACCCGGTAATCTAGAAGACGGCAAAAGGGGTGGTCATTCCCAAGCCGAGTAAGCCTGATTATTCCAAGGTGAGGGCGTATGGGATCATATCGCTCTTGGACATCATCAGCAAGCTACTGGAATGGACAGTAGCCCACCTGATTGCTGACCACTTGGAGCACAAGCGGGGCCTACATGAGGGCCAGTTCGGATGCCAGAAGCGGAGATCCTGCGTCGATGTGGTTGCCATTATGATGAATCACACCCAACAAGCGTGGGAACAGAAGAAGATAGCAGGCGCGCTGTTCATGGATGTCAAGTCGGCGTTCAATAATGTCGACAAAACCTTCTTGGGGAAGCGGATGGAAGAACTGGGACTGGAGGCAGACCTTATCCAGTGGACGATGAGCTTCATGTCAGACCGGCGGGTCGAACTGGTGCTGGATGGTGAGACCGGAGACGAAAATCCTGTAGACACCGGTGTTCTCCAAGGCTCCCCAGCGGCACCAATCCTCTTTGTCACCTACTTGTCAAGAATATTCAATGAAGTGGAAAGGACGGCCACGGATATAAGCGGACTATCCTTCGTTGACGACATCGGATGCTGGGTGGAAGGAAAGAATGCAGAGGAGGTGGCGGGCAAGTTCCCGCTGGCAGCAGGTGTGGCCATCGAGTGGGCTGGGAAGGACGGTGTGGCATTTGACCACGGAAAAATGGAGGCAGCGATTTTCTGACGGAAGAAGAGAAAAGGCACCCAGACGGAGGCCCAGATGAAGATTGGAGATAAAGAGATCCCATTTAACTGGGCGGCGACATGGTGGCTGGGGGTGTGGCTGGACTCGCAGCGCACACTGTAGGAGCACCACGCCACCAGGCTAAAGAGCGGGAGGAAGGCAATGAATCGGCTGAAATGGCTCACAGGACAGATGGGACTTTCCCCAGCAAACTGCAGGAGAGTCAGGTCGGCATGCATCCAGTCGGTTGCCATGTTTGGCGCGGAATTTTGGTGGAAAGGAGGCAATGTCCGAGGAACAACTGGCCATACGGAAGAGTTGCAACTGCTAATCAACCGGGAGGCATGGGCAACAATGGGAGCCTTCCGGACAACCAACCTTAAAGGCTATCGATGGAGTCCGGACTAAGACCAGCAACCAATCAGCTGGAAAATCACCATAGCCGATTCGGACTGCAGCTGCTGAGCCTACCACAGGGATAGAAATCCAGAGAGATGGTCACCTTCAACACTCCGCTGGGCAAGAGACTATCCTCCACTCTGGCCTACATCTGGACAGAAACAGAACAGACAGTGCTGCTGGAGAACCAGAGTCCTTCGACGCGGAACTGATCCAGGAAGAACGGGAGGAGGTGAAGAAGGAGGTGGAAAAGGTGTTACACCTGAATATTTCACGAAGTACATAGAGTATCTAGATTACTTAGCGACAGAGTAGTGGGAAGGCTTGCGGGTGACAGATGAGGGATCAAGAGTCTAGGAGGGAGTTAAGGAGCCGGAGTTAGCTTACGGCCGAGAGATCGAACCTTGCAGGGAAGATCGAACCTTGCGGGGATCGGACGAGGAAACTCCGAGGTAGGGGTCTGAGTGCAAACGAAGCGGTCTTAGCAGATATGCTCTGACTCCTCGCGGGGAGAGACAAGACGTTGGTTAACCTCCTTGCGGGGAGGAACCACGTATGCAGAGAAACTGGGTCCTCGCGGAGACTGGCTTGGATCCCTGCGGGGGGAGCCACGTACGAGTCTAGACGCAAGAGTTCCCCGCCCAGTTGCATGACGAACTCATCTCCCTTATCTACACCCCGGCCAGGGCCAATGATCCACCCACGGGGTCTATGCACCTCGGGGGAATCCAAACCCGAGTCACCACTTCTCACGCGAAGTCATCAGATCTCACGACGGCTCTTCCTCTACAAAAGAAAGAGGATTTCTCACCTCACCGAGAGAAATCAGCCCGAACAAACACCTACAACACTACCAAACCAAATCCCACCGAACCCACACACAAGATCTAAGATTATTCCGTTGTGAATTATCGAAAGTAGCCTGATTACCTTTGATTCTATACGCACTCTGGTTACGAGACAACCCCAGTGTCACACTATAATCTTGATCTCAAAATCACCCTACTTTCATGCCCTCATTCGAACAAGAGCACTTCTTCCTGCTCGACTTTGCCACGATTCTCGAACCCCAGTCAAGCTACCGATTTGACTATACCTTCGGCTCAATCGACGAGGAAATAGCAACCACCACAAGAGAAAAAAACGAGTGGGACGAGTACGCCGACGGACCAGCCCCTGTTGAACTCGACGACACTATGCCTTGGCACTGGTATACCCAATACTGGTCCACTTGCACCCTGCTTCGACAAAGCACCGATCTCAACGGACTCGAATTCCGAGAAATCTGCGATTACAAGTTTCAAGACGAAGAAACCATTTACATGGGACACTTCCTGGACCTGTACTAAACCCGCGAAATGGCGTCTACCGATTTCAACATGCTCCGCTTGGAAGCTCCTCGTGACGTACTATAGATCACGGACGGAACGGCCCCTGTAGAAGAAACCCTCGAAATCTCAAACCCGGCGACGTGGCTCCGTGCCTTAGTCAAACAACAAAAACAGGCAGAAGGGGATTTGGCGCAGCTAGTCCGCCTCTGCGGCAACACGGTCGATCAAACAGACCAAAGAATCATGCAGATCGAGCAGGCGTATCACGACCTGTCGGAAGGCACCAGGTATGTATATGACAGACTCCGTGCTAATGAAACAATCACAGGAGATTTGATCAGAAGCGAGTTGGCAAGAGCTGCCACGGCGTACCAGGCCTCCGCGCAAAATGTCTGGGGGGCCATTATCGAATGAACCCAGGAAGCCACGCAAAAACAGGCCGGCCAAGCCACCCAGTTGGCCCAACTAAACGACTCCATCTCGTTCCTCGCAGAAGCCAACATAGCGCGAAGCCAACATTTGGCTAACTTCCAAGGTAATGTAGAGTTGTGGGCTGAAGAACATCAGAAGCGAGTAGAATACCTAGAGCGGCAACTACTAGAAGCCCGAGAGGAGACGCAGCACCAGGCAGCAGTGCTACAGCAATTGGCCGCTCAAATCCGAATCCCCGAGACTCCGCTTCCCCTGGCTCAGGCATCGGTTCGCACCACGCCAGAACCAAGAGAATGGCGCAGTCCGGCCCCACCATCCACGTCCAGCTTAGCCAGCGCCCTGCGACAACTCCGCGCAGCACCTGCAGACGATCAATCCACAAGAATCCAGCAACCGGCGGTGCCACCCAGGCCGGAACGAAGAACTCGCCGTCCAGCGCTGTCCCCGTCACCACCAAAACCTCCAATGTTTGGAGGAGGAAGAGAACCCCCGCGACCGCCAAATCGGCCCCTGCCGCCTCCACCACCGCCATCGCCGCCTCCAAGGTCGCGACGAAATTCACCGACGCCTCCTCCGGCGCGACGAACCTTGACTACGGAAGAACTCGCCCGGACCGTGGCCAGCGCGGTAGCAGAGGGAATAGCACGGGCCACCCAGCCTAACCCCGCGCCGGTCTCAGTACGAACGTCGTGACTTAAAATGACGAATCCCGCGACCTTCGACGGAAAGCCCTCCACCCCGTTCAACACCTGGTGGAAGTCGGTCACCAAGTACCTAAGCTTCTACCCGGAAACCAGCGACCAGCAAAAGATAGCCTGGGTAGGCACACTATTGACTGGAACGGCCAAAGCCTGGGACCTACACAGCTACGACACGCTGGGAGAAAACGACTCCTGGGTCAATTACGCAGCGGATATCCGAACAGAATACCACGACCCCAGGGAGGCAGCCAACGCCCAGCTAAAGCTAAGCCAGCTCAAGTACACGGGAGACATAAGGGCCTACATGACGGAATTCCGGGCCCTTAATAATTACGCCCGAGCCGCCGGCGAAAGTCTGCAGGAGAAAATTGACTTAGCAATGACAGACGCGGTACTGGATATGCGGTTCGTGCATTACATGGGGGAATTCGCCGACGATGAAGGATTCCTAGAAGCCACCTACCAAGCGGCGCTGCAGGTGGAAAAGAAGAAAGCCCTGAAGCAGGCTAGGGAGCAGGGAAAACCGGCGGGGAGCGCAACCCGAACTGAAGAAAAGTGAAGGGACAACCGGAAAAAGGACCCTTGACCACCACGCAGGGAAGATAGGCAGGAAGCAATAAAGGACGGAGGCCGTTTGACAAAATGGGAAAATACGGCGGCAGCCCTGAAAGGAGTACCTCAGCAGGAAATAGACGCCCATAAAAGGATCCAGGACGTCTGTTGGAGATGTGGAAGAACCGGCCATAAAACCTTCAAATGTTTCTCGTTCCAAACAGTACAAGGAACGGTGCTACCAGCAGCCCCCTGGAAAGCCGCGGCAGTAGGAGAAAGCCTCACCCCAGCACCCCTTCCCAAGAGACCAAGGGAAGACAACGATCCAACCCTGGAACCCCCCGCAAAAAACCAAAAAATAGCGGTGGTAGAAACCATGGACACGGAAGCCAGCTTCCTCCCATGAGAAGATTCGGAGTCAGATTTTTGATGAGCCAGGGACGACCACGACCCAAGGCTTATACAATTGCATGCGGACTCTCGCGGAAACGGAAAAATACGGAAGACAACGAAGCGCAAACCCGTAAAGCGAAGAAGATCCTAAGTGGTACCCGACTGATAATCGACATGGTCTTGCATCAAGAAGAACAGGAAAGGCGGATCAAGGTCCTACTGGACACGGGGTGCTCGGTGGCCCTGATCAACCAACGGACCATCGATAGGTGGAACATCGAATGCGAACGCCACGCTCAGGCGCGAAGTATCGAAAACTACACCGGGGAAGTAGTAAAAGGAGCCGGCCAATTTCAAACCAAGCCAATGCGTTTGCAACACCGGAAACATTATTCAATGGAGAAATTCGAAGTAACACCCATGGACCCAGAAATCGATGTGTTCCTCCCATTTGAATGGATCATGAAGCACCCGCCCCAGGGAACATGGACTATGGAGGAAATACTGTTCAACAGTAGCGACTGTTTGGAAAAATGCACTCGGTACGAAACGGCTGAATTCTCGCTAACGTGGGATGAAACGGTGGCCGTCGACCCAACGGCGCGACTCCTGGGACATGTAGCAGCGGCCTCAGATGACCCACTGGATAAGGTTCCCAGGGAATTCTGACAATTCCTGGGGATCATGGGAAAGGAAGTGGCGGATGCACTACCAGAGCACCGAACGTACGATTGCAAAATCGACCTAAAAGAAGGAACGACGGCACCGTGGGGACCCATCTACCCCCTCTCCGAGATTGAACTCCAGACCCTCTGAGAATGGCTAAAAGAAATGGAAAAATCTGGGAAAATACGAAGGTCTACCTCGCCAGCCGGTTCGCCAATCCTCTTCGTTCCAAAAAATAGCGGAAGGGGACTACGACTATGCGTAGACTACCAGGGATTAAACGCAATCACCATCCCGAACCGATATCCGCTTCCCTTGATGCAAGAACTACAAGATCGAGTACAAGGGGCAAAATGGTTCACCAAACTGGATCTGAAGAACGGATTCAACCTCATTAGAATCCGGGAAGGCGACAAATGGAAAACCGCCTTCAGAACTCGATACGGACTATACGAATTCCAGGTAATGCCTTTCGGTCTCACCAATGCCCCATCAACCTTCCAGGATATGATGAATCACGTCCTGTCAGACATACTAGATGTGGGAGTACTGGCCTACATGGACGACATCCTAATCTATGCAAAAACGGAAGAAGAACATGATAGGCTAGTCAAGGAAGCGCTTACAAGGTTGCAACGAAATGGATTAGCAGTGGCACCCGAAAAATGCGTATGGAAGGCCGAGGAGGTAGAATTCCTAGGGTATATAATAGGAAGAGAAGGAATCAAAATGTCGACGACCAAAGTGGAAGCGGTGCTCAGCTGGAAAACACCAAACTCCCTAATGGAAGTCCAGTCGTTCCTAGGGTTCGCCAACTTCTACCGACGGTTCATCAAGGACTATTCCAAGGTAGCCCGGCCCTTGACCGAACTCACGAAGAAGGAAACAGGAACAAAATGGGCATGGACGGAGGAAGCGGGAAAAGCGTTCAAAGAACTGAAAACCCGTTTCACCACGGCCCCAATCCTGGCGCACTTCGACGCAATAAAACCAGTTATCATCGAAACAGACGCATCGGATTTCGCCATTGGAGCAGTCCTGTCGCAACGAGATAGGGAGAATCGCCTTCATCCGGTAGCCTTCCACTCCAGGAAGTTCCAGCCGGCGGAAATCAACTACGAAATCCACGACAAAGAACTACTGGCTGTGGTGGATGCGTTCAAACACTGGAGACGATACTGCGAAGGAGCGGTGCACCCGGTTCAAGTCCTTTTGGATCACCAGAACTTGGAATACTTCACTACAACAAAGGTGCCAAATCGACGGCAAGCACGATGGGCCCAGGAGCTGGCCGGTATCGACTTCAAGATCTACTACCGTTCAGGCGCCCAAAATGGGAAACCAGACGCGCTGTCCAGGTGTTCGGAGTACCGCCCCAAAAAGGGGGGGGTAGAAAACCAGCCAATCACGATGATCTTGGGAAAAACCATTTCGAGAAACAGCTCTCTCAATCGTTCCTGGTATCCTCGGCACGCCTAGCGTCACTACCCACGAAAAAATGGAATGAAGAATTCGTAAAGAAGATCCGAGAGGCGGCGCGAAAAGATCCGGTATATCAACAAGCATGGAAATCGGAAGCAATCCTGGGGAACCCAGGGTCGAAAGTCCGAAAGGACAAGAAAGAAGGAACGCTGGAAATACGGGACGACCTCCTGTATAGGAAAGGAAGATTGTGGGTCACAGGGGACAACACAATCCAAGAAATATTGAAATCCGAGCACGACACGAAGGTAGCAGGACACATGGGATGGGATAAAACCACCGAGCTAATTCGACGAAACTTCTGGTGGCCCAAAATGAACGAACGAATCATTGATTTCGTCAGAAGCTGCCCGGAATGCCAGAAGAATAAGTCGTCACACCACGCTCCCTACGGGTTGTCCTCACCACTAGAATTGCCATATGCGCCCTGGCAATCAATCGCAATGGACTTCATCACGGAACTACCGCTGTCAGAAGGATGCGACCAGCTCTGGGTAATTATCGACCGATTCACCAAGATGGCGCACTTCCTCCCGCTCAAAGAAAAAACAGCAGCCGACCTAGCGAAAATCTTTGCAAGGGAAATCTGGAGGCACCACGGAATGCCAACAGACATCGTGTCCGATCAAGACTCCCGGTTCACATCGGAGGTCTGGAAGGAATTCCTAGGACTATTGAAAATTCGACCCCGAATGTCAACGGCCTTCCACCCACAAACGGACGGACAGACGGAACGTCTCAACCAGACAATTGAAGCATACCACCGCGCATTCGTCACCCAAGAGCAGAACGATTGGGTAGCCCTCCTACCAATGGCCGAATTCGCTTACAATAATTCAGTCACGATAGGAAATGGAATGTCGCCGTTCTATGCCAACTACGGACGATATCCAGCCACGATCGACCCCCCGGACGATAAAGAAGAACCGCTAAATCCAGCCAGCACAGTCTACGGCCACTGGATGCAGTCGGTGCATGAAGAGTCACGAAAAGGATTGGAGGCCACGTAGGAGCGAATACGCCGTTACACCGACCCGGACCGAAGGGAACCCCCAGCATATCAAGTAGGAGACTTGGTTATGCTCAATGGGCGCAACATCAGAACGCGACGGCCCTTGAAAAAGCTGGACCACAAAAATCATGGTCCCTTTCAGATAGAAAAAATCGTCTCTCCGCTAGCCGTCCGACTCACGCTACCTCGGAAGTGGAAGATCCACAACGTCTTCCATGTCTCGCTCCTCGAACCATACCGAACCAGCGAACACCGAGCACCTCCGAACCCCTCGAAGGTGTTGCAAGAAGCTGACGACATTGAGGAATCGGAGGAATACGATGTCGACGAAGTAATGTCCTCGGTCGAACGCGGCCGGGAGAACAACAAAAGAATCCTCTACCTCGTCAAGTGGCTCGATTATCCGGAACGAAAAGACTGGACGGAAGAACCATTCGACAACTTTTCGGTAGGCGGTCTGGAGAAACTCCGGGAGTTTCACCAACGAAATCCGGACGCGCCGAGGGACTACTGACTAGCCGACGCCTAGAAGGGATGTCCATAGAAGGGCCCTCGAAGCACAGGCGGTAGTAGGGATGAAGGGGCTGGAGGACTTCATCTCACACTCAAACGAGGAAAAGACCCGCTTCTCGGGCACCGAAGCTCCGCCACGACAAACCGTCGTAGGATACGTCGGACTCGATCGGACGGAAGCCGTAGGCGCTCGGTATGGCACACCTCTGTATGTACACCTACGAGGGCAAGAAGGGCGCCCGGGCACGAACCCTGAGTCGAGAAGGTCACTCGTTCCACATGTCCCAGACCCGGAAAAGTGTCATATGCTCCCGTCCACAAGTGCCTGACTCAGCCAACGACAGACGAACCAACTCTGCGCCGGGGTAATGGCCGTGGAAGACGAACCCACCAACAGGCAGCAGATCCTGGCGGTAGACGGACACCTCTGTGTGCACACCATTGGCTCGTTCGGCTTGCTCGGGCTTGGTCACTCCTTTCATGTGCCCCAGCCGAAGATCGACAGGATGCGCACTGGGAAAACTGGTGCTTCCGTCTTCATGGACACGGCGGCCCGGCGGGAGACATCGACAGTATGAGTACGCACTGGCCTACTCAGAGGGCCCAGCTATTCCGACGGATTACAGAGAATGATGCCCTGATCCGGTGGCTGGGAGGGCTGCAGGGGAGGAGGACTGCAGTCCGTGATGCTGCAAGGAACTCAGCGTTGAAAGAATCTCACGATCCAAGAAAAGAGACGGGCTACTTAGATAGAACGAAAATTGGCGCTCGGGACGAGGCTAAGGAGGAGGGGAGGTAGTGTTACACCTGAATATTTCACAAAGTACATAGAGTATCTAGATTACTTAGCGACAGAGTAGTGGGAAGGCTCGCGGGTGACAGATGAGGGATCAAGAGTCTAGGAGGGAGTTAAGGAGCCGGAGTTAGCTTATGGCTGAGAGATCGAACCTTGCGGGGAAGATCGAACCTTGCGGGGATCGGACGAGGGAACTCCGAAGTAGGGGTCTGAGTGCAAACAAAGTGGTCTTAGCAGATATGGTCTGACTCCTCGCGGGGAGAGACCAGACGTTGGTTAACCTCCTTGCGGGGAGGAACCACGTACGCAGAGAAACTGGGTCCTCGCGGGGACTGGCTTGGATCCCTGCGGGGGGAGCCACGTACGAGTCTAGACGCAAGAGTTCCCCGCCCAGTTGCATGACGAACTCATCTCCCTTATCTACACCCCGGCCAGGGCCAATGATCCACCCACGGGGTCTATGCACCTCGGGGGAATCCAAACCCGAGTCACCACTTCTCACGCGAAGTCATCAGATCTCACGACGGCTCTTCCTCTACAAAAGAAAGAGGATTTCTCACCTCACCGAGAGAAATCAGCCCGAACAAACACCTACAACACTACCGAACCAAATCCCACCAAACCCACACACAAGATCTAAGATTATTCCGTTGTGAATTATCGAAAGTAGCCTGATTACCTTTGATTCTATACGCACTCCGGTTACGAGACAACCCCAGTGTCACAAAAGGAGAGACTGGGACTCGTCATGTTCATGGATGGGTCACGGCTGGAAAATGAGGCTGCCGGATACGTGGTGACTTGGAAAAGCGGCCAAACCTGGGAAGGGATCAAGACCCACATGGGTTTCAACCAGGAGGCTTACGATGCAGAGTGCACTGCGCTGGCACGTGCACTGAAAACGGCAGCAGAAATCGCCCCAACCCCGAGCCACATCACAATATTCACCGATACCCAAGCGGCAATCCAGAGGATGTCAACGGAAGAACTGGGACCGGGACAGAAATACGCGGTGGAAGCGAGACAGCACATCACTACACTTCGAAGAGCAGTGCTGGACATCACCATCGAGATCAGATGGTGCCCGGCATATAAAGGCGTGGAGGGCAACGAAAAGGCCGACGAATGGGCCAGGCTTGCAGCCGACGAGCCGGACACTCAAGGCGTGGAAGGCTGGACCTACTCGGACCAGTCGGAGGAGACACTGCTCCCCAAATCCCTTACCAACATCAGGAGGGAGATCTCGGAGAAGAAGTGGATGAAGGCTCGACAGTGGGCCGGAGGCCGGACGGCACGGTTGCTGGGAGCACCAAGAGACTTGCTTCAAGGTTCTACCAGCTGAAGACGGGGCACTGCCTCACTGGTGAATACCTGCACTGGACAAAATCCCGTCCAACACCACAGTGCTGGTGGTGCCGATGCCCCAAGCAGACAAGGAACCAACTTTTGAAGAGGTGCCCCAGATGGAAGAAGGAGCAGAAGGACCTGTGGGAAGAGGTGTGGAAGGAGACACGAAAAGGGAGAGAGTGGTGGAAGGTTCACGAGCTCTTCGCCGAGCGGACGTGCAGCCAGGCTCTGCTGGACTTTCTCTCCTCGACGGACATAGGAAAGATCATGCCAGCGGATCCAGAGGGGGACGACGCAGAGAGTGAGGCATCGGAGTGGGAGCTCCGGGAGAGAGCAGAGCAGGAAGAGGAGAGGAGGGTGGAGGTGGAGACATTGGGGATGGAGGTGGAGGAGCCACCCCTCTTTCTCCCCACCCCACCCTTCATGGCATCGGAGGAGGGGGAGTAGGGGACGGTCACGAATTTCCTATGTTTTTCCTATGTACTCGCACCTTGAGGGATAGGCCTGGGCGGAGGGCAAAAGGGAGCCTGCACCGTGCCGCTACACGCGGACTGCGGCGGGGAAACG
>Ga0307516_10004050_pt1 | contig 18364 bp, 21 predicted proteins | sample 19_EM_MG_FD_203310 | JGI IMG/M metagenome (GOLD analysis project Ga0307516, IMG submission 203310) | Populus trichocarpa ectomycorrhiza microbial communities from riparian zone in the Pacific Northwest, United States - 19_EM | ecosystem: Host-associated > Plants > Roots > Unclassified | place... | reverse complement strand
AGGTTCGCTTCCAAGCGGCTAGGACCGGAGTAAAGTCCCACCGCATTCCGCTCCCCTCTCCCTTGGTCTCCTCTGCCGAGGTCTCTACGGGGCTAACTCTATGCGCTCGATATCCAAGTGTAACACTGCGGGCCTACATCAACTACCTACAGGACGACTGGACTGACTATCTCTTCCTCGCCGAGTTCGCCGGAAACACCCAGGTATCAGAGTCAACCACGCTATCCCCCTTCTTCGCCAACTTGGGCTACCACCCCCGTTGTGAGTTCGAACTGGACATCCGCGTCGACGACCCTGAGGAATACCGAGCCCAGACTGCAGCCGAACGCCTGCACTGAATCCACGAGGTGGCCAGAAGTGAGATGCGGTACGCCCAAGCCCGACAACAGGACAACGCGGACGTCCGACGGACCCCAGCACCGGCCTTCCAGCCCAACGACCTCGTCTGGGTGGACGGGAGGCACTGGCGCACCGAAAGGCCAAGCCGGAAGCTGGAGAACAAGCACCACGGGCCCTACCGAGTCATCCGGGCAATCGGGACCCACGCCTACGAGCAGGACATCCCGAATGCCATCCAGAAGCACCGCACCTTCCCGGTCTCCTTACTACACGCCGCCGCCGACAACCCAATCCCGGGGCAAGTCATTCAGCCGCCGCTCCCGGTGATCGTCGAAGGCGAAGAGGAGTGGGAAGTGGAGGAAGTCTTGGACAGCCGAAGAATCCGGGGTTGGCTACAGTACCTCGTGAAATGGAGGGGATTCGCGGCACCAACATGGGAACCCGAGGGGAGCCTGGCCGAAGTACAGGCCGTCGACGACTACCACGAGCGCTACCCCCAACAGCCCGCACCGGCTCAGCTCGCTCTCGTGGGAACTCGAGCCTAAAGGGGGGCTACTGTCACGGGGCCGGACCACAGGCTGCCATCACAGAAGCGCGCTACGAAGTGCCGGAATGCGGCGCTACGGAGTGCCGGAATGAGGAAACGCGAGGTGCCGAGATGAGGGAACGGAAGTGCCGGAATGAGGGAGTGGGGGTTTGCTCGTGCCGGTGTTTGCTCGTGTCGGTGTTCGCTCGTGGGTGTTGCGCGTGTGGGCGCTGGCCGAGTTCCTGTATATAACGAGGGCTGCCGCCCGCCATAGATCCGTACGCAACAACTTGTTTACGCTGTCGCCGTGTCCTTGTCCTCTGTCCTTGTCCGTGTCCCTGTTTACGCTGTCACCGTGTCCTTGTCCTCTGTCCTTGTCCGTGTCCTTGTCCGCACTGTCGCCGCGTCCCTGTCCTCTGTCCTTGTCCCCGGTCCTCGCCCATGTCCTTGTCGCGTCCTTGCCCTCTGTCCTTGTCCGTGTCCTCGCCACGCCCATTCCGCTTGACCGCCGCGCCGCCCCGCTTGACCGCCGCCCCATTCCGCTCGACCGCCGCGCCCGCTCGCTTGACCGCCGCGCCGTTCCGCTTGACCGCCGTGCCCTCCCGCTTGACCGCCGCGCCATCCCGCTCGACCGCCGCGCCCGCCCGCCTGACCACCATGCGTCACTACCTGGAGCCTTGCCGAGACCCACCCGTTACAAAAATCAGCTTGGCCAACTGCTTGACATGACCGAAAGCGCCTTCAAGGGTGGCGTCATCGGCGAAGGTGGTGCTAGCGACGATGATATTCAGCTGGGCCTGAATGGTGGCTGAGAGTTCGCGGTAGATCGGGGGGGAAGGGGGAGAGGTTTCCTCAACGTTGCCGGAAGGCATCTCGACATTGCCGGAAGACATCTTGGGTGATAACAGTAGTTCCGCTCAGAGGGTCGTTTGCTACCCAAAGAGTGGTTGATGCAACAAAGTGTAACGGCCAGGCCGGCGGAGCTTCGGGTAGCAGGTCAAGGACAAGGTCAGCGCGCAGCGGCGGCTGAAGGCAGGACTAGGACACAGACAGGAACGGCGCACGGCGGCGGCCGAAGGCAGGACCAGGACGCAGACAGGAATGGCACGCAGCGGCGGCCGAAGGCAGGACGGGGACAAGAGAAGATAGTGGTTGGGGGACAAGATGCTTCTATTCGAGAACAGGGACAAACAAGTTATTGCGTGAGGAAGGAAAGGGAAGAAGAAAAGAAAGAAAGAAGTGGGCGATGGCTCCTTTTAAGGATATCCATCACCTGCTCGGCTTCACTCCACATTCCATCCTCCCGCTCGGTGTCACTCCACATTCCTTCCTCCCGCATTCCAGACAGCGCCAAGGGTTGCGGCCTAGCTGGCACGCGCCGTGACACTGCACCTCTTGGCGGCAAGCAGGTCCCGGATCTTCCACTGGCTCTTCCACCTTCCCGTTGTTGGAAATGCTTCTCGCGCCGAGATGGTCTTTAGGTTTGGCGCTTCTGCTTTACAGTTGTTTTGAGGACACATTTACGCCAGAGCTGGGAAGTAAGAAGGGATATCTGCTGTTCTTCTTGTACTTCTCTTCATTACCCGTCTCCTTCTGCACCTCCGCCCACAGCACCTTTTGCTGCAACTTCCATTCCAGACACACCTTGAGGAGGTGGTCTCTCATTTGCGAGGGGCACTAGTACCACCAGCACTAGGCATGGGGGTGGACCTTGGCCCAGTGTAGGTACTGTCCGATCTGGGCATGGCCCATCTTCAGGTGGTAGAACCTTGAGGCAAACCTCCTGGTGCTGTCGGCTACCATGCTATCAGGCTTCTAGCTCTTCACCATACGGTACTTTGCCTTGGTGATACGCCCCACGGTCCATGACCGCGCCTCCGCCCACTTATTCTCTGAGATTTCCCGCTTGCGTATCCGTGAAGATTGTCACCCGGTCCGCGACATATCCTCCTGATACCCATTCCAGTACCCATGGAAGAGCAGTGCACTCCGTATCGTAGGCTTCCTGGGTGTGGCCCATGTGGCACATGATGCCCTCCCAGGTCTGTCTGGTCTTCCACACCACCGGTATCCGGTAGCCCCATCCTCCATCTGTGACTCATCGGTGAACATTGTCGGTGCAGGCTGGGTCCTCTCTACCTCAGCCTTCGTCTCGGCTTCCTTCTCTTCCATCAGTTCCACGTCAAAGGCCTCTGCCTCCTCTAGCAACACCGTGCCCTCTGTTTGCCCACTGTGTACGAGAGCATTTGTGAGCCAGCGCCCGATTTGTGTGATGGGGCTCCCACCACCTCCCGTGCCTGGTCTCCCTGCAATAGGCTATGCAGTCTCAGTCCAAAGCGCTGCTCTCTGGTTTCTAGCTGAGCCGCTGCTGCTCTGATGCCGGACTCCATCGAGAGAGCTCCCAGGTTGGTTGTTCGGAAGCAGCCTGTTGTTGCTCAGGCCTCCCGGTCGGTGAGCTGCTGGATCTCCTCTGCCCGTCCTTGGGTTCCCATGGTGTAGTCCCCTTTCCACCAGAGCTCTGCCCCAAATATGGTGGTTGACTGAACACATGCCGTCGTAACTTTTCTACAGTTGGCCAGTGATAGTCCCATCTTCCCTGTAAGCCGCTGTAGCCTAGTCATTGCCTTGCTGCCTTCCTTCATCCGGGTGGCATGGTGCTCCTTGAGTGAGAGCTGGGCATTGAGCCAGATTCCCAGCCAGAGTGTGAACAGTGTGTATCACTTCTTCTGTGAGATTCCCTTGAGACCCCAAGTTTAAATGTTAGTAAATAGGTTGAACAGGCCGCTCACATGCGAACATGCAACATGTGCACAAATGGGGAGGTAGGACTTACTTTTTTTTTTTTGTTTATTCATTACTCACATGCGACCTATGGAGATCATGGCGAGAATATATACAGTCCGTTTTCCTATCTGCTATCTGCGCAGTGGTGGCTCGTTGCAAGCACCCCTTTACCCTCCGCCCTAGACTGTTCCACGAAAAAAAAAAAAAAAGGTAGACACGCCCAAGGAAATTACCAAAGGGAAGAAACAAAGGAAAAGCGTACCACGTCCCCTTACCCCCTGCCTGTCGATGCCATGAAGTCAGACGTGGGTAGGAACCGCTGTAGTTCCCCTCTGGTGTCCTGCTTCTCGGCCCCTACCCCCTGCTCCTCCAGCCACTTCTGCACCTCCAGCTCTGACACCGCGCTCACGTCGTCATCCTGCTCCACCACCGGCACCTGTCTGCCCACATCCTTGGTCAAGAGGAAGTCCAGCACCACCTGGCTGAACCTCCCGTCAGCCAGTTGGTCCCACACCTTCTACCAATCCTTCCCTTTTCCAGTCTCCTTCTTCACTTCCGCCCACAGTATCTTCTGCTGCGGCTTCCACTCGGGGCACTCCTTGAAGAGGTGGTCCCAGTTCTGCATTCGGTACTGGTGCCACCAGCATTGCTGGGTGGGTCAGTTCTTTGTCTAGTTGAGGTACTGCCCCATTAGGTAGTACCCCATCTTCACCTGGTAGAACCGCAAGGTGATCCTCTTGGAGCTGTTAGCCACTGTGCCATCAAGCTTTTGGCTGTTTGGCATGCAGTACTTCTTTTTGGAGGTTTGGCCCCCAGCCCACTGGCGTGCCTCCATCCACTTCTTGTCTGAGATCTTCCGCTTAGTGTTTGCGAGTGATCGCAGGAGCAGAACAAGATTTTTCACCTCACAGGTGTCTGGTTTCCCTGCTCCAATCTTCGCCCACCTGTCGGCTTCCTCGTTGCCAGCTATGCCCTTGTGTGCTGGACACCACCAGACCTCGATGGTGATCCCTAGCCTTGCCCTATACAGTGTGGTGGTATGCCCCCACGCTCGGATGGCATATTGCTGTCCTGGGCCAGATCCGTCCGATGCCATTCATCTGATGGCCGCTTGCGCGTCTCTGAAGATTAGCACCCGCTCCGGGGTGCATCCCCTGGTGGCAATTTCTAGCCTGCGGGCAATCGCGGTGCATTCCACATCGTAGGCCTCCTGGTTGTGGCCAGGCCTAGCAATAGTCCGTCCTGCCTGGCTGGGCCCGGGAGTCTTTTACGACGGTCCCGTCCCGGGCAGGGTCCCCACTGCCCTAGTCCGTCCTGGTATAGGATTTGGACGGACTGCCAAAGACTACCGGGCCCAGCAGGGCCCAGTGGGGCACCCCACTAGTGTAAAAAATTTCGGTTTAGGGTGAAAACTTTACTACGGTGGGGTATGCAAGACTGCACTCAGCAACCACTATGTATTCCTACTGCCATCTCGACCCGAGACGCCAGACATCCAGCCCACGGCACTACCGCCACCACTCAGAACGCCTTACAGCTATCTCTGTACTGATACCTATACCGAAGACGAAGCACTCGATGATAGTCGTTTGCCCTGAGGATTCGGCTTCTCAGCGACAACTCCTTGTCGATCCCGAATTACTCTCCCCACCAATGGGCGGCAGTGAGTCATGGACATACGGAGAGAAGACACATACCAGCAGCTATGAGGCTGCTGTGACTGAGCAGATGCTGAGCGAATTGACGAAGCATGTGGAGGAGACGAAGGCAGGTTGTGACAATGTGAGTGATATAAAACCACAAAGATCGCAGAATATGAACGCACGATTTCTCCTTTCTACCATCTCTTGTTCGATCACCGTGACAATTACGTATTTTTCCACCCCCTTTGTGGTCCTCGGTAGCTAGTCATCGACTTTATTTCCGTACTATGTACGGTTGGCATGGGACAGCTAGTTTTCCGACTGCTCTTTCAGAACGGCAGCGTTAGGTTCGGCAGTCGTATTGACGGTGGCTGCCATAGCCAGATGGCGGTTCCGATAGGCAGCACGTTTGGGGCATTCGCAGAGGAAGTGACCAACAGTTCCGCAATACAGACATTCGCCCTGGGCCATGCGTTCTTGTCTGATACGATTTTCTCAGCAGTCCTCTGCGTGGCCGATAAGTCCATAGGCGCCACGCCATAATGTCCGCTGTTGGTGCCCGTCGTATTCGCTGGAGCCAGGGTGTGGGTGCTGGCTGATGATGGCCCGGAGCGGGGCAGTCGTTGGGTACGGCCAGGCTGGACGCGTTCCGCGGCACGAGCGCGAATCGGGTTGTCCAACTCCCGACAAATCTGGATCAAATGACCTAGACTATCGGATCAGGGACAGGAGGTGACCAAGGCATCTTTTATTTAATCCGAGAGGCCTTCGTACAATTGTTCTCTCTGGGCCTCTTCGTTCCAGTTTAGGTCTCCCATAATCTGACCAAACTCGGCGAAATAGGCAGCAAAAGTGCCGCTCTTTTGCTTGAGTTTTTGAATCTCACGGTTGGTGGTGCGGGTTCTGTCGGGGTCGTCGAACGCCTGGCGGAGGAGGTCGAGGAGTGCGTTCAGGGATTCGAGCCGGATTCGTCCAGTATTCTCAGATACATAGCTGCGAATCAGGCAGAGGGCTGCCCCCGAGAGGCGGTTGACCGCATATCGGAGGCACGCTTGGTCGTTGGGGTAATGATGGGGTTGGGCGGCCAACTTGTTGCGCAGCTGGATAATCCAGGTGCGCAATTCTTCGGCCTTACTGCCGTCGAAAATTGGCGCATCAAGAAACCCCTTCTGGGCGGCGTTGGCACCACCCTGAGCTGTAGCCATGGCCACCATCTGGGCCTGCAGCTGGGTGAACTGCTGTTCGAGGGTGGAGCCGGAAGCGTTCATGTCCATGGGTTCCGAACTCATTACGAGTAGGTTAGAATAAAAGATGCAACCTAGTGTAACGGCGGCAGTTCTCCAAGGTACTGGAGTGAGTTCTGGTGACGCAAATGGGAGTGGGAGAAGAAGCGGGGGGAACGCGAACGGGAACGGGAATGGAATGGGAACAGGAACAGGAACGGGAACGGGAACGGGAGACAGAGACGGACAGCATCAAACGGACGTGTCGGACAAGAACGGACAACGTCAGACGGAGGTGTCGGACAGGGAGATGGACAGCGTCGGACGGACGTGTCGGACAAGAACGGACAACATCAGACGGACGTGTCGGTCAGGGAGACGGACAGTGTCGGACGGACGTGTCAGACAGAGAGACGGACAGTGTCGGATGGACGTGTTGGACAGGGACGGGCGGCGCTAAACGAGCGTTGCCGATACGGAGATACGGTGGAAACGGAGGAAACAGAGGAAACAGAGACGAGGTTGATATTCCGAATAGAATACAAGAGGTTGCATGAAGAGAAGAAGAAAACAAAACATGGGAGACACCCTCCTTATATGCACAGTTCTCACAACTCCCATACGTCCTCCTACTCATATCCGCGCAACTCACATATGTACTCATTAACAGGCAACTCATACAACCTTCTCTTATGCAACCGGGGCCCGTAACCGACACCCTTTTCAAGATCGAGACATCCGGAGCGAGGTGATGACACACTTTCCAAGATCGAGACATCCAGAGCGAGGTGCCGGCATCAACAACGAAATCAAACAACCAAACCCAAATCGAGCACCGTGACCTGCGCCATGACAGCAAGAAGTAATGGGAATGGAACCCGAAAGCCGAGGAAGCTTTTCAGGAACTGAAGCGACGATTCACGACAGTGCCGATATTAGCCCATTTCGATGCCACCAAACCAGTGATCATCGAGACCGACGCCTCCGACTTTGCCATCGGGGCCGACCTGTCACAAAGGGATGAGGAAGAAAGGCTGCATCCTGCGGCCTTCTACTCGCGGAAGTTCCAGCCAGTGGAAATCAACTACGAAATCCACGACAAGGAACTTCTGGCCATTGTCGATGCCTGTAAGCACTGGCACCGATACTGCGAAGGAGCAACGAATCAGGTCCAGGTGTTCAGCGACCACCAGAACCTTGAGTACTTCACAATCACGAAGATACTCAACCGACACCAAGCACGGTGGGCCCAAGAACTGGCAGGCATCGACTTCCACATCTACTACCGACCAGGAAACCGGAATGGGAAACCAGATGCTCTTTCAAGGCGTTCGGAGTACCGCCCTGAAAAAGGGGGGAGTGAAAACCAGCTGATTATGACAGTTTTGCGAAAAGACAACTTCGCGGAGCCACAGAGGTGGGAAAGAACGTTTATTTGTTCATCGGCAAGGCTCGCCTCACTCCGAACACGGGAATGGTCGGAGGAATTTGCGGAGGCAGTACGAAAAGCATCAGAAAATGACAAGGAATACCAGGGCACAGTGAAGGAACTGGAAGCAGTGCTGGGAAATGCAGCACCAAATGACCGAAAGATCAAGGAGCAAGCTGCCCACCCTCGTGAGGTGCGGCAAAGGGACCAAAAGGTCAGGACGGAGGAGGTCCTTGAGATCAAGGATGGGCTGCTCTACCGAAGGAGTATGCTCTGGATCCCAGAGGATGGAAACCTCAAAAAACTGATTCTCGAATCAGAACACGACATGAAAGTCGCAGCACATGGGCCAGGACAAGACGATCGAGCTAATCCGACGTAACTTTTGGTGGCCAAAGATGAATGAGAGAATCATCGACTTCGTCCGGAGTTGCCCAGAATGTCAAAAGAACAAGGCAGCCCGACACCAACCATACGGACTCTCCTTGCCCTTGGAACTCCCATATGCCCCATGGCAGTCCTCATTATGGAACTACCACTCTCAGAAGGATGCGACCAGTTGTGGGTGGTCATCGATCGATTCACAAAGATGGCACACTACCTTCCCCTCGAAAAGAAAAAGAAAACGGCAGCCGACCTGGCAGTCATTTTTGCTCGGGAAGTCTGGAAGTATCACGGATTCCCCACAGACATCGTTTCAGATCATGACTCCCGATTCACCTCCGAGACTTAGCAGGAATTTCTCCGGCTGTCTGGCATCCACCCGAGGATGTCGACCGCCTTCCACCCCAAGACCAACCGACAGACGGAGCACCTCAACCAGACCATTGAGGCGTACCTCCGAGCACTTGTCGGACACGAGCAGGATAACTGGGTAGGCTTACTGCCGATGGCAGAGTTTGCCTACAACAACTCGATCACCATGGGCAACAGGATGTCTCCGTTTTACGCCAATTACGGATTCCACCCTGTGTCCTCCGACCTAGTTGCCTCGGGACCCCTGAACCCCGCTAGCAAGCTCTACGCCCATTCGATGCATGCGGTACACAAGGCATCCGCCAAGCGACTGGAAGCGGCGCACGAACTCATACGTCGCTACTTGGATCCCCAGTGTGCTGAGTCTCCGAAATACCAAATCGGAGACTTGGTAATGCTCAACGGGCGCAACATCAAAACGCGCCGACCATCCTGGAAGTTGGACCACAAGAATCATGGTCGCTTCCAGGTGGAAAAGATCGTCTTGCCCCTTGCCGTTCGACTCACCCTTTCCCGGAAATGGAAGATTTACAACGTCTTCCATGTGTTGCTGCTCGAACCCTACTGAACTAGCGAACACCGGGCGCCACTGAACCCCTTAAAGATACTCCAAGAGGCTGACGACATCTAACAGAGTGAGGAGTACGATGTTGACGAGGTACTTGGGAGCACCAGGAAAGGGTGACGCGTCCTGTACCTCGTCAAATGGCTCGATTACCCCGACCGGAAAGACTGGATGGAAGAGCCATACGACAACTTTTCAGTAGGCATTCTGGAGAAACTCCAGAAGTTTCACAGAAGAAACCCAGACGCTCCGAGGGACTACCGACTCACCGAGAGCTAGACTCGGATCCTCCCTGGGTGCATTACGAAGCCGAAGGGGTTGAAGTACGATCGGGGGGTAGTAGGATAAAGGGGAGGAGGACTTAATCCAAAGCACAAGCAATGAGCAAAAGAGTGAAGGTATTGTAATCCCATTCCGACGACAGCCGTCCCTTAACTGTGGCGAGGCGTGGGTGACTGGTTGAGAGCCACTGGTTTTGACCGACTCTGGTGGCGAGACTACTGTACAGCCAGTCTGATCCCCTACTACACCGGCGTGCCAGGTTAACCCATCTTCTGATCACCTCTTCGGGGGAGCGCTGTCATCAAATGGTTTCCTTAACAACACTCCGATGTAGGTCTGCAGACGGAACCCCAAGACTGAGGGCCAATCATCAGCTGAAAGGACTAGGAGGTTTTTTCCCTAAGGAGGGTTTTTCTCACAGTCCGGCAATCGGAGGGATGCAGGGGCTGGAGGACTGCATTCCACGTCAACACAAGAAAGAGGAGGAGTCAGGACAGTTAGCTTCGGGCCGAAGCTAAGAAAGAGTGGGAGTAGTATTACACCCAAGGGTAACAAAGGGAATAAGGTACAAGGAGAAAGGTAGCAATGGTAAGTCACGTGGACTAGGAATACCCAAAGACATCTCGGAACCCTGGAAAGCAGTTCGGCAAGAGTAAGTAAGGCAACCGTAACCTCGGCATAAGCGATGGCTAGGGTGGCGTACTAGGGCACAAACTGTCCAAAACCACTACGTCATTGTAGCCGGGTAGACCCAACGCACTACCAACTCTTGTAGCCGCTGCATATGGGAACGAGATAAGGAGAAATGCTAGCTTCCTGCAATTCGCACGCCATAAGTGGGGCTCATGTTGCAAGACAGGTCTGAAAGAGTCTAGACGGGAGATAAGACCCAGATATAGGACTTTACAGCTGAGACGAGCAGACATAAGAATAACTCTGGAGAGGGGCCAGTGGCAAACTAGTAGGATGACGGGTTCCGGAAGAACCACGTCTCATTCCAACTAGGACCTTGATAGGAATCCGGCATAGTCCGATAGACTAGCGTCCGGTTGAATACGAGGTTGACAACTCATAGCTCCCACCCTTATTGCGAGAACTGGTCAGGATCAATCAAACCCACGCGCCGGACCCTCTGGGACCGCGAATCTTGAGAATGAATCCCCGGCGTGATGACAGGAAGAAACAAAGAAAAAACATGTGACCCAAAAGAGTTGCATATATACCGCTCGAAACTCCACAGACTACCTTCCATTCCCCATTCTCGGATTCCACACTCACAAACTACCCCGATACGACGAACCTAAGATTATTCCATGTGAATAAAGACCAATCGAACCTGACTCTACGATATCTCTACCTCCACCTCCGTACTCGCGTACCCAGGTGTCACACAAGGCTTACAGCCACCAGCGGTCATGAGGGTTAACTTCGGGAGATAAGGGATACTGGTAAATGGTGGGAAACGGAGTGAAGTTGGGCCGCATCATCTACGAGATGATAAGGACACGTCATCAAACGGGATGGACGAGAAAAGACTTCACAATCCACTGGGCCGCATGAGGGACTTAACCCCCAAAAGGGTTGGGCGAGTTATGCGGTGCTAAACAGAACCTTGTTTCCTTATCGTTAGACCGACCAGGACGAGTAGCTTCGGGCTCCGGCCTGCACCCAGGAGGGTCTGGTGTATGAGCGTATTCCTTAGCTTATCTTACCCGTGAGGCAGTCGTCGCGTGAGCCATTTGGCAGTTGCCGAAGCGTCCAACCATCCGCCGAACCGAACGATCCCCTGAAGCGCAGATACGCCCAAGCGCCACAAGCGGGATGACAGTTGATCGGGAAGGAGATGGAAGGATACGTGAGGAGCTCAAGAGTCTAGGCAGGAGATATGAAACAGAGTTTAGCTTACGGCCAAGACTGGCTGTACGAATTCTAAAACTCCGGAGATGAGGGGAAGATTAGCAAAGGAGCGGTGCTGCCGGACTTGGGGTGATTCAGCGAATGATGAAGCCACATCACCCGCGAATGGTGTACGGAAGAGAGTCTGGTTGTAAGCATCCCGATCACCTGCATGAAATCTCATCTCCCCATATCGTCAGACCAACCAGGACGAGTAGCTTCGGGCTACAGCCCACACCCAGGAGGGTCTGGTGTGTGAGCGTATCCCTTTCCTTATCTTACCCGTGAGGCAGTTGTCGTGCGAGCCATTTGGCAAGCACCGATGCGAGTGAGCTGCCAGGCAAGACACCAGGCCCGTCTCGACCAAACCATCCGCCGAAGCGCCGCGAGCGAGCTGTCAGGCAAGACGCCGGGCCCGCCTCGAACCATCCACCGAAGCGCAGCGAGCGAGCCATCGGGCAAGACGCTGGGCCCGTCTTGAATCGAATCCTACGTCGAAGCGCCACGAGTGAGCCATTAGGCAAGACGCCGGGCACGCCTCGAACCATCTGCTGAAGCAATACACGAGTGAGCCGTCTGGCAAGCTACTGGGCCCGTCTCGAACCGCATGCGCCGCCGCGTGAGCCGCCGCACACACCAAGCTGTCCACCAAGCGATCAGTCAAGCAAGCCGTTGCAGCGGAGTCGTGTACGATCCGGCGCTCAAGCCGTAGCCAGTGGGCGGCGCCGATACCGAACCGAACCCCTTAGATTATTCGCTGTGAATCCCTTAACGGTGGGCGATTTTAGAAGGACGGTCATGTGGGGTTTTATTCTTGTATAATAATTGAACGCCAGCAAAGACCGCACGCGCCCCATCTCCTTCGTGACTATCAAGAAATCTGACTAGTTCGATATTACCGTCACTCCAATGTTGACCGGACATCCCAGTGTCACACTATAATCTAGGGTTCTAAGTCACCTTTCTCAAGAATTTCGACCTTCAGACGACGTCGACAGCCAGATACGCAAAGAGGAAGTTCCTGCTCAATGCCAATGTCGAGCAAGGAAGATTGGGAGGCCAGGAGTCGAGTTGAAGCTCGACGGGACCTGGCAATGCGCCGAAAGGGCAATGAAGGAAGGACCACTCGCCGGCCATTGAGCCGAGCAGACATGGTCAAGCCGAAAGGCTGTGGAGAGTAAGACTTCCAGCCAGCCTATGAGCCGTAACTGGGAGGTCGGACCAAGAATGAAGCGTTGGGAGTCGGTCCAAGCGTTCGCAGTGTCCACGGGAACCGTGCAAACCACCCCACCAACGGCTCCGATGATGGTATCCATCGCACCGGATGCGTGGCACCGAAGACCAGCAAAGGACGCCTGAGATGCAGTCCACAATGACGGCTGCTAAGGCAGGAAAACGACAAGGATTTTTTCGTTCTCTTTGGGCTGGATACCCAGAAGAATATCCCAGGGTTGGAGCCCGTTCGACCAAAAAACCTGCGAATGAGACCTTCAATGGAATTTGAGCGCCTGGGCTCGTTTTTCTTGTTTTTCACCGAAACCATACGAAAATCGTCAAAATCCAGTCATTTTTGGATCTTGCAGGTATTCCAAGGAACCAGCACTCGTTCTCACTCGAAGCGGTATAGGGTCAGATACGTTAGAATACACGTTCACGACACCGTTCCAGCTATTTCGAACCTCAAAATGAGTTGGGCATTCGCAGCATCCGACGCATTGAGCTTCATGCTTGGTGCTGTTCTTCCACAGTGGGGCGAGAATCATGGACTACTAAACCGATGCCAGGCTCACTGACTACAGTACAGCAACCCGCTGGTATTAACGATACATAATACATCAATATGCATCTTGATGGTCCAGTAGCCGGAATGGCAAATTTGACGCTTATTCAAGGCATTCGGAGAACCGCCCTGGAAAGCGGGGGATAAGGATCACTTGATCACGGTGATCTGGGATGTATTCCACGTTGCTGCAGCCTTTGTCAGCATTGAAGCCCGAGGCTCTGTACTCGCGGTATCAGCAGGCATGCATTCCGCATTGGGAGCCTTAGCCAGTATTGGCGGGAAAGACTGCCTACGTACAGTTAGGACGCCGTTCCGGGTGGAAGCGCCGGAACCGGTGGCCAGGAAGGACGCCGTTCCGAGTCGAGTGCCGGGACGGATGAGCCGAAAGGCTGGAAATCGAGGATAGAAATGGGATACTTTCACCGGAAGCTGGGCACCGGGAACTAGACTCAGGACATCAAGAGTCCCCCGGAATACGGATGGCATTGGGAGCAATACAATGTCATGACCGATACGACCTGACGAATACGTCGTTCGTCAGCTGCAGGCTCAAGCAATGGTTGGAGAGTTTTTTCCCACCGGGTTTTTCTCAATAACCAGAGTGGCAGGTTGGGAGGCTACGTTCAAAGGTCACCTTACAGAACCGTCATGTGTTTCGTCGATTTGAAACGCCAACGGGTGACCATCTCATGATGATTTGAGAGGCTTTTTCCCATGGGGTTTTTTCAGTCTCGATTATCGGGCGGTAGCAGAGTATAGCATCCTGATACGCCAACAGACTACGGGCTCACTGATTTGAGAGACCTTTTCCCACGCGGGTTTTTTGTCTCAATAATTGAGCAATAGTATGGACGCTGAAGGACTATACGCAACAACACCATCCTATACCTTCGGGACAAAGCTTAGGAAGGGGGGGATAGTGTTACACCCTAAATACTACAGGGTCGGAATTCGGATACAGACCAGGCAGGAAGGTATCGGAAACTTGTTACACGGTTATAGGACGGCATCCGGAGACCGGGCAACTGACACTGTCAGTGTTACACATAGGATCAAGTAGGAAAGAGACAAACCCGTAGAGACCCCGGAGGAGGAGACCCAAAGGAGAGGGGAGCGGTATGCGGGAGGACTTTACTCCGGTCCTAGCCGCTTGGAAGCGAACCTCGGGCCCAGAGAGTCTAGGCGGGAGATAAGAAACGGGATTAAGAGTTACGGCCGTAAGGGTACGGACTTAGGACCTTAAAACCGGAGGTGCGGGGAGATTGCAGGAAGCGGAAACCTTACTCCGGTTACCCCGCCGAGCTGCAGGAGACCCCCGCCTCCCTTATCAACACCCCGGCCAGGACCAATGAGTCCTCCCCGTGGCTCCAAAAGCCGCGGGGGAACCTTAGGCCGAATCACCGAATCTCACTCAGGGCTCTCGAGGATAAAAAAGAGGAAAAACCCCTCGAGAGAAAGGCTCATCATCATCCAACATCCTCAACAAACACTACCACCGAAACCCACACGCAAGATCTAAGATTATTCCGTTGTGAATTATCGAAAGTAGCCTGATTGCCTCTGATACGCTCACACTCCGGTTAAGACTACAACCCCAGTGTCACACTATAATCTTGATCTCAAATCACCCTACTTTCATGCCCTCTTTCGAGCAAGATCACTTCTTTTTGCTTGACTTAGCCACGATCCTCGAACCCCAGTCAAGCTACCATTTCGACTATACCTTCGGTTCAATCAACGAAGAGATAGCAACCACCGCAAAGGAGGAAAACGAGTGGAACGAATACGCCGACGGACCAGCCCCGGTTGAACTCGACGACATCACGCCCTGGCACTGGTATACTCAATACTGGTCCACCTGCGCCCTGCTTCGACAAAGCGCCAACCTTAACGGACTCGAATTCCGAGAGATCTGCAACTACGAGTTCCAAGACGACGAAACCATCTACACGGGACACTTCTTAGACTTGTACTGAGAAAAAGGAACCATGACGTCCTCCGACTTCAACATGCTCCGACTTGAGACTCCGCGCGATATCCTGCAAATCACGGACGGATCGGCGACCGAGGAAGAGACCCTGGAGGTCGCCAACCCAGCGGTCTGGCTTCGGGCTCTAGCCAGGCAACAGAAGCAAGCGGAGCAGGACCTCGAGCAGCTGCTGGCCCTGTGCGGCAACACGGTCGATAAGACGGATCAGCGCCTCGTGCGAATCGAAAGCGCGTACCAGGGCCTGGCCGAAGGAACCAGGTATGTATATGACCGATTAAACGCTAACGAGAAAATTGCAGAAGAATGGATCCGCAGCGAGTTATCGGCTGCAGCAAATGCCTACCAATCCTTCGCCAGAAACGTTTGGCAGGCAATTATGGAACGCACCCAGGAGTCCAACGAGCGACAAATTTGCCAGGCCACACAGTTGGCCCGGATCAACGATGCGCTGGCATTCCTGGGGGAAGCCAACACGGCCCGAAGCCAACACTTGGCTAACTTTCAGGGGAACATAGAGTTATGGGCGGCCGCACATCAGAACCGGGTAGCTGCCCTTGAAACACAGCTGCGGGAGGCCCGGGCGGAAATTCAGCAAGTCGCGACCCGGATCCCGCTACCGACAACGCCGGCACGACGACCGAGCCCAACGCCGGCCTGGAGGAGCCCTCTGGCGCCGACCAACACCAGCGCCCCATCGAAACCACCAACACCACCGGAGTTAGGTAGCCCGCTGCGTCTACCCTCGGGGGCCCCGACCCGGCGAGCCCGCCCCACAACTCCGGAGATGAGGGAACGACTACAGCAGCGCAGACGCCCACCAACGGTGACAGAGCCCCCACAGGAACCAGGAACTGGAGGCGGAGGAACACCCCCTCGACCAACACGGAGAGCCCCGGCGGGACCCCCTCCATCACCTTCCCCGAGCTCACCCTCGGAACCACCCTCGGAACATCGGCGACCTCCGTTCCAACGACGCCGAGAAACCATGCTGCCAAAAAACCCAGCGCCAACCATCACAACCCAAGACTTGGTTCGACTCGTGGCCCAAGGAGTCGAGGAGACCCGAAAGGAGTCTCGGGAGAACACCCGTACGGCCCGGCTAAAAATGACCAATCCGGAAACCTTCGACGGGAAGCCAACCACCCCGTTCAATCATTGGTGGAAGTCCGTCACCAAATACCTGAGCTTTTACCCTGACACCGGGGACCAGCAAAAAATTGCGTGGGTCAGAACGCTCTTGACAGGAACAGCAAAAGCATGGGACCTCCATAGATACGACACCATGGGAGAAAACGACTCATGGAGCCAATATGCAACGGCGATCCGCGCAGAATATCTGGATACGCGGGAAGCGGCTAACGCCCAGCTAAAACTGAGTCAGCTCAAGTACACCGGCGATATCCGAGCATAGTTGACAGAATTCCGGGCGCTAAACAACTACGCACGGGCCACCGGGGAAGGCCTTCAGGAGAAGATCGACCTAGCCATGCCGGATTCAGTACTGGACATGCGGTTCAGCCACTACTTGGGGGAATTTGCGGATGATGAGGGATTCTTGCAAGCCACCTATCAGGCGGCCTTGCAGGTGGAAAAGAAAAAAGCCCTCAAAACGGCCCGGGAGGCAATGAAGGGACAACCACTGGGGGCTAAGGACCCCAAGAAGGAAAAAGGAAAAGAGAAAGGAAAGGAGGCGGGAGACACCAGCCGTGCATGCCAAGGCCAGGAAAAAAACCCCGCGGGAAAAAACAAGAGGGCGTGGGTAAACCTGGAAACGGCCCTCCAGGGGGTTCCACAAAAAGAGGTGGAGGAATACAAGGCCACAGATAGCTGCTGGAGATGCGGAAGACCCGGGCACAAGACGTTCGAATGTTACGCCTTCACGACGGCCCATGGAACCCGGCTCCCGGCCGCTCCGGGAAAAACGGCGGCCGCTACTGGCCGAGCATCGCCCGCCCAGGGGAAGAGAAAGGCTACAGAAGAGCCTGACGAACGGCAGGGCAAGCAACAGAAAGTGGCGGCAGTGGAACCAAAGGAGAAACAAGGAGCTGATCCGCCCCAAAGGATGGAGGTAACACCGTGGGACGACTCCGATTCGGATTTTTAGGAAGCCAGGAACCGCCGCGCATCCTGGCCCCGAGCGTAATAAGCGCGGCCACCAGAAAACGGGAAAATGAGGAACCAGACGCCGGAACCCCAAGGAAGAAACAAAGGGGCTCGCGTCCGATCATCACCATGTTCCTACATCAAGACGGAGCAAAATACGCCATACGAGTGCTATTGGACACCGGGTGCTCTATAGCCCTCATCAACGAGAAAACGGTAGAAAAACTAGGACTCAGAAAAAAGGAACATCGGCAGCCCCGGGTAATCGAAAGCTTCACCGGGGCAAGGGTCCCAGGGGCCGGGCAATACTACACGAAGGCCTGCAGGATTCAACACCGAAAACACTATTCCTGGGAGCAATTGGAAATCTCGGCAATGGACCCCGAAATCGACGTCTTCCTACCCTTCGACTGGATCACTGACCACCCACCCCAGGGGGACTGGACGGATGAGGGAATACGATTCAACAGCCCCCGATGCTTGGAAAGATGCACGAAACAAGCAACGAACGAGTTTTCGCTAGCCTGGGATGAGACGGTGTTATCGGACCCCGAAGCAAGGACGATCGGGTATGTCTCGGCTCTTCAGGAGAACACCAAAGAACGGGTCCCCCCCGAATTCCGGCAATTCATGGGGATTATGAGCAAGGAAGCCGCAGATACGTTACCCGAACACCAGCAGTACGACTGCAAGATCGACCTTAAGGAGGGAAGCATACCACCGTGGGGACTGATCTACCCCCTCTCCGAAACCGAACTACAAGCCCTCAGAGAATGGCTCAGGGAAATGGAGAAAAACGGGAAAATTCAACGTTCTACATCACCCGCCGGATCCCCAATCCTGTTTGTCCCAAAACCAAACGGCAAAGGACTCCGACTTTGCGTGGACTACCGAGGACTCAATAAAATAACAATCCCCAACCGATACCCTTTGCCGCTCATGCAGGAATTGCAAGACCGCGTCCAGGGGGCCCAATGGTTCACCAAGTTAGACCTCAAAAACGGGTTCAACCTGATCCGGATCCGACAGGGCGATGAGTGGAAAA
>Ga0307516_10004049_pt1 | contig 18365 bp, 21 predicted proteins | sample 19_EM_MG_FD_203310 | JGI IMG/M metagenome (GOLD analysis project Ga0307516, IMG submission 203310) | Populus trichocarpa ectomycorrhiza microbial communities from riparian zone in the Pacific Northwest, United States - 19_EM | ecosystem: Host-associated > Plants > Roots > Unclassified | place... | reverse complement strand
CCAAAAAACAAAGATTTGTCAGCAAACGTATTGCCTTATTTAGTAATATAGGTTGCTTACCCAATTTCCGCGCGTCGGCTAACTCGCGCACCCGTCACTGCGCTGGGGGAAAGGAGATAAAATAAAAAACATAGAGCGAGCGGATGTAGTGAGCGTAGCGAACCAACAGGGTGCTCGAATTTGCCATGAGGGGGTACCCCTCATAAATCTCATTTTCAGTTGCGTGTGAAACTCTGCGTCCAGCTCCAAGTGATTCCCGATTCAGGGTGGGGAACAAGCATACTTTGTTTTGGAAACCACGCACCTCTGTACTTAACCCACCCCCGGGCCCCGCCTGCCTTCCCCAACACCGGGGAATCAGAGTCTAAGCCACAGCGAACTGACGACAGGCCACAAAAATGTCAAACCGGCGCTCGCAACCCAAACGCCTACATCATTTCTTCATCATTCATCTCACCAAAACCTGCCCGCACAATCTGCACCCTGTTATCATCTCGTAAACGGACCCCATGACCCCACCATATGCGGTCTACTTATTAACTGGGGTTGAAAGAGACCTCCACACTCTCACCCCACTTCGGACATGGATCACCCCTCAAAGTTTAACCTTGACCAGGAGAGGTACCCTTCCCACTCTGTCGCAACGGCGAACACACTAACCCGCTGGTTTCTGTAAGCTTAGAAAAGGCTTTACGTGACGCCTTGAAGTCCGTGCTGGAGAAGGATTGCAGCTCTGATCCCCGGACCGATTTCTATAACAAGTTCAAAGAGGAAGTTGCCGAACATGACGACGACCTTCAAGAAAAGCACGATGAGGACCTGAATACCGCTCTCATTTTTGTGAGTTTCTACACCCCCACAGAGCCAACGTGGCTGATACGTTGGGGAGTCTGGTCTGTTTTCTGCCGTAACCTCCGCATTCATTATAGACATCCAGTCAGAACTCAAGCCGGACTACGAAGAAATGAACAACACGCTCCTCGAGCTTCTCCTTAACGCCACCATCGGAAATATCCCCCCCGGCCACCCGGTCTCTCCGCCACGCTGGACCGGACCCAATCCCGCCGTCCGTCAGGCGCAAGCCATACTTTACGCAACCCTTTGTGCCACATTATTCGCGGCTTTCCTCGCAACGCTTGGGAAGCAGTGGCTCAGCCGGTACAGGCAGACAGAGGCTCACGGATCTATTGAGGATAGATGCAGGGACCGCGAGCGGAAGCTGAACGGGATTGACAAGTGGCAGTTCCGCAGCGTTATGCAATTCGCGCCCCTCGCCATTCAAGGTTCGTTGGCACTCCTCGGCTCTGCCCTCACGCGATATCTTTGGGAGGTCGACCGCACGGTTTCTTCAGTCGTCATTGGCTTCGCGATCTTCGGATTTATTCTCTACATGGCTATCGTGGTGGTGTCTGTCCTTGCCTTCGACTGCCCCTTTCAAACCCCCGTATCCTTATTGGTCCGATCCATGATCGACACCGTCAGGCTATGGCGGCGGGGCCACCCCAGGCGAACCACCTCTGACCTCACAATTCTTGCGAAAGGTGGTCTGACTGTTGGCACGGCGCCGCTCCACGGCCTCCATAGACGGGTGTACTACTCGTCGCTGTCGCTCGCCTGGGAAAGGGGATATAGGTTTGACGCCCGATGCATCAGCCGCATGCTTGTAATGTCGACAGATATGGATACCATCCGCCTTACAATGGACTTTGTTCAAGAGGTCATTTGGGACGCTGGGATCAAGACCGTGCCGCTCGGGTGGATCTATGGGAAGCTTATCAGCTGCTTCGATTTCACTCATCCCCACACCCCCATTCTCATTCCTTCGTTACGAGATGTAGCCTATCTCAGTGCGAAGGCGTTCACTCACATCCAGGTCCAACGACATCGCATCGCCGAAAATGGAGGACCTTCTCATGTAGGCGAGAACTGGCGCACCGACACCCGACACACACCACTTGGCTCGCTAGGGTCTACTAGTGATACTGACCTCGAGTCCGCACTCCTCATGGTCGACCAGGCGTTTGGGCGAGACGTAGAGATCCCCTGGAATGAGTACCGGATGAGCGCAGCCCATCACCTCTGGGTCTCACATCTGTTTGTTTACTACGCTTGGCACGACCTACGATCTGAGGAGGCGTCGGTTTTCGTGAAATACACTCTCGACACCGACAAATCCCCCGTCGGCGCAGTCATCACCGATTGTTTGTATATCATCGACATAATGCTCGGGACTCAGTTCCGCATCGAGGACCTCACAAGGCGGGATAAAAGGTTAAACGGTCTGACCTTTTTCGATAAGTCTGATGCTGATGTGTATCAAGCCGTCAGATGAACTCCATGCTTGACAAAATTTTCCTGAACCTCTCAAAGCGCTTCCAGGGTCCGTACCCGACCAATGCGGATGTATCAGAACGGCCACTGCGTGCATTGACACTCGTAACACGACTCAGTAGGGTGGCTGTTGCCACGAAAAGTTACAACCTGTTCAGGACAATTATGCAATCTGAAGTTGCGCAGGAGAAGAAAATGGAGGCTGCTCGACTAGCGCTGGACGCCGCATACCGACCGAGCCTCAAATCTGACCCGCCTGTGGGGGATCCCAAGCACGTTCTCGACTTCCTTTGCTACCACGTTGGCCCACGTGTCGAGACGGAGGATCGCATTCACGCCATCTCCTCGGGCATGCGTGCCATCGATTCCGCATCAGACAATCCAACGTCGCGGTCCTGGACTTGGCGCATAGAGAGCGCAGACGAGCTACTAACTGGGTTTCAGCAGTCGCCTCACCTAGAGGCGTTCAAGTGGTGGTACAGGGTCCTCTGGATTCACTACGGAGGATTGGATTCGGGCGTTCGGAGTAGGGTGGATGAGATCGCGATGAACGGGGACGATAGGGTGGACTTGAAGCGGTGCAGGATCGCAATAGAAAAGGAGATAGAGAGGGTCAAGGAACTGGATGGGGGGACCAGTCTCGCGGCTCTGGAGGAAGCCTATAGCAGGCTAACCGCCTTTATCGGCCATAGGGAAAAGGTACGTGACGACCTTTTGGGAATTTGGACGGGATTGATTTCCTTTTTTCCTCCAGTCGCGTCAACCGGTTCTGTCTATCCAGTGGCCAACCGATTCCCTTTATATCGTACGGGATTATCGGCGAGGGTCGACGATTTCTCCCATCATCCGTTGACCAGGTACACCACGTTTGAGTTCTTTCCCCTCAGTTTTCTCTTCGTATGTGCCTGGTACGCTAAATCGTTTAATCCCATACGTCAACAACCGTCCACACCCGTCCACACCCTTTCTTGTAGCCATCGCACGATGGCTGTGTGCGTAGAATATATACCGTATTTTGCGCGCTTCGTTTACGTTCTTGGGAGTAACGCTTGTGCGAACGGAACGCTTGATATTTCGGAGTTTGCGCGACTGGTTACTGGGACGTCTGCCCCTGCGGTGAGCGTTGAACGTAACCTCCATCCACCGACGGAAGGTATTGGATTATTCCACCTTCATTCCATTCCCCCGTTGTCACATTACCGTTACGTCACTCACGCGTCACATCGGGTCGATCGCTTTGACCATTGAGTAGTAACATGATATCCTCGATTAGGTAAGCAGGCCGAGAACAACCGGAGCACTCGTCTGAATCCCGCACAGGCTTTCGGTGTTCCGGATATGGAGCTTGTGCATCACACGCTAGCGAGGCTGAAGATGTCAGCGAAATTTGGCAGGCCAAACGGTGTGCAGGATCCGTCCGCTCGGTTGCGGTGCCGATACGTTCGTCCGCGGAAGCTTATTACCGGACGGGCGTGAGTCACACAGGTGGACGGAAGCGACTCGAAGTTTGGCGAGTAATTCTGATCCGCAAGTTTGCACCATTCCGGGATTCGTGCAACTGATTGGCAGGACGGCATCTCACTCGCAACCACCCCCCGTACAGAGTCGTTGGGTGGCGTTCCCTAGGCCCGGCGGCGGGCGTTCGACCTATGGATTCACTGCTATTCGCACGCGTCAGCGGTAGAGAGTTGATGAAAATTCGCCGTCGCCCCTTCTATGTTCCTCATCCCTTCCCCTTGTCTCGGATACACCCAGACAGGACGACCGAACGTGGTCGGTTCTCCCTTTTAAAACAGTCCCGTACGCGCTCACTAGCACTGTCCATTCATCAGTTGCATGTGAATCTCTGCACCCAGCTCCAAGCGATTCCCGATTCAGGATGCAGGGAAAAGCCCCAGAACCCGCCTACTTTGTTTTGGAAACCATGCACTTCACCCCGCTTGGCGCGACCGGCCAGCCAGAGACAAGGGCGTGCCGGTTTTCGTAGAACCTTCTCTCGACCCCGACAAATCGCTCGGCGGTGCAGTCATCGCCGAATGTTTGTGTCCCATCGACGTGACGCTTGGGGCTGACTTTCTCGCCGAGGATCTCACGGTGTGGGATAAAAGGTTAGAGCGCCTGGTTCACCTCTACATGATGATGCATCAGGAAACATCCCGATCACTTTCAAAGTGAAAAGTGACCGAAAGCGGCTGGAAGTGCACAGAAGCGCACATCCGAAAGCCGAGTGTCTACTTCTTAGAAGTAGAAGGCACCTAAACACCCAAATTTGGTGGGGGAAACCATGCGAAAAAGATTGGCGCTCAAAAGTAGCAGACTTTTTCCTGATGTGGTTGATGGCACGTTCCAGAGTCAAGCCGAGAGTGGGGGTACCATGCGTATGTTGTTTAGGATTGATCTCTCGCCCATGCAACGAGTGCAATAATGCTTCTACTGAGTGAGAAGAGGCCCTTGACGTGTTCACGGACCAAGATAAGAGTAAACGATGCGGGAGCGGGCGGCAGAGTCGTCTATTCCATGCCAAAACGTTCGGCAAGACCGCTATGCGAGGACAGGGCGTTGGCGATTACGGGATCCTGTCCGCTCCTCTCGATGAACTCGTCGAATGTGAGTTTGGCGTCTTTATCGGTATCCATGGTTCTGAAAATTTTGTCCACCAGCTATTCGCCGTGAATGATTAGCGTAGAGTATTGTGGCGGGAGGGTTCAATGGGGGATATACCTTTTCAGGGGTGCCCAGATCTGGTGGAAGTTTGACCACAAATCTCGTCATCTTGTCAATCGACCGGATGATTTCAAGCATCTCATTGCGTGTGATCTTGCCGTCCCCGTCGATATCATATAACCGGAACGACCCTGGAAGCAGAAGATGGTCAAATGAACAAGTCCAAGTGTGACGCCGATCGTGACGTACATTCGAGCTTCTCTTCCAGTGTGCCACGAGAAGTGACGCTCAGGGCACAGACGAACTCGTTGAAGTCGATTGCGCCGTTCTTGTTCTCATCGAAGATGTCGAACACACGCTCAACAAATTCATCCGGCTTGCCGTGCGAGTAGAGCTCTTTATACATCAAGCTAAGCTCAGTCTTGTCGAGTTGGCCGGAGGGATGACACTTGTCGAAGTCTTTGCGCCTGCGGCACAGTTTTTGTGAGTGATGAAGGGGACGGATCCCGAGGGATCGGCTTACATTCGCACAATCTCGCGTTTGTTAACTGTGGTGGTGGTGAGCTAGTGGGAGGTACCCCGCCGAGATAGCTCACAGTGGGTGTCGTCCGGGAGCTGGGCTTCAGGGATTCTGCTCTGCGATTTGCCCATTTCTCCGAAGTGGTGGATGTCCGGTACAGAAGCTGTTTAATGGTACAGCCCACGCCGCATGAAAGACGGCTCTGAATGCCCGGCTGAGAGGCCGCGACACCTGGACAATAGGAACAGCATTCGGGTAGGTAAGACCAGTGTAAACCTGTTGGAATTACTCTATCCCGCGCCCATCTCCAAACGATTCCTGATTCGGGATGGGAAACCTCTGGGCCCCCACCAATTTCCACTCCTCTTCTGCGGCCCTGAAGAATCAGAGTCTAAACCGTTGGTGGGTCGATGACAGGCCATGCAAACGCTATTAATAACCATGGGGCCCTGTACTGCATGCAGCTATCGCCCGGCGTTAAAATGCCACGCAACCCACATACTACACCCTACTATGATCTCATAAATGAACCCCATGACCCTCACCAGATGCGGTCTACTTATCAGCTGGGGTTGAAGGAGATCGCCACGCTCTCACCCCACCTCAGAGATGGCATACGCCCCAGAGCGCAACTTCGACCAGCCAGGGTACCTTCTCCGCTTCGTTGCAATAACAACTGTGCTGACGTGTTGGCTTCCTTGAGTCTGGAAAAGGCTCTACGTGACGCCTTGATATCCGTACTGGAGAAGGGCGGTGGCTCCGATGCCAGGACCAGTTTCTACAACAAGTTCAAGGAGGAAGTCGCCGAACACGACAATGACCTTCAGAAAAAGCACGATGAAGATTTGAACACCACTCTGATTTTTGTGAGTTTTACCCTCTCATAGGGCCGACATGGCTGACGTGTTGTGGAGTCTGGTCTTTTTTCAGCCGTAACCTCTGCGTTCATAATAGACATCCAGTCAGAACTCAAACCGGACTACCAAGAAATGAATAACACCCTCCTGGAGCTTCTTCTTAATGCCACCGTTGGAAAAATCCCTCCTGACCAACCAATCTCTCCGCCACGCTGGGCCGGTCCAAATCCCGCTATTCGTCAGGCCCAAGCCATACTTTACGCAACCCTTTGTGCCACATTGTTTGCGGCCTTCCTGGCGACACTTGGCAAGCAGTGGCTCAACCGATACAGGCAGGCGGATGCTCATGGATCCATCCAGGACAGATGCAGGGACCGCGAGCGGAAATTGAGCGGGATCGACAGATGGTGGTTCCATAACGTCATGCAATTCGCCCCCATCACTATCCAAGGTTCATTGGGGCTCCTCGGCTCCGCCCTCTCGCTGTATCTATGGGAAGTGGACCGCACGGTTTCTTCGGTCGTCATTGGCTTCACATTCTTTGGGTGTGTTCTCTACATGGCCATCGTGACGGTGTCTGTCCTTTCCTTCGATTGCCCCTTTCAAACCCCCGTATCCTTGTTGATCAGATCCGGTATCAACACAACCAAACTCTGGTGGCAAGATCACTACGGGGTGGTCACCCCTAACGTTGGTAATCTTGCAGCACGCGGTCTGGCCGTTAGTGTCGTGCCGTTCCGTGACCTCCATGAACCGGTACTACACTCGGCGCCGTCACCCTCCTGGGGAAAGGGATATAGGTTTGACGCACGCTGCATCACTCGTATGCTTGTGATGTCAACCGATGCGGATACCACCCGCCTTACAATGAATCTTGTTCAAGAGGTCGTTTGGGGTGTTGGGATAAAGGATGTCCCACTCGGGTGGATCCACAGAATACTCACCGGCTGTTTCGATACCACGCATCCTGACGCCCCTATCCTCATTCCTACGTTACGAGACGTAGCCTATCTCAGCGCGAAAGCGTTCACTCGTATCCAAGTTCAGCGACGCTGCGTCCCTGTACACGGAGATTCTGGTCGTGCGGACGAGGATCGGCTCGCGGACGAGAACCTACTCAAGGACATCCACCACACACGACTTGGTTTCCAAGGGTCTAGCGGCGACCCCGACCTTGAGTCCGTACTCCTCATGGTTGACAAGGAATTCACCCCAGACGTGAATATTCCCTGGAATAAGTACCGATTGACCCCAGCTCACCACCTCTGGGTGTCTCACCTCTTCGTTTACGACGCCAGCCACGACCCACTACCCGACAGCGTGTCGAATTTCGTAGAATACTCCCTGAATCCCAGCAACTCCCCTGGCGATGCAGTCAACGCCGACTGTTTGTGTATCATAGACGCAATTCTGGGGAATGGCTTTGATGCCGAATACCTCGCGATGTGCGATAAAAGGTTTGACCTCGCGGTCTTCTTTTATGCTGGTGCTGATGTTATCCAAGCCGTTATATGCATAACATTCTCGGTAGCATTTTCCAAAGCCTCTCGATGCATTTCCAGGGTTCGCGTTTGGCTGACGCGGACGGGTCGCAACGCTCACTACGTGCGCTGAAACTCGTAACACAACTGAGTATAACTGCTGTTGCTACAAAAAGTTACGAGCTGTTCGAGACGATCATGGGATCCGAGGTCGAGCAGGAGAAGAAAATGGAGGCTGCCCAACTAGCACTGGACGCTGCCTACCAACCGGGGCTCAAACCTGTCCCACCCGTGTGGGACCCTAAATGCATTCTCGACTTCCTTCGCTATCACGTGGACCCCGATGCCACGGGGGAGGATCATATCCACGCCGTCTCCTCGGTCATCCGTGCCATAGACTCCGCATCAGACGACCCAACTTCACAATCTTGGACCTGGAACATAGAGGACGCAGGCGGGTTATTAACTGGACTCCAACAGTCGCCTCACCCTGAGGGGTTCGGATGGTGGTATATGGTCCTCTGGATCCATTATGGGGGACTGGATTCCGGCGTTCGGAGTAGTTTGGATGAAATCGCAACAAACGGGGACGATAGGGTCGACTTGAAGCGATGTAGGATCGCGGTAAGGAAGGAGATTGAGAGGGTTAAAGAGCTGGATGGGGCTACCAGTATCGTGGCTCTGGAGAAAGCCTATAGCAAGCTGACGGTCTTGGCCAGCCATGGGGAGAAGGTACGTGATGAACTTCAGGCATTTGGACGAGGCTCATTCCTTTTTTCCCCTCCAGTCACGCCGGCTACCAGCCCCGCCTATCCTATGGCCGAGTGACCTTGATACCGTACGGGATTATCGGCAACGACCGAGTTTCTCCACCACCCGTTGACCACGCACACTGTGTTTCTGAAAATTTCCCTGTCAAATTTCCCCACATGTTCCCGGTACATTGAATCCTTTTATCCCATACCGCTTATCTGGTACCCGACCCTCATCCCGTAGAGATCGCGAGTTTTGTTATCTTCGTACCGTCATATGCGTCGAATGCTGAGCCCTCAGTCTCATGACGGCATTCACCAGGGGGTTGTAAGAGATCACGCTGTCACTGCGGTTACGGCTCCCTCCGTGCGTTGACCTTCGAGCGCTTCCTGGGAGCTTTTATTCTCGGTTGCTTTTAGCTTCTCCTCATTCCCCATGGCGTTCATCCGTGGCTTCTGCCCTTGCAAGTTCGTGCACTTTATCATTCGGTCCCAGACGGTTGCGAGCGGTCTAGTTGTCGTACAAGTGGTCCGGCGCAGCACTCGCTCGGATTAGCTGGGAGGAGTGCCAACCGCCACGGCCAAAGTCGTAAACGTTGACCGTCGGCGAAATGTTTGCACGATAGCGCTGCAATTCGGGGCTCGGCGAAGAGATGCCCGTAACCCTAGCGCTGGCCTTCCCCTTGTCCGCAACCCGAGTCCAAGCACGAGGAAACTAGTTTCTTGAGGAGCTGCGAAGTTATGAACCCCAGTACAACGTTTCTGCGGACGGAATGCTCAAGATTCTAGGGCTCGTTTTTATCGGAAGTTGGTGGGAGCCTGTCTCCTTTCCTACCTCCTTCGCCTTTTCCCCCTATCTCAAGCACACTCAGACAGGACCACCAAACGTGGTTTAGGTTCCCCCAGGATCCCATAGGGTTGTACACGGATGGTTCGGGGACCCCATTCTCAATCTATCAGTGGCCTTTCAATTCCGTACGTTGACACATCTTCAGATGCTCATTGCCCATTCCTTGCACAGCTTGAAATCAGAAACCCCCGCGCCCATCCTCAAAGCGATTCCCAATTCGGGATGGTTTGGCTCGCTCCTTCCTCTCAGCCACTTCGGCTCCCTCTACCTCTCCTGGGCGCCCTTCCTCAGCCGCTGCCTGGGTTCGAGCCTCCACTTTTGTTTGGAAAAACCATGCGCACCTCTGGGTCTCCCACCAATCTTCCCTTGTCTTCCACGAGGGATCAGAGTCTAAGCCCGTGGTGAAGTGAAGACACGCCACGCGAGCACTAAGACGCCATTCGGAACCCTAGGAACCATGAAACATCCGCACCACAGCCCTCACCCAAGCTTGACCCATCGACGTTCACCGCCCACGGAACCTACCTACGCCCTTTTGTCATCTCGTAAATGGGCCCCACGACCCTTACCGGATGCGGTCCCTTTTATTGACCAGGGTGGAAGGAGACCGCCACACTTTCACCCCACCTCAGAGATGGCATATCCAGCCCCGGAGTGTGACTTCGACCAGCCAGGGTACCCTTTCCACTTTGTTGCATCAAGGACTATACTCACCTGTTGACCCTTATAAGCTTGGAAAAAGCTCTACGCAACGCCTTGAAGTCTATAGTAGGAAAGGACGGTGGCTCCGATTCCAGGACTAGTTTCTACAACAGGTTCAAGGAGGAAGTCGCCGAGCACGATGACGACCTTCAAAAAAAGCACGATGAAGATTTGAACACCACTCTCATTTTTGTGAGATTCCTCCCTCTCACTGAGCCAATATGGCTGATACGTTGAGGAGTCCGGTCTATTTTCTGCTATAACCTCCGCGTTCATAATAGACATCCAGTCAGAACTCAAACCGGACTACGAAGAAATGAACAACAGGCTCCTGGAGCTTCTCCTCAACGTCACCGTTGGAAACCTCCCTCCCGGCCAGCCGGTCTCTCCGCCACGCTGGACCGGACCAAATCCTGCCGTCCGTCAGGCTCAAGCCGCACTTTATGTGACCCTTTGTGCCACATTATTCGCAGCTTTCATGGCAACCCTCGGGAAGCAATGGCTCAACCGGTACGGGCAGACGGATACTCATGGATCCATCCAGGACCGATGCAGGGACCGCGAACAGAAGTTGAGCGGGATTGGCAGATGGTCCTTCCATACCGTCATGCAATTCGCACCCCTCACGATCCAAGGTTCATTGGGGCTCCTCGGCTCCGCCCTCTCACGATACCTATGGCAGGTCGACCGCATGGTTTCTTCGGTCGTCATTGGCTTCACGTCCTTTGGGTGTGTCCTCTACATAGCCATTGTGATGGTATCTGTTATTTCCTTCGATTGCCCCTTTCAAACCCCCGTATCCTTGTGGATCTGTTCCGTCATCAAGACGGTCAAGCTCTGGTGGAAAGACCACTATAGACGGGTCATCCCTAACCTCGCTGGTCTCGCGGAAGGTGGTATGACTGTTGGTACGGTGCTCCCCGGCCTCCAACGGCAGGTATTACACTTGGTGCTGTCACCTTCTTGGGAAAAGGGATACAGGTTTGATGCACGCTGCATCACTCGCATGCTTGTAATGTCAACTGATTTGGACACCGTCCGTCTTACAATGGACTTTGTTCAAGAGGTCGTTTGGGACGCTGGGATCAAGAGTGTTCCACTCGAGTGGATCTACAGAAAGCTTGTCAGCTGCTTCGATGTCACTCATCAAACCCCGATCCTTATTCCTACATTACGAGACGTAGCCTACCTCAGCGCGAAGGCGCTTGCTCATATCCAATTTCAGCAGCGCTGCATCCCCGAACACGGAGGGTCCACCCATGTGGGCGATAATTGTGGCGCGGGCACCCAGTACACACCACTTGGCTCTTTGGGTTCGACCGGCGACCCCGACCTTGACTCCGCACTGCTCATGGTCGACAAGGCATTCAAGTGCAGTGTGAGGATCCCCTGGGATGAGTACCGATTAAGCCCAGCTCACCACCTCTGGGTGTCGCATCTCTTTGTTTACTACGCTCGACACGACCCGGGATCCGACGATGTGTCGGCATTCGTCAAATACTCTCTGGACCCCAACAAATCCCCCAGCGACGCAGTCATTACTGATTGTTTGTATATCATAAGCATGGGCTTCGGGACTAACTTCCATATCGAGGACCTCACGAGACGGGATAAAAGGTTAGACCGCCAGCCCCCCCTACGACCCTGGCGCTGACCTTAACCAAGCCGCCAGATGAATAACATGGTTGATAGCATTTTCCTGGAACTCTCAACGCGTTTCCAGGGCCCGTCCCCGACCAACGCAGATGTATCGGAAAAGCCGCTCCGTGTATTGAGGCTTATAACACGCCTCAGCACGGCGACCGTTGCCACGAAAAGCTACGAGCTGTTCGAGACGATCATGCGATCCGGGGTTGCGCAGGAGAAGAAAATGGAGGCCGCCCGTCTGGCGCTGGGCGCTGCCTACCAACAGAGGCTCGAATTTGCACCGCCCGTGGGGGATCCTAAACATATTCTCGACTTCCTTGACGACCACATCGCGCCCGGGGTCAAGGACAAGGACCACATCAATGCCGTATCCTCGGTCATGCGTGCCATCGACTCCACGGCAGACGACCCAACGTCGCAGTCTTGGACCTGGCACATGGGGGACGCGGGCGAGATATTAACTGGACTTGAACTGTCACCTCACCCAGCGGGGTTCGAGTGGTGGTACAGGGTCCTTTGGGTTCATTACGGGGGACTGGATCGTAGTGTCCAGAAGAGGTTGGATAAGATTGCGATTAATGGGGATGATAGGGTGGACTTGAAGTGGTGTAGAGCTACGGTGGAGAAGGAGATAGAAAGGGCTAAGGAGCTGGTTGGGGGTACCGCGATCGTGGCTCTGGAAGATGTCTATAGGAGGCTGACGGCCATTATCGACCATAGGGAAAAGGTACGTGATGGACTTCGGGCATTTGGACAGGACTCATTCCCCCTTTTCTCCTCCAGTCGCGGCTACCAGCCCCGCCTATCCCATGGCCAACTGATCTTCATATTGTACGGGATTATCGGCGGCCGAGTTTCTCCACCGCCCGTTGACCATGCCCACCGTTTTTTTTAGTTTTTCCCCCGTCGAATCTCTCCACATGTCCCTGGTACACTGAATCCTTTTATCCCAAACATTAAGTACCGTTTATCTGGTACCCGACCCTCATCTTGTAGGGATCGCGGGGTTTGTTGGTGTTTGTATTGGAATATGCGTCGAATGTTGTATTTTACACGGTTAACGTACACTACTGGGGCAGAGCCCCCCGCCGTGGTCTGACGACCAAGGGTGCTTCCTCCCTCCTTGATCCCGTTTGCGGTGTGAGGGACTGCGGAGGCTGTGATGAGGTGAAGGACAGATGCGGGAATCCGGCCCGGATGGGCGTACCCCAGTCATCAGCTCGAATCAGTCGGTCATCGCGGATGTACACCTTTATTCAAAATGCCTGGTATTTTGCAACGCTTTTGTGGGTAACACATTGTAATTGGAACTCTCTCCTTGTTTTTATCCCCAGGTAATTCCTAGGAACTCTTAGTCTTAACGGCTTTTAGCTTTTCCTTCTCCTTCTTTGCGGTCTCCTTTGCGGCTTCTGCCTTTGCAAGTTCGTGAGCCTTATCATTCAATCCTAGGCGGTTACGGGCGATCTGGTCGTCGTGTTAGTGCCCGAGAGTCGGGGGTGATGTCCGATGTAGCACTCACCTCGAAAGCCAAAAATTGCACTCGCATAACTGCCAGCGATCTCAGTCACAGACCCAGACACCGGGCCACGGAACGCACCAAAGATAGTGTTTGATTCGGAGTATTCTCCATCGGCATCCGTGCGGATGAGAGAGCCAAAGTTGTGGTCGGCGACCTTGCCGTCATACCTAGCAAGACAAGGTTTGATGTGCACTCCAGATGGGAAACGGAGATAGGGAGCAACTCACGCTTCGATAAACTTGCGCCATCGCTTCTTTCCGTCAGCACTCTTCATCCACTCCTCGTCGATCTTGCGCAATTTCTCGTGGGGTTCCGTCGCAAGTTCAGGGAACTCTCCCATAAGGTGGTCGAAGATTTCATCATCGATCCTAGCATGGCAGTGCGAGGGTGAGATATAAGGGGATAGGGAGCAGATGCGGTTCAGATTCGTACTTGCTCAGCTTGAGTTCCCTTGGGGGGACCTTCTCGAGTAAGTTCCAGTACGTCTTGAGAGTAGATGTCGTTAGCGAGAACGATCAATATACGGGGATATCTGGATGATGAATCACCTGTGCGTGCTCGACAGCTCTGACGGCGAACCTGTGGTGAAGCAGTCAGGGCCGATGCGGGGAACCAAATGGGGGTGAGTCACAGCTACTCACTGTTTCTCGATCTGGGGACGGGGGTGGGTGGACCCGGTCAGCCCTGGGGAAATACGTTGCGAAAGCAAGGAAGAAGAAAAAGAAAGACCTCGATTGCGTTCTGGGCTTTGGTTGGGTCGAACTTGGTGGTCATACTGGTGAGCAAGAAAGGGTGTCGTCTCAGGAGCGGGTTGTCGGTTGTTAGCGGCAGTTCATCTGATCTGCCGCCCTCTCCCCCGCCACCGACAGTGGCCAAACAGCCGATCAGCCGGACTGCCTCTACTCGCTTTCCTTCTCTCTCACTTACCACCACCACCACCACCACCTCTGCTTTTTGGATGCCAACGCCCCAGACAAATGTTCCACCAGACATGATACGCTCCCCGTCCGCATTCACGAGAGAAGAAGACGAGGAGGTTGTCCCTTATATCGTGGTCGCGGAGATTGGAAAGGGTTCATTCGCCACAGTTTACAAGGGATACCACTCGGTCAGCCCCAACCCCACTCACCTAACTTGCTCCACCTTATCCAATCCACTCTGTCAGGAAACCCACAAGCAAGTCGCGATAAAGACCGTCAGCAGGAGCAAGCTTACCACGAAGCTGTTCGAGAACCTTCAGAGCGAGATTGAAATCCTCAAGGCCCTATCTCACAGACACATCACCCGTCTCTTGGATATAGTCGTGCGTCCTCGCGAACCCATCCTATTGTTCTTTCCTGAGTCACGTCACTGTATAGCGCGCCGAGAAGAACATCTATCTCATTATCGAATACTGTTCAGGCGGCGATCTCACAAACTATATCAAGAAACGCGGTCGGGTTGAAGGGTTGCAATACGCTCCTTACGAGGGTGCGAAGCTTCAATACTATGAGCACCCGAGAACGGGGGGTTTGGAAGAAGTGGTCGTGCGGTGCTTCCTCCGACAGTTGGGTAAGTCACGATCGACGAAGTATAAAGGGTCCTCGTTCACCTTCTTTCAGCCAGGGCACTCAAGTTCTTACGACAGAAGAATCTCATTCATAGAGACATCAAACCTCAGGTGCTACTGTCCAATTTGGTCGCGTACGGTGACTAATCGGCTCGTGGCCCTCAGAACCTACTCCTTAATCCCGTGGGCGAAGATGACCTCAGGCGTGGCCACCCAATAGGCGTCCCTATCCTCAAGATCGCCGATTTCGGTTTTGCTCGCTCCCTTCCCAATGCAATGCTTGCAGAGACGCTATGCGGTTCCCCGTGAGTGCGGTGTCCCCAAACCTGATTAACCACTCACACATCCTCATTCGGCAAGGCTATATATGGCACCAGAGATCCTCCGGTATGAGAAATATGACGCCAAAGCTGACCTTTGGTCTGTCGGGGCGGTGTTGTACGAAATGGCTGTCGGCAAAGCCCCCTTCCGCGCAATGAACCACATCGATTTGATCAAGAAGATCGAGAGCTCCAAAGGTATCAGGTTCCCGGACGAAGACCCGCGACACGACCCCGATCCCAGCGAGAAACCCGTCCCGTTGGACGTCAAGCAGCTCATCAGGATGCTACTCAAGCGCAAACCCGCAGAGCGCGCTAGTTTTGAGGAGTTCTTCTCGAGCACCGCGGTGGTCAAGTCGAAGTTTCCGCGGCCGCGAACACCCTCACCAATCGTGACGACTGATTTAGACGCGAGCGGGAGAGGATATGTGCCAGAACACCATAACATTATACCCTCGGAGGTGCTTGACCCCAAGGCTATGATTCCCCCCAGCAAATTTAATTTCAGGAGGAGGGATATCGAGAACGTTGTTCACGGGATCCCACCCACCACGAACGGCAGGCCCGGGCCCGGGGACCTGAAGGAGGTTTCGTCCTTATCCTCTTCAACACCGGCCACGACGAACGGGTTTGGTGGGTTGGATGGCGCGAAGCCATTATCTACGGAGGAGTCCATCATTCCCGGGGAGACGGAGGAGGATGGGATACTTCGCCGGGAATACGTTCTGGTCGGCGACACGAGAGCGATCGAATTCACCCGCACTGTAGACGGTTGGTAATCCATTCTGTTTTCTTAGGCGTTTCTCACATTCTGTCCGGCCTCAGAGATTTCGGTGTCGAGACAACGACCGCTCAAGGATCGTCCCGTGGAACGACCAGATTACTCCCCCGCAGAATCCCCGATCCCCTCCAGTTCTGGGAATACTTTCCCGCCTGCTCCGAATCTCGCAAGTGCCCCGCCTCTCTCCTCTTCGCCATCCAGTGCCGGGTCACGTGGGTCAAACGCCCTCACTCGTGCCCTTAATCTGGCTTCGAAGAAACTGTTTGGCGCACCGAACACCAGGACCTCTCCACATTACCGTGACTCGAGTTCTTCTTCGTCCCCTCGCAGGAACCCGATACCATTCGGACGGTCGCAAGTAGATGGAGATGATACTGGGAGGTTCGGAGACGGGACAGCAGGCATGGAACGGGATCCGATGGAAGAGGATCTACTAGCCCAACTCGAGGACTTGGCCCAGAAAACGGACGTGTTGACGCACTGGGCAGATGAGATGTATGAGTTCGTGAAGGCAATTCCAATCAGTGAGTCATCACAGTGAAACCCCAATCCCCTGCAGAGGTGACCCCCGACCCTTAGAGCCACTGCCTGACCCTAATAAGTTCGAGAGGCGCAAGGATGAGGCTGACAGGCAAGCCAACAAGCGGAAGAACGCGGATATTCAGGCGGAATACAATGCTATGGCTTGCGTGGCACTCTATATGCTTTTGATGTCGTTCTCCCAGAAGGGGATAGACAAGCTGGCAGACTTCCAAGAGCATATGAAGATGAAACATCCTGACGGGAAGTTCGTGGTCAGCGAGGGTTTCGATGATGGTGAGTTTTTCCGCGCAGGGAGTCGCGTTCATCCCAATCTTCCAGACTCTCTGGGTGTCGGTCCAATTCACATTTTCATACTGATTGATAGTCTGGTTCTCAGCGTTGAGATGGTTCAAGGAGCATTTCATACAGTGCAATGACAGGGCGTCGCTGGTCAAGAGCTGGCTCCCAACTCAGTACACGGGGGCACCACATTACCTAGATCAGATGATTTACGATCACGCCTTGACCTTGGTGAGTGTCTGGCAAAGGGACCCCGTGGTAAGCCAGGATCGGCTGATGTCCAAACCACAGAGCCGAAGTGCCGCGAGAAAGGAACTTTTGGATCAAGCCCTGAGCCCGGATGAATGTGAAAAACTGTATGAAGAGTCACTGTGGTGCCTGTATGCGCTGCAGGATGATCTGTTGCAAGAGGACAATCCATTCCTGCAGGAGGATCGGGAGACAATTGCAACTTGTGCGTTCCATTTTCTCGTCCATCATCGCCAAAATTGACTTCCCATTTCTTTAGGGATCAAACGGACGAAGCTGAGGCTCGTCCGGTGCAGAGTACGCATGAACATGAACGACAGAGATAGACTACGCGACGCTCGAGCTGACAAGAACTTGGACGACGTCGACCGAATACCACCACCTTGGGAACCTCAAGTAGCCCAACCACAACCTCAGGTTCCTGGCTCAGTACCCCCTACCCCTTCGTCACCGCTATCGAGGGGGGTCCCTGTCCCTCCCTCGAATGGGGCCAGGGGAATTTCAGCTGTTTGACCAACCGGGCTATCACGTGTTGGGCCTTCGGATCTGCTGCTTTCTGTCTCTATTCCAGTTACGATTCATCCATTGGACACAACTACTCGCTAACTCCCGTGGTTCTGAAGTCGCGTTGGCCGTGCACAACGCGTTGTACGATTAGGATGGTAGAGGATCTTTTGCCTGGGCAATCACAGGTGACGCTGCCGTCCACCTCCCTCTCCTTTTATCCCTTGGCCTATATATATATCACCTTTCTCTCCTGTTTCAATGTATTACTGCTACCGCACGCGCATTTGATAATCCACACAATATTTATTGCAGATGTATATGTATATATGTTCGTGAGAATTTACTTGACTCCGTGGACGGCGCTGATAGTTTGTTGAAGAGCGACTTTGCTCTCAGTGGGATCCACGGTAGTATGTGACGAGATGATCCTTTGAATGCCCTCTCCAGGTCCAGAGAGCGCGGTCAAGGAACCTCCTGAGAGACTCGAATGTCTCCCTTTCTACTCGTTGGTCTCTTCTCGAACCTAGTAATACCTTTGTAATTGGATTAGCCTTCAGATCCCGGCCTTCTCTCGTGGCCTGTGGCGCTCTCCCAAGCGGCGAGCAGCCGAATGCACCAAGACCCCCACTTACAGGCCAGGAAGATGCCCGGGCAACCAATGCGGTCTGCTCTGGACTCTTGGCTGATGAAGTGAGTGACACTCCTTTTCTCCGCTCTCGCTCTTGACTTGAGCGAACGCTCCAGGCAGCACGAAGGACTCACGAGTTGATACATCAATTGCTAAGCACAACTATAGTACCTTGTAGATGGTGAC
>Ga0307516_10004048_pt1 | contig 18366 bp, 17 predicted proteins | sample 19_EM_MG_FD_203310 | JGI IMG/M metagenome (GOLD analysis project Ga0307516, IMG submission 203310) | Populus trichocarpa ectomycorrhiza microbial communities from riparian zone in the Pacific Northwest, United States - 19_EM | ecosystem: Host-associated > Plants > Roots > Unclassified | place... | reverse complement strand
ATGACGATCATCGCATCCGGAATGGTCTCCAGGATCGAGTGAAGGTGGCTTTCCCTGGTTCGAAGCGCTTCCTCCACCTGCTTCTGCCCGTCGATGTCGATGACGATTCCGCTGAGATGGCCAGGGCCCCCCTGTTCGCCCCTGACGATGCTGCCGCGTGCGCGAACCCAGTGACTTGACTGCGATTGGCCGTTTACCCGGTATTGCACGTCGAAACCGCAGCCGGTCGCGGTGGACCGCCCGACGGCCTGCTGGGTGCGCTCGCGTTCTTCCGGCTCGAGACGGGAAAGAAACAGTTCGTAAGTGAGGGGGAGGTCGTCGGGTACGCCGAAGAGGGCTCTGGTCGTATTCGACCAAAGCAGCTCGTGCGTAGCGAGATCGAGGTCCCATACGCCAATGCCGGATCCTTCGATCCCGAGTCGGAAGCGCTCGTTTCGGATCGGATCCTCGGATGCCGGATGCTGGATGGTGGTCACATTTGGCCTTTAATGCCGGGAAAGGCCGAACGATATCAAGATGTCCGATGACAGGCCAGCGCCTTGAAAGTGCTTCCGTTTTCGGCCAGCGAAGAAATCGCCGGTGTTTTGATCTACCTCAGATGCTCCGATGGCCGCCAGCTTACAAGATAAATCATGTCGGCACTCGGAGAAAGCAATGACGTATAAAACGGTGATGGTGGGCCTGGCGCTCGGCCAGCCAAATGATTCGCGGCTGGAAGCGGCCGCGCAACTGGCGGAGCGGTTCGAGGCCCGCGTGATCGGAATTGCGGCCGCCGAATTCAGTCCGCCGCTCTATTTCACAGAAGGTGAGGCAGCCCAGAGGCTGATCGATCAGGGATGGGCCGCGGTCAAGAACCGGCTGAAAGAGCTGGAAGGCGAGTTTCGGGCGGCTATGCAAAACCGCGCCGTTGAGGTGGAATGGCGCTGCGGCGAGGATTTTCCGACCCGGTTCATCGTCCGGCAGGCCCGCGCGTGCGACATTCTCGTGGTCGGGGAAGCCACCCGCGGCGGGTTGGCCGACCCATTTGTGCAGGTCAATCCCAGCGATCTCGTGATGCAGATCGGACGCCCCCTGTTGGTCGTACCCGAAGCCTGCAACTGGCTGGATGTGCGAAGCATCCTGGTTGCCTGGAAGGATACCGCCGAGGCGAGGCGGGCGGTCAGCGACGCGCTGCCGCTGCTCGGTCGATCCGCCGAGGTCACCGTTGTGGAAATCGTCGAGGACGAAGCGGAGCGGGCGGCGGCGCAGGCGCGGGTTGCGGATGTCGTGGCGTGGTTGTCGCGGCATGGCGTTCATGCGTCGGAAATGGTGCCCGAGCAACGCGGCGACGCCGCCACGCAACTGGAGCGAATAGCATCGGACGCCGGCGCCGGCGTGGTCATTGCCGGTGCTTACGGCCACTCCAGGCTGAGCGAGTGGATCCTCGGTGGCGTGACGCGCCGGCTGATCAATCCAGCGAACCGCTGCTCACTGCTGTCGCACTGAAGTTGATCTCAATCAACACTGTGGGCCGGCAGCCTGCTTGAATAAGCCCGAATCTCGATTGAGGGTCACGTCTTGGAAAGCTTTATCGAACAGCTCGTCGCAGACCACATGACGCGCAACGTCAAGACAGTAGCGCGCGCCCTGACGCTGCGCGAACTGGGCGACCTCTTTGAGAGAGAGGATTTCAACACCTATCCGGTCGAGGAAAACGGGCAGGTCGTGGGGCTGGTTTCGAAATTCGACCACCTCGCGTGCTTCGTCTTTACCCCGGCCCGCATGATGCCGCATTACGACGACCTGATGAAGCGCACCGTCGCCGATGTCATGACTTCGGATTTCATCTATGTCGGGACCGATACCAGGCTGACCAGGGTGCTTCAGCTCATGGTAGATCATCGCATTCGCAGCATGCCGGTGATCGATGGCGATCAACGACTAGCTGGCATCATCTCCCGCGAGGACGTGATGCGGGCTTTGCAACGCTTTAGCGGCGGCAGGGCACCGCTCACCCGCTGACATCGGGGAACACATGACCGGAATCATTCGTTTCCAGGCCTTGGCCTTCGACCTCGTCGACGGCCGTCTTGTCGAGGGTCCGCTGGTCGACTGCGGAAGTCCGGCGCTTGCGATCCAGACGGCGCAAGGGCAGTGGAAGATTTTCGGTCACGCCGGCGCGGTTGCGTTCAGCCGCACCAGTTCCTTCGACAAGGAGAAATCGGGTCACAAGCATGTGCTTCGCCGGTTCGGGCAGGTGCCCGACGACTATCTGAAGGAAATGACCGGCTAACGGACCCTGGCAGGCAGAACTCCGGCCTAACTCGCCTTCACCAGTACTTCATCCTCCGGTGCGATGAAGTACAGCCCGGACATCGGATCGACCCAGCACAGGTGGTCGTGGACCTTCTTGACCCCGGCGATATTCTCCGCGCATACGATGGCCGCCTGCCTCGATCGCTCATCGGTGATGATGCCGCTCAGATCAACGATGCCGTCGCGGACGACGACGCTGAGACCGCTGGGACACCAATCGTTGCTGCTGAGGGTACCGATGATGCGGCTGCGAATGTGGTCATCATCGGCCGTGGGGTCGGGAATCTCGCGGGCAAGGCTTGCGACCGCCTGCAACAGATTGGCGCGCGACACGATGCCGACGAGATGTTCGCCCCGCATTACCGGCAGCCGCTTGAGCTTGTTCTTCTCCATCAGTGCCACGATCGTCTCTAGCGGTGTATCCTCAGTGATCGTCACCGGGTCAGGCGTCATGATCTCGGCGATCCTGCATCCGTGCTCGTGCACGAAGTCGGTTGCCGCCTGACCCGGGCCGAGAATAAGCTTCAGGAGGCGGCTGCGCCTGCGCTGGGTGCCGATTTCGCTGCGGCGGATGAAATCGCCCTCCGAGACGATGCCAACCAGTTTTCCGGCTGCATCGACTACCGGTAACCCGCTGATATGCCGTCGCAGCATGAGGTTGGCGGCTTCGCGGATGGTAGCTTCCGGCAGTACGGTAAAGACCGGCCGGGTCATGATCTGATGCGCGCGCATTAGACGATCTCCTGTTGCAATTTCCGGAGCGTGCGCTGACGGGGAGGCACGCCGGATAAAGTCGGCGGACGCAATCTCCAAAACGCCACTACCAAGCAAAATGCCGCAATCAAAATGACAGCGACGAGCGTCTCAATAATGCCAAAGTTCAGAGCGTCCCGAGGCACAAATGCCGCAGTGACGGGTGCGGCGATGATTAGGAATATTCGCAAGACCGTCATCATTGGACGCGCCCTAACTTGCTGCTTTCATATCCTCTGCCGACTCCACGTAATAGCCTGAGTAAGTGTCGACGTAACAAAGGTGGTCATGGACCGCCTTAACGCCCGCGACGTTCTCGGCCGCAACGACTGCCGCTTGGCGCACATGATCGTCGAAGATAATCCCGTGGAGATGAACAATTCCGTTCCGGACGGTGGCCTGAAACCCGGCTGGGCGCCAATCCGTTGCACGAATCGTTCTTGTGACCCGGTCGCGAATATGATCGTCGTCTGCGGTTGGGTCCGGAATTTCGCGCGCCATGCTGGCTACCGCTTGTAGTAGATTTGAACGGGTCACGATTCCAACCAGGACTTTGCCGCTCATAACCGGCAGGCGCTTGATGCCGCGTTTTTCCATAAGCTCCACCAGTTCGCTCAGCGGTGTTTGCTCGTTCACCGTGATCGGGTCGCGTGTCATGACATCTTCCACCTTGTGGCCTCGCTCATGGACGAAATCCGTGGCCAATTTGCCAGCGCCGGCGAAGAACTGGAGAAGGGTTGAACGTTTACGTTCGGTGCCGATTTCGCTCCGTCGAAGAAAGTCGCTCTCGGAGACGATTCCTATGAGCGACCCATCGTCGTTCACGACCGGGACACCGCTGATATGGCAGCGCAGCATAATGTTTGCTGCGTCCTGGATCGAGGTTTGAGGCGTTACCGTGGTGACGTACGTCGTCATGATCTGATGGGCGCGCATTTGTCGATCTCCTATCTCACCGGCTGCTGCGAAAACACATTAACGGCGACGGTATCGCGCCCTTTTGACGAGGATCAAACTTCGGCCCTATACCGTTCGATATCTTGCATCCCCCAATGCAAGGAGGGCGAGATGCATGCGATGGTCTTGAGGGCACCCGGCGCGCCTCTGCTGTTTGAGCAGCGGCAGGCTCTGGCGTCCGGCTCCGTGCGCGTCAGGATCGGCGCTTGCGGCGCCTGCCGGACCGACTTGCATGTCGTGGACGGCGAACGGCCAGATATCTCCTATCCCATCGTTCCCGGGCATGAAGGAGCATCGGAACAGTTGCCGCCGGTGCCGCTCGATGCCGCGATCATTTATGCGCCTGTCGGTGCCCTGGTGCCGTTGGCGTCGCAGGCGGTGCGGAAGGGCGGTCGCGTGGTCTGCGCCGGCATTCACATGTCGGACATTCCTTCCTTTCCCTACAGGTTGCTCTGGGAAGAGCGGCAACTGCTTTCCGTCGCCAACCTCACGCGCCATGACGGGATCGAGTTCTTCAAGGTTGCCGCGCAAGCAGGGATCAGGACCCATACCACCGCGTTCCCGTTGCGGGAGGCCAATGAAGGTCTGTCGAGATTGCGGGCGGCACAGATCACTGGCGCCGCCGTGTTGCAGCCATGAACTCGTCCGCCATGGTCGCTGGAGGCACCGAGCGCGATCTTCAGGATCACGTGCTTGAGTTTCTGGAACGTTCCGGATGCGGCGGGACAGGGCGCGCCAAACGAATCGACACCCATGCCTCGGTGGTGTTTCTCGGCGGCGATCGCGCATTGAAGATCAAGCGCGCGGTGCGGCTGCCGTTTCTCGACTATTCGACGCTAGAGAGACGTAAACACGCCTGCGAAGAGGAGCTGAACGTCAATCGGGGCAATGCCCCAGAGCTCTATCGGCGGGTTGTGGCCATCACGCGCGGCCTCGACGGGGCGCTTGCAATCGGCGGAACCGGCACTCCGGTCGAATGGGCGGTCGAAATGGCGCGCTTCGACGAGGAGCAGACGCTTGACCATATCGCGGAGACGCAACAGATTCCACCGCGGCTCGCGAACGCGCTAGCAGATGCGATCTTGCAATCGCAGCACATGGCGCCGCGCGGGAATGGCGAGATCTGGCTCGCTTCCATTCCCGGCATCATCGACCGCAACACCGCAAAATTCCGCGACGTGCGCGGCCTTGACGCCGCCGCCATCGATCACCTTGCTGCCAGCAGCTGGGATCGTCTGGCAAAGGTCCGGGCACTGCTCGAACGGCGCGCCGAGCGGGGATTCGTGCGGCGTTGCCATGGCGATCTTCATCTGGCCAATCTTGCGCTGGTCAATGGCAGGCCCTTGCTGTTCGATGCCATCGAATTCGATCCGGCGATCGCCACAACCGATGTTCTCTATGATCTCGCGTTTACGCTGATGGATTTGATTCATTTCAACAATGGCGCGGCGTCAAATGCGGTGTTCAACCGCTACCTCGCCGGGACACCGGATGAAAATCTCGACGGTCTCGCCGCTTTGCCGCTATTTCTGTCGATACGGGCAGCGATCCGGGCGCATGTGCTGTTTACCAAGAGTGAACAGATGGTTGATGGGGAGGCGGTCTGGCGCGATGCCAAACGCTATTTCGATCTGGCCGGGGATTTCATCGTACCGAAGCCGCCAATGCTGATCGCGATCGGTGGTCTGTCGGGTACCGGGAAGTCGGCTCTGGCCCGGGCGCTGGCAGGCTTGGTCGAGCCTCCGCCCGGCGCGGTCATTGTCCGCTCCGACGTCGTTCGCAAGCATCTGTTTGACGTGAGTGAAACCACGCATCTGTCCGAAGTAGCCTATCAGGATTCGACCTCGCAGCGCGTATACGACCTGCTCTCGAAGACGGCGGAGCGTGTCCTCACCCAGGGAAGTTCGGTTGTGCTCGATGCTGCCTTCCTGAGTGAAGCCCAGAGGGGAGCGCCTCCCGATTTGGCGCGCCAGCACGGCGGTCGCTTTGTCGGCCTGTTCCTGACGGCGGATCTGGCGACCCGGCTTTCGCGGATCGAACGGCGAGAGCGCGATGCGTCGGATGCGACACCGGACGTCGCCCTGCGGCAGGAGAACGCCGCGCTCGGCGCTGTAAATTGGCATATGGTGGATGCTTCGGGAACGCCGGAGGATATGCTGCAGCGAAGTATTGCCTGTCTTTCCGCGGCGGGTTGCCTCTCGGATGGTGGCGGATGACGCGACCCGGCCAATCCAAAGCCTCTGGCTGGCGGATGGTCTCCTCGCCCCGCCCAGATTGCGCGACGGCTTTCCAGAAAATCGCGCTGGAATGCGTCGCCATGGTGAAGATGCATCACGGCGGCGCCTGTGCCGGCGACGTTGAGGCCCTGCATCAGATCCGTGTGGCGTTCACGCGGTTGCGCGCTGCGGTGTCGTTCTTCGCGCCTATGACAGCGGACGCAGAATGGCGGAATCTGAAAAAGGAGATCGCCTGGGTCAACGCCTCGTTGGGGGCTGCACGCGACAGCGATGTCATGGTGGAATATGCGCGCCGTAAGCGCTACCGGGCCTGGGCTCAACTCAGGACCGGCCAGGGCCTGGACAAACGTCAGGCGCGCAACCATCGCCGGCTGGCTCGCTGTCTGGATTCCGGGCGGTTTCAGGGGCTGATCGAAGCGATCACAGGCTGGATCGAGCGTGGGCCATGGCTCCGGCGTTGGGAACGCAGCGGGGGCAGCAAGCCCGCCAAGCGGCTGAAGGCCTACTGTGAACGCGAGCTCAATCGCTGGCGTCGGTGGCTGATCCGCAAGGGCCGGCGCTTTGAAGGCCTGGACGCTTCGCAGCGTCACCGTCTGCGAATCAGGACGAAACGCTTCCGCTACATGCTGGAGGCTCTGACCGACATCGTTCCATTGCGCAGCCGCGGCGAATTCCGTCACGTGCACAAACCTGCGAAACGCCTGCAAGGCGTCTTGGGGGATCTTCGCGATCTCGAGCGTCTAGCCCGGCTTGGCGTGTCGGCTCAAGGCGGGAATCCAGAGAAGAATCCGCCGCACTATCGCGGGCAAAGGAAAAAGTTGCTTCGCGAGGCGGTCGATGCCTGTCGCAGCCTCCGGCAGGCCGGTGCGTGCTGAGCTTGCGCCGGGTTTGATGTGTGTCAACTTCGTCCGTGCGCCCTCAGTTACCCTGAAGAAATGCAGCAGGACGCGAACTCCGCGTGCGCGCAGGCTTGGGAGAACGACGATGTTCAATATTCTGGTTCACATTCCCTCGGAGCGACCGGTCAGGCCGGTCATTGACGTCGCGGTCGCGCTGACGCTCGCGCGTCGGGCGCATCTCGATGCCGTCGCCATTGGCTATGAATCCATAAGCGCAGCCGGGATGGTCGTCGACGGTGGCACCGCTGCCGTCGCCTCCGTGATGGAGATTGAACAGGATCGGGCCCTGGAGCGAGCGAACGCCGCCATCTCGGTATTTGAAGTCGAGGCCAAGCTCGCCAAGATCACCTATGGCACCCGCGCCCTTGCCGCTATTCCAGCGGACGCCGAGGAAACCATCGGCGCCCTCGCGCGGCTTTACGACCTTACCGTCGTGCTCCAGCCGGACTCCTCATTCTCCAGCTACGACAATATCATTTCGCAAGCGATTCTCTTCAATTCCGGCGGACCGATGCTAATGGTTCCCTACATCCACAAGGGACCTCTCGATGCGCATCACGTCGGGATAGCCTGGGATGGCAGCAGATTGGCGGCCCGCGCGGTACGCGACGCCCTGCCATTTCTGACCGCCGCGCGCACCGTGACCGTGATTGCCGTCAACGAAGATCGGAACGACGCCGGCGAAGCATCATCGGAGCAACTCGTCAGTCATCTCGCACGGCGCGGCATCAAGACCCGTGTCGAACGGCTGACGGCAGACCGCGACAATGTGCAGGGCACCATCCTGTCGGTCGCCGCCGACAGCAATATCGGTCTGCTGGCGATGGGCGGTTTCGGCCATTCGCGATTGCAGGAGCGAATTCTCGGCGGCGTCACCCGGGCCATGTTCGAGTCGATGACGGTGCCAGTGCTGATGTCGCACTGATCGCACGGTGCCGCCAAGCTCGCGGACTTCAAAATATCGATCCCTCGTTCAACAAAAGAGAGAAAGCCATGACTGTTCACAATCACGCCATCGTCTGGGTCGATCATCGCATCGCCAAGATTTTTTATCTTGGGCTCGACGTCGTCGACCAGCGGACGATCTGTGCCGATCTGCCGACCGAACATCTGCATCACAAGGCCAATACGGTCGGTTCCGGCAAGGCCCATGACGATTCGACCTTCTTTCCGCGCATCGATGATGCGTTACAGCATAGCAAAGAGATCCTGATCGTGGGTCCAGGCAACGAAAAGACGGTGTTGCTGAAATATCTCGAGCAGGGCGAGCGTGCGCCCAAAGGGCGGGCGGTCCGGGCAGAGCCCTGCGATCACCCGACCGATCGGGAAATCATTGCGTTGGGACGCCAACACTTCCATCTCGGTGAGCCGGCGCGCTAAGGCACTGGGAATTTTGCGCTTAAGCGATCAGGAACCGCGGAGCGCGAAGTGCTTGGCGGCTTCCGCCGCCGCTAGATAGGTCACTGTCACGGCGGCCATCGCACCGATCAGCGGCCAGGCAAGCGGCACGAACCCAAACAGATATTGCAGCGGACCGGTTACGAGGAAAAGCGCGGTCGCGAGCGCACCCAGCGAACTGACGATCAAGGCGATATGCGCGGGAGTCGCACGCCATGGAATTCGCCGGGTCCGAATTAGGAAAATGACCAGGATCTGCGTTGCAATGGACTCCAGGAACCAGGCGGTCTGGAACTGCGCGGCGTCGGCGCCGAAGCCCTTCAGGAGAATCAGGAACGTGGCCGCGTCGAACAGCGAAGAGACCGTGCCCATTACGATCGTGAAGCGCAGAACGGCCGGCATGTCCCAGGCGTGCGGTCGAGTTGTATCCTCCACATCCACGGCATCGAAAGGGATGCCGATCTCGGAAAGGTCATAGAGCAGGTTGTTCAGCAGTATCTGCAGCGGCAGCAAGGGCAGGAACGGGAGCACGATCGAGGCCAGCGCCATCGACAGCATGTTTCCGAAGTTGGAACTGGTGCCCATGCGGATATATTTCTGGATATTGGCAAAGGTCCGCCGGCCTTCGCGTACGCCCTCGGCCAGCACGTTGAGATCGGAGGCCAGCAGGATCATGTCTGCGGCAGCGCGGGCCACGTCGGTTGCGCCCTCGACGGACAGGCCGACATGGGCGGCGTGGATCGCGGGCGCATCATTGATGCCGTCGCCGAGGAAACCCGTGACGTGGCCACGGCTCCGTAACGCATTGATAATACGTTTCTTTTGATCCGGATCGACGCGCGCGAACAGGTCGACCTGTTCAACCCTTGCCGCAAGGCCGGCATCGGTGAGCTGCGCGATCTCGGCGCCTGTCAAAACGTTGTCGCGCGAAAGGCCCACGGCGCTGGCCACATGCTGCACGACCGCGCTCTGGTCGCCCGAGATCACCTTGAGCCTGATGCCGAGTCCCGCCAGATCGGCGACGGCCTTTGCGGCATCCGCCTTCGGCGGATCGGCGAAGACGCAAAAGCCGACAAAGGTCAGATTTGACTCATCGGATAGCTTCAAGCCGGTCTGATCGGCGGGAAGGGACCTGATCGCGACGCCGAGCAGACGAAACCCCTGCTCATTGAGCCGCTGCTGCTCGGCATCAAGACGGCAGCGCGCGGATTCATCAAGCGGATAGGCCAGGCCGTCGACCTCGACAGCGACCGCGCGGGAAAGTACGGCTTCCGGAGCACCCTTTGTGATGAGGAGGACTTCGCCCGCACGTTCGACCTGAACTGAAACGCAACGCCTGCTGAAATCAAAAGGCAGCTCCTCCCGGCGTTTCCATTCGGGATTGCTCGCCTGGTTCGCGAGGATGGCCTCGTCCAGCGCGCTGCGAATACCAGATTGAAAGTGGCTGTTGATTCGCGCCAGTTCGAGTACGCGATCGCTCTTTCGGCCTTGCCAATCGACGGTGTCTGCCAGGGAAATTTTGGCCGCGGTCAAGGTCCCGGTCTTGTCGACGCAGAGCACATCCATGGCGCCAAAATCGTGGATCGCGGAAAGGCGTTTCACGATTACCTTCTGCAACGCCATCCGCTTCGCTCCCCGTGCGAGCGTCACCGTCATGACCATCGGCAGCAGTTCCGGCGTTAGGCCAACCGCGAGGGCCACGGCAAAGAGAATGGATTGCATGGCCGGCCGATCCGAGGCGAGATGGGCAAGCAGCACGAACAGCGTCAGGAATATCGTCAGACGAAGGATCAGGAGACCGAGGTGCCGTACGCCCTGCTCGAGTGCGGTTGGCGGAACATTGGCCGCCAGCGCCGATGCGATGGCGCCGAAACGGGTTCGGGGCCCGGTTTCCACCAGCAGCATCGTGGCTTTTCCGACCACCACGGAAGTGCCTGCAAACAGCGCGTTGCTCGCGTCGGCAGCCTCCGTCGCGGCGCATGGCGCATTGCTCTTGCGTGCCGGAAAGGGTTCACCGGTCATGATGGATTCGTCGAGCTGAAGATCGTCCGCCTCCAGCACGATACCGTCCGCGGGAACGAGATCACCGGTTCGCAGCAGGACGATATCGCCAGGTACGAGCTCGCTGACCGGTCGGGTTGCCGGCGTTTGGTCGCGCATGACGTCGGCGTGGACCGCGACGGAATGCCGGAGCGTCTCGGCTTCCTGTTCCGCGCGGTGCTCCTGCACGATATCGAGTGTCATGGAGAGCGCCAGGACCGCGACAATAATGAAAAAACTGCCAAAATCCCCGCTTATGCCGGAAACCGCGGCGGCAGCCATCAGAAGTGCGACGAGGGGATTGAGAATGCGTCGGCCGAGCTTGAGGAAGAAGGCCTCGCGATGCGCGTCTTCGAACCGGTTGAGCCCGTAGATCCGCAGGCGCTTGCCGGCTTCCTGCTCTGTCAATCCGGTCAGCCGGGTTTGCAGTGTGGTCAACAGTGCATCGGGGGACTGACGCCAAAACGCGCGATCAGCCTTGTTAACGTGTTGCGGAGCCCGCATCACTTATCTCCTGACTGGCTTCGTCTCAAAAAAAGGTGAGCGGCTTTTGCCGCGAAATGCCCGGAAGGCCGTTGATATGGCGCAACAAAGGCCGGCCGGGCCACCGCCTCGATTTGCTTAATTTGATGCAGCTCAATGTGGCGGGCGGAACAGGGCGTAGTCATTAGACAGATTCAATAACGGAGGTCATCATGCCCATTCTTGAGCGGTCCGAAGCAGAAACAGCGACCGTTATGCCGGCGGCGACCGAGGCGCAAGCCCAGATCGCCAAAGCCAATGAGCGCGCCGCGAGCTTCCTGTTCGGCACCCAAAAGCTGGTGTTTGAAGAGTTCATCTTCGCCGGCAACGAGTTCCTTGATCGGGCGCAAACCGAAATGCACCTGTTCTCGGAACTGGTCTCGAAAATGGCGGGTGCGCATTCCGTCAAGGACATCGGGACGATGTACCAGGAGTGCAGCAAGCATCAGCTCGACTTTATCCGCCGCGACTGCGATCGGGTATTCAAGCACGGCGAACGGGTGATCGACGCCGCTTCGAACCTGTTCAAGAGCCATCCGTTGAACTGATCGGCATGCCAGCACGTTCAACCATGCCGAAGGCGGGAGCGCAGCCGGTGCCGCCGCCTGCCGAAGAGGACCCGCGCCTGGGCCGCGAAGACGCGACCCAGGTCCAGCCGCTGGAGGCAGACGAGTCCCATCCAGCCGACCGGGCGTTTCATGCGGCGCTGGCGCGCTTCAGTGGCGGCATTTCGCCGATTGCGCTGTTGCTGGCCTATACCGACTGGCTCTCGCATCTGGCGACGTCGCCACAGCGGCAGCTCGAGATTTCGCAAGCTGCGGTGCAAGACGCCAGGCGGCTTCTCGAAACATCGCAGCATTTCTTCGCAGCCGGGCAAGGGCCCTGGTCCCTGATCAAGCCGCAACCGCAGGATCGCCGCTTCGTCCGCCCGGAGTGGGAACTTCCGCCATTCAACCTGCTGGCGCAAGCGTTTCTGCAGATGCAACAATGGTGGCTTGACGCGACCACCGGTGTGCGCGGCGTTGCCAAACCCAACGAGGCGATCGTCGAATTTTCGGTCAGGCAGATGCTGGATGTGCTGGCGCCATCGAATTTCGCCGCGACCAATCCCGAAGTGCTGCAGAAAGCATTTCAGAGCGGTGGAGCGAATTTCGTTGCGGGTTGGCATAACTGGTGCAGCGACTGGATACGCTTGTTGTCAGGCGGCAAGCATGCGGCTGGTGGCAGTGATTTCGTCGTCGGCGAGAGGGTCGCGACGTCGCGCGGCAAGGTCGTTTACCGCAACGCGCTGATCGAATTGATTCAGTACTATCCGACGACGGACAAGGTGCATCCGGAGCCGATCCTGATCGTGCCGGCCTGGATCATGAAATACTACATTCTCGATCTGACGCCGCAGAACTCATTGGTGAAATATCTCACCGGGCAAGGCTTCACCGTCTTCATGATCTCGTGGCGCAACCCCGGCGCGGCAGACCGCGATATCGCTTTCGACGATTATCGAAGGCTCGGCGTGGAAGCCGCGCTTGCCACCATCGGAGACATCGTGCCGGGCCGGCAAGTGCATGCGTTGGGCTATTGCCTCGGCGGCACGTTGCTGTCGATCGCAGCCGCGACCATGGCGCGCGAGGGCGACGACAGATTGAAGTCGATCACACTGCTTGCCGCGCAAACCGATTTTACCGAAGCCGGCGAATTGACACTGTTCATCAACGAAAGCCAGGTCGCGTTCCTGGAAGACATGATGTGGCAGCGCGGCGTCCTCGACACCACACAGATGGCTGGCGCATTCCAGTTGCTGCGCTCCAACGACCTGATCTGGTCACGGCTCACCCGCGACTATCTGCTGGGCGAGCGTGCGCCGCTGAGCGATATCATGGCATGGAACGCCGATGCCACGCATCTGCCATACCGCATGCATTCGGAATATCTGCGCAAGCTGTTCCTCGACAACGACCTCTCCGAAGGCCGGTACGTGGTCGAGGGAAGGCCGATCTCGCTGTCGGATATTCGCACGCCGATGTTCGTGGTCGGAGCCCTTCGCGATCATGTCGCACCATGGAAGTCGACCTACAAGATCCATTTCCTGGTCGATGCGGACGTGACATTCCTGCTGGCCAGCGGCGGCCATAATGCGGGAATCGTGGCGCCTCCCGGCGAAGGGGGGCACAGCTATCGGGTCAGCACCAAGGCGGCCGACGCCGTCTATACCGGTCCCGACGAGTGGTTGAAGTCGTTGAAGCAGGTCGAGGGTTCGTGGTGGAAGGAATGGACGAGGTGGCTGACCACGCAGTCGAGCGAGCCCTCCGAACCGCCGCGCATGGGCATCAACCTTGCCGATAGGCAGGCGTTGCCCAATGCGCCGGGCGACTACGTTCGGCAATGAGCGTTTCCGGCGAGGTCGCCGGTTACTGGTGAGCCCGGCGGCTCGAAAACCCGAGGACGGTGTAGAGCGGACAGCTCTTGAAGAAGGCCGTCACCAGCAGCACCAGGCCGATCAGCCCGACCCAATGCCATCCCTGAATGGAAAGCCCGTCCTGCAACGCATAGGCGACCAGCGCCAATCCCACCACGATCCGCGCATACTGATCAATCGTTCCGACATTTACCGGCATGGTATTCTCCTCAGTTGAACTTCGGTGAACCAACACTGGGAAGTCTTGCACGTCGCACTGGGGCGGGTTTTGATCTGTCTCAACGAGGGTTTGACGGCCGGATATAGGAAGAACCGGACGAATTTGTCATCAGGACGAGACCGCGCCGGGTTACAATCTCGCGCTATTGCGCGGAACCGCCCCTGAACCCACAAGGGGCCAGCACCGGCCGAGTGACGAGACCGATGTCGACCTATCGTTTGAAAAATCTGCTGTTGCCGCGATCCGTCGCGCTGGTTGGCGCCAGTCCGCGGCAGGGATCCGTCGGCCGGGCCATTCTCGGCAATATCCGCAAGGCGAACTTCCAGGGTGAATTCGGCCTGGTAAATCCGAATCATGCGGAGATCGATGGCGTTGCCACGGTGGTGCGGCTCGACCAATTGCCGTTCGTTCCCGAACTCGTGGTGATTACGGCGCCGGCACGGGTGGTGGCCGATATCGTCGACGAGGCGGGAAAGCGCGGCGCCGCCGGCGCACTGATCATTACCGCGGGGCTCGGCCATGGGCCAGGGTCGATGGCCGATGCCACCGAGAAGGTCGCGCGCAAATATGGCATGCGGCTGGTCGGTCCGAATTGCCTCGGCATGATGGTGCCCGGTGTGCAGCTCAATGCAAGCTTTTCCGCGCACATGCCGGTTGCGGGAAACCTGGCGCTGATTTCGCAATCGGGCGCGATTGCCGCGGGCATGGTGGACTGGGCGGCGCAACGTGCGGTCGGATTTTCCGGGATCGTCTCGATCGGCGACCAGCTCGACGTCGATATCGCCGATCTCCTGGATTACTTCGCGCTGGACACCAAAACCCGCGCCATCCTGCTGTATGTCGAGGCCATCAAGGACGCCCGCAAATTCATGTCGGCAGCGCGCGCGGCCGCACGCATCAAGCCCGTCGTCGTCGTCAAATCCGGCCGCATGGCGCAGGGCGCAAGAGCGGCCGCAACCCACACCGGCGCGCTGGCAGGATCGGACGCGGTTTACGATGCCGCATTTCGCCGCGCCGGAATCTTGCGGGTTTCGGACTTGCGCGAATTGTTCGACTGCGCCGAGACGCTAGGCCGCGTTGGCTCGCCGCCGGGAAAGCGGCTGGCGATCCTGACCAATGGCGGCGGCATCGGCGTGCTGGCGGTCGACCGGCTGGCTGAGTTGGGAGGCATTCCGGCCGCGATCTCGCCGGCGACGCACGAAAAGCTCGATGCAGTGTTGCCCCCGACATGGTCCGGCTCAAATCCGGTCGATATCGTCGGCGACGCCGGTCCGGAACGCTACGCTGTCGCACTGGAAGCATTGCTGGCCGATCCGAGTAATGACGCAGTGCTGGTGATGAATGTCCAGACCGCAATCGCTTCCGCCGATGACATCGCCGGCACGGTGACCGCTATCGTCCGCAAATATCGCGAACAGCGCCGCGGCGCCGCCAAGCCGGTGCTTGCGGTCTGGGTCGGAGCGGACCCAAAAATCATCAATCTCCTGAGCGATGCCGGCATTCCCAACTACCCGACCGAAGACGATGCGGTGCGCGGCTTCATGCACCTGGTGCGCCATCGCGAGGTGGTGGAAACGCTGGCGCAGGTTCCGCCGGCCATGCCGGACGAATTCGCCCCCAATACGGACACTGCCAGGCAGATTGTTGCGAGCGCGATTGCCGATGGACGCCAGTGGCTCGACCCGGTCGAGATCAAACGGTTGCTCGAGGCCTATGATATCGCGATGGTGCCGACCTTTGCAGCCGCCGATGCCGATGCGGCCGTGGCGCATGCCGCAAAACTATTCGCGCAAGGTTCGACGGTCGTGCTCAAGATCATGTCGCGCGACATCGCTCACAAGTCGGACGTCGGTGGCGTCGTGCTCAATCTCACCAGTGCCGACGCCGTGCGCACCGCGACCGCCGACATCCTGGCGCGAGCAAAGGCGCTGCGCCCCGAGGCGCGGATCTCCGGCGTCATCGTGCAAGCCATGGTGGTGCGGCAGAAAGCGCGTGAGTTGATCCTCGGGCTGGCCAACGATCCAACCTTCGGTACGGTCGTGGTGTTCGGCCGCGGTGGCACCGCGGTGGAGATCATCAACGACAAGGCGCTGGCGCTGCCGCCGCTCGACCTGCAACTGGCCCGGGACCTGATCGAGCGCACGCGGGTCTCACGGCTGTTGCGCGCCTACCGCGATGTGCCGGCGGTGAAGCAGGATGCAGTCGCGATGGTGCTGGTCAAGTTGTCGCAGATGGCGGCGGATATTCCCGAGATCCGCGAACTCGACATCAATCCGCTGCTGGCGGACGAAGCTGGTGTGCTGGCCGTCGACGCACGAATCGCGGTCGGGCCGGCGGAGCGGAAATTCGCAGGGACAGGCCCGGCCAATTTCGCAGTGCGGCCCTATCCGTCGCAATGGCAGCGGCACATCAAGGTCAAGGGTGGTTGGCGGGTCTCCGTGCGGCCGATCCGCCCCGAAGATGAGCCGTTGATCCATGAATTCCTGCACCACGTCACCCCTTTGGATTTGCGGCTGCGCTTCTTCGCGCCGATGAAACAGTTCACCCATGAATTCATTGCCCGGCTGACCCAGCTCGACTACGCCCGCGCCATGGCCTTTGTCGCCCTCGACGAAGCGACCGGCGATCTGGTCGGCGTGGTCCGGATCCACTCGGATTCGATCTATGAGAGCGGCGAATACGCCATCCTGCTGCGCTCCGACCTCAAGGGCAGGGGACTGGGCTGGGCCCTGATGCAAATGATCATCGAATACGCGCGGTCCGAAGGCCTTAAAGTCATCTCCGGCGACGTGCTGGCCCAGAACACGGTCATGCTGGCAATGTGCCGCAGCCTCGGCTTTGACGTGAAGGCTGATCCCGTGGAGCACGGCATCTGCAACGTCAGGCTCGCGCTGTAGACCGGCGCGGTCTCATTCGTCCAGCGCACGCCGCAGCCCTCGAATGATAACCCCGCGCGCACGATCGTCTGCGGCGGCCTCGATGCGATCATTGATGTCGAGAAGGAGTTTCGACATGTCATTGTGCCAGTCGAGTCTGACCACGGCCTCTGGCGCCAGCCGGCGGCGATGGGAGCTGTCGAGGAGCGTCGGCGCCGCGGGCGACAATTCATAGATGTCATCGAGAAGCGGCTGAAAGACCCGCGCCGCTGGTATGATCCGTTCGGAAATGCGTTCCGCGAGGCCCGCGATGGCCGGCTCCTCGCCATGGACCAGGAACACGCCGCGCTGAACCGGTCGCCGCGCGGCGATCCAGCGCGCCAGTTCCGAGCCGTCGGCATGTCCGGAATAGTCGTCGATCGACCTGATGCGAGCCGCGACCTTGATCTCGTTACCCTGGATGCGAACGGCTTTGACGCCGTCGGCGAGAAAGCGGCCGAGCGTTCCCTGGGCCTGAAAGCCGACCAGCAGGACGGTGGCCCGCGCGTTCCATAGCCAGTTCCGCAGGTGATGCCGGATACGCCCGGCGTCGCACATACCGCTCGCTGCGACGACGATATGAAAACCGGTCAGCTTGGCGATCGCCTTGCTCTCGTCGACCGTTTCGGTGAAGCGGAGTTGCGGTGAATTCAAAAGCCGGCGCACGTCGATCTCGGGATCGAGGCTCGAAGCGTGCTTGCGAAAAACCTCGGTGGCGTGGATCGCGAGCGGGGAATCAAGAAAAATTGGAGCGGCTGGCACCTCGCCGCGTTCCATCAAGTCAACCAGATCGACGATCAGTTCCTGGGTACGTTCTACCGCAAAGGCCGGAATCAGCAGCGCCCCCTTCCGGCTTGCCGCGTCGCGGACCTCTGCCGACAAACGCGCGCGTCGCGCATCGGCCGTGATCGGCGCCCGCTCCCGGTTGCCATAGGTCGATTCGCTGATGACATAGTCGAAGCCCGCCGGCGCTTCGGGGTCAGGCTGTAGCAGCTTGGCGTCGGGGCCGACGTCGCCGGAGGCAAGGATGCGGAGCGGCTTGCCCGACGGGTCTTGATCGGAAATTTCGATCTCGATCGAGGCCGAGCCGAGCAGATGTCCGGCGTTCCAGTAGCGGGCGCGAACGCCCGGAATCACGTCGATCCATTTTTCATAATCGACAGGCGAAAACGACTGCAGCGAAGCAATCGCATCGGCCTGCGTATAGATCGGGCTGACCTCGGCCCGCCCGCGCGCCGCATTGCGCCGGTTCAGGGCGGCGACTTCGGATTCCTGGATGCTTCCTGCATCCGGCAGCATGTAGGAACAGAGATCGATGGTGCCGCGCGTCGCTAGGATTCGGCCGGAAAAGCCGTTACGCACCAGCTTCGGCAACAGGCCGCTGTGGTCGATATGGGCATGGGTCAGGAGCACGGCGTCGATGTCGGTGGCGCGAAAAGGAAACGCCCTGTAGTTCAGCTCCTTCAGGGTTTTCTGCCCCTGAAACAGGCCGCAGTCGATCAGGAAACGTCCGGTCCGGGTTTCAAGGAGATGACAGGAGCCCGTCACGGTGCGGGCCGCGCCGCAAAACCGGATCGTCACGCTCATCAGGATGTCTCCGGCATGGTTGCGAACGTCATTTCGTCCTGCAAGGCATCGATGAACAGATTGTCGAGCATGATGGCGTTGGTGGAGTGCGGCACGCTGTGTGTCGAGCGGATCGAGCGAATGCCGG
>Ga0307516_10004047_pt1 | contig 18368 bp, 20 predicted proteins | sample 19_EM_MG_FD_203310 | JGI IMG/M metagenome (GOLD analysis project Ga0307516, IMG submission 203310) | Populus trichocarpa ectomycorrhiza microbial communities from riparian zone in the Pacific Northwest, United States - 19_EM | ecosystem: Host-associated > Plants > Roots > Unclassified | place... | reverse complement strand
CGCAGGCACCGATCAGCAGCACGCTGGGTGACAGCACGGCTTTGGCGATGAGGGGAGCTTTCATGCGCGGAGAGTCACAGTCCGTTCGGGCCGAGGTTGCAATCCGATCACCCTGAGGTATCGAAGGGAGCCACGCGCTGCCCTTCGATACCTCAGGGCGAACGGTGGGCTGCCAGGATCAAGCGGTGATAGGCACAAGTCGAAAGTGCGCAGCAGCCAGGCCGGCCTGCTGCGCGAGGCGCCGGGTCAGTTGTCGACCGCAGCCACCATTTCCTTCACGGCTGCCTTGCTGTCGATCTGGCCATTGAAGTGGCGCGTGATCACGTCGTAGAAGGCGTTCTTGATGCCGGCTGGCACGGCATGGCCGTGGGCCATGGAGCCGACCAGGGTGCCCTTGCTGTTGGCTTCGGCGAGGTCCTTGATGCCCTTCTTGCCGCAGTCGTCGAAGGCGGTGTCGGGCACGTCGGTGCGTGCCGGCACGGAGCCCTTCACCACGTTGAAGGCCGACTGGAACGAGGGGTCCATCACCGCGCTGGCCATCTTGACCTGGGCGGCCGACTTGTCGGCGCCGACCTTGAACATCGCGAACTGATCGGAGTTGAAGCTGACCATGCCCTGCGTGCCGGGGAAGCGCATGCAGATGAAGTCCACACCCGGCTTCTTCTTGGCGTTGATGAACTCGCCCTTGGCCCAGTCGCCCATCATCTGGAAGCCGGCCTTGCCGCTGATGACCATCGCCGAGGCGAGGTTCCAGTCGCGGTTGGAGAAGTCCTTGTCGACCAGCTTGCGCAGCTGGCTCATGCGGTCGAACACCTTCAGCATGGTGGGTGAGCCCAGCGCCGCCTTGTCCTTCTGCACCATGGACTTCTTGTAGAAGTCGATGCCGCCGGTGGTCAGCACGATGCTGTCGAACAGGGTGGCGTCTTGCCAGGGCTGGCCACCGTGGGCCAGCGCGACGAAGCCGGCCTTCTGCACCTTCTCGGCCGCGGCGATGAACTCGTCGAAGCTGGTCGGCATGGTCGTCACGCCAGCCTTGGTCAGTACCTCTTTGTTGGCCCAAACCCAGTTGGTCGAGTGCACGTTCACCGGGGCGGCGATCCACTTGCCGTTGTACTTGGAGAAGGCCTGCAGTGCGGTCGGAACCGACTTGTCCCAGCCTTCCTTGGCGGCCACGGCGTTCAGGTCGGCCAGCACGCCTTGCTTGGCCCAGTCCTGGATGTCGAAGCCGAGCAGCTGCACGGCGGTGGGCGGGTTGCCCGAGGTCACACGCGCGCGCACCGCGGTCATCGCGGCTTCACCGCCGCCACCGGCGACGGGCATGTCGTTCCAGGTCACGCCTTGCTTCTCGAGGTTGCCCTTCAGCACGTTCAGCGCAGCGGCTTCACCGCCCGATGTCCACCAGTGCAGCACCTCGACGCTCTGCTGTGCGGCGGCCATGCCGCTCAGGGCCAGTCCGCAGGCAGCGACGATCAGCGTTCTGCGCAGCGGGCGGATGTACGAATGGGGGCTTGTCATTTGGTTTGTCTCCTACGGATTTGTTGGAGTGACGAACGGACGATCGTTGTCACAACGTTAAGAATAAATTCAGCCTCCGATAATCTTGACGGGACTATCCCGCTCTGGACCCATCGCAGTCAGCGAAACAAAACCACTGTTTAGTTCGCATTGCCGGCGCCGCCGGAGCTGTCCCGCACCACCAGTTCGACAGGCTGAACGATGTCCTGCGGCATGTCGTCGCCGTGCATCACCATCTCGACGCCGGTGCGGCCGAGCATCTCCTTGTCGACGCGCAGGGTCGTCAGGCCCATGGAGCCATAGGCCGCGGCCGGGATGTCGTCGAAGCCGACGAAGGCAATGTCGTCGGGCACGCGCAGGCCGGCTGCTTCGCACACGCGCATGGCGACGAGGGCGGCCATGTCGTTGTAGGCGAACACGGCATCGGGCCGCGGGCGCAGCTTGAGCAGCGCGCGCATCGCGGCTTCGGCACCGCTTTGCGTGTCCATGCCGGGCGGTGCGGTGACTTCGAGGTCGGGGTCGGCCAGCACGCCGGCTTCGAACAGCGCTCGGCGATAGCCCCGCTCGCGCTCGCGGATGCTGAAGTGCGCCAACGAGCCAGCCAGGAAGGCCACGCGCCGGTAGCCACGGTCGAGCAGGTGCTTGGTGGCGAGGTAGCCGCCTTGCAGGTTGTCGGGGTTCACGCTGCGGCAGCCGGGCATCCAGAAGTCGACCAGCGCGAGCGGCAGGTCCATGGCGCGCAGCAGGTCGATCACCTCGGTCTCGAAGAAGCCGGCGGCCATCAGCGCATCAGGCTCGTGCATGCGCAGCAGGTTGCGCACCGGGTCGGCGGGGCCGGCGCTCAGAACGGTGGGCACCACGCCGAACTCGCGGCTGGCCTCTTCCACGCCGTGCATCACCTGCGAGAAGAAGGGGTTGAGCGAAAAGCTGCTGTGGTGGCGATGGATCATGAACACCAGCCGCCGCGCCTTGGCCGAGCGCAGCCGCGCGGGGTCGTAGCCGAGCTTGCGAGCCACCTCGCGCACCTCGCGCCGTGTCTCGTCGGAGAGGCCGCGCTGGTTCTTCAGCGCGCGCGACACGGTGCCGATCGAGACGCCGGCCGCCTGGGCAATGTCGCGGATGGTCACGCCGCCGGGCAGGCGCAAGTCGTCGGGTTTGAGGCTCATGGCGATGCCTTCTCTGGCCGGGCCGACAGCCGCGACCGGATCACGCACGGTTTGCCGGGCGCGAGCTGCACGCCGACGCGCCCGGCGAGCGGGTGGTCGCTGGGCGGCTGCGCCACCCGGCCCAGGTCGAACGCGCCGTTCAGCGGCTCGATGCCGAGCGCACGGTGGCGTCCGTTCCACGGCGCATAAAGGCGCCCGCCATGGCTGACCCATAGCATCACGTCGGGCAGCAGGGATCGGTCCCAGTCGATCGTCAGTGACCAGCCGGCGTCGAGGTAGTGCGCGGTGACGGGCCCGCGGACGTTCATCAGCTGCATCAGGTCTTCGCTGTCGGCGGGCTGGGGGTAACTGGCGAAGTCGCCCGTCGTTCCATCGGTGAGCGGAACGGCGTCGAGCGCGTCGAAGCGGGCGTTCGGTTCGATGCGCGAGTGGCCGGGCTCGGCGGGCACCGGGTAGCTCAGCCCCGGGCCGTCGTGCGCCACGCTGAGCGTGATGCGACCCGCAGTCAGGCTCAGCGTGGGGTGCAGTGCAATCGGCAAGGTGCAATGACGCCCGGTGGTGATATGCAGCTCAATGTCCAATGAGGGCTCGTCATTCACGGCACGCACGATTCGCGTCAGCCGCTGTACCGGCTGCCCGGGTGGCATGTCGATTTGCATGCCGAGAGTGAGCGGGTCTGCCAGATCAAGCCACTGCCAGCTGTGGTTGGACGAGTAGCCGTGTCCCCAGGCGTCGCCGGGGTCGAGCGGCTGCCAGCCAGCGGGCAGATCGGCCGGCCGATCGCAACGGCCAAAGGGCACGCAAGGCCATTCGCCGCGCAGCCGCCCCAGCGCGCCGGGCCACGCATCGGCGCCGGGTTCGTCGGCCCAGGGTGCGACTTGCAACGGTGAGAAGTCTGGCGAGCCCGGCGAGCGAAACACCACCGGCGCCAACATGCCGCCCAGCGCCTGCAACTCGGCTTCGCCATGCGGCCAGCGCAGGCGGCGAGAAAGGTCGGAAGAAGAGGGCGATGAAGTCACGGTGTCCACCCAGAGAGCGCGAAGAGAGTGCAGAGAGCGAATGGCGCGGCGAGTGTAGGAAGATGATCCTGTTTAGTAAACGCCAAAACTTCTACTGGGAAGAACCCGATGGGCCATGGCAGTCCGAACACCATTGCGCTGTGCAAGGTTCTCGAAAGCTCGAAGCCGTCTCGTCTGCATCTGGACGGGATACTCCGGCTTCTGGCAACACGCGGAGCTGCTCGACATGACATTCCGAAGGTGGCTTGATTGAACCCGCTTGGGCGCCTCCCGTGCGACGCGGGCGTTGTCTTGCGCGGCAGCGAGGCGGCGGATTGCACGGCGTCCGCCAAACGCTGGACGCTGGCGGCTGCGATCCTCGGCTCGAGCATGGCCTTCATCGACGGCTCGGTCGTCAACGTCGGCATCCCGGCCATCCAGCGTGATCTCGGTGCCAGCGCCTCCGAGGCGCAGTGGGTGATCGAGTCGTATGCGCTCTTCCTCGCGGCGTTGCTGCTGGTCGGCGGGGTGCTCGGCGATCGCTTCGGCCGGCGACGGGTCTTCATGGTCGGCGCGGTGATCTTCTCGCTCACGTCGCTGGCTTGTGCCTTGTCTCCCACGGCCACCAGCCTGATCGTGGCCCGCGCGGTGCAGGGCATCGGTGCGGCGCTGCTCGTGCCAGGCAGCCTCTCGCTGATCAGCGCCGTGTTCCCCGAAGGTGAACGCGGGCGCGCCATCGGCACCTGGTCGGCCTTCAGTGGAGTGACGGCCGCGCTCGGCCCGGTGATTGGCGGCTGGCTCATCGACCACTACTCGTGGGCCTGGGCCTTTCTCGTCAACCTGCCGTTCGGCGTGGCGCTGCTGGCGATGACCGCGCTCAAGGTGCCCGAGAGCCGCAGCCACCAGGCCGGCGAAGTGGACGTGCGCGGCGCGGCGCTCGTGACGGTGGGCCTGGCGGGCGTGGTCTATTCCTTCATCCAGGCACCGAACCTCGGCTGGTCGTCGATCGAGGTGCTGGCGGCGCTGCTGGTCGGCGCGCTGGGTCTCGCGTTCTTCGTTCGCGAAGAAGCCCACGTGGCGGCACCGATGCTGCCGCTCGGCTTGTTTCGCAGCGCCGACTTTGCCGGCGCGAACCTGCTCACCTTGCTGCTGTACGCGGCGCTGGGTGGCGGCCTGTACTACCTGCCGCTGAACCTCATCCAGGTGCAGGGCTACGACGCCGCAGCGGCCGGAGCGGCCTTGCTCCCCTTCATCGCGATCATGTTTCTGCTCTCGCGCTGGTCGGGCAAGCTGGTCGACAAGGTGGGGCCGAAGCTGCCGCTCGTCGTGGGGCCGCTCATCGCTGCGCTGGGCTTTGCACTGTTCGCCTGGCCGTCGATCGGCGGCAGCTACTGGGTCACGTTCTTTCCCGCCGTCTTCGCACTCGGGCTCGGCATGGTCATCACGGTGACGCCGCTCACCACGACAGTGATGAATGCCGTCGCCACCGACCAGGCCGGCATCGCGTCGGGCATCAACAACGCCGCATCGCGCGTGGCTGGGCTGCTGGCCATCGCCGTGTTCGGCATCCTGATGGCGCATGCCTTCGACGAGACCCTGCGCGCTGGCCTGCGCGAGCTGCAGTTGCCGCCCAAGCTCTTCAGCGCCATCGAGCAGCAGCGGCACCGGCTGGCCGCGATCGAGATTCCGCAAGGCGTCGACAAGGCGACCGCGGCGGCCATCAAGCACGCCATCGGCTTGGCCTTCATCGATGGCTTTCGCTGGGTGATGGGGTGCTGCGCGGTGCTCGGCGTGCTGAGTGCCCTGAGTGCTGCCCTCATGATCGGTAGCAAGAAGAGCTGACCGCGCTACGGTCGCTGATGTACGAAGTAAGTTTCCGTGCGTTGGTACGACTCAGCCCCATGAAGTCCATCCTGATTCGCGTGCTGGCGTGCGCAGTTGTGACCTATTGGGCGTGGGTCACCCAGGGTCCGGAAGGGTTGGTCTACAGCTCGCTTGTTCTCTCGCTGGCTTTTGCGAGGCCGATCGTGGATCTGGCCATCGACGCATATCGCTCACTGCGAGCGCTTGCGTACCGCGACATCGAAGGGCGTCAGTTTTCTTACCGGGGAACGCTCATCGACGTCGCCGAGGACGATCATCGATACAGGTGGCTTCTTCTGCGCGATGTTCGCAAGGTCCTCCCCAGCCTTCCGCGGGACGACTCGATCCGCAGAATGCTCGCCCAGGACGTCAAAACCTTTGGCTCCGAAAGCTATCCGCGAATTCGTGAAGACGCATTGCTCGCCTATCTCGACAAGGCGACGAACCTGGAGTCGGTGAAGTTCAGGAGCTGGGTAGAGAAGAGCGTGGCCTATCCCTCCCGTCGGGCAAGAGAGAGATCCATGCAGTGAGGCGCCAGCGCGACCACGCGCTGAACATTCAGCCTTCGGCGATGATGGCGAACTCGTCCACTGCCACAGCCACCGAATGAGCTTCATTCCCGCCAGCCAGCCCGTGGAGCCGGCCTCGCCGCAGGCCTGGTGCTTTGCCTTCGTGCAGCGTGAGTTGCTGCTTCTGGACACCGAGGCGCCCACGCTCGCGCCGACGGACGCCACCGCGCTGATCGCGCAAGCCACAGTGCGCCATTACCTCGGCAGGTTGGCCGCGGTGGACTGCTGGGCGCTGACCTTGCCCGAGGCGCCGACTGGTTGGCGCCGCATGCCGCTACGCGCCGCGATGATGTCGCTCGACCCGACGCTGGGCGCGCTGGCCGGCCGCGCAACGCAGGTGCTCGAGTGGGACCGCACCCACCGCTACTGCGGCGTCTGCGCCACGCCCACCACGCTGCAACCCGGCGAGCGAGCACGCATCTGCCCCGCCTGCGGCCACACCGCCTACCCACGCTTGAGCCCCGCGATGATGGCGCTGGTGTGGCGGCCCGGCGAGCTGCTGCTCGCGCGTTCACCGCACTACACGGCGGGCATGTACAGCGCGTTGGCAGGCTTTGTCGAAGCCGGCGAGTCACTGGAAGAGTGCGTGCACCGCGAGGTCGCCGAAGAGGTGGCGGTGACCGTGGACGGCCTGCGCTACTACGGCAGCCAGAGCTGGCCCTTCCCGAACAGCCTGATGGTCGCCTTCACCGCGCGCTGGACGGGCGGCGAGATCGTGCCGCAGCCCGGCGAGATCGAGCATGCGCAGTGGTTTGCGCTGGATGCGCTGCCGAACATTCCGCCGCGCTTCTCGATCGCGGGGCACTTGATTCGAGACACCGTGGCGAGAATGCAGGCAGGGGATTGGGCTTACTGAAGAATGTATTCAATGACACAACCATTCATCGCAGCCACGGCTGCCCTGCTGCTGTGTGCTGCGAGCTCCGTGGGGGCCTTGGAGCTTCAGCGGCAAAAGTTCAGCGATGACGAAATTTTCTCGACTGTCGTCCGCGAGTTTCAGAAGCCGCTGCTACATCGATTCAACCCTGCCGCCGCGGGGGAGCGCAAGCCGTTGCTGGTGCTAGGTCCGGCACTGAAATTCGGCGCAAAGATCAAATCCGAGTCATTTACCCACCTTACGCAGCAAGAGCTGGTCGCGCAGCAGGAGGCGGTTTTCATACTGATAACAAACGCACACCCGGATGCTGAGCGGAACGCGCTGTATGTCGACTACGACATCCCGAGCAACGCATCGTATGGGGTGCTGAAGGTGTACCCAAAAGATGGCGTGCTCGTGGCCGAAAGGACGGACAGCTATCGATCATCCTCGGGCGCCCGAGCGACATATGGCAAGTTGTACGAAGGGGTGACGTGTCGGGACAAAACAGAAATGGCCTATCGCTGGAACACCTACGCAGGCAACGGCCTGAGTGGGCATTGCCCTGAAGCGATGTTCACTGAATTCATGAACCGGTTTTAACCGTCGGAGCGGGCGGGGCTGCTGAATCTTTCAATGCCTATTCGTTTCACTGTCGCCCTGGCCTTTGCTCTCTCGCTGAGCGCCTGCACAACGCTGCACGGGCTCCATTGCAAAGGCGGCGAGCAGCTCGCCATTCAGGACTCGCTCTACTTCGGAACGGGCAAACCGAATGGCGCCGTCACCGCCGACGAGTGGGCCGACTTTCTCCGCACCGAGGTGACACCGCGTTTCCCGCAAGGCCTGACCGTGCATGAAGCATCAGGCCAGTGGCGCGGCGCAGACGGCGCGATCGTTCGCGAGGCGACGCATGTGCTGCAGCTCGTGCACCCAGACGACGCATCCAGCGACAAGCAGGTGGCGGAGATCATCGCCTCGTACAAGGCGAGATTTCAGCAGGAGGCCGTTCTTCGAGTGAGGGCCGGTACCTGCGTGTCGTTCTGAAGCGAGGAAGAGCGCCAGTGATCTCGCTGTTCCTCAAATGCCTTCTCGGCGCCGCGGCCGTGCTGGTCATCGCGCTGCTGTCGCGCTCCAAAAGCTTCTTCATTGCCGGCTTGGTTCCGCTGTTCCCGACCTTTGCGCTGATCGCGCACTACATCGTCGGCACCGAACGCTCGGGGGCGGATCTGCGTACCACGGCGCTGTTCGGGCTGTGGTCGCTCATTCCCTACGCCGTCTATCTGTTCGTCGTGTTCTGGTCGAGCACCCGCTTTGTGCTCACGACGACCCTGCTGATGGCGACCGGCGCGTGGGTCATCGCGGCGGCCGTTCTACTGCTGGGCTGGTCTCACTTCTATCGGTAAAGGAGGGCAGGGCAGACGCTCCGTCCCCTAGCGTTCGATCATGTCGCGAACCTTTTCCGCGAGGGCCGCGATCTCGAAAGGCTTGGTGACAACCTCCATGCCGTGGTCGAGCAGCCCGTTGCCGACCGCGGCGTTCTCCGCGTAGCCCGTGATGAACAGCACCTTCAACGCCGGGCGGGTGACGCGGCCGGCGTCGGCCACCTGCCTGCCGTTCAACCCACCGGGCAGGCCGACGTCCGTGAGCAACAGGTCGACGCGAATGTCGGACTGCAGAACGGCCAGGCCGGCCGCGCCCTCTGCCACGCCGATGACTGAATAGCCAAGGTTCTGCAGTTCCTCGGTGATGAGCGTGCGGATGGTTTCTTCGTCTTCGATGACCAGCACCGATTCGCCGCTCGCCCGTTCATCGAACTGCGAAGGCCGGGGTTCCGGCTCAGGCTCTGCTTCACCAAGGTAGCGCGGCAGGTACAGGCACATGGTCGTGCCTCGGCCCAACTCGGAATACACCCGAACCTGGCCGCCGGACTGGCGCACGAAGCCGTAGACCATCGACAGGCCCAGCCCGGTGCCGCGGCCCACCGGTTTGGTGGTGAAGAAGGGGTCGAACGCGCGCGAGATCACCTCGGGCGACATGCCCGTGCCTGTGTCCGTGACGCACAAGGAGATGTACTGCCCGGGCGGCAGATCGCGCTGCATCGCGGCGCGGTCGTCGAGCCACTTGTTCGCCGTCTCGATCGTCAGCCGCCCGCCGTCGGGTGACATGGCGTCGCGCGCGTTGATGCAGAGGTTGAGCACCGCGTTCTCCAGCTGGGACGCATCGACCTTGGTCGACCACAGGCCGCCAGCGCCGACCACCTCGACCTTCACCGCTGGCCCCACAGTTCGCCGGATCAAGTCTTCGAGCCCGCCGATCAGGCGGTTGACGTCGACAGCACGCGGATCGAGCGTCTGCCGCCGAGAAAATGCGAGCAGGCGCTGCGTCAATGCGGCTGCGCGGTGCACCGAGTCCTGCGCCATGCCGATGTAACGCTCGGCGTTGTCGGTCTTGCCTTCGAGCAGGCGTTTTTGCAGGACCTGCAGGCTCGCTTTCATGGCGGCGAGCAGGTTGTTGAAGTCGTGGGCGATGCCGCCGGTGAGCTGGCCGATCGCTTCCATCTTCTGCGACTGGCGAAACCGCGCCTCCACCTCGAACAGTTCACGCGTGCGCGCCTCGACCTTGGCTTCCAGCGTCTCGTTCGCCTCGCGCAGGCGCGCCTCGCTCTCGCGCAGGGCTGCATGGCCGCGCGCCCGCTCGACAGCCATGCGGGTTCGCTCGGCGATCTCGCGGATCAACCCCAGGTCTTCGGCCGACCACTCCCGCGTTTCGGCATGGTTCACATACAGCACCGCGACCAGCACCCCCTGCTCGACCACCGGCACGTTGACGAAGGAGCGGGTGCTGCGGCCTTCGAGCGCGGCGGCTGCACTGGCCGTGCGAGGGTCGGCTCGAACGTCGTCGATGACGATGAATTCGTTGCGTTTGAGGCTGTCGATGAAAGAGCCGTAGTCGCGAAGATGCAGGGTGCCTGCCAGCGTGTCGACGCCGGGAGCCGTCCAGTCTCTCTGGACATGCAAGGTCTCGGCATCGTGCTCGATGGTGCCGTAGCCGACGCGACTCACGCCCAACGCCCGCCCGATCAGTTGGGCCGCCGCAAACCCCACGTCGGCCGGGTCGGAGAGGTCGCGCAGGCTGTCGGTCAGGCTGGCCAGCGTTTCGCGGCGCAGCTCGGCGAGCGTTCGGCTCGTCACGTCGATGCCTTCCACGAAGATGCCGGTCACGGCGCCGAAAGCGTCGCGAATGGGTTGATAGACGAAGTCGAGGTAGCGTTCGTTCACGTGGGCGCCGGCGGATGCCTGCGGGGCGAAGGTGTAGCCGTGGGCGGTGAAGGCCTCTCCGCTTTGGTAAACATGGTCGAGCAACGCGACATAGCCCTGTTCTGCAGCTTCCGGTAGCGCTTCTGCCACCGCACGGCCGAGCACGGGTCGGTTTCCCACCAGGCGCATGTAGTTCGGGTTGGCCAGTTCGATCACATGCGACGGGCCGCTGAGCATGACCATGAAGGTCGGCGCTTGTTCGAAGAGCTGTGCAAAGCGTTCGCGCTCGCCGCTGAGAAGCCGCTCCGCCTGCACCTTGGCCGTGGTCTCGACTACCACGGCCATCACCCCGACCGGCGTGCCGGTACTGTCCAGCAGCGGCGAGTAGTCGAGGTTGAGCCAGACCTGCTCTGCGCGGCCGCTGCGGTGCAGGGTGAGTTCCTGGTCCGTGTAGCTGAGGCTGCGGCCGGCCAGCCCCACGGCCATCACGTTGTCGTTGAAGTCGGCGACTTCCGGCCAGCCTTCGCGCACGTTGCAGCCGAGCAGCCGCGGGTGACGCGCTGCGGCAATCACGGCGTAGGCGTCGTTGTAGATCATGACGCCGGCTTCGCCCCACAGCATGATGATGGGCACCGCCGAATGCAACATCAGCGCGGTGGGCACCGTCACGTGAGGCGGCCATCCGTCGATGGGGCCGAGGCTGGTGCGGCTCCAGTCGTGATTGGCGATCAGTTCGCCCAGTGGACCTGCACCCGCCAGGAACGGCGGCACGCGTATCGGTTTGCCGTCAGGCATGTGTTTTTCCCTCACAGACGAGCGGAGCGAGGGCTTCAGCCCCGTTGATGCGGCTGAGTAAGCCGAGCCGTTACTAATTCTCGATGCTTCAGGCGTGGCTTTCAGCCGGGGCCATTGGAGGTCCGGAGGGCGCTGATCGGATTGCGGCGAGGCTCAATGCATTGCGTCGCCGCGCAAGCGGCGCAGCACCAGCTCGGCGTGCAAGGCGAGCTGTTCCAACGCTGCTTCCAGTTCTTCGGCCGTCGCCTCGAGCTGCACTGCGCGTTCGCGAAGCGCCTGCACCTTTTCCGGTGAGGCGGCGTCGCCATCTGCGGATGAAGCCCGGGAGCCAAGATCTTCCGCCACGTCGTTCCCCTGAAGTTGCTTCCGGCGATTCTTGTCGACGCCAGGCGTTCGGCCTATCAGCGTGGGTCATCAGCCGCTGTAGGAATAGTGCCCAGAGTCGAGACAGGCAACGATCTTGTCGTGACGCTTTGCCTAGCCCGCTTCTGTGACCAGCCGATGCGTGCGGTGCGATGCGGCGTGCCAGGCCAGCGGCAGCGCGACCAGCGAGGCGATGAGCCCGAAGACGGCCGCGGCCGTCCAGCCGCCGGCTTGCACGCAGGCGGCCATGATCGGCGGCCCGAGCAGGGAGCCCGACGCGCCGCATTGCGCGAGCATGCCGTTGGCGCGCACCATCTGCCCCGGTTCGCTGGCCAGGCGCGGCAGCAAGGCGAAGGCGAGGCTCGCGAACACGCCGCCCAGCATGTTGAGCAGCACCGCCAGGCCGATGGCCACGTGGGCTTGCGGTGCCGTGGTGAAGACGCCGAACAGCAGCAGCGGCGGCAGCCCCAGCGATGCCATGACCGGCCAGCGCACGCCGGCGCCATGGCGCAACAGCCAGGCCGCCATGGCGCTGCCGGCGATGCCCGACACCGACGCGACCGCCGTCCACTGTCCAGCAGCTTTGGCGCTGAGGCCGACCTCGCGCACCAGCAGCGTCGGCAGCAGCGCAAGTGCACCGATCTCGAACAGCGCGAAGGCACCGAAGCCGAGGGCCAGGCACCACATGGCCGGCGGGAGCTTGATCGTGGCTCGCCGGGTGTCGGCCGGTGCTTCGGCGTGGTCGGGCAGGTGCGCACGCCACAACACGGCCCACAAGGCCACGGCGACGATGCCGCCTGCCGTCATCGCGCCGCGCCAACCCCATGCGGCAGCCATGCCGGCGCTGGCCCAGGCGCCGAGTGCGAGGCCGGCCGGCACGAAGGTGCTCCACAAGGTCAAGGCGAGGCCTTGCACGCGCGCGCCAAAGGCCTCGGCGTGGTGGGCGATCAACACGGGCGCGCTGACGATCACGCCCAGGTAGCCCGCTGCTTCCAGCAGCCGCCAGCCGAAGAGGCCGGTGACGCCTTGCGCCCAGGCACCACCGAGTCCCGCCAAAGAGAGGCAGGCCACGCCGCCGTACAAGGTTCGCCGCAAGCCGAGCCGGTGTGCCAACAGGCCGGCCACTGCACCGAGCGTGGCGCCGCCCACCTCGATCAGCGAGATCGCAATCGCCACCACCGGCAGGCTCAGCCCGAGCGAACTCGCGATCAGCGGCGCCAACGCCGACAACTTGCCGAGCTGCGCCGCCGCGAGCAGGCCGCACAGGTACAGCAGCACGACCACCGGCCAGGGCGAGGGCGCTTTCGTCATGAGGCCACCCGCGCGCGGCCGAGGGCCGGATTCACGGCGGTAACATCAGCGCCAGCATGTCCACGCCTCTTCAGATCCGCAGTGGCGACGAACGTGCGTTGGGGCGCTCTCTGCGCACCTGGCGCACGTTGCGGCGCATCAAGCAGTTGCACGCGGCGCAGTTGCTGGGGGTGTCGCAGGCCACCGTCTCGCGCTGGGAAAACGGGCAGACTCCCCCGTCGCTCGAAGAAGCCGAGCGGCTGCGCTCCCTGATGGCCGCGCGCCTGGACAGTGACGCCGACCGCGTGCTGGCGAGGCTGGTGCAGCAATCGGCCGCACCGGTTCACCTGATCTGCGACCTGACGCACCGCCTGCTCGCGGCGTCGCGTGCGCGCGAGGCGCAGTTCAAGGTGCCGACGAGCCGGCTGATGGGCACCTCGCTGTGGCGCTATGCGAGCGAAGACATCGTCCGCGCCGAAGCCCAGCTGGCCGACCATGGTTGGTTCGGCCCCACGCCGCCGGCGATCGAGTTCCACACCGGAGCCCGCGAGAGCGACGAGCTGGCGATCTTCGCCTGCCACATGCGCTGGGTGCGCTTTCAGCTGTCGGACGGGAGCTTCGTGCGGCTGGTGGAAAGCATCTCGAAGCAGGAGAGGCCGAACATCACTCACGCAGCGTCACCGGCCAGCCAGTCGGCCATCTCGGCCAGCGAGTCGCACTGGCGATAACGCGGGTGATCCGCCGGTGCCTGCGCCGCCTCGTGAGCCCAGACGAGCGGGTAGGGGATGAGCACCGCGGCGCAACCGGCGTCGAGGGCGGGCAGGATGTCGGAGCGCACCGAGTTGCCGGCCATCAACGCGTCGTGCGGCGCAACGCCATGGCGTGAGAACGCGCGCCGGTAGGTGTCGGTGGTCTTTTCGCTCACCACTTCCACGCCAGAGAAGAAGGCGCCCAGGCCTGATGCGGCGAGCTTGCTTTCCTGGTGGAACATGTCGCCCTTGGTGATGAGCACCAGCGGTGCGACGGTGGCCAGCCTCTCCAGTGCCTCGGGCACGCCGGGCAGCGGCTCGACCGGGTGGCGCATCAGCTCGCGGCCTGAGTTCAGGATTTCAGCCAGCACGGTGGCAGGTACCCGCGCATCGCTTAGCTCGAGCGCTGTTTCCAGCATCGACAGCGTGAAGCCCTTCGCGCCATAGCCGTAGGTGCCGAGGTTGCGCCGTTCGACAGCGGCGAGTGCGTCTTCCACCTGCGCCGCATCGGCCCAGGGCGCGAGCAGCGTGTTGAAGCGGTCGTGGGTGAGGCGAAACAGGGTTTCGTTGTGCCAGAGCGTGTCGTCCGCATCCAGCCCGATGATCTTGGGAGTGTTCATGTGGCGACAGCTTAAAGCGCCGCCGCCACCAAGGCGCTGAATGATTTATTCAGCGCTGGCAAGCAGGGCGTGCCTACCGGAGTGGCTCACCCGGCTCGCGCAGGTCGTACTCGCGAAGCATCACCGGCTCGATGGAGCCTTGCGCCACCCGGCGCGCCACCGCAGCGGCGATGTCGGCCGCGTTGGCGGTGTAAGTCTCGAGCGGGTCGTCGTCCTTGGCGGTCGGCCTGAAGCGGCGGTGCAGCGTCTCGCGGCTGATGCTCGCACCCATGATCTCGCCGTTGATCGGAATCCAGAATCGGACGGCGCCCGACTCGACGTGGAAAAACGGTTCTTGTGGCATTCGACTTCACCAGAGGGCGCAGAGCGCAATGGAGGATTGTGATCCCATTCCATCGATGCAGTGCCATGGTGGCGCGATGGCCTCTGGATTACAGCGTGCCGCCCTTGGCCTGGTCCTGCGCTTCGATGAAGGCCTTGCGGAACTCCATCGGCGACGAGATGCCGGTGATGGGCGCCTGCGGTTCGCCGGCACCCGCGATCACCAGCGTGCCGAAGTTGAACAGGCGGCCGAGGATCTCCTGGTCGACCTGGATGCTTTCGACCTTGTTGATGTTGATCTCGACCGTGCGCCGGCGAACGAAGCCGTGCTTGACGATGACGCGCCGCGTGGTGATCGCCAGCTCGGTGGTCTTGTAGCGCACGTAGGCCATGATCAGGAAGATCAGCCCGAGGCCGAAGGCCGGCAGCAGCACAAGCCCCAACGCGATCAGGTGCCACAGGGACCAGAGGCTGATGTGCCCGAGGTGCACGATCTTCTCGTCCTTGACCAAGGCGCCTTCCACATAACTCGTCATGCGTTCTTCCGGTTGCTTGCGACGAGCGAGTGTAGTGGCGGGTGGCATTCCCCAACTCACTGGCGCGGCACGTAGCGCTCCATGTCCACCGCGGCGATGTGGTACCCGCTGACGCCCATGCGCGAGTCCTGGCGCATCGTCTTCATGACGCCGCTGACCTGCGCCATGTCCATCGCTTCAAAGCCCTTCACGGCCTCGGGCAGGGTCACGTGCACGATCTGGTTGGCCGCGGGCGGCGGCGAATGAATGCAGGCGCCGAAGTAGGGCACGAGCAGAAACTCGCGCAGCTCGGCCGCCGGCCCGTCGAGCGGCACGATGTAGCCAACGAGCCGCACGGCCTCGCCATTCAGCGCGCTGACGGTAGGTGCGTTGTCCCAGGTAGCGCGCATGTCCTGCAGAAAGCGCTGCGACCGCGGGTCGCTGTCTTTCATCGCATTGAGGTCGAGCTCGCGCAAGCGCTTGGTCGGGTCCCACTCCTTGGGCGTCAGCTCCCACCAGCGGATGAGCCGGTAGCTGCGTGCTGCGTTGGCTTGTGAACGCCGATGGCGAAGATCCCCCGCGAGCACGGCGAGCGCGGCCGCGGCGGGCACCGCGCGCGTCAGCCAGAAGCGCCGGGTGGTGTTCATGCGCGATGTACAGGTGTCACGCCGGTCAGTCAACGTTTGCCCTGGTAGAGCGACACGGCCTGCCCATCCATGCGGTAGCCCGAGGTGCCCATCGCCGTGTCGCTGATGCCGGTGTGCAGCTGGCCGCTGACCCAGATCGCGTCCATCATGTGGATGCCCTTGGCCGGCGTGGCCAAGGTCACGTGGATGACCTGGTTGGCGGGCGGCGGCGGGGTGTGGATGCAGGCGCCGAAATACGGCACGAGGAGAAACTCGTGGAGGGTCTCGCCTTCGGCGTCGAGCGGGACCACGAAGCCGGCGATGCGGATGCGCGTGTTGTCCATTGCCGGCTCGGTGGGCGCGGTGTCCCACGAGCGTTTCAGGCGTTCGAGTGCGGCAATGGCTTGCGGGTCGCCGTCCTGCATGCGGCCGAGGCTGAGCACGCTGACGCCTTTCATCGGGTCCCAGTCCTTGGGCATCAGCGAGTCCCATTCGGTGACCTTGAAGTCGCCCGCCTTGGCGTTGGCCTTGGCGGCCGGCGCGAGCTTGTCGCCGACGCGGTAGCCGGGTGACGAGGCCGCCTTGTCAGCCGCGAAGACCGGCGTCGGCAAAACGGTGTGGGCCGCGATCGCGGCAGCGAGCAGAAGGGTCCAGTGCTTCATCGTGCAACTCCTACAAGCGGGGAGACAGACCATCGGCGAGCGCCAACCGGCACGCACGCCACGCGGGGATCGCGCCGGCCAGCAGGCCGGCCAACAACACGCCGCCGAGCAGCGGCCATTCGCCGGACGATGCGACCCACGCGTGGATCGTCATGCCGAAATTCGACTCCAGCCAGGGGCCGGCAAACAGCGCGATCACGGCGAGCAGCGCCAGCCCGATCGCCGAGCCCGCCACGGTGGCGGCCACGCTCTCGGCCACCACCAGCGTGGCGATGTGCCGCGGCCCGGCGCCCACCGAGCGAAGAATGGCCAGCTCGCGGCGGCGCTCGTTCAAGCTTGCGAGCACCACGGCCACCATGCCGGCCAGCCCGATGACGACGATCATCGCGGACACCGCGAGCATCGTTCGCTCGGCCACGCCGACCACGCGCCACAGCTGGTCGAGCGCCACGCCGGGCAACACGGCCAGCAGCGGCTCGGCGACGAACTGGTTGACGTCGCGCTGCACCTTGAACACGGCGCCGCGGCTCTTCAGCCCGACCAGCATCGCGGTGATGGTCTTGGGCTTGAGGTCGAACTTGCGCACGTACTCGGGCGGGATCACCAGGCCGGGGATCGGCGCGCCGGCCTGCCAGTCGAGGTGAATCGCCTCGATCGCTTCGAGGCTGATGTGCACCGTGCGGTCCACCGGCGTGCCGGTGCGCGCGAGGATGCCGACCACCGTGAACGGCTTGTCCGCGTGCTCGGCCAGGCCCGGCCCACCGGCGCCGTGGCTCAGCGTGATGTGCTGGCCCAAGCCGTAGTGGAGCGAGTCGGCCACGTCGGCACCGATCACGGCTTCGAACACGCCGTCGAGCGTGCCGCTGAACGCGCGGCCGGCGCTCAGCGTCAGCGGCTTGCGGTAGCCGTAGCGAAAGTGCTCGAAATAGCCGGTGCTGGTGCCGAGCACGGCAAAGCCCTTGTGTGAATCGCCCAGCGACACCGGCACCGCCCAGGCCACGGCAGGGTTGGCGGCAATGGCCTCGAAACTGCTCCAGCGCACGTTGTTCGTCGCCTCGCCGAGGCGGAACACGGCGTAGAGCATCAGCTGCACGGGACTCGTGCGCGCGCCGATCACGAGGTCGGTGCCCGAGACGGACTGCTCGAAGCCTTCTCGCGCTGCTACGCGTGCGCGTTCCACGCCGAGCAGCATGGTCACCGACAGCGCGATCGCCATCACCGTGAGTCCGAGGGTGGCGCGGCGGTTCCAGGCACTGGCCAGCGCCAGGCGGAAGAGGTACCTCATGACGCCGCCTCCTCGACCACGCTGGCGGCGCGGTTGAGTTCATGCAGCGCCACCTCGCGCGTGAAGTGCGATGCCAGCCGCCGGTCATGGCTGACGAAGAGCAGGCTGGCGTTGGAGGCCGCGCACTCCTGCAGCAGCAGGTCGAGAAACCGGTCTTGGCGCTGCGCGTCGAGCGCCGAGGTGGGCTCGTCGGCGATCACGATCTCGGGTCGGCCGATCAGCGCACGCGCCACGGCCACTCGCTGCTGCTGGCCGACGGACAGCTGCGTCACTGGCCGCTCCGTCAGCTCGGGCGCGAGGTCGAGTGCCCGCAGCAGGCGGCGTGCTTCGGCTTGCGGCGCTGGGCCGGCTTTCTGGTTGCGCCGCGCCGAGAACCGGCAGGGCAGCAACACGTTGTCGAGCACGCTGAGGTACGGGATCAGGTTGAACTGCTGGAAGACGAACCCGATGTGGTCGACGCGAAAGCGGTCGCGCGCGGCGCTGCCCAGGGCTTCGAGATCGGTGGGCTGGCCGTCGATGGCGATGCTCACCTGGCCGCGCTCTGCCACCAGCACGCCACCGAGCAGGCCCAGCAGCGTGCTCTTGCCGCTGCCGCTGGGCCCGTGCAGGAAGATGCGTTCGCCGGCGTTGACCTCGAAGTGCTCGATGTCCACGCACGGCGGCTGATTGCGGTTCCAGCGGAACCGCAATTGGTCGACGCTCACCAGCGGCTGCGGCATCGCGGGGCCTACCACTTGACCGTGCGCTCGCTCGGCGACAGCACGGTGGACGACTGGCCTCTCGGCCCGACGACCTGCACGTTCAGCTTGCGAAAGCCAGTGAAGGCCTGCAGCAGGCGAACGTCCATGCCGGTCAGCTTCTCGGGAGCTGCGCAACGCCAACCGAAGCTGGCGTCGAGGTCGGCGTGGCCGTCTTCAT
>Ga0307516_10004044_pt1 | contig 18388 bp, 24 predicted proteins | sample 19_EM_MG_FD_203310 | JGI IMG/M metagenome (GOLD analysis project Ga0307516, IMG submission 203310) | Populus trichocarpa ectomycorrhiza microbial communities from riparian zone in the Pacific Northwest, United States - 19_EM | ecosystem: Host-associated > Plants > Roots > Unclassified | place... | reverse complement strand
TTCCTTCCCCATCAGAAGCCCTTCCCTTCCCTCCTGCACCTTACCTGAAGGCTTGCAGCACATCCCCCTGTGGAGATCATCTACCAGAACCGCAGAGGAATACCACCACTCGCTTTTTGTTGTCATTGGGTGTTGGTTGTTGGTTGTTCTGACCTCTTCCCTCACTTAGGCGCACAGCGGAAGGATCAAGATCGAACCTACAAATGTCAGTTGGACGCGAAACGGCGGAAACGCCTACCTTAGACGCGATAACACATTGCGGTCAACCTGGAGACCTGAAAAGAAAATCAGACAGGTTAATAAACTTACCTTCGAATATAGGATGCCAGGGGAGCATTGGCGCGACGACGAAGACCACGGATGAAGTCATCCGCACGCTGCAATCAGCAGGCATATGAGGCACGACACGACTTACCAAATCGGGTAACGACGCGGAAGTCACAAAGTACAAACCTTCGCATTCACAAGTCTCAAATACCATTCGTATCGGACACATTTTATTGGGAACAACATTCAGCTAAGTACATCTATTGGATTACTTTACTATACCTTTCTTTCCATCACACCACTTTGTTTATGGGGGAGTGTTGGAGTTATAAACAGATTGTTGTGGTATGTTTACCTACTTACATAAGCTTTCATCGCACTACAGTAGTTTCTATTACCATAGTCCCTCAGTAGCTTGCCAGCATACTGAGGGTGAGTACCATCTACTAACCACCACATCTACCTACTAATACCTTGTAGTTACCTACAGGTATATACTAATATATTAGTAGCTTGCCAGCATACTGAGGTTACCTACAGCTCTCCTTCTCTCTTCTCTTCAGGCTAGACCTTCCCTGTGCAGACCACCACCTTTCTATACTCTGTCCCAGACTCGATGCTAGACCTCTAGGGACTTATCCCACCTCTGGGATGTCCTTCGCTCCGGACAAGCTGCGATCAACTCCGGACTACTTTCCCACGGTCCGGACTTACTCCGCAAAAACCCGGACTTACTCCCAGTGCTTCTCTAGTGCCCGGACTTCGTCCATATGACCCGGACTTGACTCTCCGCACTAACTAGCACCTACTAGTGTCTGGACTTACCTCATTAGTCCCCTGCAACCCTGGACCTCCTAGTAAGATCGTCAAGGAGAACCGATCATGACACTGACCCTCTGTTCCCCTAGGTTGTTCCAGGCCGATGGTGGGGTCAGGATCATCACCATACACTGCCACCTCTTCTCTTGCCCATCTTAGTGATCCTACCTGCTCGCCTTGCACCTGGCGATTCCCCTCAAACACAATAATCATGTTGTGCAAAACCAAACAACACTCAATCCAATACACTGCGACCCGTAAGTCCTCCTCGCTTTGCATTCGCAGGTGGAGTTCCCAAAGGGATTGAAATTGGCCCTTTAGTGCTGCAAAGGCATGTTCAACATGAACACGGACCTATCCAGAATCTCGCATCCACCTAGTAATGATGCATTCACTTTGGTGTGTACCTTGGACACATATCTGTTATATGTGTTCTGCTGCCTTGTTAGGTTTCCCCCCCTTGGCTTCTTGAATGGCACTACACACCACTTCTCCGATGGATATGCCATATCTGCCCATATCCAGTGGGATCGTGGGATCACAGTGGGATCTTCCGCCATTTGCATCCCCTGGAAGGCATATGAATCGTGGACGCTTCCTGGCTGCCCAAGTGCATAATCAACTATCATTAAATTATGCGGCATGATTACAAGCTAACAAGTGTGAGTACTTCCATCATGTAGATGCTTATTGTGCATACCTGACAATTTAGAGAATAATTAGACTTGCGGTCGAAGAACATTTCCCCAAACAGGCCAGGCTTTGTGAACAAAGGAATCGCAGTCCCATCTGCTGCAAATACACCATTCCTCCATGCAGAACAGGTGCGTGCCTCTGCATATGTTCATGCTCGCCTCATCTGATTGGATTGTGCCAATGGAATATAGATGAACTCATCATGCAACGAAAGGATGGCGACCATCACTCGGTGCGTACAGTTGAAGACCGTTCCGACGCTGACACCTCCCCACAAAGCAATGTCATCCGGGGTGACACCATTTCCATAGTGGCCAATACGGTTGAGAAAAATTGCAAGTTGCTGGTCAACAGGTAATTGTTTGTTGTTTGACTGATTATGAAACACAGGATGGTCAGTGATGTGATCTAAAATGTCATTGAATATTTGTGGGTCAATGTGCAATTTTTGCCAGAACTTTTTCGGCCATGATCTGGCATAGATGGGGAGGACGTGAAGCTGGGGTGCGCGGGGCATTGGTTCAGATGGCATCTCAAGTACTCGTGTTGTTACAACTTCATCGCGCAGATTTTGAATCGCCTCAAGGAGTTTGTTTCCGAGTAAGTTGGCATCCCTGGTGCTCGACTGTGTATTGAAACTCATTTCAGATCCAAAGATGGGGGAAAGTGGGGAGGGTGGGGAGATGAGCATCGGGCTCAGAGATCCAGATAGATTGGTCCAGGAATTGGATTGTGAGTCGTCACTCTCTGTGTCTGTTAACAAAGCATTTTCATACATTACTTGCACTACAGCTAGTGCAGCACCATCCAGGAGTTCAAGGTACTCCCTTCGAAGTGACGTCCGAGGCATGAGATGATGGTTGATGTTGAAGCGTGATATGTACATCTATCTGCGATATAATAGGCTACCTTACTTTGAAATCTCTACTGTAAACTCCACATTCGGATGAGAGTTCGGAGATTGAATTGTCGCTAAAGTCTATGTTTTCAAGCTAGGGTTTAGGCAGGGTTTAGGCACTCCGAGTTAACTTTGAGCACCACTAGTGTCACCTTCATGGCACTGATTGTCAGTACCCCGAGTTTCCTGGCACTGATTTCAAGTACTGTATATTTTTGTGACACTGATTTTCAGTACATTACATTCACTGGCATTGATTTCCAGTACCATATATTTTTGTGACACTGATTTTCAGTACATCAACATAAGTTGCCTAAAAGGGCATTTACAGTAACTTGTCCACAGTCATGAAGTATGATCCAGCGGACTTGCCTCTTCATCGGCATGATGAAATTATCGAGATGGGGAGACAAGTACAGCAAGCTTCTACCAATGCAGAAGCCAAATGCCTCGCCAAGGAATACAGAGTGAAAGGTGTGCCCATCCTTAGCTTCATCCACTCTGTGCAGCTGCCATGGTCTTTCCATTTGACTTCATGCACCTCATCTTCGAGAACCTTGTTCCGAATCTGATCCAACTGTGGACCAACGATTTCAAGGATTTGGGCAGCGCAGATGATCCATTCGTGATCAGACCTACTGTATGGCAGGCAGTTGGTGCAGCCACAGCATCCTGTGGCCCGACCATCCCATATTCCTTTTGCAGCCAACCCCAAAACATCGCTACCGACAAGTTGCAGTGCACAGCCAATGCATGGTCGTTCTGGCTTCAATACATCGCCCCTGTCATCCTGGAAAATAGGTTCACCGAAGACAAGTATTACTGCCATTTCATTGACCTAGTCAAGCTTGTTTGCACATGCCTTCAGTTTGAGATGCAGAAAAATGATGTTGAATTCGTGCGACGAGGATTTGAGCAATGGGTAGAGAGATATGAACAGTAAGTACTATGAAATTAATAGTCCTTCACCCCTTCACCAAGAATACTTTGTAGATTTTATTACCAGCACAATCCTTCACGAATTGCCACCTGCCCAATCACGATACACGCCCTTCTTCATATCGTGGATTCAATTGATGCGACAGGCCCTGTCTGGACATCTTGGGCATTCCCCATGGAGTGCTTCTGTGGCTCTATCCAGCCTGCCATCAAGAATCGACGCCATCCATATGCATCTATCACCAAACATGTGATGGATGAGGCCCATCTCACACAAGTACAACTTCTATACGACTTGCAGGATAAACTTTCATTCAAAGCCAACCCACACCCCCAACAGTGTTTCATTCATTCCAACTGTACGTACCATGTTCAATGCATCAGTCCATTTGCAATTTGGTATGCTGACATTTTGGGTTAATTACATTACAGACCCGACCTGCATACTCCTCCCACCCCAAATGGCAACTGCTCCCGAGGGTTCACTTTTCAAAAGGGTTATAGCAGCCCTGGCAACCAGATACGACACATCAGCAACTTGCATTCAATGCATATGCTCAGCTGAATGTGTCAAAACCTGGGGCAAAGTGCACCGATTGGATGGTGGGGATACCATGCATGCAGCTGGTGTTATCAAGCCTGCGCAAGACTCCCGTGATGCATCGTTTGTTTGGGTATGTCAATGTTTACTTTTTCTCTGTACTAAGCTTACTATGCATGGTGGTGCAGTATGAGACTCTAGTGGACAAGTATGCACACCAGAAGAGACGACAGCCAGAATATGAAGACATTCTATGGCCAGCTTCAGCACATATTTGTGGTCTCACTACCCTCAGATGCCGGCCTCCGTATCCCTGAACCAACCGTCCATATACTCGCTTCGATCAAGACCTGCAAGGTGGAGCACTCCAATGCAGCCCTCGATATTCATTACTACTCAAAGCTCGGAGGGTTAGACATTCTTGATATAACGTGTATACAGTGCATTGTCAGTTGTATCTCATGTGTTAACAACAGTTGGGCCATCATTGACCAAAGTGGGGACCTTGCATGCGCGTTCTATGTTCCAGAGATGGGCGATGAATAATAAATCAACTCACAATGTTGGTAACTGTATGTTTCTTTGCTAGCTGTCTGTTGGCGTTGCCATCGTTGCTAACACATTTCCATTGCTTATAGGCAACCCTGCCATACATGCTTGGGTCCTCACCTGCCCCTCACCCACCCTATCTCCTGCTGATATCACCCTTTCGGGCCCCATGCACACACGTTCTGATCTAGCAACTAATCCACCTATCTTAAATTGTCTTTATCTCATATTGCGCATTCAACCACTTCTAGCCCTTGCCACCCTTGTCATAAGGAACATGGAGACGGTGGTCATGTAGGAGTTTTACTGTGTGCGGGGATGACGAGCGAACGACTCAAGTTCTACGCTAACCAGTCTACAAGTAAGCGTCCGAACTAAATACTATTTGCCTCGTGTGGCAGGCATGTATATGTATGTTTCGATTGCCAAACTTCTATCTCCAACAGGTCATTCTCAGCGCAGTGTGTTTTGTATGCCACTTATATTTGCTAACCTGCCCTGACGCCATTGGCTAGGTCTTGACTGCCTGAGCCGTACTGGACATCCTGCATGAGTGTCAATTCACACACTCTGCACATGCTTGCACCTCTGGCAGGCAAGTCTGGTGGTTTGGGGTCTACTGGGCCTGCCACGTGCTAACACATTCTTCTAGCAGGTGATTTTCACCCACTCGACACATCATGCACTCATGTCCAATCACGTTTTGTTGACCAGGCACTGACTAATTCATAGGTACGATGTCTATAAAGTGGCCAGTGACAAGTCAGTCGGTCTTTCAATAAACCGCTGCACCCCATGCCAAGGGCCACAGAAGGAGCTAAACATGATGGTGATAAGCCTATGCTCAAATGGTACGTTCTATTCGTATTGTCGCGGGAATGACTAAATACATAGCCACAACAGGTCAATCTCGCAAACATCGCTCACGGAAGATCATGACGTTGCCGCGACTGCCACTGATAACCCTACAAATGAAGATGCATCCTCTTCAAACAGCTCTTCCACTGGCTGCAGGTGAGCAGTGTCTTGGAGTTGTGGTGCTCAAAGTACCAGTGGCTGATGCGCTTGACTGGCACGTCAGAAAGCTCAAGCAGCGACTCGTTTGGGTTGATCCCAGATTTCTTTGATCCCTTGTGAATGCCAAATGGGATGCCGAGGAAAAGAGGTGTGAAGTGCAGCGCAAGCTGGAACTCTTGGAGTTGCAGCAGTTTTTGTCTGATCACTCATCATGCTATACTAGCTAAATGGTTATATTGTACTTGGTATTATCCTATTTACAAAGTGGGTGATGCTACTGGCTAAACTATCCATTGGGAGTCAGGGTGATTTTGAGGATGAATTCGTCCTGTGAATTTAACCATTGCCTTATCACCCAGAGAACAGCTGAAGTGATTTTCGCCCTGATGATTACAGGGTGAATTTGACTAGCTCGATCACCCCATGTCTCCTGCGCGATTTCGATCACTCAGTTTCCATGTGATCCCAAATCACCCTTTTTCTCACCCGCTCTCGAAATCCCTGGTAGGTGGGTGAAAAGGGTTTATCACCACTCATGCGGTGAAAATAACATGGTTTGGTTCTCACAGTGATATATCCACCAAATTTACTCAGTATATTCTTACTCATGCTTCAATAGATGCTGTTTACCAATCCTTACCCTGGTCCTCATAGTGTTCTGGTGATGGTCAACTGCCACATCCATCATGGTCAAGAAATCTGCCATTTCATTGAAGAAGAACATCATAAGTTATGATCATGAATATCTGTTTTGAAGCTGATATATGTGTACAAGTCTGCAAACTTATTTTCCTTCCTCCGTACTCACCAGACTACAATCCCATTGAGCAAGCATTTTTGTCTATCAAAGCATTTCTCCGTCATCATCCCCATGACTCACCTATGATGTCAATTGTCCGTGCATGTCAGAATATCACACCTGATAAAGCGGAGGGCTACTTTAGGGCGGCAGGATACATTGTATAAAAGTAGCTACTCTTCTGCATCCGCAAATGGATCCATGTCTTCATCAACTGAGTAACCATGTGGAACAGGGAGCCACTGTTTATGGATCTCACAACGATAGAAAAGGTTGTAATCATGTTCAATTGGTGCGGCATCAGGGTCATCTTCATCCTGCTTCATCAGAGGGCCACTGAACTGACAACCACCTCCCTCGTGGTATTGTTTCTCATAGGATACTTTCTTGTAAGCTGGTTCCTCCCGAGCTACAGCAGCAGATGAAGAACTGGTTGTCGTGTTGCTCTGCTTTCTCTTTGCATCAGGACCATTCCACCAAGTTATACTACCCTTCTTCAAGTGGAGTATGTCACCAGCAGATATGCCAAGTTTGGAAAGTATCTTGTTGTCGACCTCAGGGAGAATATCTGGTCCAATCCCCTGAATCCGAAGAGCAGATTCAAAAGTAGATGCGTGCTGAACACCCAAGTGTGTCTCCGCATACTTGAGATAGCGTGACAAGTGTGATGGAGATGGGACGAGTGGTGATGGCAGTGCATTTTCATTACAGTTCACCTGCCAAGTGGGAGTCTGCGGAGTTTGGGCTGTGACATGGGAGCTAGATGGTGTTGCTGCTGTCCCAGTAGTTGGGGACAGAAGTCCTGATTTAGTAATCATCTGCAGCAGGAGGACTGATGCAATGGAGTTGATGTCAACTGAGGGTGTTGACAGAGCTGGGGTTTGCAATGCTTTCTGTGCCAGATGGAGGGCAGGGGCCTTGTTCACGAGATTGAATGACTCAATATTAGGTGGTGTTGTGATAGTGGCCTGGCCTTCTTCCTGTCAAGAATATATTTAGTAAATCTGGAATTTCTGTATGAGCAACAGTACAGAGGACTTACAAGAGCATGACACCAGTCAAGAACCATTGCAGGTGTCAATGGGACAGCTCCGAATGGCCCAATGTATGTGAGCCCTTCATCATACTCATTCTTGTGAGCTTTTTGAAGTTTCAAGTGCCATCAAACCAGGCGGCTATCAAGATCATCTTTTTGAGCATGCCGAGATTTTCCCTTGCAAATATTACTAGTTGTTCAAGTCCTCACACATGTAATTTACATACCTTATCACCTCCATTAGAACTAGTAGCCTCTGAGTCATCCTCAGAACTGGAGTTCTTTGTAGAGGACTGTGTTCGAGGCAATTTCTCAATATGCTTCATATCTACAAAAATCTTGACTACACTTGGCTTGTCGTCTGTGATTTTCTTCACCATTTCCTGGTAATCAGCAACATTGTCAATGTCTATCACATCATCAATCTGCTGCCTACATGGGGATAAGGTGGATATTAGTCATCATTCTCACAACAATAAAAAGACAAATTTACCCTTTGACTTTAGGTGGAATATACCGAAAGGGATAGTGCTTCTTCTCAGTGACTTCATAGCTCTTTTGTCCATGTTTGAGGAGTATGCTTCACAAGAAGTCAAGATGGTTGGATTCGTTGATAGGAAAGACGAGTTCCTTTGTCTTTATGGATTTTTCTTCTTTTGAAGTGGTTTTTCCCTTGGTCACTTTCTTGATTTTAGAATAGACTGTCAGGGAAACAGAAAATGCATGCTCATCCTCAGAGTCTCGAGGAGGTGAAGGTGACAACATGCTGGAGTCTATCACACAAGGCTACAATCATACATTATTTTTCTACCTTAGATACTTCTGGGGTCCTTGTCGGCAGCTCCTGAAAGAGTGAAACACATCAAACACAGTTTCCGCATACTTTTTCAAAGTGCTGTAATGCCACTGTTTGTGCAGGACCCCACACATCAGTATGAATTAGTTCACCTGGCCAGGTTGTGTGTGGTTTTAACTGTTGCAGAAAAGGTATCCTTGATTGCTTGGCTTCAATGCATGCATGGCAATCACTTGTATTGGATGGCAGTACATCAAGGCCATCAACAAGTGTTTCATCATGAAGACATTGAAGGCCATGGATACCAATGTGTCTGAATCGCCAGTGCCATTCATCCCAGGTACATGCCTGGTAGGTGTGCACTGATGATTCATGCTTTTGTGCTTTCATCATATAGATACCATCCTGTATGGTAGAAATAGCAAATAATGTCTTGTTTTTACTATATAATTTGGTTTGTCCATCACTGGAGGCAAATGATCCACCATCGCAATCTAATCACAGGAGGGATAGGATGTTATGGACAGCACTAGGGACATAATAAACATCATGGAGGATGACTACAAAAGTTTTATCCATGACATAGGTCTGGAGTTCCACTGTGCCAATTCCCTCTGCAATGACAGCATGATCTCCGATTCCTTTAATCATTTTATGGATGGGGACAATGTCTGTGAAGATGTCCCTGGTGTTTGCCAAGTGTACCGAACTGCTGGTATCTGTCACCCAGGTGTAAAAGGCAATGTGCTCGTCGATTCCATCCTTCCAATTTACAGTGAAACTATTAGAGTAGATATTATTATTGTTGGATGACGTGCCCTGTCCATCCACCATAAATACCTGCTCATCATCTTGTACATCGCGGATCTCTGATGCGGAAGCAAAGTTTGTTTGGGTGGCCCCTTGCTGTCCTTTGTCCAGCATTGGTCTTCAGTGTGACTGATTTTGTGACAGTAACTGCATTTGGGTTTCCCCTTATGATGGCACTGATCAGTAGAGTGGTTGTCCCTTCCACAGTGTGAACATGTTGTACTTGGTTCCTTCCATTTATCATGGAGCCATGCAATGAGTGTTTGACCGGATGAGGTGCTACTGCGACATTTGTACTCGTCAACCAGGACCGCAGTTAGTTGTTTGACTGTGATGGAAGCCACTTCTTTTCCAGCAAGTCTCCCTGCCATATACAATGTCGTGAATGTGGTCCAAGACTCCGGCATGTTGAGTAATAAGATATCCTTGAATTCATCATCAGGGATGGGTTTTCCCATGGCAGACAATTTGTTGCGCATCTTCTTCAACTTGTTGATATGTATGGGCACATTTTCATCTTCCAGGCATTTGGCATTCAGTAAGTCCCTCTTAGCTAGAAGAACAGTTTGAACACTGTGTGTTTGATGTGCCATCTGGAGGCTCTCCCACATCTGAGCCAATGTTTCGGCATCATTGACATGGTGCATTTGTGCGTCATCTATATTTGTGAGAATCAGGGTCTGTGCAATCAGATCCTCTTCTTCCCACATGGTAACCTTTGCACTATTATTAGGGTCATCCCTTGCAGGTTTTGGGCAGGTCCCTTTGGCGTATTTGAATACTTTATGCAGACATAGGTACTTCTGCATTCTGAGTTTCCACGTGTGCCAGTTATTTTCTTTGAGTGCATCAATTTTGTAAGAGGAGAGCACCCCAAGGTTTCTTCCTTTGATGGTTTCTCCATTAGTGTCAGTGGTAATAGAACTGCCAATGCTGCCACTTGTCACAGACCCAGCCATGGTGGACCCAGACATATTAAACAATAATGATGCCTATTGGCAACAGTGAGTCTTTGATTAAAGTAGCACAAAGACAGGGCTCATAACCTGTTGGCTATGAGCACAATGAATACGAGAAAGATTTCTATTCTCTCCAATCAGAGTTCAAGTGCCTATATACATACTGTGGCACTACAGTCATTTATGGGCACTTGAACCACCTTGTATTTGATGCACAACAACACAACAAAATGTAGATCGAATGGTGCGAATACCTTTATATGCACTAGATACACTCCTCTACAAGTGGCTTTGGAAATACAAAATGTTTTGAATGAATAGTGAGGTGAAACATGTTTGAGGGTTTTCGTCACTTGAACCACCACCAAATCTGGTAAATCGATGAAATCATTAATTATCTAAGTTATCTACGTGGTTATCGCCGCAGCATTAATCCTCGTTCCCATCAGACTCCATGCCCTTGCCATCATTCTCACCGTTGTTCTCCTCGTTTTCAACCATCACCTGATTACCTTCGCTGCTTTCAACAACAGGCTTTCGAATTGCAGCCTCCAGCTTTCCCTGCTTTGGTTTCTCCCATCCAACCCGTCGTTTTTCCTGCTTTGCCAGCTCCTTTTCTTCATTCCACAGGTGCAACTCTTCGTGGTAAGCATCTTTACGTTCCTTATTCCTCTGTTTATGTGCCTCTTCTGCTTCTTTCCAGGTTGCTAATAGCACAGCCTGCTCTTCCCATTGCTTTCGACGATTTTCGGAAGCAATTTTTTCCTCAGTGGCAACTTTCTCGTGCTCAACAACACGCTGATAGAATTCGTCACCTGTGAGTAACCTTGGTAGTCCATCCCCCACAAGCTGACCCTTCTTTTGTCTTTTCTTTTTCTCCTCCTGTGCAGCAAGCTGTTCTGAGAGGCGGTCACAGTACATTGACTGCAGTACAACAGTTGACTGCATCCCAAACAGCAAGCCCTTGTACTCTGCTTCACGGTCATATGACTCACAAAGTGCAACCTGGTAAGCATGCTCCTTCTCCGTTCTCGGCTCCTCATCCAAAAAGGGGTGTTTGCGTTTGTGTGTTGGGGTAAGAGATGATGGGGTGTATTGAGGAAGATGATCGGATGAAGTGAGTGGTGTTTCGTCAATAAGGAATGAACCTGATGTTGATGCCAGTGTTTCAACTGCATCTCTTGCAGCCACATCCAACAATGGCCTATGTGGGCTTCCTTGCCCAGCCTGATTGGCGTCCAACAAGGTGGGTGCCTTTCTTCCCTCAATGTGAGTGCAATTGGATTCGGAGACTGCCCTGCTGGTCTCCACTTCGTCAGGGGTGTGTTCAAGTTGACCACTGCAAGATTGATATTGACGCATTAATGCTGAAATAGCTCGTACAGGACTCGGCTGAGGGAGAGGTAAGTGGCCTTGGAAGATGTCTCCAAACTCGGAGCCATCATTTCCTTGGTGACAACACAAGGGTTGAATGGCCAGATGCCAGTCTTCTCGAAAGCTGTGCAGACTAATTCTGGCCTTAGGGTCTTGTGGTGCGCACGTCCATAAATGGATACGAACGTCTGTTTGGTGATTCGCTGACGTTTAGACCCCTCATATTCTTTTCGTTCGTCGCCCCAGCATCGTTTCAATGGACCAAATATGACAACGTCAAGTCCTTGATAAACATGAGTGGAATGCGCAGGATAGCATAAAACATGGATATTATGCTGTCGTGCATAGTCCAAGAACTCCATTGTATAATGGGAATTATGCCCATCAACAAGAAGAAGGCGAGTGCGACCATTTGCCTTTCCACATGTCTTCTTATCCAGGGCTTCTATCCATAGGCGCCCAATAACTCCGTCTGTCCATCCTTTCTTGGAATGTGCAACACTATAAATTTGTGAGTTTGTTGTCTCATCATTCAACATTGCTAATGCTTACGATGCCTTTAATGTGTTATCTTGATGCCAGTTCGTTGAAAACGACTGTCCCTTGTAAATTATAAGGGGTGCGATAGAATCCCCATCAGCACATATAGATACCATCACGGTAATATTCTCGCGATTTCCACTTTCCTGCTGATGTTGTATCTTTTTTTTTGCAGGCCCAATGACACGCTGTCTCTGGCCACCAGTCCCTGGCTGGAAGCCTGTCTCGTCTGCTGCCCAGATACAGTCAGGCTCGATGTTGTTTTCATCCATAGTACTTTTCAGGAGCTCGAACCATGCTTCATTGGTGTTCTCGTTGACTGCATGGCCACGCTCAGTGTCTAGTGGGGCACTCCAATAGCGATGTAAGCGTTTGGAATGGCGGTTCAAGAAGCAGTGTGTCCACAGCTTTCCAACCCCAGTTTTAGGGAAAGTGCTCCCTAGTCGAGCATGTAGAAGCGTGTCAACATGCTGCTTGAGGCCTTCATGAGTGAGCGGGAAGCCTCTTTGAGCAAGCTGAAGGCAATAGTTGACAGTGACTTCTTCTTCCTCCGAGGTGAGCCATCCATGGTTCTCCTCGTTGGCTTGTTGACAGCTTCTTCCTCCATCAAGACGCCTCTTCAGTGTGACATGAGTGAGGGTAACATTCTTTTTCCTCTTCTTCATCTCCACTTTGACCTCGCAACATATTGCACGCAAACTTCTTCATTCATTTTCTGGCTTTGCTTTGTCTTCCCGGTGCAGTTCAATCCCATATGCTATGGCTTCCTCATGATTCTGGCTGTTTTCACGTTGCTTCTGGTCTTGTGACTTTGCATGACCGACCATGGCTTGACAGATACGTTGAACTTCAGCTGTCTAGTATGAAATTTGTACCAATGGTGCTTGTATTGTCCACTGTGCTCACGTTGCCTTTTTAGGTATATCTCTTCCGCGATACCTGATAACAGCCACACACCACTCTCATCTCCGGCATTGTGTTGGCAGCAGCAACAATCACTTCTGGTTCAATCGGACATCACAGAAGTAGAGATGGGACACCCCTGCACACATATCTGGTGTTTTATTTTATTCTAACTGTTAATTTACGGTGTACAGTACCAAACAGTCAGAAATTGAGCAGAAAACATGAGGTAGCGAGTGAAGAAGACATTGTAAAATATTCTCATTCTATTGGGAAGTGAAGGAAAGTATCAAGGCTTGTTGTCCAAGGTGAACTTTTGTGATGAGTAGCCATATTTCGTGCTGTATCTTGTTTTGGTTCAAGTGCCAGTAATGGTTCAAGTGCCCATAAATGACTGTAATCTACTCTGCTACCTATTTACGCTCCGATAGTACAAGGTATGCTATAGCACATCTCCAACAAATAGTAGCCTGTTGGCAGTGTGCATAGGTAAGGAAAGGCTTTGTCTTGTGTGATATGGCAATATTTTTCAGATCTCCGCATTTTGTGGGGTAAGTTCTCATGCCTTTGGTATATTTTTATGACTAAATATGGTAATGTTTTGATAGTAGTGGTGAGTCCTGAGCTTATCTAATCAAGGCACATCACATTTGTTAATCAATACTACGCTTTTTTGGTAATTACCACTACACAACCTTTGCTAATCAACACTACACATTTTTGGTAATCAACAATACCATAATAACACTACACAATATATCCTAATAGACACTACACAAAGATACAACACAACACATCACTACACATTTTTGGTAGTTAACACTACAACACAAACACAACACAACAATTTCTAATCACCACTATGCATTTTTGGTACTTAGCACTACAACACAAACACAACACAACAATTGGTAATCAACACTACACATTTTTGGTAATGAGCACTACAACACAAACACAACACAACAATTGTTAATCAACACTACACATTTTTGGTAATGAGCACTACAACACAAACACAACACAACAATTGCTAATCACCACTATGCATTTTTGGTAATTAGCACTACAACACAAATACAACCCAACACATCACTACACATTTTTGGTAGTCAACACTACAACACAAACACAACACAACACCTGCCAATTCACTACGCATTTTTGGTAATCAACACTACAACACACACACACACACACACACACACAACACAACAATTGCTAATCACCACTATGCATTTTTGGTAATTAACACTACAACACAACACATCCCAATTCACTATGCATTTTTGGTAATTAGCACTACAACACAAACACAACACAACACATCCTAAATCACTACACATTTTTGGTAATCAACACTACCACACAAACACAACACAACACACCCTAATTGATACTACACTTATGTGGTACACTTTTACTATGCATTTTTGGTACACTGTTACTACACTTTTACTACAATTTTTACTACACTTTTACTACACTTTAACTACGCATTTTTGGTACACATTTTACTACACATTTACTACACTTTCACTACACATTTACTACACTTTCACTACACATTTTGGGTACACTTTTACTACACTTTTACTACACTTTTTACTACACTTTTACTACACTTTTTACTACACTTTTACTACACTTTTTTGGTACATTTTGACTACATTTTAACTACGCATTTTTGGTACACTTTTACTACACTTTTACTACACTTTTTAATACACTTTTACTACACTTTTTGGTACACTTTTACTATGCATTTACTACACTTTTTTGGTACACTTTTACTACACTTTTACTACACTTTTTACTACACTTTTACTACACCAGACTCTACTAACTTGGGTGCCAACTCCGAGTCAAAAAAAGAGTAAGCAGCTCCCAGCCCTCCACACAACCGGCGAGCTGTGTTGACTCCGGAAGTGCACTCAAGGAGGCCCGCCTCAACATGTCCGCTCTTTTCAACCCAAACTCCCTTACGCCATATGTTTCCCTTTTATCTCTTGATATACCTAAAATCTGTGCTCTTGTGGACTCCGGTTCCACACATTGTTTTGTAGATTTACAATTCATGCACAAAAACAACCTTACCTCCTATTCCGTCTCTCCCATCCAACTCCGGTTATTTGATGGTACATCAAACTATGTAATTACTCAAGCTATCGATTTATCAGTGCAGTTCCCTGCATCCAGTGATGTCACCCCTGACTTTTTACCTCACTCCATTAGATTCTGAATGCTTGATTGTCCTTGGACATAACTGGCTCACCTGCTATAATCCATTGATTGACTGGGTATTGAGTAGTTTAACATTCCAGACTCCTGCAGGAAGTTTGCTAGCACCCCTGTCAACTCCCTCTCCAGTTCTGCCCAGAAACCCTGACTCTGGCCTCCCCAGCTAGTCTACCCCAGGCCTTGCGCCATCTGTCGACACTCCAGTTTGCACCCCCCCGCATATCTCTCTAATCAACACAGCTGCATTTGTGCATGCGTGCAGTTTGGAAGGATCCATGAAGTACCAACTCCAGCTATGTCCTGCCGACTCAGCAAAGGCCCGGTCTGCTTCTACATCAACTCTGCCGGACTTGGACATCATCCCTCTGGAATATCGTGACTATGCGGATGTGTTCAGTAAGGTGAAAGCCTCTGAACTTCCCCCACATCACGACTATGATTTGAAGATTGAGCTCAAAGAAGGTACCTCACCACCCTTGGGAACTCTTTATTCACTGTCTCTGGTCAAGCTCTCTGCTCTCCGGACATTCATCGATGAGAATCTCAATACAGGTTTCATCTGCCCTGCCTCTTCCTCTCACGCTGCTCCGGTCCTCTTCGTCAAGAAGAAGGATGGCTCCTTATGACTCTGCATTGATTTTAGAGGCCTAAACAAAATCACCAAAAAGGATCGCTACTTACTCCCCCTCATCTCTGATCTACTGGACTCACCCAGCTGGGCTAAGGTCTATTCAAAGATCGATCTCCAGCATGCATATCATTTAGTCCGGATTGCTCTGGGCGATGAATGGAAGACCACCTTCTGTACACGCTATGGGTCCTATGAGTGGTTAGTAATGCCCTTTGGCCTCACTAACGCCCCTGCAGCATTCCAACACTTTGTCAACACCATCTTTGCTGACATGCTGGATGTCTGCGTCATTGTGTACCTCGACGACATCCTCATTTACTCCGAGGATATGGAGTCTCACCAGCAGCATGTCCGGGACGTCCTCCGCCGACTCTGGTTACATGGCCTGTTTTCCAAACCAGAGAAATGCGAGTTCCACTCAGACTCAGTGGAATACCTTGGCTACCGTCTATCCCCTGAAGGTCTGACTATGTCTTTGGACAAAACACAAACCATCTCTGATTGGCCTGAACCTCGTAAGGTAAAGGACATTCAATCCTTCTTGGGATTTGCCAACTTCTACCGCCGGTTTATATTCAACTACTCTGATATTGTGGTTCCACTCACCTGGCTCACCCAGAAAGATGCTCCTTGGATCTTCTCCGAGGACTGTCGACGCTCTTTCAATGCTCTCAAGCACGCCTTCACTACCGCGCCCATCCTTACCCACTTCATTCCGGACACCCCTATCATCGTGGAAATGGACGCCTCTGACTACGCTGTCGCTGGTATCCTGTCTATCACCTGCTCTGACAGAGAGATCCGTCTGGTAGCGTTCTACTCCTGGACCTTGACTGCTCCGGAGCTGAACTACGACACCCACAATAAGGAACTCCTTGCCATCTTCAAGGCATTCCAGAACTGGCACCATTACCTCGAAGGCTCCACCTCCCCTATCGATGTCATCACCGACCACAAAAACCTAGAGTACTTCTCTACCTCAAAAGTCCTCTCCCGCTGGCAAGCCTGGTGGTCCAAGTTCCTCTCTCAGTTCAACCTTGTCATTCGTTTCTGTCAGGATCGGTTCTCCTCAACGATCTTACTAGGAGGTCCAGGGGTGCAGGGGACTAATGAGGAGGTAAGTCCAGACACTAGTAGGTGCTAGTTAGTGCAGACAGTCAAGTCTGGGTCATACGGATGAAGTCTGGGCACTAGAGAAGCACTGGGAGTAAGTCTGGGTTTTGCGGAGTAAGTCCGGACTGCGGGAAAGTGGACCAGAGTAGCGCAGCTTGTCCGGAGTGAAGGACATCCCAGAGGTGGGATAAGTCCCTAGAGATCTAGCGTTGAGTCTGGGACAGAGGTGGCTTTTGCCCTTGTGCGAGTAGGAGACTTGCTAGGATCAGACATAGGACCAAGGGGACGAGATAGGACGGAGACTGGAGTTGTCCAGAGTTCAGGAGTTCAGGTGAACAGATGGATTAGGAGAGCATAGTGGGTAGTACAGAGGGAGGAGTATCTTAGTCGAGATTTGATCTAAGGATCTACTAGGCTGGAGTTTGGTAGGAGGAAGTGGAACCGGAGGAAGTGCAAGAGCGGAGGGAGTGTGCAGGTGGAGGAAGGGCGGAGTAGCTGGAGGAAGGTCCGGAGTTGGACATGGAAATGTCCTAAGCCTTTGGTGGACCTAACAGAGGAAGTGGAGCAGGAGCAGGAGCAGAACTGAGCCAGAGTTGGATGTACCATCCGGAGTTGGGCTACGTCGCAGACAAGGCTAAGGGAGTGGCTGGACTGAAACCAGAGTAGCAACTAATGGTAGGTACAGGTCCGACACAGAGGAGTTAGACCGCGGATCTGTCTGTAGGAAGACAGGGGTTAGTCCTGAGGCGGAGATGGACGTAGTGACCAGAGTTGAGCTGGAGTGCAGCTATGGGGCTGGAGATGGCCGGACTAGATCCGGAGTTGCGTCTATGCCTAAGGAGAGGTCAGGCAGGCCAAGGTTAGACCGGAGTTGCGACTGGGAAAAGTATGGATATGACAGTTTCCGTCCTGGAAAACTTGGTGCCAAGCCAGACACTCTCACTAGACGATGGGACGTCTACCCCAAAGAGGGGGATAGTGGCTACACCTGGGTTAATCAAAATCTCAGGCTGGTGTTCACTCAAGAACAACTGACTAACTCCCTTCGCGCAACCATTTTAGAGTTCCCGGTGTGCATCTAAGTGAGGGAAGAGGTCAGAACAACCAACAACCAACACCCAATGACAACAATAAGTGAGTGGTGGTATTCCTCTGTGGTTCTGGTAGATGATCTCCACAGGGGGATGTGCTGCAAGCCTTCAGGTAAGGTGCAGGAGGGAAGGGAAGGGCTTCTGATGGGGAAGAAATGTGATTGATGATGGTATTGACTCCTCTTCAGCCTACCACAGTGGTTAGGAAGAGTCCTGGGATTGAGCAGTGATGATGGATTGATAACAGGGGTGTAACAGCAGTGATGGGACAGAGGGGAAGCAAGGGGACAGTTCCTGCTTCAAGAATGTGATGGACAGTGATGGGATGGAGTGGATTGATGAGCTAGACTGCACTTGAGCCTAGAGAAC
>Ga0307516_10004043_pt1 | contig 18390 bp, 16 predicted proteins | sample 19_EM_MG_FD_203310 | JGI IMG/M metagenome (GOLD analysis project Ga0307516, IMG submission 203310) | Populus trichocarpa ectomycorrhiza microbial communities from riparian zone in the Pacific Northwest, United States - 19_EM | ecosystem: Host-associated > Plants > Roots > Unclassified | place... | reverse complement strand
ATCGCCTACGTCGTCACCGAGCCGGGCCGCGCGCCGTGGCTGTTCTGCGGCGACACGCTGTTCTCGGGCGGCTGCGGCCGACTGTTCGAGGGAACTCCGGCGCAGATGCACCACTCTCTAGATCAGCTCGCCGCGTTGCCGGGCGAGACGCGCGTCTGCTGCGCGCACGAATACACGCTCTCGAACCTGCGCTTCGCGCGCACGGTCGAGCCCCGCAACACGGCCCTGGCCGAGTACGAAGCCCGCTGCAAGGCGTTGCGCGCCGAGGGCGCGTGGACGCTGCCCTCGACGATCGCCACCGAGCGCGCCGTCAACCCGTTCCTGCGCGTGCGCGAACCCGACGTGGTCGCGTCCGCCCAGGGTCACGGCGCGGCGTCCGCCGATCCCACCGATGTCCTCGCCGCCTTGCGCGAATGGAAGAACACGTTTTGAACCAGACTCCCTCGAAGCTGCGCCTGCCCCGCCAGCCCTTGATTGCCGCGCTCCCGTTCGCTTTCGCCTTGACCCTGGCGGCCTGCGCCGGCGTCGACCTCGCGCCGGCGCCCGTCGCGAGCGCCGCGCCCGTCACGACCGCGGCCGCGACGGCACCCGCCGACGCGGCTTCCGCGCCGGCTTCCGCCGCCTCCGAAGTGCAGGCCGTGGCCTCGGCCGGCCGCGCTGCCGCGCCGAGCGCCGCCGCCTCCGGGGCCGATGCGATGGACGCCGACGATGAAGACGACGCCGACACCGCCAAGACCGGCGCCGCGCCGGCCGTGCTGCCGCCGTACGACCCGTTGCAGCCCGAGACCCGGGTCGATCTCGACGACCGTGCCGCGCGCTCCGACCTGTGGCACCGCGTGCGCGACGGCTTCGCGATTCCCGACATGGACACCGCCGAGGTCAAGGTGTGGGAACAGTGGTACTCGTCGCGCCCCGACTACGTCGCCCGCATGACGGCGCGCGGCTCGAAGTACCTGTATCACATCACCCAGGAGGTCGAGCGCCGCCACATGCCCACCGAGCTGGCGCTGCTGCCGTTCACCGAGAGCGCGTTCAACCCACAGGCGATGTCGGTCGCCAAGGCCTCGGGCATGTGGCAGTTCGTGTCGGCCACCGGCAAGGACTTCGACCTCAAGCAGAACATCTTCCGCGACGACCGCCGCGACGTGCTCGCATCCACGCGCGCCGCGCTCGACTACCTGCAGCGCCTGCACGACATGTTCGGCGACTGGCGCCTCGCGCTGGCCGCCTACAACTGCGGCCAGGGCACGGTACAGCGCGCGATCAACCGCAACCTGAAGGCCGGCCTGCCCACCGACTACGTCAGCCTCAACCTGCCCATCGAGACGCGCCAGTACGTGCCCAAGCTGCAGGCGGTCAAGAACATCGTGTTGCACCCGGACGCGTTCTCGCTGACGCTGCCCGCGGTGGGCAACCACCCGTACTTCCTGAGCGTGCCGATCGAGCGCGACATCGACGTCGATACCGCCGCCAGGCTGGCCAACGTGCCGCTGGACGAGTTCCGCATGCTCAATCCGCAGCTCGACAAGCCGGTGATCCTCGCCGCCGGCACGCCGCAGGTGCTCCTGCCCTACGACAACGCCGACGACTTCGTGCGCGCAGTGAAGTCGCACGACGGCGCGCTCGCCACGTGGACGGTCTACGTCGTCGGCAAGACGATGCGCCCCGCCGACGCCGCCAGGCTGGTGGGCATGAACGAGGTCGAGCTGCGCTCGGTCAATCGCATTCCGGCACGCATGCTCGTGAAGTCCGGCTCGACGCTGCTGGTGCCGCGCTCGGCCCAGCACATCGCCGACGTGTCGGTCGCCGTGGCCGACACCGCCGCGATCAGCCTGGCGCCCGACCTGCCGCCCACCAGGCGCGTGAACATGCGCGTCGGCAAGGGCGGCGAGACGGTGGCGTCGGTGGCCCGCCGCTGGCACGTGTCGCCGACCGAGGTGGCAGCGTGGAACCATGTCGCGGCCGGCGGCAAGTTCGCCGCGGGCAGCACCGCGGTCCTGTTCCTGCCCCGTTCGACCTCGCTGGCGCGCGCGCCAGCGCACGCGACCTCGGCCAAGGTCGCGAAGGCCCCCGCCGGCAAGGCCTCGGCCGCCCGGACGCGTGTCGCGCAGACGGGCAACGCGCGCAGCGGCACGCACGTCGTGACGTCGAAGGCGCCCCACAAGCCGAAGACGGTCGTCGCGCACAAGGCCGGCGGCACGTCGACCAAGCAGGCGGCCAAGACCAAGGTCGCGCAACACTGATTCGGCACGCATCGCGACACCGCTCTCCTGGCAACGCTCGAAAGACCCGCATGACCGCCTCCGCGCTCGAGTCCTGGCACCACATGGTGCGCACCAACGATGCGTCGGGCCTGCGCGAACTGGTGGCCGAGGACGCCGTCTTTCATTCGCCCGTCGTGCACTCGCCGCAGCACGGCCGCAAGCTGACGGTGATGTACCTGTCGGCGGCGTTCCAGGTGTTCTTCAATCCGACGTTCCGCTACGTGCGCGAGATCGTCGGCGCCTCCGATGCGATGCTGGAGTTCGAGACCGAGATCGACGGCATCCTCGTCAACGGCGTCGACATCATCCGGTGGAACGCCGAGGGCAGGATCGTCGACTTCAAGGTGATGATCCGGCCGCTGAAGGGCATGAACATCATCCACCAGAAGATGGGCGAGATGCTGGCGGCGGCGCAGGCGGGCAAGGGCGCGAAAGCCTAGCTGCGATCCTTCCAGGGCACCGGCACCGCTACGGGCTGGCAGCGCCCCGAGGTGTCTGGCGCGGCCTTGATCCGCGCCACACTGCGGGCTACCGCGATGTCGACCTTCGCGGATGAAGGCCGTGCCTGACGCCGATCCCGTGCGAATCCGGCGTCAGGCATTGCCTCGAATCGCGCTGAGCGACTCAGCCATCGGTTAGGCCTCGGTGCGATCCGAGGAGATGCCAGACACCTTCGGCATCGGCCCGCCGTGCGAGAAGCAGGCGCGCCGCTGCTCGCACGCGCTTTCCGGCTCGGGCGCTCGGGCGCTCGGGCATCATGCCGACGTGAACGATCAAGTCAAGAACGCCCCGCCACCGCACGCCGTCGCGCGCCTGCGCGAGACCCTCGCCAACAGCGAGACGCGCCCGCGCCTGGACCGCGGCGACCCGCGCAGGGAGCGCTGCGAACGCTGCCGGCTGGTGCCCAGCCACTGCATGTGCGCGCTGCGGGTCAGCGTCCCCACGCGCGCCGGCATCTGCCTCGTGATGGCCGAGTTCGAGCCGCTCAAGCCCAGCAACACCGGCTGGCTGGTCGCCGACGTCGTGCCGGAAACGCACGCGTTCGCGTGGTCGCGCACGCATGTCGACCCCGGGCTGATCGCCCTGCTGGACGACCCCGGCTGGCAGCCCGTCGTCGTGTTCCCGGGCGAATTCGCGACGCCCGAGCGCGTCGTCACCGAGTTGCCGCAGGACACGGCGCGCCGCCCGCTCTTCATCCTGCTGGACGGCACCTGGTCAGAGGCCCGCAAGGCGTTCCGCAAGAGCCCGTACCTCGACCGTTTCCCGGTGCTGAGCCTCAACCCCGAACAGCTCTCACGCTACAAGCTGCGGCGCTCGTGGCACGAGCATCACTTCTGCACGTCGGAGGTCGCGGCGCTGTGCCTGGCGATGGCAGGCGACCTGAAGGCCGCGCAGACGCTGGAGGCGACGCTGGACGTGTTCAGCGACCGTTACCTGCGTGCGAAGCAGAGCGTGCTGCCGGACGAGGACGACGCGAACCATCGCCGACTGGCAGCGCTGCGATCGAGCGCCGGCATACCGATGCCAGAATGAAGTCACGCGCCTCTCCGACGACACCCACATGCAACTGATCAAGAGCCTCTTCGGCAAGAAGAGAACGCCCGCGGCACAGCCGTACGTGCAGGTCGCCAGGCCGGCGCTGACGCCCCAGGCCTGGCTGCTCGAGCTGTTCAAGCACCATGGGCTGGCTTCGACCCTTCACGACGACTGGGTGCTGCCGAACGCCGAGCTGCCGTCCATCCGTGCCACGTGGCATCCGGGCGAGACGCATGGCCGGCTCGACGTGCAGGTGCTGGTACGCGACGGCGTACTCATCGAGGAATGCTTCGGCGGCATCGGCGCCGGGGACGTCGGGCTGGCGGACGGCCTGAAGAACTTCACGGTCAATTCGTTCCACCCGCTGCTGTCCGCACTCTGGCATCACGACGACCGCGACCAGGTCGAGACCGAGGCGTGGGCCATCGACGGACGCCATTTCGACGTGTTCATCGGCAACGTCGGCACGCGGAGCACCACGGGTGTCACGCCGTCGATTCCCACGGGCATGTTGGCCTGTCTCGAAGCGGCGATCAAGAGCGAGACGCTCGAATACGAGTTGCACTGGTTCCGCTTCTACGTCGGCCACGTGAAGGGCGACTTCACCTTCGAGGCATTGAAGGACAACGACCCGTGGCCTGCCGGCGTTCGCGCACTCAAGTCATGCGACTGGGCACCCGGCGACGCGTTCTACAGCACGCGCCTGTTCATGTTGTTGCGACCGCGCGCAGACGCCGCGCAACCGGTCGACTGAATGGCCGCGACGGAAGGTAGTACGGCTGAGCTCGGAACTGGCTTCAGAGCTGCGCCTCTATCGCCGCCTTGTCGATGGTGGACCAAACCTGTGCGATCTTGCGGTCGTGCAGCTCGTAGAACACGTTCTCCGAGAACTTGACGCGCTTGCCGTTCACGGCGAGCCCCTGGAACTCGCCCTTGGGCGTGCAATCGAACGCCAGCTTCGCCGCGATGCTGGGCGGGTCGCAGGTCAGCAGCTCGATGTCGAAGCGCAGGTCGGGAATGTCCTCGAAGTCCTTCTCGAGCATCGCGCGATACCCCGACAGGCCGAAGGCGCGGCCGTTGTGCACGACGTCGTGGGCGACGAACTGCGCCAGGTGCGTCCAGTCCTGGGCGTTGAGGCAGGCGATGTAGTCGCGATAGAAGTCGGCCAGTTCAGGGTCGGTCATGTGCGGGGCTCCTCTGCGTTTTCGGGTAACGATGTCGACGGCAAGGTGCGAGCCCGCGACCGGGCTCATTGTCAACGCCCTGCCCGCGTCCGCATCGAGATGTGCGTCAACCCCTCGAACTGGCACAGGTCCAGCAGGTGCACCACCTCCTGGTACGGCACCTGGGTGTCGCCGTCGATGCGCACCGCGCGGTTCGGATCCTTCTGCGCCTCGGCGTGCAGGCGGTCGCGCAGTTCGACGGTGGTCACGGGCTCGCGGCCCCAGTAGACGCCGCCCTTCACGTCGACGCCGATCACCACCGGGCTGGGGCCGGCGTCGGCCTTGTCCAGCGCCACCGCGGACTGCGGCAGCGTGATCGGCAACTGCTTCTGCGCCTTGCCCTCGGCCTGCTTCTGGAACGAGGTGGCCACCATGAAGAACATGAGCAGGAAGAAGATGCAGTCGATCAAGGCGATCAGGCTGATCTCGGGCTGCTCCTCCTCGCCAACGGCGATGCGCATCAGCGGCCTCCCTCGCGCACGCAGGCGTCGAGCACGCGCTCGAGCTGCTCCTCGAGTGCCAGGCCACCCACGGTCAGGCGGTGGCGGAAGAAGTGGTGCAGCGCCAGCGCGGGCAGCGCGACGCTGAGGCCCGCCGCGGTGTTGACGAGCGCCTTCGAGATGCCGCCGGCCAGCAGCGACGCGTCGCCCATGCCGCCGGTGAACGCGATCACGTGGAAGGCCTCGATCATGCCGACCACGGTGCCCAGCAGGCCCACGATGGGCGCCACGGTCGCGACCACGGCCAGCGGGTAGGCGCGCTGCTGTTGCTGGCGCAGCTCGCGCGACGCGAGCTCGCCGGCGCGCTCGCCCAGCACCTCGGCCGGCCAGCGCGCGCGGTTGGCCTCCAGGAAGCGGATCGCCTTGGCCAGCACGCTGTCGTGGCGCGCCAGCGCCTGCCGCATCTCGTCGAAGCGGCCCGATTGCCACAACGGCACGATCTCGTCGACCAGCCCCGTCGGAACGATGGCTCGCATGCGGAAACGATGGAAGCGCTCGATCGCCACGGTGATCATCAGCACCGACAGCGCGCCGATGATCCAGATCCCGGCGCCGCCGCCGGCCAGTTGTTCGAAGAGGTTGAATTGCAAGGTGGTTTTCCTGACGGCTATCTGGAGAGGACAACGGAGAAGAACGGGCGATCGGATTCGCTGGACAGCTTGAAGAGCAGCCGGTGCACGCCCGCGGACAGGTGCACGCGGCGCTGGCCCTCCGCCAGCGACAGGCTGCCGACGAGCTCGTCGCGCAGGTAGTACGGCGGGTGGTACCACGGCTTGTCGCCGGCGGAGCTGACCCAGACCAGCCGCTCGTCGAGCCACATCATCGAGTCGTGGTCGGCAGCGATGGCCAGCCACACGTCCTGGTCATCGTCCACGCGCAGCTCGGTCCAGGCGAAATAGACCGAATCCGCACGCCGGTCGGGCGGGATGAACGGGTAGAAGCCGCGGCTGGTGAACTGCCACGTCAGCGTGCGGCCTTCGGGGCCGGGGTAGGCGGCGTCGAGATCGACGTCGTCCTCGGGCGGATAGCCGGCCCGCATCGACTCGTCGCCCTTGCCGGCGAACGGGCCGATCACGTACCAGGTGTCCAGGTAGACGCGCTCCGCATGCGCCCCGCCCACCCCGAACACGCGGCCCGCGCCGGTGTGCAGCGTGGCGATGTCGACTGTCGGCGGCGCGGCGTAGCGCACCAGCTCGTGATGGCCGTCCTCGGCGTTGCCGGTCAGGTCGAGGCTGTTGCCCGGGATGCGCACCGCGGCCGCGCCGCGAACCGGCGCGGGCTGCACCGGGCCTTGCACCGACAGGCTGCCTCGCTTCGCGTCGCCTGAGCCATGGTCGCCGCGGCCGCCATCGCGTCCGCTCTTCTCGCGCTGGCCTTCGAGCACGACCGCGCGCTTGCCGGCCTTGTCGGAGTCTCGACCGAAGTCGTCTGCCGTCGCGTTGCGGCCGCCGCCGATGCCCTTCACGTGCTCGCGATTGACCGACAGCCCGGCCTCGGTGCCCACCACGCCCACGCGTCCCTGCGGCCCGCCCAGGCGCACCATGGACTTCAACTGCTCGGACATCGACCGCGGGATGCCGTCGGCCACGTGCGCCTGGCCCGTGGAGCCGGACGCCGCCTCGGCAGGCGCGAGCGCCTTGTCGGGCGCGTAGATGCGGCGCGCCTTCGGGCGCGCGTTCGCGCTCGTCACGCGCAGGCCCTCGCGCTGCGCGTCCAGGCGCGCGCGCCGCGCCTCCGCGACCTCGCGCGCGCGACGCTCCAGCCGCGCGATCTTCTGCGCCGCCGTCTCGGGTGGCGGCGGCAGCTTCTGCGCGGCGGCCTCGATCGCGAGCTTGCGGCGCGCCTCGTCAGGCGTCAGTGGCGTCAGGTGCGCGAGGTCGGCGGCACGCAGCTCGCGATCCGCGGCGTCGATGGCGTCGGCCAGCATTTGTGCCCGCTCCGCGAGCGCCGCGGGCGATGCATCGCCGGTGCCCGGCGGCAGGGGTTTGGCGCCGGGGTCGAGCTCCGCGCGGATGGCCTCCATGCGCTCGATGCGGTGCAGCAGGTCGCGCGCCTGCGTCTGCGCCACCCGCCGGGCCGTCTTCGCCGCCTCGGCCGCGGCCACCTGCGCGCTCTTGCGGGCGTCGAAGGCCGCGACGTTCAACAGCAGCAGCGCGAACAGTCCATGCAAGACGATCGCGCCCGTGAAATACGGGCGCCCGGCGACGATGCGCCGGGCCCGTTGCAACAGGCGATCGCTGAGCCGGATCTCGTGCAGGCGCACGCCGGCGAGGTCGGGCGAGGAAAGGGACGGGCTCAACTGCAGGCGGCTCTCTGGCGTCAGGCGCACCGCCGGAAGCGACGGTGAGGGACGACGAGAAGCGATTCTGTCAAAGAGCCCTGCCCGGCACAGGGGCGGTGTCCGGTTCCGGACATCGGGGATTCACCGAGGCCGGCATCGCGCCGGCGCAGCGCCGCTCAGCGTCGATCCGCGAGCGCGTGCGCGATGGTCGACAGGTCGACGTACTCCAGCTCGCTGCCGGCCGGCACGCCGCGCGCGAGGCGCGACACCGTGATGCCGCGTGCCTTCAGCGCCTCGCCGATCACGTGCGACGTGGCCTCGCCCTCGGCCGTGAAGCTGGTGGCCAGGATGACCTCGCCGACGGGCTCGCGCTCGATGCGCTCGAGCAGCGGGCCGACGCCGATGTCGCGCACGCCGACGCCGTCCAGCGGGCTGAGTCGCCCCATCAGCACGAAGTACAGGCCCTTGTAGCTGCCGGTGCGCTCGAGCGCCGACTGGTCGGCCGGCGTCTCGACGATGCACAGCACGTTGGCGTCGCGCTCGGGATCGGCGCAGAGGTCGCACAGGTTGTGCTCGGTGAACGTGTGGCATCGCTCGCAATGGCGGATGTCGTGCACCGCGCCATCGAGCGCCGTGGCCAGCCGCAGCGCGCCCTCGCGATCGTGCTGCAGCAGGTGGAACGCCATGCGCTGCGCCGACTTCACGCCGACGCCAGGCAGGATGCGCAAGGCTTCGACGAGCGACAGCAGTCTAGGTTCGGTCATCCTTCGTGAGCCACTTTTCTGTATTTGTCCCCGGCGCTGCCGCTCGGACGAAGCCCGGAAGATTCAAGCTCTCGGGAAGCGAGGATCACATCCGAGCCGAACCGAGCGCCCCCTCGGGGGAGTGGAGGCGGCAAAGGACTTGCGCAGCAAGGCCCCGCCGGAACGGCATCCGGCCTGCAAGCCGGATGCTTCCCGACCAGAGTGAGCGTGGGGGCTTTCAGAAGGGCATCTTCATGCCGGGGGGCAGCGGCATGCCGGCGGTGACCTTGCCCATCTTGGCCTGGCTCACGTCCTCGGCATTGCGCAGCGCGTCGTTGAACGCGGCGGCGACCATGTCCTCGAGCATGTCCTTGTCGTCCGCGAGCAGGCTCGGATCGATCGTGACGCGGCGCACGTCGTGCTTGCAAGTCATCGTGATCTTGACGAGACCGTTGCCGGCCTGGCCGTCGACCTCGATCGTCGCGAGCTCGTCCTGCACCTTCTTCAGGTTGTCCTGCATCGCCTGGGCCTGTTTCATCAGACCGGCGAGTTGACCTTTCATCATGGGGTACGACCTTTCGTGTTCGTTGGAGCCGGGAGCGGCTCCGGGAGGGAATGAAGATTCAAAGCGGCTTCACGGAGCCGGGAAGGATGCGCGCGGTCTGGAACTGCGCCAGCAACGCGCGGACCGTGGAATCGGACTGGATCTCGTCGATCGCGGCGCGCTGGCGGCGATCGGCCTCGGCGGCGTCGCGCTTGAGCGGGGTGTCCTGCGGGTCGCCCATCTCGACGACCAACTGGACATTCTCGCCCGTGAGCTCGCGCAGGATCGCGGCCAGCTTGTCGGCCAGCGCGGGGTTGCGCAGCGTCTCCAGGCCCACGCGCAGGCGCCACGTGGGCGACTCGCCAGTGGCCTCGCGCTCGACCAGTTCGGACTGCATCGCCAGTGCGCGCACCATCGCGATCAGCTTGCCGGCCGCGGCGCACTGGCTGATCAGCGCGTACCAGCGCGTGCCGAGCTCGGTTTGCTCGAACGGGGCCAGCGTCGGCGGCGGCGTGAACGCCTGCGCCGACGCGCGCGGCGCGGGCGCCGGCTCGTCGTCGTAGTCGGGTTCGAGCTCGGCCACGCTCGGACGTCCGCGCTGGACCGGCGGCGGCGCGTTGCCGCTGCGGCCGCGAGTGGGCGCGGGCAGGTCGTCGACGAGGACGTCGGGTTCCTCGTCGCCCCAGGGCGGCTCGGCGTCGTCCGACACCGTGGCCGCGGCGACCGCCGCGACCGCGCGCGGCGCGGGCGTGCGCAGGAGCGGGGCCGCGGGTGCGGGCACCGGCGCGGGCAGCGGCGTCGGAGCCAGGCGTTGCGCGACCACGGGCGCGGGTGCGGCGGCGACCGGGGCCGCGACCACCGGGGCGCTCGCGGGACGCGGCGTCGCCACCGCCACCGCCACCGGCGCGGTCGATGCCTGGCCGGCCGCGGCCCGCGGGCCGCCGTCGGGTTGGCGCGCCAGCGGCGGGGCGGAACCACCGCCACCGGAACCGCCGCCGGGGTTGCCACTGCCAGCGGCCGGGAACGCCATGAAGCGCAGCAGCACCATCACGAGGCCGGCGTATTCGTCGGGTGCCAGGCTCAGCTCGGCGCGACCGTGCACCGCGATGCTGTACAGCAGCTGCGTCTCGTCGGGGGCCATCGCGGCGGCCAGCGTGCGGGCGGCCTCGGTGTCGGAATCGCTGGCGTCCAGGGAGCCAGGAAGCGCCTGCTCCACGGCCATCTGCTGCAGCAGCCGCGCCACCTCTTCCAGCGTGCCGGTGGCCGACAGGCCCAGGCCGCGCAGCGCGTTGACCTCGGCCAGCATCGCGCCGGCGTCGCGCCGCGCGAGCGACTCGACGATGCGGTTGGCATGGCTGCGGTCCACCGAGCCCAGCATCGCTCGCACCCCCGATTCTTCCAGCGAACCCGCACCGTAGGCGATGGCCTGGTCGGTGAGCGACAGCGCGTCGCGCATGGAGCCGCGCGCGCCGCGCGACAGCAGCCGCAGCGAGCCGGCGTCGAACGCGATGCCCTCGGCACCCAGCACCTGCTCCAGGTGGCTCGCGACGGTCTCGGGCGCCATCGGACGCAGGTTGAACTGCAGGCAGCGGCTGAGCACCGTCGGCAGCATCTTCTCGGGGTCGGTCGTGGCCAGCACGAACTTCAGGTAATCGGGCGGCTCTTCCAGCGTCTTCAGCAACGCGTTGAAGGCATCCTTGGTGAGCTGGTGCGCCTCGTCGATCATGAAGACCTTGTAGCGGCCCACGCTCGGCTTGTAGGCGGCGCGCTCGATCAGGTCACGGATCTCGTCGATGGAGCGGTTGGACGCGGCGTCGAGCTCGATGTAGTCGATGAAGCGGTCGCCGTCGATCTCGGTGCAGGCGGTGCAGACGCCGCACGGGTGCGAAGTGATGCCGCCCTGCCCGTCCGGGCCGGTGCAGTTGAGGCTCTTGGCCAGGATCCGCGACACCGTCGTCTTGCCGATGCCCCGCGTGCCCGTGAACAGGTAGGCGTGGTGCAGGCGGCCCTGCTCGAGCGCATGCGTCAGCGCACGCACGACGTGATCCTGCCCCACCATCTGTTCGAAGGTGCGCGGGCGGTACTTGCGTGCGAGGACGACGTAGCTCATTGAATCGATTCTAGTGGACTGACAGCCCCACGGTCGCTGGCTGCTCGGGTGCATCCGGCTTGCAGGCCGGATGCCGTTCCGGCGGGGCCTCGCTGCGCGAGTCCTCTGCCGCCTCCACTCCCCGAGGGGTTCGTGTGGACGACGGCCGTCCAGTGGACGGACAGTCGCCTCACGAACGGGCTACCGCACGCGGTAGCCCCGGGCCGCACCGGCCCGGCAAAGCCGGATCCGCCGCTCCCTTGAACTTCGTTTATGCATTTGAGCGCCGGCGGCGGGGACGGGTGGCTTGCGTTCCGCCAGAGCAGCGATAATCAGAAGATGTCTTCGCATACTCCTTCCAACCCCGACACGCTCTCGTATGAGCAAGCCGGCGTCAACTACGACCTGATCGACCCGCTGAAGGTGGCCGCCCAGCGCGCTGCCGCCGCCACCGCCACCCACTTGTCGGGCCGCGGCTTCACCGAGGTCGCCGCGTCGCGCGGCGAATCGGCCTACGTCGTCGACGTCGGTCCGTTCTACCTGGCCAGCATCGTCGAGTGCCTGGGCTCCAAGGCGCTGGTCGCCGACGAGATGGCCGAGCTTACCGGCCAGAGCTACTACGCGGGCATCGCCCAGGACACCATCGCGATGTCCATCAACGACCTGATCACCGTCGGCGCCACGCCGCTGGTCATCCAGGCCTACTGGGCGGCCGGCGGCAGCGACTGGTTCGCCGACAAGGTGCGCGCCAAGGCGTTGGTGGACGGCTGGAAGGCCGCCTGCGACGCCTGCGGCGTTGCCTGGGGCGGCGGCGAGACGCCGGCGCTCGCCGGCATCGTGGAAAGCGGTCGCATCGACCTCGCGTCGTCGTGCACCGGCATCGTCAGCCCCAAGACGCGCCTGTCGGTGGGCGACAACCTGGCCGCCGGCAACGCCATCGTGCTGCTGAGCTCCAGCGGCATCCACGCCAACGGCCTGAGCCTGGCCCGCAAGCTCGTCGAGCGCCTGCCCAACGGCTACATGACCCAGGTCGAGCCCGGCGTGTCCTACGGCGAGGCCCTGCTCGCCCCGACCGCGCTGTACTCGCCCGTCACCGAGGCCCTGGCCGCCGCCGGCCTCACCGTGCACTACAGCGCCAACATCACCGGCCACGGCTGGCGCAAGCTGCTGCGCCACCCCAAGCCGTTCACGTACCGCATCGACAAGGTGCCCCCGGTCCCGGCCGTGCTGAAGTTCATCCAGCAATGGGCCAAGCACGACGACCGCGAGGCCTACAGCACGCTCAACATGGGCGCCGGCTTCGCCCTCTTCATGCCCGCCGACCAGGCCGCACAGGCCTGCCAGATCGCCGAGGACCTGGGCATCGGCGCCTGCATCGCCGGCACCGTCGAGGACGGCCCGAAGCAGTTGCTCATCGAGCCGCTGAACATCCGCTTCGGGGACGACGACCTGCAGTTGCGCTGAGCTTCCCGCGCGCGCCGGAGTTCATTCAGGTTCGCGACAGCCCCCCATATCCCGCTCCCTATACTGTCGCGCATCCAACACGACAGGGAGAGGGAAATGGAGCGAAACATCGCGGGAACATGGACGTGCGTCGCGCGCGCAGCACTGCCGGCGATCGTCCTGGCCGCACTCGGCGGCTGCGGAGGCGGAGGTGGCGAGAGCAGTACGCCCAGCGTCACCTTGGTCGAGGACGCACAGACCACCTGGACCGCCACCAGCAGCACCGGAGGCTCGTTCCAGATGCAGCGCATCACCGGGCACGCGACGGGTGACGTCACCCAGTTGTCCGGTCGCACGATCTACGTGCAGCTGTCGGGCGCAACGGGCCTGGTCGACCCGGCGCCGACGATCCTGGCCGATTCGAGCGGCAACTTCCAGATCGAGATCAACGGCACGCCGCTGAAGACGGCGGGTGACTACACCGGCCAGATCGCCGTCAGCGCCTGCTTCGATCTGGCCTGCACCCAGCCGCTCAAGGGCAGCCCGGTGACGCTGCCCTACCACCTGACGGTGCTGCAAAGCCTCGCCGTGCCGTCCGCGACAGTCTCCGCGCAGACCACCTTCGGCAAGATGTCCGCGGGCGTCGACGTGCCGTTCACGCTGCCGAGCAACATGACCAGCGTGACGGCCAACGTCACCCCCGTCACGCGCTCGCCGTCTGCGGCCACCTTCGGCGGCTTCGCCGCTTCGGCCGCGGTGTCCTCCACAGCGGGCCAGGGCGTCGTGCACGTCGACCTCGGCGCTGGATCGCTGGGCACGTTCACCGGGACCGTCAACGTGGCCACGCACTCGACGGGCCCAGGAGGCGACCTGCTGTCCGTCCAGTCGTTCAACGTCCAGTACACGATCACCGCGGACCCGACCGTCGACGTGTGGATGACCGGCACGGGCGCCCTGTCCATCCCCCAAGGCCAGGTGCTGGTCGACTACAACCATGGCCAGTACCGGCTCTACGAGGCCGACGGCTCGACACCCGCGATCACGGGAACCGGCACGACCTATCTGTCGGCACCGGCCGCAGCGGCCGGCAAGACGCTTGTCAGTTCCTGGCACTCGCTCACGCCGGAACTGGCCAACTACGTCTGCATCAACACGACGGACTGCCTGCCGCCAGGCGTCTACACGGCCGTCGACCACTACCACTACCAGAAGAACGGAGCGACGCTGAACTACGACGTGCCGGTGACACTGACGATAACGCCCTGAGTCCGGTACCAGGGACCAAAGTCGCATAGAATCACCCGTGACGGGCCTCCCCGCATGGAAGCACGGCCAACCGGGTCAGGTCGGGAACGAAGCAGCCCTAACTGTTGTGACCAGTGCCGGGGTCAGGCTCGTCACCCTATTCAGCCCCCTTGAAGACCGCCCGTGTGGCGGTCTTTTCGTTGGGCAACCGCTTTCCCGCCACCGCGCCGATACGGCTTCCAGAATCCTCCGGTTCGGCCCAAGCAATCAGATTGGGAGACCCCGTTGCCGACGCCCACCGAGATCGCCGAGAAGTTCAGCCGGGTCGATGTCCACGACGACACGATCGAAAGTTTCACGTTTCATCCGGCACCGGAGCGCAACGCCAGAGCCAAGGCCAAAGTCACGGTGACGCTGTTCCGCCAGTGGACGAACACGCACCGCATCCTCACGCTGACCGACTGCCGCAACATCGACTTCGTCGTGGACGCCGACGTGCTGAAGGACAACTCGCCCATCAATACCGCTTTGCTCGAAGCGACGGCGGATGTCGACGCGATCGAGGCCGTCATGCGCAAGCAAAAGCGTGAATGGAATGTCTCCTACGAGAAGAGCATCGACCCGATGCCAGCGAAGCTCACTGGGGCCGGTCGCCATGTGATCTTTCGCGTGCAGTTGTTTGGCGGCCGCCTCGTCGTGGTGGCCCGATCCTTCAACATCAAACGACTGGTGAGCACCGAGACTACGTCGCTGCGTTAGCGTACTCGCGCTCCTCCAGAGCGCAGAGCACCGCTGAATCCCTGCGAAGCACCCTCCCCATCACGCGCGTTGACAGTCGCCTATCCCGCTCCCTTAGCGATGCGCTAGTTGATGACGAACACCACAACTGCCATAACGAACAGACCGACGATCACGATTACCCAGCCAGACCCCATCCCTCGATGGCGGGCGCCACCGTGGCTCTTGCGTCCATTCATGTAGCGTTGGGCTGAGTAGGGGTCGGATCCGTCTGCCAGGGTCGACTTTCTACGGTGCTTGGCCATGGTGTTCCTCCAGTGCCACGAGGATCGCTGCAGCGGTCGTGCAGGTCAAGCCATCGTCATGCGCGGGATGGCCATCCAAGGCACGCCTGCGTCGATGCGCGTTCGTTTCATCAGCTGGCAGGTGATACCGAGTTCACTGAACGTGAAGATCGCTCGCGGTTGAAGACCCCCCATTGCCCGATCCTGCGCATGCGAACCGCTGGCGTGCCTCTGGGCCTGCCAGGAACCACACCACCGTGAACGACGTGCAAGCCAGAACCCCACCGCTCGCCGTCTCGGCTCTCGAAGTCGACGAACCCGGTACCCCCTACCGCATGGCATAGGGATAGCGGGTGCAGGTGACGACCGCGACATTGGCGCACCTCCAATCACTTCCTCGAGGGTCACCATGACCGCACTCTGGCGCTACGGCACCTCCACGCTGCTGATCGCAGCTGGCCTCATTGCCACGCAGGCCGCGCATGGCGAAAACCTGCAGGAATACGCTGCCAGATGCGACGCCGCCACCGGCGTATCGGTGCCAGCCTTCGACTGTGACGACCCCGCCGCCACCGAAGTGCCCATGACACACCCGCACTTCGCGCCGGGCAGCACCACCCAGGTACAGACCTGCGACCGGCCCAACCGCTTGAACAGGGCATGCGACCCCGGCAGCCGCTTTCGCGTGCTGGTGCGCACGCCCGATGCGTTCGTGGTGGCCCATTGCCGCAAGAAGGGCAATGCACCCGGCAAATACGGCGACATCGCGGTCATCCAGCACAACGAAAAGAACGGCGCCACCTGCTTCTACCAGGAAGGCCCGGCCACCGGCATGAGCCACAACGTGGTGGCGCCGAAAGCAGCCAACGGCGAATGGATCCAACCTTCGTCGGTCAAGGGCGAGAACTGCGTCGGCTGCCATGACAACGGCCCCCTCATTCGCTCGCCCTACCTGGCTCAGATCACCGGCCCCAACATGCTGCCGGGCGCTGGCGACTCCAGCTTCAACAGCAACCAGCCCTACTACTTCGTGGGCGCCACGTTCGCCGACTGGAAGGCCTTCAAGGTCGTGGCCAAAGTGCAGAACGCGCAAGGGCAGTTCGAGGCCGACACCTGCAACATCTGCCACCGCATGGGCGTCAGCAACTCGGGCAGCGGCGGCACCTCGCTCGACTTCGGACTGCGCGCCACCGGCAGCCAACCCGAGCAATCGCAGAACCCGCACTCGGCCGATTCGCCCTTGTGGATGACACCCGGAACCATCGCCTACAACCCGTCCAACGAAGCCAGCGCCAAGGCCATCGAGGCTTGCGCGAAGGAGTACAAGGCGCATCCCGACAGCCCGCCCAACAGCGACACCTGCCAAGTGACGCAGTTCAGCGGTCAAGCCGACTCACCCGACCACTACGCCGCCATCTGGGCCAAGAACGGCAGGGGCGCCTGGGTGGCCCGCCACGGCATGAGCAGCGCCGACTACCAGGCGGCCTTCAACGACAACGTGAAAAAGGGCTACCGCCTCGTATCGGTCGATGGCTACGAAGTAGACGGCCAGGCCCGCTACGCCGCCATCTGGCGCAAGATCGCCGGCCCCGCCTGGGTCGCCCGCCACGGCATGTCAGGCGACGACTACCAAGCCGCCTTCAACGACCACGTGTCCAAGGGCTACCGCCTCACCTGGGTCAATGGCTACACCGTGCAAGGAAAGGCCTTGTACGCCGCCATCTGGGAGAAGAGCGCCGGCCCCGCCTGGGTGGCCCGCCATGGAATGACGTCCGATGACTACCAGTCCGCCTTCAACGACAACATCGCCAAGGGCTACCGATTGGTGCTCGTGAGCGGCTATGCGATCGGCAATGAAGCCCGCTACGCCGCCATCTGGAACAAGAGCGCCGGCACCGCCTGGGTCGCCCGCCACGGCATGAGCGGCGCCGACTACCAGGCCGAGTTCGACAAGAACGTGGGCAAGGGGTTTCGCCTGGCGCTGGTCAGCGGCTACAAGGTGGGCAACAGCACTCTCTACGCCGCCATCTGGGACAAGAGCCCCACCGGCGCCTGGGCGGCCCGCCACGGCATGAGCGCCGCCGAGTACCAATCCGAATTCAACGCTTTCGTCGGACAGGGCTACCGCTTGCAAGAGGTCAGCGGGTATTGATACGGCGCCGAAGCGCCGCTGAGGCGGCAGCGCGTGCGACCTGCACGCGCTGGTGATGTTCGACGTGGATGCGGACAGGCCCTTCCCGGTGCCCGCCACGCTGCCTTGAGCGGGCACCCCGGTGCCTGAAATCGCTGCCATCGGGAAAGTTTCCCGCACCGGTGCAGAACGGCGACCGTTCGTCCGGTTTGCACTCAAGCGGTGCGACCCGCCGTCGAAGTCCTTCCCAGACATCGCGCAATCCAGCGCCCGTGCCCGCGGCATGAGGCCCTTCGACTTGCGCGACCTCCGCCACGAAGACCCGGAACCACGCTCGGAAGCCCCATGATCGAAAAGCTCTCATTCAATCGAAAGATCCTGTTGCTGGTCGCGACGGCGATCGCCGGCGTGTCGCTCGTCTCGGGCCTCGCCTTCATGCAATTGCGCGAAGAACTCACGAGCGCGCGCAAGGCGACGCTGAAGGCCGCGGTGCAATCGGCCGCCACGCTGGCCGCGGGCTACCAGGCGGCGGCGGCGTCCGGGAAGATGAGCGAGGCGGACGCGATGAAGGCGGCGGCCGACGCGCTGCGGATGGCCCGCTACGGCGACCTGGCCGGCAAGGCCGACTACTTCTACATCATCACCACGGACGGCCTGGCGGTGATGCATCCGCACCTGACGCGCTGGGTCCCCGGCAAGTCGGTGCTGGGCACGCTCAACAGCAAGGGCATCGACTCGGCCAAGATGCTGACCGACGGCATGGCGGCGAGCACGGACGGAACGGCCTGGGTCGCTTCGTGGACGGCCAAGCCCGGCGACAACGATCCGAACGCGGTCGTCTATCCGAAGCTGCAATACCTGGTGAAGATCCCCGGCTGGAACTGGATCGTGGGCTCCGGCCTGTACATGGACGGCGTGGAAGCCGACGTGCGGAGCATGGCCCTGCGCCAGTTGGGCATCGCGCTGGCCGTGCTCGCGGCGATCGGCGCCCTGGGCCTGCTGGTGACGCGCAGCGTGCTGCGCCAGATCGGCGGCGAGCCGCGCGTGGCGATCGACGTGATGGATGCGCTGGCGCGCGGTGAGCTCGCGGTACGCGTTCCCACGGCGCCCGTCGGCAGCCTCGTCGAGGGCCTGGGCCGCATGGTGCAGGCGATGCGATCGACGGTCGCCCAGGTGCACAGCTCCAGCGACAGCATCAGCACGGCCAGCGCCGAGATCGCGACCGGCAACCACGACCTGAGCGTGCGCACGGAAGAGACCGCGTCGCAACTGCAGCAGGCGGCGTCGTCGATGATGCAGCTCACGGGCACCGTGAACCAGTCGGCCGACTCGGCGCGCCAGGCCAACCAGCTCGCCGCCTCCGCGGCCG
>Ga0307516_10004042_pt1 | contig 18391 bp, 14 predicted proteins | sample 19_EM_MG_FD_203310 | JGI IMG/M metagenome (GOLD analysis project Ga0307516, IMG submission 203310) | Populus trichocarpa ectomycorrhiza microbial communities from riparian zone in the Pacific Northwest, United States - 19_EM | ecosystem: Host-associated > Plants > Roots > Unclassified | place... | reverse complement strand
TCGGGGAATATCGCTACCGGCGCGATATGGCGGAGATCGGTCGAGGCGCCTAAGCGCGGAGGATGACCGTGGCTGCGGCAGCGGTGATGAGGGCCAGCCACAGGGCGACAAGGGTGACGGCGGCCCCGGCCACGGCACTTACGAGCCTGCCGCGTGAGATTCGTGACAACTGTAGACGTCCAGTACATGATGCTGTTCTAAAGGAAATAAAATCTATGTTAGGAACATATGGTAGGAATTATTACATCTTCGAAGGTATAAAAACTGATTGAAATTCCAGATCCTCTTCAGTCCCTCACTCCCGCTACCGAAGAGTGGTGCCAGAATGCAATGCTAGATGCCAGTTATACATTACCGGTAAAGGAGTCAGGATATGATGAGTTGACCAATGAACCTGACCACAAGTTTGCGTACATGTCAGTTACATTCTCTGACAATATTGCATGAATTAGCAAACAGCTATAGATTTTTACGTTCAGTAATCGACAGTCATATGCAAAGCAGAAAACTTCCGGTTCTGGCAAGAAATCTCCCTGTTGTAGGAGCCTACAATTGGGCAACTACCGTGGGAGAAGAAGATATAACCCAAGTGCAAAGTAGTGATTCAGAAATAGATGGATAATACTGTGCATGTGACGGCAGTGGTGGGAAGTCCAAGGTACTCGAATGAGTTCAATAGGAAGACGTTGGACGAGCGAGCGCCGAACGGAGGACAGAACAGAGGACGTCTTTTATTTGATACAGAGGATAATACAAGAAGTTGGCACAAGAGGTTGCATGAGAGAGAAAGAACAGGCAACACGTAGAAGAAAGCACTCCTTATATACATGTATATTCCCACTCATACTCATCCGCGCAACTCACATTTGTCATATATGCAGGCAAGTAGATGGCGGCATATTGCAGAGGGCGAGGAAATGGCCGCGTGTGGATAGCCGCGTGTGGATGGCGGCGCGTGGCAGTGCGGCAAGGGAATGGCCGCGTGTGGATGGCGGCGTGTGGATGGCAGTGTGTGGGTGGCGGCATCTGACTGGCAGCGAGTGAATGGCGGCGTGTGGATGGCGGCGTGTGGGTCGCGGCGTATGGCTGGCGGCAAGTGAATGGCGGCAAGTGAGCAGCAGCGAGTAGATGGCAGAGAGATGTTGGCGGGTATTGGATGGCAACGAGAACGAGTCGATAGCGGCGTGTGGATTGCCGTGTGTGGCTGTTGGCGAGTGGGTCGCGGCAAGTGAATGGCAGTGAGTAGATGGTGGAGAAATGTTGGCGGCGATTGGATGGCAACGAGAACGAGTCGGTGGCAGCGTCTGGATTGCCACGTGTGGGTCGCGGTGTATGGCTGGCGGCAAGTGAATGGTGACAAGTGAGCGGCAGCGAGTAGATGGCAGAGAGATGTTGGCGGGTATTGGATGGCAATGAGAACGAGTCGATAGCGGCATGTGGATTGCCGTGTGTGGCTGGCGGTGAGTGGGTCACAGCGAATGGCTGGTGGGGGGTGAATGGCTGCATGTGGATGGCGGCGAGTGAATGGCGGCGTGTGGGTCACGGCGTATGGCTGGCGGCAAGTGAATGGCGCCAAGTGAGTGGCAGCGAGTAGATGGCAAAGAGATGTTGGCGGGTATTGGATGGCAATGAGAACGAGTCGATGGCGGCGTGTGGATTGCTGTGTGTGGCTGGCGGCGAGTGGGTCGCGGCGTATGGCTGGCTGGGGGTGAATGGCCACATGTGGATGGCCGTATGTGGCAGGCGGCAAGGGAATGGCAGTGTGTAGCAGGCGGCAAGGGAATGGCAGCGTGTGGATTGCCACGTGTGGTTGGCATCAAGTTGGTGGTGGCGTGTGGATGGCAGTGTGTGGATGGCGGAGAAATGTTGGCAGGGATTGGATGGCAATGAGAACGAGTCGATGGCGGCGTGTGGATTGCCGCATGCTGCTGGCATCGAGTTGATGGCGGCGTGCGGCTGGCGTTGAGGATGGCGGCGTGTGGATGGTGGCATGTGGATGGCAGCATGTAGATGGCGGCGTCTGGCTGGTGGTAAGTGAATGGCGGCAAGTGAGCGGCAGCGAGTAGATGGCAAAGATATGTTGGCGGGTATTGGATGGCAACGAGAACGAGTCGATGGCGGCATGTGGATTGCCGCCTGCTGCTGGCATCGAGTTGATGGCGGCGTGCGGCTGGCATTGAGGATGGCAGTGTGTGGATGGCGGCATGTGGATGGTGGCGTCTGGCTGGTGGCGTGTGGGTGGTGGCGTATGGATGGCGGCGAGGAAATAGCGGCAGGTGGATTGCCGCGTATGACTGGCGGTGTGTGGCAGTGCAGCAAGGGAATGGCAGCGTGTGGATGGCGGCGTGTGGATTGCCACGTGTGGTTGGCGTCGAGTTGATGGCGGCATGTTGATGGCGGCGTGTGGATGGCGGAGAAATGTTGGCGGGGATTGGATGGCAACGAGAACGAGTCGATGGCAGCGTATGGATTGCTGCGTGCTGCTGGCGTCGAGTTGATAGCGGTGTGCGGCTGGCATTGTACCGGGTGGGTCTGGGCAAGGCCCCAGGTAGCGACACGTGGTGGTCAGGCGGGCGCAACTGTTGAGCGGAACGCCGCAGCGGTCAAGTGGAGCGGCGCGGCGGTCAAGCGGAATGGTGCGGTGGTCGAGTGGGTGGGCGTGGCGGTCGAGCGGGACAGCGCGGCGGTCGAGCGGAACGGCATGGCGGTCAAGCGGAATGGGCGCGGTGAAGACACGGACAAGGACAGAGGACAAGGATACGGACAAGGACAGAGAACAAGGACATGGGACAAGGACAGATGACAAAGACAGAGGACAAGGACGTGGTGACAGCATGGGTAAGGACACGGACAAGGACAGAGGACAGGGACGCGGCGACAGCGTAAACAAGTTGTTGCGTACGGATCTATGGCGGGCAGCAGCCCTCGTTATATAGAGGAACTCGGCCAGCGCCCACATGCGCGACACCCACGAGCAAACACTGACACGAGCAAACACCAACACGAGCAAACACCAACACGAGCAAACACCGACACAAGCCAACCCCCACTCCCTCATTCCGGCACTTCCGTTCCCTCATCTCGGCACCTCGCATTTCCTCATTCCGGCACTACGTAGCGCCGTATTCTGGCACTTCGTAGCGCCGCATTCCCTAGCTTCCATGATGGCAGCCTGTGGTCCAGTGCCGTGACAGTAGCCCCCCTTTAGGCTCGAGTTCCCACGAGAGCGAGCTGAGCCAGTGCGGGCCATTGGGGGTAGCGCTCGTGGTAGTCATCGACGGGCTGTGCTTCGGCCAGGCTCTCCTCAGGCTCCCATGTTGGTGCCACGAATCCCCTCCATTTCACGAGGTACTGCAGTCGACCCCGGATTCTTCGGCTGTCCAAGACTTCCTCCACTTCCCACTCCTCTTTGCCTTCGACGATCACCGGGAGCGGCGGCGGAATGACTTGCCCCGGGATTGGGTCGTCGGCGGCAGCGTGTAGTAAGGAGACCGTGAAGGTACGGTGCTTCTGGATGGCATTCGGGATGTCCAGCTCGTAGGCGTGAGTCCCGATTACCCGGATGACTCGGTAGGACCCATGGTACTTGTTCTCCAGCTTCCGGCTTGGCCTTTCGGTGCGCCAGTGCCTCCCATCCACCCAGACGAGGTCGTTGGGCTGGAAGGCCAGTGCTGGGGTCCGTTGGACGTCCGCGTTGTCCTGTTGTCGGGCTTGGGCATACCGCATCTCACTTCTGGCCACCTCGTGGATTCGGTGCAGGCATTTGGCTGCGGTCTGGGCTCGGTATTCCTCAGGGTCGTCAACGCGGATGTCCAGTTCGAAGTCACAACGGGGGTGGTAGCCCAAGTTGGCGAAGAAGGGGGATAGCGTGGTTGAGTCCGATACCTGGTTGTTTCGGGCGAACTCGGCGAGGAAGAGATAGTCGGTCCAGTCGTCCTGCAGGTAGTTGACGTAGGCCCGTAGGTGTTGTTCCATTACCGTGTTCATTCGCTCGGTTTGACCGTCTGTCTGGGTGTGAAATGCGGTGGACAGGTGTGGGTCGATCTTCAGGCAGGAGCATAGGTGTTTCCAGAATCTGGATGCAAATTGCGGTCCCCTATCTGACACGATGGTTTCTGGCAGTCCATGGTAATGGAAGACCCTGTCGCAAAAGAGCTCGGCCAGTCCTTCCACTGTGATAGTCGTTGTGCAGGGGAGTAGGTGTCTTTGCTTCGTCAGGCGGTCCATGAATACGCAGATAGTGTCGTATCCTTTCGATGGGGGCAGGCCCATGACGAAGTCGACCGATATGTGCTGTCAGGGCTGGGTCGGTACCGGTAGGGGGCGAAGGAGGCCGTACAGGGCGTGGCAGGTAGCTTTCGTTCGTCGGCAGGTGTGGCAGTTCCTCACGAAGTGGTCAATGTCCTTTCGCATCTGCAGCCAGTAGTACTTGTGTGTGTGGAGTTCGAGGGTCTTCGCTCGTCCTGGGTGGCCAACGGCTGGGGGTTCGTGGTGGTCCCCTAAGAGCCGCAGCCTAAGGGGTGTATAGTCTGGCACATAGATACAGTCCTGGTAGGTCAGCCTGTTATCCCTTACCTTGCAGTCGGCCAGGGAGATTTCCCTCGAGTGCCTGGAGCCTTCCTCGAGCTGTCGGAGGATCCAGTTGGGCAGTGGGTTGATTCGGTAGGCTTCTGTGAATAGGTCTGATGTTGCGGGGCGTTCGGCGTGGTCAGCGTGGTCGGCAACGGGCTGGACGTGGTCGGCTTGGTCGGTGTGGTCAGCAACGGGCTGGACGTGGTCGGCATGGTCGGCAACGGGCTGGGTGTGGTCGGCGTGGTCGGCAACGGGCTGGGTGTGGTCGGCGTGGTCGGTGTGGTCGGCAACGGGCTGGACGTGATCGGCATGGTCGGCAACAGGCTGGGTGTGATCAGCGCGGTGGGTCAACGAGTGGAGTGCTAGGTCTGTCACATTACGGGGTTTCAGGACCGCTTGCTGGTTGGCAAGCAGCCATTCATCCCCCACCTTAGGGAGGTCTCCCGACCTCCGAGTCAGTGCATCCGGTTTCCCACCTGCTTTCCTGGGTCTGTACACGATCTGGAAATCGAAACGGGAGAGGAATTCGGACCAGCGCGCTTGTCGACGGTTGAGAAGGCTGGTGGAAATGAAATATTTCAGGTTCTTGTGGTCGCTAAGAACCTGGATTGGGTGGTTTGATCCCTCCAGGTGTGGTCGCCATTCCTCAAATGCTCGTACTATTCCAGCAATTCCTTGTCGTAAATCTCATAGTTGCATTCGGCCGGGCTTTGTTTCTTGGAGTCGAAGGCCACAGGGTGCAGGATGCCCTTATCGTCATATTGGGACAGTACGCCAGCCAAAACATAGTCCGAGGCATCGGTTTCCACAACTATTTCGCGGTCGTAATCGAAGTGACGCAAAATCGGTGCGGTCATGAATGCCGTTTTAAGGTCGTCAAATGCCGCTTGCTGGGCCGGCCCCCATACGAAGGGGACATATTTCCCACCTTCTTTCTTCGTCAGGCTGGTTAGGGGGGATACTACCTTGCAATAATCCCATATGAATCTCCAGTAGAAGTTGGCAAACCCAAGGAAGCACTGGATGTCGGTCACATTCCTCGGGGTTTGCCAGTCTAGAACGCAGGCAACCTTTTCCGGGTCCATCCTGACGCCATTGGTTGTGATGATGAACCCGAGATACTTCACCTCCTGCTTGTGGAAGTGGCATTTTTCTGGCTTGAGGTGGAGTCCGGCATCCGAGAGTCCCTTCAGTACCTTATACACCTGCTTCTTGTGTTCTTCCAAAGTGTTGCTGTATATGAAGATGTCGTCAAGGAAGGCCATGTAGAAGTCATCCAGGAACTGGCGAAGTACGTCGTTGATGAGAGCCTGGAAGTCAGCCGGCGCATTGGTGAGGCCGAATAGCATTACCAGTGATTCGAACAGACCGTATCGAGTCCAGAAGGCCATCTTCCACTCTTCCCCCTCCGCCATTCGTACTAGGTTGTAGGCGCCGTGGATATCTAAGGTAGTGAAGTATTTCACCTTCGAAAGTCGTATCAGCGTTTCTTGCAGCAGCGGAAGGGGGTACCGGTTCTTGATTGTCCCTTCGTTGAGTCCGGGATAATCCACGTAAAGGCGCACCGAACCGTCTCCCTTTTTGGCGAACAGGACTGGTGATGCAGCCGGAGAAGAAGAGGCACGGATGAATCCTTTACTCAGGTTTTCCTCCAGCCACTCCTTTAGTGCCTGTAGCTCGGTTTTGGATAGCGAGTATAGTGGCCCGAAGGGGGGTGTGAACCCTTCGCGGAGAGGGATCTTGTGGTCATATGGCCAGTGCGGCGGTAAGGCCTTGGCCACTGCTTCCGAAAACAGCAGTAGGAACTCATGGTATTCCTTGGGCACATGATCCGCCAGATTCAGCTGCTTCTTTTCTCCCTCTGGTTTGAGTGCACGGTTGATCTCATAGAGCGAGAGTGAGAAAACGGCGAGTTGTTCCTTATGGGCGATTCGGCAGAAGAAATGCCCACCGAGTGCGGCAATCCGGAGTGGTCGGGTGTCGCGCCTGGGTCCGGTGCCATTGAGTTCAGGTCCGGCGCGGGCATCGAGTCCGGGTCTGGCGCCATTGAGCTCGGGTCCAGCGCGGGCGTCGAGTCCGGGTCCAGCGCCATTGAGTTTGGGTCCGGTGCGGTCGTGGAGTCCGGGTCCAGTGCGGGCGTCGAGTCTGGGTCCGGCGCCATTGAGTTCGAGTCCGGCGCGGGCGTCGAGTCCGGGTCCAGCGCCATTGAGTTCGAGTCCAGCGTGGACATCGGGCCCGGCGCCGTTGAGTCTGGGTTTTGCTGGCCCACAAGGGGCTACTTTTGACACGAGGGAGCAGAGTGCTGGCTCCAGGGGTTCGGAGGTGATGGCATGGGCCACAGTGGGGACTGGGTTACAGTGTGCGATGCAATACTACAACCCGAAGGTTAAGGTGCGGGAGCTAAAGCGTATTGCGACATCATGGAGTTCCATCTAGAGGATACCGAGTACGATTTGGAAGTGGCCGAGCTTGGTCACGAACATGGGGAGTTGTTCTTGGTGTTTGCGGATCGACAGGGTGATGTTGGCGGTGTGGGTGATGTCTCCGGATGATATTGGGCGGCCGTCGATGACCTCGATGGCCCATGGGTACTTGAGTGCTGTGAGGGGTAGTTGGTGATGGCGAGCGAAGTTTTCATCGACGAAGGACACCCCTGTCGCTCCGCAGTCGATCAGGGCGTGGGTGGCTATGGTTTTGTCACTGAAGGAGAGATCACACAAGATAACCAGATGCTTTCCTTCCATAGCTACATTGGACAAACTCGACAAACGAAAGACAGGAGGGGAGAGAGAAGAAGAAGAAAACTTGCCTTGAGCACGGCCAACAGCAGTGCCATCATACGGCTGCTGGCCAAGGCTTTTCCCGCCGGGGCGGCATTGCCACAGCAGCCGTGCGTGTGCTGGTGGTGTTCCGAGGACGCTCCCAAGGACGGGGTGGATTCGGAGTCGGAAACTATGGCCGCAGCAGCACAGAACGGGTTGCGGCTCTTGTTGGGGCATTGTGCGGCCATCTGGCCCAGTCCTCCGCAGTACAAGCAGCGCCGGCCTTCCCTAAGTTGGGCTGCACGTTCTTGTTCTGAGAGCTTTTTTCTACTCGCACTGAGGTCCATTGGGCCCGGGGCGGTCGCGCTCTGATTCGTTGCTGGAGGGGAGGTGTTCTGAGGGTTAGGTTGGTTCTGGCGGGAAGTGTGGTGCTTTCCTTCGTGAAGTTGCAGAGCTCGTATTTCCGAATCCAACTGCTGGCAAAGTCCCACAACTGGTCGAAGGACAGGCCCTGGGTCCGTCCCAACAGTTGGCAGCGAAGCTCTATTGACACCCCTTCCTTCAGGGCGTCCAGCTTAGCGTGCTCCCCCCAGTTGAGTTTGGACACCAGCATCTGAAATTCGGCGAAGTAGGCAGTGAATTCCTTTTTCCCTTGCTTCAGACTGAGGAGCTTGGTGTGGGCAGTGGCAGTGGGATCCGGATCGCCGAAGGCGTCTTCGAGGATCCGGATGATGTTGTCGGAGTCGCCCTGCTGGAATGCCCCGTTCTGAACAAACGGGAGTATCTGTGCCTGGGCCCTTCCTTCCAGTCGGTTGAAAGTGTAACCCATTCGTAGGGCAGGTGTTGGGAATCGGGAGGGGTCGCTGAACAGTTTGATCCGCAACTGTGCGACAAATCCCTCGAGTTTCTCCCGGCTTCCGTCAAAGGTCGCAGGGCCCGGAACCCTTTCGGTACGGGGTCGTGGCGGGCCTTCCAGGGTCGCCAGTCGGTCGCTTACCCGTCGGGCGGCGGCGAGTTGCTCCTCCACATCATCCAACCGCCAGGTGGGGGCAGCTTCCAGTGAGTTGAGGATGGCCATCGCCAGGGTGCGAACCTGGTCGTAGGCAGTTTGGAGGGTGGCCTCGGATGCGAAGGCCTCATTCAGTGCAATTCGGCGCAATTGCTCTTCAAGGGCAGCCGGGATTTCTTGGCAGAACGGAGGTTGTTTGGGTTTGGGTTTGGGTTCGTTGTTGGTTGACATGGCGTCGCTAGGTGGAGAGGTTGGCGACACAACAAAGTGTAACGGGTGGGTCTGGGCAAGGCCCCAGGTGGTGACGCGTGGTGGTCGGGTGGGCGCGACGGTCGAGCGGAACGGCGTGGCGGTCAAGCAGAGCAGTGCGGTGGTCAAGCGGAACGGCGTGGCGGTCGAGCGGGTGGGCGCGGTGGTCAAGCGGGACGGCGCGGCAGTCGAGCGGAACGGCGTGGCAGTCAAGTGGAATGGGCGCGGCGAGGACACGGACAAGGACAGAGGACAAGGATACGGACAAGGACAGAGGACAAGGACATGGGACAAGGACAGAGGACAAGGACAGAGGACAAGGACGTGGCGACAGCGCGGGCAAGGACACGGACAAGGACAGAGGACAGGGACGTGGCGACAGCGTAAACAAGTTGTTGCGTATGGATCTATGGCGGGCGGCAGCCCTCGTTATATACAGGAACTCAGCCAGCACCCACACGGGCAACACCCACGAGCAAACACCGACACGAGCAAACACTGGTACGAGCAAACACCGACACGAGCAAACACCGACACGAGCCAAGCCCCACTCCCTCATTCCAGCACTTCCGTTCCCTCATCTCGGCACCTCGCATTTCCTCATTCCGGCACTACGTAGCGCCGCATTCCGGCACTTCATAGCGCTGCATTCCCTAGCTTCCGTGATGGTAGCCTGTGGTCTGGCGCCGTGACAGGCGTTGAGGATGGCGGCGTGTGTATGGCGGCATGTGGATGGCGGCATGTGGATGGCGGCATCTGGCTGGTGGCAGATGAATGGCGGCAAGTGAGCGGCAGCGAGTAGATGGCAGAGAGATGTTGGCGGGTATTGGATGGCAACGAGAACGAGTTGATGGCGGTGTGTGGATTGCCGTGTGCTGCTGGCGTCGAGTTGATGGCGGCGTGTGGCTAGCATTGAGGATGGCGGTGTGTGGATGGCGGCATGTGGATGGCGGCATGTGGATGGTGGCGTCTGGCTGGCGGCAAGTGAATGGCGGCAAGTGAGCGGCAGCGAGTAGATGGCAGAGAGATGTTGGCGGGTATTGGATGGCAACGAGAACGAGTCGGTGGCGGCGTGTGGATTGCCGTGTGTGGCTGGCGGCGGGTGGATTGCCGCATGCGGCTAGCGAGGATGGCAGCAAGTGGATGGCGGCGCGTAGAGTGACGATAAGTAGGATGCAGCATCGAATGGTGTGATATTGGTGAGTAGCATGATGGCAACTCTGTAGATGGCGGCGACCGGGTAGCCATGTGTTCCACTGCAATGGCAGAAAAGGAGGGATATCTTGCGGCTGTAGAGTTGACTACGCTCAAGGCGTGCACTCGCTCCAGGCGCAAGTAGTCATGTTAAGCCGACGAACGTTAAATGAGGTGCCCTGTGAGAGTGCACAGATGCTAGTAATTACTTCGCCCGTGAGGGCTTGCACTAGTATGCAGGATCACTCGCAATGTACCCTATCGTAGATACCGCCGATCCCGAGATGGGGCGTCGGCCATTACTAGTAGCTGTCGGGTGGGAAGGATGCTGAATACTCATTAGGTGTCACTCGGTTTCCGAAGACTAGATTTCACTATCCAAATTTCAGGTCTTAACTATCACATCATGTGGTGATAGCATTGGAATCGCTTTCAACGATATCGGCCCATCCATTCCCCAAGTTTCAATTGCATTCTGACTCTTTTACCTTGTCACCGCGTTAATTTCACAATTCTGGCTACATTTATAGTCTGAGTTCTGTGCAAAATGCAACTTTCACCGACTTTAAACAAATGCTGTCTAAAATTCAGCTGAAACTCACAGAACTGGTATATAAGTGATATCGCAGAGGCTTATCAATGCTAATATCAGCTCATTATGGTCTTGAAGGGTGAATTCTATGTTGCTCAGAAACTGGAGTGATATTCCCCACCGGGATGGGGTCCACTATCCGGTTCATGGGTCTTTCGGATGTGGCTCCCTACTCCCGACCAGGCAGCTATGAAAAAGGCATCGGATTTCTCTTGCGGCTCCATCATTTCTTTTCCAAACAACAGAATTTTTAGATAACAATATTCTCCTTCCTTTCCTGATACGCTTCCGACTGTGTACGATTTAGTCTCTTTTGTTGTGGTGGTGGCCGGAAGCACCCAGTAATAACCTCGCAACAATGGGAAAACACGAAATACCCTACAGATTTCGCGTACAGCTCCACCATTTCTTCTCCAAACAACAGATTTTTTAGATAATCTTGTTCTCCTTCTTCTGGTTTCCTGCTAACTAGGTGTGTATGATTTTCTCTCTTTTGTTGAGGTGGTAGCTGAAGGTACCCAGTACTGGCATCCTCCCAATGCTGGAAAATACCTGTAACAAACGCCCTTTGGTGGTCGTTGCGCTATCCTCTCTAGCTGTATGAAAGCCCCTTGGCAATCGATGTAGAAACTATTCTCACTAACTCTGATGGAGCACCTGCCGAAGTCAAGTATATACGATTCCCTTTCACCTCCGCGATTCAATAGCTACCATCTCGTTCATTTGGTTGGGAGCACCGCGTCGCGTCACTACGTTGCATGGATATTCCCTATCCCGTGTTGACAGACTCTAGTTCCAATCGACGCACTACCAGGATCTACATCGTCACGGAGTATAACGGTTAGTGAGTTTTAGTAGGAGGACACATAACCTGCAGAAGTTTATATATATCTAGGCAGGAGACACCTCTGCAGCAAGGCCTGCAACGGCAACCTGCTCAGCGGATCATTCGACTTGTGCCCACAGCTTGAAACACTGGCACGTTCGCACTGCTTTGGCGGATGCCGGTGGCTTGCTCACATCGCTTCGGCGGATGCCTGGCGGCTTACTCGCATCGCTTCGGCGGATGCCTGGCGGCTTACTCGGATCGCTTCAGCGGATGCCTGGTGGGTTGCACGACATCTTGCTCACTGGCTCGCTGGCATCGCTTTGGCGGATACCTGGGAGCTTACTTGTATCGCTTTGGTGGATGTCCGGCAGCATCTTCTATGGCTCACTCGCATCGCTGGCATCGCTTTGGCGGATGCCCGGCGGCTTACTTGTATCGCTTCGGCGGATGTCTGACAGCTTGCCACATGGCTCGCTCGTATCGCTACGGCGGATGCCCGGCTGCTTGCTCGCACTGCTTTGGCGGATGCCCAGCGGCTTACTCGTATCGCTTCGGTTGATGCCTGGTGGCGTGCACGGCATCTTGCTCACTGGCTTGCTGGCTAGCTCGCATCGCTTTAGCGGATGTCCGACAGCTTGCGATATGGCTCGCTGGCATCGCTTCGGCGGATGCCCAGCGGCTTGCTCGCACTGCTTTGGCGGATGCTCAGCGGCTTACTCGTATCACTTCGGTTGATACCTGGTGGCGTGCACGGCATCTTGCTCACTGGCTCGCTGGCTAGCTCGCATCGCTTCGGCGGATGTCCGCCAGCTTGCCATAGGCTCGCTCGTATCGCTTCGGCGGATGCCCGGCTGCTTGTTCGCACTGCTTTGGCGGATGTCCAGCGGCTTACTCGTATCGCTTCGGCGGATGTCCGACAGCTTGCCTATATGGCTCACTCGCATCGCTTCGGCAGATGCCCGGCAGCTTACTTGTATCACTTCGGCGGATATCCGACTGCATGCACTATGGCTCGCTCGCATCGCTTGCATCGCTTCGGCAGATGCCCGGCGGCTTACTCGTATCGCTTCGGCGGATGTCCGATAGCTTGCTATATGGCTCACTCACATCGCTTCGCCGGATGCCCGGTGCCTTTTTCGCAGTGCTTTGGTGGATGCCCAGCAGCTTACTCATATCGCTTTGGTGGATATCCGACAGCATGCTCTACGGCTCACTCGTATCACTTGCATCGCTTCGGTGGATGTCCGACTGCTTGCCATATGGCTCACTCGCATCGCTTCGGCGGATGCCCGGCATCTTGCTCGCACTGCTTTGGTGGATGTCCAGTGGCTTACTCGTATCGCTTCGGCGGATGCCTGGTGGCTTGCATGGCAACTTGCTTACTAGCTCGCTGGTATTGCTTCGGTTGATACCTGGTGGCGTGCACGGCATCTTGCTCACAGGCTCGCTGGCTAGGTCGTATCGCTTTGGAGGATGTCTGATAGCTTGCCATAGGCTCGCTCGTTTCGCTTTGGCGGATGCCTGGCAGCTTACTCGTATCGCTTCGGCGGATGCCTGGTGGCGTGCACGGCATCTTGCTCACTGGCTCACTCGCATCGCTTCGGTGGATGCCTGGCAGCTTGCACGGTATCTTGCTCACTGGCTCACTCGCATCGCTTCGGCGGATGTCCCGCAGCTTGCCATATGGGTCGCAAGATGCCATGCAAGCCACCAGGCATCCGCCGAAGCGATGAGTAAGCCGCTGAGGATTGTGGATAGTGGAACCGTCCGCTCCATAGTGGGTCTGCCCTCATGTCCTTAATGGCTCACCTGTGCTCATTTCTCTTCAACTACGCTTACCAGCTGGAACTTCTAGTAGTAGATGTGGCACCGTGATGTCGAGTTTGGAGGTCTGGGCGTAGAATTACGTGCGCTAGGGAGCGTATCTTGTGAAATACGCAGTGCATCTATGCGAAGCTATATACACCAGCCCGTGTCCTGTTGGTATGTGGGGTCAAAGCTCAAAAAAAAAACTCCAAGATAAGATATATGTTCTGTAACAATACCCACAACAATCAACCCTCAATAACCATCCACATTGAGCAAGAAATCATACCTTCATCCCAATGCACTCTCGCTGGAGTGGTCCACTCCGCCCTTCCTCCCATGATGGTTCTTTGCCCATACTGTGGTTTTCGTCGATCACCACCTTCGCTGTCAGTCAAGAGTGAACCGAAGCCTACAGCCACTAGCACTGCTTCCTTCTCCTCATTCCCTGCAACTTTCTTCAACACAACAGTGAAAAATAAGGGAAAGGCGCCGGTCTTCGTCTTCGATTCTGACTCCGAAACGATACTGGATGACACTAAACCTACGAATAGCCAGATAATAAAGCCATTCTCCAACAAGGCTTTCCTATGAAATAAAAAGATTGTGGAAGATAGTAGACGAGAAGGCTTTGTTCGAAGGGAGGAGAAGAAGAAGTTAAAGGGGCGTTATGAGGTGGGAGGAAGAAAGATTGCTACAGTATCAGACAACAGAGCGGTGGATATTCATATTGTTCTGGTGAAAGGAAGGGCATCAGAATTTGAATTTCTCGGTAAGACCTCCAATTCATTCATACAGTTTACACTGCTTACTCAAAGATTTCTACATTTAGGTTCAATATCAGTTCATTTTTGAGATATCACGGCTCCGCTTGGAAATATTGATCTCTTTATCCGCAATCAGATCCTTACAGAGTCAGTCGACTGGCTTGACTTCCTTTCGGAGAATCCTACCTTCGATAAATTGGCGATGCAACCATATCTCGCCACCTACACAAGCCATGGTAGATATACGCGATTAAAACACCTTCAAGACGATGCCACTCCAGCGGAACTACTCCTTCACTTTCCCCATAAAAAGTCCTTTCTTTGTATTGTGGAGTGGGAGGACTATTGACAGGCGGAAAAATTAGCTCAGAAAAGGAAGACTACGGTAAAGTTGAATTTGAAAGAGGATGAAGAAAATGGACTGTTTTCAAGACCCCCAACAGTTCGACAGAAAAGATCACATTCAATCATGAAAGTATGTTGATTGATTGCTAGATTTCAGGTGAATAGTTGTTAAATTTGATACTACTAGGGTGAGAGTCCTTGTACACCGTCTCCACGATCTTTGAGACCAACCAAAAGGCAAAAGGAGAAGTTCAGTGCTGTCAATATACAGTTCTTGACAACAGATCTTTCGATACTGATGTCACCATTCCAAACACAAGCACAGACAACTAAATCGGAGGAAGCTGGAGAACAAGAGTCGCAAACGGCAGAAGAGGCTGGAGAGGTTGCTAGAGAGGAAGAGGAGGATGGGGGCGGAAAGGAGGACGGAGAAGAAGAGGAGGATGGGGAAGAAGAGGAGGATGGGGAAGAAGAGGAACATAACTATGAAGCATCAGATTCTAGTCTTTCCTCAGTCAATTCTTTTCTCTGATCCGGCTCTCTTCATTAAGTAACTGTTTCTTTTCGCTCATTATTTTCTGCTCATAGTTTTTATTCCATAATTTGTTTTCTCATAATCTATAACCACTACACCACACCCGCAATTCCCAAAGAAACAAAACCACTTCAGTAGCAACCTAGCATGCATGAGCAGTAGACTCAACGGGTGAGTACAAGTGGCATACAAAGAACGAGGGTTGTCAAAGGCTTGCGACACATAAATGTGTATCTAGGTCGGCAACGAGTGGGTACTTTTCGTGATTACTGGGTGCTTTCGGCCACCACCACTGCCACAACAAAAGAGAGAAAATCGTACACAGCCAAAAGAAGGGGAACAAGATTATCTAATAATTCTGATGATTCCAGAAGATACGGTGAAGCTGCAAGCGAAATCCAGTGGGTAGTCATCAGGAAAAAAAATCTGCGTCCAGACGCACCAGGCGCTCGGGACGCCCTGGACGCACCCTGGCTGGGCACATACCGCTCCCAACGCGAGACGCACAGGCAATGTGAATTCGGACGCAGCACACCATGGCACTGTGCACTCAGACGCCGTATGCCAGGGCGCCGTGCGTCCGGACGCAGCACGCCATAGCACTGTGCGTTCGGACACCGTATGCCAGGGCGCCGTGCATCCGGATGCAGCTCGCCATGGCATCTGATTACCGGACGGAGCTTGTCAGGGCATTTTACTTCTGGACGCAGCCGTGTCAGGGCATTTTCCTTCTGAACACAGCCGTGTCAGGGTATTTTCCTTCTGGACGCAGCCGTGTCAGAGCATTTTCCTTCTGGGCGCAGCCGTGTCAGGGCAAATGGCGTCCGGACAATGTGTGTCATGGCACCACAGTCACGCTGTCTGTCAAGGCACGGAACATCGTAGCAAATACTCTTGTCACATTCGCAAACATGCAGCGGGTTCCAGGCATAGTGACTCAGTCCAGTTCTATTCATTCTATCTAATGTACATCTATATATGCTACTACCACACTTCGCGTGGAAACAAAGGAAAGTTGGCAAATACAACCCGACGCGTTGAGTACAACGCGATGAGCACAACGCGATGAGCACAACGCGATGAGCACAACTCGATGAGCATGACGAGATGAACACGACGCGATGAGCACGACGACTATGAGGAGGATGGCAATGAGCACGCCGCCACGGCGAGTATGAGCGCGCGTAAGAGGCGGCGAGTATGATTTCAATGAGGGTGCCAGCGGCGAGGACGATAGCAAGTAGGATGTGGCGAGTATAATTGCAAGTAAGGCGCGGCGAGTATGATGGCGAGCTTTGTGACATGGTTAGCACAGCTCTCGGAGTGACAGACAGCGGGAAGTTGTACAATACAACGTGACGAGTACGATGTCAATGAGGGTGCCGGCGGCGAGAACAATAGCGGGTAGGACGCGGCGAGTATGATGTCAATGAGAGTGCCGGCGCTGAGGACGATAGCAAGTAGGACGCGGCGAGTATGATTGCAAGTAAGAAGCGGCGAGTATGATGGCGAGCTTTGTGACAAGGTTAGCACAGCTCTCAGAGTGACAGTGACACCGGGAAGTTGTACAATACACAGTGAGGAGTACGATGTCAATGAGGGTGCCAGCGGCGAGGACGATAGCGAGTAGGATACGGCGAGTAAGTCGCAGCGAGTATGATGGCGTGAAAGACGCGACGAGTACGATGGCAATAGAAAGCGCCAAGCCACTACTAACGCTTGCGCTTTCGCAAGGTTCGGCTCATCACTCATAGATAGACCCCTTTTTTCTTCTCCTTTCACCTCGTCCTACTCGTTGACATTTTCCTAATCGACATCTTACTCGTTGTGCCTTTCGCGCCATCATACTTGCCGCGTCTTACTCGCACTCATACTTGCTGCGTCCTACTCACCCACACTCGCCGCGTCCTACACCCTATCGTTCTCGCCGCTGGCACCCTCATTGACATCGTACTCGTCACGTTGTATTGTACAACTTCCCCCTCTCTGTCACTCTGAGAGCTGTGCTAACCATGTCACAAAGCTCGCCATCATACTCGCCGTGTCTTACTTGCAATCATACTCGCCGCGTCCTACTTGCTATCGTCCTCGCCGCTGGCACCATCATTGACATCATACTCGCCGCCTCTTACGCACGCTCATACTCGCCGCGGCCTACTCACTATCGTTCTCGCCACCGGCACCCTCATTGACGTCGTACTCTTCGTGTCCTACCTGCTATCGTTCTCGCCGCTGGCACACTCATTGACATCGTACTCGTCACGTTGTATTGTACAACTTCCCGCTGTCTGTCACTCTGAGAGCTGCACTAACCATGTCACAAAGCTTGCAATCATACTCGCCGCGTCTTACTTGCAATCATACTCGCCGCGTTCTACTTGCTATCGCCCTCGCCACCGGCACCCTCATTGACATCATACTCGCCGCGTCCTACCCACTATCGTTCTCGCCACCGGCACCCTCATTGACATCATACTCGTCACATTGTATTGTACAACTTCCCGCTGTCTGTCACTCTGAGAGCTGCGCTAACCATGTCACAAAGCTCGCAATCATACCTGCCGCGTCCTACTTGCTATCGTCCTCGCCGCCGGCGGCGTGCTCATCGCCATCCTCCTCATAGTCGTCGTGCTCATCGCGTCGTGTTCATCTTGTCGTACTCATCACGTCGTGCTCATCGCGTCGTGCTCATCGCATTGTGCTCAACGCGTCATGCTCATCATGTCGTGCTCATCGCGTCGTGCTCATCGTGTCGTGTCGTATTTGCCAACTTTCCTTTGTTTCCGCGCGAAGTGTGGTAGTAGCATATATAGATGTACATTAGATAGAATGAATAGAACTGGACTGAGTCACTATGCCTGGAACCCGCTGTGTGTTTGCGAATGCGACAAGACTATTTGCTGCGATGTTCTGTGCCTTGACAGCCAGCATGACTGTGGTGCCATGACACACGTCGTCCAGATGCCATTTGCCCTGACACGGCAGCGTCCGAGTTAAGCAGGTTGCGTCCGAAGTGTCCAGAGCGTCTAGTGCATCCGGACGCTCGGGATGCAAATTTTTTTTTTCCTGATGGTGTCACGGATATAGGTGGATGGGAGTAAGGAATACTCTCAGACTGTCGCTGCAGAGACACTAGCAAGTCACTGGACATCCCCCAGAGCGACGCGAGCAAGCCGCCAGGCATCCACCGAAGCGATACGAGCAAGCCTATGGCAAGCTGTCGGACATCCTCCGAAGCGATGTGAGCTAGTCAGTGAGCCTGTGAACAAGATGCCATGCACGTCACCAGGCATCAACCGAAGCGATACCGGCGAGCTAGTAAGCAAGTTGCCGTACAAGCCACCAGGCATCCGCCAAAGCGATACGAGTAAGCCGCTGGGCATCCGCCAAAGCAGTGCGAGCAAGCCACTGGGCATCCGCCAAAGCAGTGCGAGCAAGCCGCCGAGCATCCGCCGAAGCGATGCGAGTGAGCCATATGGCAAGCTGTCGGACATCCACCGAAGCGATGCAAGTGATGCGAGTGAGCCATAGAGTGTTAGATATATCGATCGCCCACCGAGGCCCGCTGAGGCCTGCCTAGACCGCTGCGAGCAGATGCGCGCGTGGGAGGCATCAGGTGGCGCAGGTGGCCAATGGCCACCGGCGACATCTAGGCCCGGCGACATCTAGACCGGAGGTGGCAAGTTGCCACCAAAGGATCTAGACGAGCCGGTGATGGGTAACGGATTGGA
>Ga0307516_10004041_pt1 | contig 18399 bp, 14 predicted proteins | sample 19_EM_MG_FD_203310 | JGI IMG/M metagenome (GOLD analysis project Ga0307516, IMG submission 203310) | Populus trichocarpa ectomycorrhiza microbial communities from riparian zone in the Pacific Northwest, United States - 19_EM | ecosystem: Host-associated > Plants > Roots > Unclassified | place... | reverse complement strand
ATATATAGTCTACCAGATAGTGTACTAGTTCTTTAGTTGTATTCTCTTAAGATCTCCACTCTAACAAAGTGTGAGGACTATAGTCAATATAAACTTCTCTTTCCCCTTCCTGTATTCCTTCTTGTAAGCCTGCAAGAACCCTTGTGGTTTGAGTGTGTCTTAACAATCTATATGGTTTGTCTGACATCTACCCTCTGATTTTTTCAGGTCAGTTTAAAGTTGAACCCGTGAAAACAGCAGATATACCATGGCAAAAAACAACTTTCCCTCCTCACTCCCCACTAGTGATGTTCTCATCCAGCCTGGCTCAAAAGCTCTGGCTTTGAGGGCCCAGGGTCCAACCTTCAAGCCAGGCCACGAGTCCTCAAAGCCTTGAGCCAAGCTGAAGCCGTGGCTCTGAGCCAGGGCTCATAACTGAAAAATGCTTGAATAGCAGTGGGTTTACAAGGGTGGGGACACCATTATATTAACAATATCAGACATGGGATACACTGTTTGGATTCAATATCAGACCAAACACAAAGATAGATAGTATGAACTAGAGGACTGACCAAGTTGAGAATAATCTATCAAGTGATACCGAAAATGCGGGTGAAGTTGTTGATACCATGGAGACCTTGAGAACCAATGACAGACTCTGCCCCACATTGCAGATGAGCTCAGATGCATTCTGTCAGTGGTGTTGCACCTCAGTGGTGGCAGGAATTTTGAGCCGTCCTTCAGGCAGGACAATGATGACGATGCCCACAAATGCACCTGGATTTCAAGCGGCAATCCCAGCTTTGTGTTCAATGCTGCCTGGGCCATGGGCTCATCTCCTCCAGCTCTATATTTCCACCTCCTACTTCACCCATTGCTTTCATTGACATTGTCTAGAGTGCTAGCTCCATGAGCCATGGCCACAAGCTCTGCACTGCAAAAGATGTCATGTTGATGAGGGTCAACTGCAATCTGATCATCAGTCAGTCAATTATTGCAGAAGACGTCATTGTCATGGCGCATCTTATTATCCTTCAATGATACATGCCAATTGACTGCTAGTATTGACCTGTTGTCATATAGGAAGAAGACATTATTATTGATCAACAAACTCGAATCAAATTGTCATGTACATGACCTCGTGACTCACTGGTGAATACAAGCGAAAGCCAGGGCCTGAGCCTGCCGCTCATGGCTTTCTTTATTGTCAAGCCAGGCCATGAGCTTTGAAAAGCCTGCCAAAAAGCCTGGCTCGGCTTTGGCTTTTGACAGCCAGCTCTTGAGCTGGGCCTGAACATCACTACTCCCCACTTCATCCAACACCTTCAACAGATCTGAACACATTACCAAGTTCTATTACCACAATTAAGGGTGTTTGGCAGCCTTGCAAGCCATGATGGAGGGAGCAAGTCCAGAAATAACATAATTTTAAACATCCAAATATGTGATATAAGACTCAACAAGGTGCCTGACTGACACCAACTTTGCAAACTGCTGTAAAAATTTAGTCTGGTTTCATGTGGGCAACATGAACCATGGTTGCTCAATCTTTAAGTGAGAGATTACATGTAGTCAAAATATCACAAGGAAATGGTGACACATCTCTTAATGATCGCGTCGCAGGCCCCAAGAGACTCTTATCATTTGTCTGATCTGTCGTGCATAGAGCAAAATTTCAAACATTAAAATTTCACAACAGGCACTGCACCAGAGCATGGGAAGAGATGAGCAGATGTTCTTGTATGGTGTGGTTATAGAGAACATGTCTTTGCGCTTCATGTCTGACCTCTTGTACTTTTCTGCACCTGAACTGTGGTACCAAGCATCAAGGATGAGTCCAGATGTGTGGACTATGTTTGCTTGAGGATCCAAAAAAGAATGCAGAATCTTCCCATGACGTGCGGTGCATGATGCCAATAGCCTTTCCCATCTTGCCTTAACAGATGATATTTGAGTCCCCAGTTGCTAGCAGCTTTGAGTGGTTTGAGGTGGCATCAAGCTTCTCTGCATCAGTTCTGGGAGGGGTACACATCCACTTAGTTTGCATTTCAGCTATGGGTTCCTCTGGGTGCTGAATCCCCTTTTTGTGAGAGGTAGATCTCTGCTTCTTGAGGAATGCTTGACACTCGTGATTCTGCTAATGAGGGAGCACATTTTCCTTGTTTTCTCAAGTTTGTGTTTGCTCGTACATCTGAGGTTGTCTCAGAGACAGAAGAATGTAGAGATTGAAAATAATATGATTGCCAGCTAGTATTCAGTGCCAAAGAAGTGACAGGATGGCTTAAGTATGAAGGAGACAGTATATTTGAAGAGCTGCCCACCAATGGAATGTAGTTGGAAAACGGAACTGGCAGTAAGATATAGGTTGTGCCTAGCACAAGTTGATCAACAAGCACTCATATCATTACATAAGAATTGCCTTATAAGGTGATTTTGCATTGCAATTGGGCAACCCCAGTTCATGTAGTACATATGAAAGCAGACTATATATGATCATAACCGTCCCATCAATAGATGATCATATATAGTCTGTCTCGACTAGCTCTGATCCTTGCAATCCTAGCTCGAACACTATTTTCACTGTTTGGGTGAAGTCCAGAAGTAGAGGAAGGGAATATCTGGCTGAAAATTGTCAATATAGTGATAAAGTAGAGAAACATTCAAACACACCGATTCCACCACTTTTTGAGGTTGGCGAAGTACTCTTCCTCCTTCAGATCCTTCAATAATTTGAGGATAGAATTATAAAAGCACTCAGAGTCAGTGGTGGTATCAGATCTTGAAAATGTTGATGCAGAACTAAGGGCAAACTGGACCTATAGGAAATCTAGTCAGGAGATGATGATGTTCACAGTAGAATGAGATGGCTAACAGACCTGGATAGCAACATATACAATCAAAGCTGATGTGATCAAGGTCATGTCATGAATTTGAGCATTCCCTGAGCACATTGCCTTTGTCTCTTTGTCAACAGAGCTCGGTGATGTAAATATGTGTTTATATGCCTGAGGTTTTAAAATAAGAAAGAAACAAGATACTGTTAAATCAAGATTCTTACCATAACCAGGAGCGCACTCTGGAATAATCCATCCCAAGGATCGTTGGCATTGGATTTATGATCTTTGTAAAGGAAGAAAGGCCACTGGTCACCACTAACAGGGAGCTCGGTGGTGCGTAATTGGCGCCGGACTCTTAAGAAAAGTAGAGGTTAAACCATATATGTTGAAACATATAGGCCGATAGAAATACTTCTCATTTGACCAGTCATATTCAATTAGACACAAAAGGAACCTGGTGACAGGATAGTGGAATCCTTGCTCCAATTTGTTGTTCTGAGCGATACATGAGTTGAGATAACTGTCTTTGGGGGCTATCCAATCTAGCATTGGTCCCTTCATGCTTTTCGTATCATCGGCATGGGCAGAGGAAGATCCCTTCTGGATCTGGAAGTCAAACATTACAATATATTCTCGAAGATAACAACTTGTTACATATACCAGATCAGCAATATGAAGAAGGTCCTCATTGGTGCTGCTTGTCATGATTTGTTCCTCCAGTCCAGGAACAATGTTGAGGAGCTTTCGGTAAATCTGATATTCTCAGTTTTCCCTCATAGGGGTAAGTGTGGTGGGTGGACCAAGACAGATGATAAACTTACTCAGGGGAAAAATCAACCTCAGTTTTATCTTGCAGTTCAACATCATGCATCATGCCCCTAGTGATTAAAATGTAGATGCAGCAGAATGCATGAATGGTGCATCTGAAGTGACGGCCATGGTGGATGAGTGGATCAGCTGTGTGGCTAAACAACGATGCTCAGCCTTTGTTGATGCGATTGATGCCAACTAACTTACACCTTCTTTCGCTGACCTAAATGCAAGGTGCTTTCTTCATCAGCAGCTTGGGTGCCAAGGGTAGAGCTGGGGTGGGAGGCCATCACAAGAGATTTATGAAAAGTTGGAGTGGACATGAGGTTGAGACGCTGAAGCTTAAGTTATAGATTGAGAGCCAGGTGCTACTTTCCTAAATTCAGGTTGTGAGAAATTCACTTGTCGACACAAAATTTATCCCACTAAAAATGAAAGGTAGCCAGCAAGGATGACCAGATAAGGCAAGACCACTCAGAGTAGATTGAACCAAAAAGAGGAAGTGCATACCTTAACACCAAATCCAGTCAAACAGGCGTTCTCTTCATGCTGCCAATGAATCTAAGGCAGGATCACTCAGAGTAGATTGAACCAAAAAGAGTAAGTGCATACCTTCCTTAGACACCAAATCTGGTCCAAGAGGCATTCTCCTCACGCTGCCAAGGAACCTAAGAGGAAGGTCGCCATAATGGTCAGAAACAGAATATAAAGATGCATGGAAACCTAGTGACAATCACTCGCCATCCTTCCTTCCTTTCCAATGGCTCCTATCTTTTCCACCAACATTTCTGCCATCATAAACGACTACTTTCGATGTCTCCAAGGGCAACACAATAGTTCAAACCTACAGATTCTTCATTATGTGGCAAAGTACAATGATTTTTGCATCTGGATATGGTGCATTTTGGGGGCTTCAGAGCTCTGTCATCAAGGTTAATCATTCTTCAGGCCAAAAAGCAAAGAAGGCATCTGGAGCAAAGAGAACAAAGTGACTACAAACACTGTCACCCATGGCCTTAGGCTCCCTTGCTGCTTCTGTGGTTGGATGCGAGGAATGCTGACCATATACTTTGAGACCAAAGTCCTCTTGATGCTCAGCAGGAGGTACTATGTTGGCTGTGCCAGAAACTTCTGCAGATACAAAAGTATATTTTGATGTTGACAAACGCGAATCTATAGACTAACTATGAAAAAAAAAACAAGTTAAAACTGATCCTGTTCATAATAATAGAGATATGGTGGAAATGGCATATCCACGAAGGATGGCTGTTAGGCCCAATTCTGGCACTGATAGTCAATGATACAGTGAGTGAAGAGATGTTTTAATACACAATTCGCTCACTCTTTTATAGTTGTCTGAAATGCAAAGCACTCACTCAATAAAGCGATATCAACTTTCGGCCTTCTCATGAAGCTTTACAACAAAGGTCTTTCTGAGCTCATTGCGAATAGCTTATTGACACAGTGCATCAGGTGTGGGTGGATGATGACAATGGAATCATTTCATAAGCATACCTGTCTGCTCCCCATGTCTCCATTTTCCGGACTTGAGGCAGAAGACTCTGAAGATGAGAGCAGTGTGGCCTCTGGAGAATCTGTAGATTGTTAGATTGAGTTATGCCAACAAAGAGTTCAAAGATGAAATTCATAAGTGCTGCCAACATTGGTGAGGTTGAGGCAGGAACACAGGTGTGTGGGCAACCTGGACGATTGGACTAGCAGAAACAGTGGAGCAAGGAGCAACATGGACAACAAGAGAGCAGGGAACATTGTGCAGCTCAGAGGGTACCGTACTTTAAAAGTTATCAATCTCCTTCATTCTCATTGAGGTTGCCCAATCTCTAATTTTCTGTCATTGTTCTTGGGCATAGATAGAAATGTTTGGACTATCTAGTGCACTGTAATATGCTGGATGGTGTTATAATGCCTATCAGCTCCATAAACATGCTATTTCTGGTGCTACAAGATAATATGTTGGATACCGGCAAAGCAGCAAATATACGAGTGCTTGAGTTGGCACAGTTTCAGTCAATAGGTATTGCAATTTTGGCTTTAAAATGGAATGTGGATTTGGTTCATCTATAAGTCTCTTCTTCCTCTGACTGGGTGTTTTCTCTCTTGTCAGAATCATCCATAGCCCTATCGGAATCACCCACAACCTCATTATCCGAATCCGACACAACTGAAGGCACATAACTGCCTGGGTCAAGAATATCCCCAGTAATGGCAAGTTCCGGGCCTGCAGTAACTGGCACTTCATATCTCTCTGCAACTTCTGCATCATCATCTTTGTCCTCTTCTGAGGCATCTTCCATCACAGGAACCGAGTCTCATTGCCCATGCATATACACATGGCCCACACCGAAACCCCAATAATAATGTATTGCCATATCCTGGTTAGCAAAGGTAAAGGTAAGATCTAGAGTTAGGCCACTTCAGACAGAAACCAGATGAAAATAAGGCTCACCGATTCACATAGTACGACTTCCAGTCATCCACATCCTGAGCATGACTGGAACACCCAGGAGCCCCTTCAGACAAAGCCTTCCCTATATTGAAAACGGGAACAATGTGACAACTGCTTAGAATATCAGCTGGGTCAATAAAACCAAAGGAGTCTTCATCCAAAATACTCAGAAAACACACTCAATCGAGCTGTTGGGGTTTCCAACTCCCAACCTTGTCCAGTTCAAATCACCTTACTTATACAAACTCAATCCACTGTGGGTGGCAATCACAATTTTCTTTCCCGTAGTATGTGATATTTGCATGGAAGATACCCAGAACTTTTGCATACAAGAAAGGATGATCGGGCTGAGAAGTGGAAGACATGTCATGGTTAAGAAGCATAATGTTATATTGTAGGCTGTGAGTGTTGATAACATCATCTGTGCGCTGAACATCGTAAGTGGTGAAGTTGATGCACATCATCTGGTGGGTGTAAATTCAGTTGTGCTTCAAGAATACTTTTTCCCAGTCACCTTTGGTGGAATTGTGTGGTGTGAAGGCATTGGCCATGAGCATGAGGCAGATGCAGGGCAGAAGGTGCTGCTTGAGCTTTGAAATAAAATTCTTTTTTACATCAATAACAATCGATCATTCAAAAATAGTTTATTTGTACCTTGAATGCAGGATCCTTTTTATTCTTCTAAAAGAAGATAGCAATGTCTACAGGAAGGTTCTCCATTTTGCCAACGATGTGATGGGTTTCAGGAGAGGGGATGTACTATTGTCTTCACCAAATGCAAATGTTGACTTGGTAGATGCCATTGACTTGGAGGGCACTGACCTGGAGACGGCCTTTGCTCAAATCTTCCTGAGTCTTGCCTGTTGGTGCTCGGTCTCTGCCATCTGTTTCATGTAATCTCTGTGGTTGGTTTGTTTGTACCAAGCCTTTGAAGTTCAGTGTTCAGATTCACCTTGGGTTGCAGAAATCAGCATTCCACTATTGAGATGTTCTGGTGGAGAACCCTTACCAATTCTGTACTATAAGAGTCAGTTGTTCCATACTTTCTAATAATGTTGATGTAGTCTGCAAGTGCATGGTACTTATATGTGGCCAGGTTGAAGGTCACCTCTTTATGAGTGGTGCTTTGGGTTTGTGTGATCTGCTTCTTCGCAGGGTTTGATTGAGTTTTCTTTGCCTTCATTCATTGCCATTTCTGCTGCTCTTTGAGCAGCTCATAAGTCTTGTATAATGAGCATGTCTTTTTTTAAAAATCCTTGAATCTTGCTCCAAGAACACTGGTGGCCGACTCGAGCTCTGTAAGGGTTTGTTCAGTGTGTAGCCGGAGTTTTGCAAGGGAGTGCCAGTGAGCGCAGGCAAAGATAAGATTAAGTACGATTCAATTGTCAGAATCAGGAAAAAGCCCATTGAAGATGGGTATTGCACACTGGATATAGGTCAATGTTCTCTCCTCCACCAAAAAGTCAGAGCTGATCTCACTTGCAGCAGGTTCTCATAATCACAAGCTGCCATTTTTTTCATTTCAGAGGAGTTTGCAGAGAACCGCCATATTTCTCCTCAACCAAAGACAGCGATTTGATGATATCTTGTAGTTCCATAATCAACCCTTCATTCAGTCAAAATTTTGAATATATACCAGTGGTCCATTTCAACAACCTTTGAACTGTCGATGGCATTGCGCAATTGGACTAGATGAACAAAAAGGCCTTTCCACACTTCAAGTTCAAATTCATACATAAAATCGACCATGAGTGCTTTGAAGACATCAAATCCCAAGTCCACAAGTTGAGTGAAGAATGCGTTCTGGAAATTGTTAAGCAATTATCCAGGGGCACACAATGATAAGACCTACACGAGTTGGAACGAGGGACTCACCAGTTAATAATCGGTCCACAGCCACACTATTGACTGAGTAATTCCAGAGTCCAGGCCGATTCAATAACTTTCCTGTGTGTGGCATTATCAAGATGCTTTGAGGTCACTTGGTTCTTTAGGTCACACTTCCCCCCCATCATAGGTATATTGGATTTGAGGACAAGGCAGCGTGGACAAGGGCAATTTCCATTGTTTTGAATTAACATGATAAGAACCCTATGAGACATGATGTTTAAGAATTTAATAACCACCAATGCAAAGAATACATGCACTTTTCTGGATAGTCAGCAGAGTAAGTAATAATCTGTAGATAAAATCATCGGATTATCCCATCACAACACTTGATCAGCATTCCATGCTTCCAGGCTTCAATGAACTCCTCATCAAGAAAAATCCCCCACTGTGTGTGGAATACCTCACAGCGACAATGTGCAAGAAGCGGGTCTGACGGGGGCTTGCCACCAGTCCGAGATGCAGAAAAATCACTGAAGGAATCATGGAGCTGGCATTACAGATAACCATCAGATGAAAGACGATGGGCAAATGATGATATATAACTTACCTTCTGGAAATATGCAACATGGCTACAAAGGTTGCTACTTGGCTTGCAGCACTTGTACTTTGAGTTATTTGCAAAGTATAAATAAAGGGGCCATAGGTGTGCTTGACCAAACAACGATAACTGGATAGCATCGGACCAAAACATCAAGGGGACGATCACCCACAGGGCATTACATCTGGGCTCAGGAGAAGAGTCCACAAGTTCACGTTGCATGGCCAGGAATCAATCAGACGTATATGTCTCTCCATAGATGCGGACATTTTCTGACTCAGATCCCAGATCCCAGTATACCTTGTAGGGTTCAAAATAAAACTGTGCTCCCTCATTCAAAGACTCAAGTCACTCTCTGACAACAGAAACAAGGGAGCGATGATAAAGTTTACCTGTGATGTATGACTGAGTCCCAGGTTTGTCTGTTCATTGGTGGAAGGGGACATTGATGGTGATACCAGAAGACTTCCAGCCATTGTCTAGCCACTCCAAATCTGAGTTCAGGTCATCCCCGAGCTCTGTCTGATTTGAAGTGAGCACTGTATTGATCCCTGTTCAATTGGTATTCCTGACTTCCTCTGGCCTGAATTCTGGGCTGCCGATAATGTTGATAAGAGCCTTAAAATTAGATTGAGATTTTTGCACCCCTATATTCCAGTACCAGTCTCCAAGCTCAAATGAATTCAGATTGGAATATGGAGATAAGCTGGCTGTCTTGGCATGCTGGTTGGAACAAAGGGTGGACTGAATCCCATTAACTTCTGAAGGGTTATCACAAAGATTTCTGAGCGTAAGTGACTCATCAGGGCTATGGCCAGGAAACTCCATTCCATAAAACTTCTTGGAAAGACCAAAAATATTTGTCAATGTTTGGAAATATTGAGGACCTGGGACACTGAATGGTTGGATGGTTTCAGGAGCAGTTGAAGAAGTGCTGTCCACTTCATCTAAATGATGAACAGCAGAATCTGGGAGAACTGTTGAATATCATCAAGTCATATCACGAGCTATTGTACTAAGCAGAAAACACCAACTATTGGGTATGATCTGAGGGAGTACATCGTGAAAACGCACTAGTCAGTGACTTCTTTTATATTTGCATAGAGCAATTGGGAGATCTAGATCATCAACGATCCTGACAGCAGAAAGATTCTTTGGCAAATTAGAAAAAGGAATTGAGGAGAAAATATCTGACTTATCATACATTTTGCTCTGAGGAACAGCCATTGTGTTCAGATCCAGATGGAATCTCAACAGACTGATTTGGAGGTTCTACTGGTGACCCAGACACTTCATGCTCTAATGGCATTGATGCAAGCTCCTTGTCAAGAGAATGTCCATTTGATGGTTCTTGAGAAGCAGGTGAGACATGTGCCTAATGTAATTGTTAATTCATGCAAGAGACCTTCGGAGAGTTGAATTACTCACTGTTACTACAACACTGTTGGCTTCTACTGATATGAGACAATCAGTATTGAGCCTCCACCTTTTACGACTTTTCCATATTGCCTAACTTGTGTTATTTGTCACTTCTCTTGCTGACAGTTTCTTTGATGACAGTGCAGAGCTGATGGGATTGAAAATGTCCGCATGCACTCCTTATTCTCACAGTGCAATACTGGCCCAGAGTTGAATTCAGATAGGGAGTAGCCTGATATGGTTGCAGTGAGAGTAGTGCGGTAGCTGAATGAGGAGGAAGGCCAGAGGGGATCATCGACCATGTCCCAAAGAAAATCACGCCAGACCTAAATATAGGAGGGATCACAATTTATATAGTTGAACAAGTCTGGTTGACCAAATTTGGGTGTTTAGAATAGCGCCTGCAAGGTTGACCATTTCAGCTGATCAGATATAGATAAAAGTTTTCTTTTGAGGGAATTAGGCATGCTCATGGATATGGGGATCTAACGAAGGTGATTGATGATCAATTTGTGCCATGCAAGAACAAGCAGGTAAAAGCTGAAAGGAACAACTCAGGAGGCAGGTCAAGCAGAAAGAACCTGGAAGTGTTTTTTTTTGTATTTGGAAGCATCGGGGATCACAATCGAGGGAGTGAGAGCGAATAGACATGTCATTGATAGTGTCCATTCTGTCCTTGCTGGGGTTGACACCATTCACAAGCTTGGCTCCTGGGCTGTTATCCTAGATATTGTGAATAGTCATAGTGTTCATCTTCGGTAACGCGAAGTATGGTTGTTGTCTAGAGGTCAGCGATAGATGGGGGCGAGTGTCCAAGGGCGAAGAGAAGGCCAGGACTAGAGGGAAACTGGATAAGCAAAGACTTGGAGGAATAGAGAAGGCAGCAAACTCACTCATATTTCCTGATGCAGAGGAAAGCCTTTGGAGCAGAGATCCACAACCAACTTGAGGCACATACATATCAGAAGGAACAAGTGAAAAATTCAACCTTTCGAAGCAGAGACCCACAATCAAGAGGCACATCAACACATTAAAAGGAACAAGTGAGGGGTTCAGGCCCTTGGAGCAGAGACCCACAACCAAGAGGCATGTTGACATACCAGAAGGAACGAGCCAAGTGTTGAACCCTTTGGAGTGGAGATCCACAACCAAGAGGCATATCGACACATTGGAAGGAAATGAGTGAGGGGTTCAGGCTCTTGGAGTGGAGACCCATGATCAAGAGGCACATTGACAGATTGGAAGGAATGAGTGAAGGATTCAACCCCTGGGAGTAGAGACCCACAGCCAAGAGGCGTATCGACAGATCAGAAGGAATGCATCAAAGTATTACATGATCTTTCTTTTTTGTTGACAAATTATACCCACTTAGTAAGCTTGATCAGGTGCCCTGATACACTGTGGAAAGTCGTGGCTGAGAGCTGTCTACAGTAGTCCAATCAGACATATTGTAGGGTAGTTACAATTCTCACCAAAGGGTGGTAAAATCCACAGTCCACAGTCATTGATAGTGGTCAGCAAAGAGGGTTGAAACAGTTTGGAAATACTCATAGAACAATGGTAAGCAGGTGTCTTGATGAATGCATGACTTGGGGCAGATTTGGAGGGTATAGAATATCTGGAGCATGCATCACAATGAATGTCAGTACTGCATTTGTATCATCAAGGGGTTGAAGCTGTTTGTTTCATCCATAGAACCCTAGCCGCACCTCCTTCAACTCTGTAGGCAGGAGGTAGAGGTGAGCTATTGGGTAATGCAAGATGTCCTGTAGGTATCAAGAGGTCTTCAATCAGTTTTGTAAGGGTGGTGAATGCAGCGAGGCTTGAGGAGTTCATCGACATATCCTTTCATTTGGTCGTTGACATGGCAGGGACTTTTGGTGGAAGCTCTCTGGACTTCATAGACTGGTGGCATTCCTGTCATCAAATGAATGTATAGTGGGTGGCAGGTGTTGAATGTATGATTAATAGTTGGAAAATAAAAGGTTACAAAACAACCTGCCCACGCCCTTGTATAAATCCAGCTCTAACTAGAACAAAGTAAATATTCATTAGTGTTAACCTTTAAATAGTGTAACTGAAACTTTATTACCACTTTGAATATGGCTGATATTGCCTGGGTTCATGAGGCTGATGATGACTTGGAATGAATATTGGGTTTGACAACCAGGGGTTGTAAGACATATGGTGCTCAAGACAAGCCAGATTAAGGAGGCCATCCCCAAAGATTTGGGATGCTCTTTCAAGAGTCCAGAGCATGTCCCTAGTCAAGAATGATGAATTAGCAGAGATGTTATACATTAAAAGACCATGTACAAAGGGACCACATAAGCTGGATCCCTCAACTCCTCACTGGTGGATGCCAAAGTGAGAGAAAATGGTGGGCCAGATCCCAGGGCAATGGGAGATGGTGCAGGAATAGGGGACAGCATAGAATCAGAGAATACTGCAGGAGATCCTGTATAGTAATCTCATAAGATGTCAGAAAAGAATTTCTCCAGATCAAAGGGCATGGAGTCAGGGTTATCGGGGGCATGCATCAACAGAACGTCAAATTCAGCAGCTGGAGAGGAGGGGTCGAGCACATTGGCTGGAGTGGGGTGTGGGTTGCTTGTCAGAGGGGGGGGGGAGTTAATGTGACCAGTTGCAGTTGTTGGGACTAAAGGATTGGAGGGAGGGTTGGTTGAACTAGTGGACATCAAAGTCTGATTTGAAGATGATGGGATAAGTGAATTTCAACAGAAGGACATGACACCTCCTTCATATTGAACAAATTTTTCTGTTGCTCAGCAGCACTGCCAGTCCACCTTGGGTGGGCAAGGGGGGCAGGTCATGCAGAAGTCACTAAGGTATTTGCTTTATTAAAACCCTGTTCACGCTGTCTATGAAGACAGTAGAATTAGCCATTCAGTCACATAGGGGCAGGATGTAACCTGAATCTCTGGATCAAAATTACCTAATGAGAATTGAGGGTGGGGCAAGAGGCAGAAAGAGAACCCAGGTCTCAGTCTTCGAGGCTGCAATATAATTTCATTTGAAGGTACTGTATCTCACCCACTGATTGGACACCCTCTCCAGTCAGTCACCTTGAATATCTTGCCCATTTCTCCCCCAATTCCTCTTGAATTTTGCATATAGACACTAGCACATGTCATTATGATAATTCAAACATTTCTGGGACATAGAAACCTCACTTTGATGTCGACCCAAATTGGTTGTCTGCCACACAGTGCCAGGTTGGAGTTTTCAGCAGTTGATGATAATATCTACTTATGTCAGTCAAAGAACACCTGAGTCGGACATCTAGAATGGCTCTGCCACCTGGAGCCAGTGTGACACTTGTGTGACTGACCCACTGTGTATTTCCGATCAGTGGGTGAGATGCACCCCTCACCACGAGAGGCATTCCATCATATCAGTTTCCTTGGATTGTGCTGGAAGAGGCGATGAAAAGCTGATGAGGCAGCTGGAGAATGAAATTTCCCCCTGGTGACTTTGGGATTGTCCATTGACCAGTCGCTAATCACTACATTAATATTACCAAGCACTGATAGAAGGTTTCACTAATGTACCCATGAATGAATTCATTTCGCTGGCAATTCCCTAAGTTTAGTGCATTGTCTCCACTTGCCCTGCATCCTCAAGTTTTGTAAGCACATCTTTGGCATTCTCTGTGATCCAATATATCTGGGCTGCCATGCTCACAACCCACCCACCACCATGCAGGCTCAGCAAAGAACCCAAATATCTGACCTTCATGATGTTGTACAAATTCTCTATGAAATGCCAAACATCGAACCAAGCTGTGTTCAATATCATCCATCACAACTGGTGAGCTATGGCTGATTGTATTTCTGCACCTCACTAGAGTCTTCCCTCTCAGAAAAATGAGGAGGCAGTCAAGATATATAAGGACCTGAGAGAAGGTCTTGAACTGCATGGGCTTGTTGGCCAGTTTCTTGTCCATTTTGGCCGGTGATTTGCTTGTGAAGGTTAGGTGCTCCGAGAACAGATCACAAACTAATGAGAGGACTTTTGTTGAATGTGGCATCTCTATTCCTGCTCGACTCCCAAAGGAACCACCAGAGGTGATGTGTATGTGATACCCCACATTCCTATGTTTTCTGTACTTACTTTTGTCTCTCAAGTATGATTGATTGCTTGCATGTTTTTTTGACCTTCTGTCAATGTGACAAATTAATTATACCTTATATGGCATTTTCAATATGATGCAAGTTCCGCTATTTGGCACAACTTGAATGATTTAGAAAGTCAAAAATACAATGGTAGTATGTCTAAAACAAAATACTATGAAAACTATAAGTTTCAGTGTGCATTAGAAAGAAAGCCTGGACATATATTATATCTTGTGGGCTGGACAGAAGTGATGTATTGAAAGGACAACTATCTGGCAACAGAGGTGTTAAGGCCATGCATGACTTTGGAAGCAAACTTGAGGTTATTATCCTGGATTGACTTTGCCTTTGTCTTTGGCAGGTTACCACACAGTCGGCTCTTTCATTCGGATTCCATTAAAGGTTCAATGTCTTTTCCTTCTCTTAGTTGGCTTAACCATCACTGATACCAGGTTTCGTTGTAATTGGTCCAATAACTATGGTTAGCCAAACTACTTTGCTTATCCCAGGTTGTTTGCAGGGGCTGGCCACCATGACTTGAGAGCTGTCTGATGGCCTTTACCTTTGAAAAAGTTAGCTAGCATGCCCAAATTGTGACCTGTGCAATCTGCATACCTGTGTGGCAGATATATAGCTCCGACAGTAGATCAAGCTCAATAACAGAGATGTCATTGTCACCCCAATATTCACCATCATGTTGCACATAGTAGCCACATTGGAAGACATCTAATAGAGACGATGGCCTATTTAAAATGTCATCAAGGTTGAGCGAGTCTTGAGCCAGATGCCAAGCAATGCCTCCACAAAGTAGGAAAGCACGAGCACAAGGAGTGGCAAGGAGGACAGCACACTGTTGCTCATACACCTCATAATCTTTTTGTGTAAAGGTGTAACCTGATAAGCAGAATGGAATCACAGGAAAATTTGACAATACTGGCACAGTAGGTAGGATGCTTTCCAAACGAGAAGGGTGTGGAATCTGAAGCCATTTTCAACTAAATATTTAGCAACATCATATTGATTCTGAAGCTCTTGTTGAACTCGATAGATATGCAAGGCATCTGCTGCACTAGAAACCCACAATATCCAAGAGAAAAGAGGATTTGAAAACAGGATGACATAACCACTGCTGGGCCCCACCAAAATGTTCTGCAGTTCATCTGAAAAAATAATTGCATGGCAATTATCTTGGTCCAAATCCCATTGATCCTTGGGTGGCCATTGCCCAGCATCCAGCGCATCAAAAAATGCAATCAGATTTTGGTCAAAGAAAGCTTCAACAGGGAATTTTTTTTCAGTCACAATAGATAAGCCGGCCAGACATAGGATTTCAATCCAAGATTTTTTCCGTGTATTAGTGAAGTGGGCTGGTAGTGGCCTAGATGGCATCAGAGGATGAATGAAGCCATAGTGGAGGGAGGGAGACTTGATTGGATTGTTTAATATAGGAAAAAGGGGTCTCCAGGGGTTGCTTGATTCTGTAAATCTAACTGGAGAGGCTAGCCGCGCACTAGGAATAGGCCCTTCAACTTGGATATCTCCAGGCCCAGGTTTCTGAAAAATATCATCACTGAAGTTGTCATCACTATCATAGCCTCCACCAGAGCTAGGGTCAAATTCTTCACATAGACCCCACTCATTACAGAAAAAATCATAGCACTTTTGGGAGGCGTGGTATGATTCAAACACATCTTCAAAAGATTTAGATGAAACTGGTTGGCGATAGAGGTGGTCATCACTGGGATCATCACTATGTGTCCATTCAAAGACCTTTGTCCTCCTTGTCGGTGGTTGGTGTTCTCGGTTTAGCCGCACCACATGATCTTGGACCAACTCCCTTTGCAAAATTTGCTCATTAAGGGCAGCATGTCGCATAAAGAAGTCCTGTCAAGATATGTAAGGCTTAGACTGATTTGTAGAGGAGCCTTGGGTTGGAAGTGATGGAGATGTAAGAAGCCATGCAGTAACAAGCTCAGAGGGTGGAACAAGGTTTGCCAAGGGATTATTGGGAGTGCCAGAAATTAAGGATGTGCTAAGGTGATACCATACAGGGACACTAAATTGGATAAACCATGCTGGATGAGGCACAGATGAATCACCCAAATCCAAAACAGTTCCAACTCTAGGAATGTTGCGCAAAAAGTTAACCGCATCCAAAGACTGTATACCATTGAGAAACCACTCGTCCAAGCCCTCAGATTGCAGAAGTGTATACCAAGGGGGTATAGTGTCGCTGTCATGAATTCCAATACACACGATAAAGTATGACAAAAGAGTGAGCCATATTTGGAACCAATCATGCGATAATGCTGCTCTTTTCTTCATTATTTGGTGAGTTGGAGATGGACAGGAGTAGCCGAAAGCCCAAGGGGCAAATGGACGATTGATGAAAAGTCTTGATTTCAAAGCATTGTGAATGTATATTGTTGCTAGGATAAGGTTCTGTTCCAACCTTGACCAAGATTCCTGGCCCTCCTTCTTGAGAGTATATTGACCATCCAGACAATCTTGTGTGGGAATATATGCAAGTTGGTTGAAAGGGTAATCCGCAATGATAGGATTTAATGTCAAGAATACAAGAAAAATGGTCCTTGATGCATGCCAATGCGAATGCAAAAAATCATGCCACTGGATGCTCTTGTGGAGGGAGAAGATATGAGACTGGGGATCCTGGTACTTAGGGAGAACGATCCAGCTGCCATTCGGGTTTGGTGAATAGAACATATCCCCATTCAATATCTCAATACGACCACAGGAATGATCAATTCTCTTCGTCGCAAAGTTGAACTGCATACTATTGATATTGAGTCCACATAAACAGCCTTTATGATGAAAGGAAAGTATCTTGAACAAAAATATGAGTCGCCGGTAAGAACTATATTTGGATGGAGAATAAGAGAAGGTGGCATTCACTAAGTAGTGTATACATTGAGCACAAATTTAGGCAGATCGAGAGTCAACACCTACTCAGTGATTCTGTGGGGCTGCTCAAATTGATGATGATGTCCAAGTGCAAAGAAGAGGATTTAGTGCAGAGAACCATGACTAAGAGGGGCCCTCAAGGTCTGGAGGAAAATACCTTTGGCATGGAGAGCTGCAACCAAAAGGTAGTATCAAAGAAAACTGTTAGTGTGGAGAATCACAACTAAATGGTGCCGCTGAAATCCAGAGGTAAAACCCTTTGGTACAGAGAGCCGTAACCAAGAGGTAGGGAGATGGTAGATGAGACAGGAAAAGTGGGTATGTGCATTACTAACATGTTGAGCACAGGGACAAACAAAACCAAACATGACACCAATTTGATGGGGATTGTGCATACCCACTTTTTCTGTCTCATCTACCATCTCCCTATCTCTTGGTTATGGCTCTCCATATCAAAGAGTTTTATCTCTGGATTTCGGCAGCACTGTTTAGTTGTGGTTCTCTATACTAATGGTTTTCCTTGATACTATCTTTTGGTTGCGGCTCTCCATGCCAAAGGTTTTTTCCTGTAGATCACGGCAGTGCCTTTTAGGCATCCTTGCTCATTCCCTCTGCTCTATGCCACTTCTGGGAATGAGACATTTGGGTTGTGCTTGGACCAACTGTCTGATCCATGCTCGGGATCAATGATTGGAGTAATGAACAGCGATGCTGGGGGTTGATTAGACCTTGAAGGGAATGACATTGCTTCCTACTTTCGATATGCCAAGGGTCATTGGGCATGGACTCTAATTATTATCCTAAGCACTCTTGCTATCTCTCTCAAGAGAGGAAGGTTGAAGCTGGATGAATGTCACATTTGAGGTGCTAGGAGAAGGGGTGGAGGCAAGGTTCTTTGCTGGAACTGAGAAGAGGGAGTTGATCTTGGTGTGCTCGCTTACTTTTGCCCACCATCCACCTGGTCTCCTGATCTCTTCAAGTGCACAAAATTCCTTCATCAGAACCCCCAGGAGCAAAAAATCCCAATAAGCTCAACCAGCTTTTGAAGTATATCTATGCCGCCAGTCAAAGTGAGCACCAATAAAGTTGACCTTTCTCCACTGGTGTTCATATAAATAGTGCAAGGACGAGTTCACCCTCAAATTGCAAGCGGTGGTCCAGCAACAATAACCACAACCACAGTCGCAACTCATCCTCAATTGTTAGAGCAACACCAAAACCAGCAAGCTCAATGGCACACTCAACAGTGACCAGAGCACTAGCATTGTGGGCTTACATATAGAATCAAACAATAAAGGAGTGGAATGAGATAGTATTGACATTAGAGTCACACACTGGTTAGGTGGGGATTCCAAGAGAATACAACTAGAGTTACATGCTTCTGTGCTACTCTATATATAC
>Ga0307516_10004040_pt1 | contig 18400 bp, 23 predicted proteins | sample 19_EM_MG_FD_203310 | JGI IMG/M metagenome (GOLD analysis project Ga0307516, IMG submission 203310) | Populus trichocarpa ectomycorrhiza microbial communities from riparian zone in the Pacific Northwest, United States - 19_EM | ecosystem: Host-associated > Plants > Roots > Unclassified | place... | reverse complement strand
TGGGTGAGATACGTACGGGGGTGTGCTGTGTCCGAAGTGCCCCCCCCCCCCCCCAAAAAAAACACAACTCCCCCCCCCCCCCACGCGTCGAAGGGTCTGTCGTGCAGAACCCTTCCCGCCCAAGTGTAACCCGCTTTATCTGTCAAGTGAATGAATGCCAGGTCTGTCTGTAGGAGCGGTGAGTGGCCTGCGCAGGCTGACAGCCAGAGGATGTCTTAAGGGGCACCACCGGGCCTCTTTGTCGGTTCTTTCCTCGCTCTCTCTGCCTGTCGGTGGCTTCTTCTCCATCTCGACATTCTCTCCCTCCCTCCCTCTCTCTCTCTCTCTCTCCCCAACACCCCCCCCCAAAAAGACAGCAGGTCCGCATGAATCCGCCATCCACACTCACCACCTCGTGGGCCTCCTTCTCGGGCCGTCAGCATTCCGCACTGGAATGGGAGACGCACTACGAGTTGATCAAGACGCTCTACCTCGTAAGAGACCTCAAGCTCTGGCAGATCAAAGATATCATGGCCCGTGAACACGGATTTCGCGCTACGTTCGTTTTTTTTTCTCCCTTTCTTTCCTCTTCTTTCCTCTTCTTTTCTTTTCTCTCTTTTTTTTTATATATATTTTTTATTTATTTATACTTCAAATTCTCTTTTCTTTGTCTCCCCCCCTCGAACCGGAATAAGAATGGATAACTAAAATCATAGCGACGGAGGGGGTGTGGTGGTGCGATATATATAGTGACGCTCAGTACAAACGCTTCATCGCAAAGAACAAGCTCGAGAAGAACGTCAAGCACGGCGTCCGGGAGTGGATCACGGCAAAGAGTCGCAGGAGGTCTTTGGAGGGCAAGGACACCCAGGCGTGTCTGAACGGACGGGCGATGAGGATGGAGAGACTGAATTCGTGGAAGGAAGAGACGGAGGATGAGGATCGTGAGTTTTTTCTTTTCTTTTCTTTTCTTTTCCGGTGGAGACTGGGGAGCTGACCCCCCGGACAAAGTTGCGCCTGCACCAAAGGGTGTTGAATACTTTACGCCGAGAATTAACGGCCCGGAGCCGGAGATCGGGGAGCGCGCTAGACAGGAGAGCTCGTATCCGTCAACAGCGGGGCCACGCTCCCCGACTCCTGTCCCCCGCACCGTGCAACGACACGACGCTCCTCGCCCGCCTCCACCTCCGCGTCCCCTCTCCGGTGCGATCAGTCCACGCGCAAGGAATGGCCACAGAAGAAGCTCGTCGAGCCCGACCACCCAAGCCCTCCGGCGCCACGCGGACCGCATGCTCAACAAGCTTGAGCTCGAAGACTTCCACAGCGGGTACGCCTTCAACCACCAGGAAGCACTCGACTTCCTCGTCCGCAACTCGTCGGGCGCGCTGTGTCCGTCGTCGCCGGCCGCGCACGCGATCGTCTCGACGCTCCTGACGTCCTTTCCGGCGCTCGAGCTCGCGGGCTCCTACATCTCTCTGCAGGGCGTCAGTGCGGAGGAATACCTAGCGCACCTGCGCAGCGCAGGCAAAGGTCTCGGCCCGGTGCTGTCGGCGTTCGAGATCAGCTTCGCGGCGCTCCAGCGCGCGGAGCACTCGGCGGCCGACCTGCTGCTCACGTGCGGCTTCCTGCACCACTCGCACATCCCTCACGTGCTGCTGCTGCGCGCCAGTCCCGTGCAGGACTCGCCGACGCTCGAGGGGCTGCTCGCCACGCTCACGTCCTACCGGCTCGTGCGGCCGGACACCTTCAACCGCTCCTTCAGCGTCGACGCCGCGATCCACGCGCACCTGCGCAAACTGGCCGCGCCCGATGAAGGCCTGCGCTGCCTGCGGATGCTCCGCACCGCCGTCTCGTCCGAGGGCAAGATGTTTGGCAACCGGATCCTGCCGCACGTCAAGGCCTGCCAGCGCCACCTGAAGAGGTTCGAGCACCAGGCCGACAGCGGTGACGAGCTGCGCGAGGGGCTGACGTGGCTGGCGACGGTCGTCGAGGGCGCTGGCTAAATTGCGCCTTATATATATATAATATACATCTGCGGAAAGGGGGGGGGTGCAGATGGGATCGGGGTGTTTTGGTTTAGACTTGGGAGGAGTTCGTTCGTCGATTTATCTAATACATATATCTACCTTACATAGAGGAATGTCACCACTCTTTTTTTTTTGAGGTCTTTCATTCCACGCGGGCAGAGGGTGTGCTGCATCCACCGAGTCGAGAAAAATTGATATCCGACCGGATCTCTTTTTTTTTCTTACTTTCTCTCAGGGGAGGGGGGGTGTAAGAAAAGCCCAACGATCCCGATGCCAGTGCTACATAGAGTTGATAGACACGGAATCGAGTGGACAACTAAGTATGTACATGGATGCATACGTACTTGGGAGAAATACGTCTCCACGGTCAAGGACCACACCAGCTACATATGTTCACCACCGAGCGCCCAGCAGTTAGTGTCGACAACAGATGGTTATCTACGTACATACAACATACGTACATGGGTCGGCGGCATGTGGCCAGCACACCCGAGCGGGTCCCCCAGATCGAGCCCACGAATTGGCGTACACACGTGCGTAGTCGGGTCCCGGGCGACGACGGGGGCGAGGGACGGGTCGGCGTGTCTTCGGCCCCGGATCTCCGACACCGTACCCCTGCCCATACACGGATATGCTCGGGCCGTGTCTAGATACCGGTCTGTGCTTGCGCGTCTGGAACCGAGTGGGACGATACTCGTGGCGGGATCGTTGGTTGGAACCGTGGGCTGGGGGTGGACTCACGCAACCTTGGGTGCTCACTAACCCCAACTGCCGTTGGGCGCGCGGCTCGGTGTCACCATCTCCAGCAGCAGTTCAATGCTGGCGTAGCTACTTTTTGCCTGAAATATCAAGCGCCAGATCACGTCCATCACGTCGGCAGAGAGAGAAGCAGGAAGAAAACACTCAAAACTTTTCCCATTCCCGCCCCCCCCAACCCACAACGCAAGCAAGCACATAATTTACATGACAGCAGTATCGCCCCCTTCATTATACGTTGCCGGACAACTTATTTCTGCTCCTGGCCCTGGTTCTCGGGGCGCAGGCTCCTCACGGCCTTTCCAGCACGCCAGATCTCCAAGTTCCGCAACTCATCGAGCTCAGCCTCGTACTTGGCACGGTAGTCGGGCGCAGAGTTAAAGTCGAGCGATCGCTGCGTCTCGGTGCCGTTGGCGACGGATTCGTACAGGTCGGCCATCACGGGCTTTATGGCAGCCTTGAACTTTTTGCTCCAGTCGAGGGCACCACGACGGGCGGTGGTGGAGCAGGCCGCGTACATCCAGTCCATTCCGTGCTGTACGGGGGGTCAGCACGAGCGGACAGACAGGCAGTGGAGAAAGAAACTTACGGCCCCGAGCAGAGGATAAAGGGATTGAGTGGCCTCCTCGACGGTCTCGTTGAAAGCCTCGGAGGGGGTGTGGCCCCGCTCGCGGAGAACCTCGTACTGGGCGAGGAACATACCGTGGATACCACCCATAAGGGAGCCCTGTGTCATCAGCACGACGAACTTATCCACCGGCAGAGGCAGATCGCGCAAACTTACACGCTCTCCAACCAGGTCAGAGTAGACCTCCTTCTGGAAGGTGGTCTCATAGAGGTAGCCGGAACCAACGGCGACACCGAGGGCGATGGCCTTCTCCTTGGCCTTGCCGGTGACGTCCTGCCACACGGCAATGGAAGAGTTGATACCTTTTCCAGCCTTGAAGAGGGAGCGGACGGTACGGCCAGATCCCTTGGGAGCGACGAGGATGACATCGATGTCGGTGGGAACCTCGACCTTGGTGAGGTCCTTGAACACGGGTGAGAAACCGTGAGAGAAGTAGAGGGTCTTTCCCTTGAGCAGGGGCTTGATCGAGGGCCAGGTCTCGGACTGGGCTGCGTCGGAGAGAAGGTTCATGACAATGGTTCCTCGGGAGATTGCCTCGTTCACCTCGAAGAGGTTCTTGCCGGGGACCCAGCCGTCTTGGATGGCCTCATTCCACGAAGCTCCGTTCTTGCGCACTCCGATGATCACGTTGAGGCCGTTGTCGCGGAGGTTGAGACCCTGGCCGTGGCCTGGAGTTTATCAATCAGGTGTTCGCGCATCGATACACACAGTCGTTCGACTCACCCTGGGATCCGTAACCGATCAACGCAAGAGTGTCATTCTTGAAGTACTCCTAATCGTCGGAAGAAAAAAAAAGCCACCCAATTGTTTAGTTTCGATTCCCTCAGCTTCTCCGCTCTCGCGATGTGCGACTTACCTGGATCTTCTCCAGAGGCCAGTCAGAACGCTCTACAGCCGCACAATCAGCAAACATTCACAACGCCTCAATCGCATCCCAATCGCACTCACCGTAGACGGCCTCCTTTGTTCCAGCAAAGTCAATGGTCCTAACACCCCGAGTCTGGTTTCCCAAGCGAGGAACAGCAGCAACAGTAGCCCTAATGGCAGTAGCAGCAACCACGAGGCCGCGCTTCTGGACGACGGGGACAACCTGGCGGGAGAAGTTTGAGCGCAGAGCTCTGGAGAGGGTACGGGAAGCAGAGGCCATTGTTGTGTATGTAGTTGTGCGTAGGAGAGAATTGGGGAGGAGTGAAGGGTTGGTAAGGGGAGGGAAGGGTTGTTGGGGGAAGGGAGGAGCGAGGACTGGAAACCCGAGTCGACAGAAGAAAGAAAAAACTGTGCGGATGGAAAGAATTTTGCTGTTCCACTTCGAGCGGGGATCCAAAGGACGCTAACTAGTGTGGAGCAAACACACCGCCACTCTCCAGGTCCGCGCCGCCTTGTCCCACCCACCGAATAAAAGCCGTGGAGCGAAAACAACGAACGAACGAACAGCACATTCCGCCCTGCGGTTTCGGCCCCGCTAAAAAACTATGCAGCCGGGGTGTGCTTCTTGGGGAAGAGGTGCGGCTCGATCGTCTGGAACGCGGGCCCAACGACTTCACGGCTTGTCACTCACAACATCTAGGTACGACAGCAATTGCGTGAGCTTGCCCGCCGCGCGGATTGGTCACGAGGTGCAAGACCTCTTCGCCGATGAGCGCTGCAGCCGGCCGATCTCAGACTTCCCTCTCCACCACGGACGTGGGAAGGCTGGCCCCAGCCCCGGCTGAGGAAGACACGGAGCGAGGCGTCGGAGGGGAACTCCGGGAGGGAAAGGGGAGTGGAGGGTGGAGGGTGGAGGCAGAGGAGCTTGGCGCCGGGGGTGAGGAAACAGCCGCTTTTTTCTCCCCACGCCCTCTCCTCCACGGCGTCCGCGGAGGAGCAGTAGGATCTGGGGGGCAACCCTCCTTTGTGATCTTCCTTAGTGCGCTCTATCACCTTCGGGACAGGCCCGGGCGGAGGGCAAAGTATCTAAACAAAAAAATAATCGGGATTGGCCACGACCGAAGCGCCGGCCAAAGCAAGCACACGACCGCATCTCGGTACTACCGCGCGGGACGGGCCCATACTCCTATGGCACGGAAATCGGAACATCTACTCATGTGGCCAGAGAGAGCGAAGAGGCGGAACGTCGAAATCCAGATATGCGAGCTTAGCGGACCGAACGTATAGATATATATATATACTCGACATCTGCAGGATCACGGATGTCAGATGAACGGCGAGTCGCCGGACAAATCGAGAGGCTAGAAAGAAGAGTGCAAGCGCAAGAGTCTCCTTCGTGTCTTTCTTTGCCATGATGAGAGTGCTCGAGACGGCTGAATGCAATATTAGAAACCAAAAAAGCCATCACCACATCTCACACAGAAGACACAGGACTCCGGTCAGCACAGACAAGTAGCAATATTTACCATTTCCATTGCTATCGTTATCCTTCTCACTGTCGAAGAAGAAAGATACTAAAAAGATCAATCAATCCTCTCCCAAAAAACGATCATCGACAAGACAAGTTAGCCCTTTGCGCGTGCCCATTCTCCAATACAGTACCAGACACGAACAGATAGGAAGAGTAGCGATTGGACCCGCATTTCCAAAAAACGATCCAAAACGACAAATGAGCAAACAAGGGGGATCCCATACACATGCTTTCTCACTGAAAACTCAGACTTCAAACTGAATCCAACTGGTATACTCGCAAGCAGCAGCAGCATCAACTTCCAATGAAAAAAAAAGACAAGGCTCGAAATGTCGGAAACAGAATCAAACAGATCAAGCAAAAAAAAACGCAAATGAGGCTGGATCATGCTACCCCATCATCTCCTCTCCCATCCGTTGGAAACACCTTTAGCCGGCGGTGTTGGTGGTGGCGCGCCCCCCGACACTCCGCTGGCCTGGCGGTACGCGTGCAGACGCTGTGCTTCGCGGTCGCGCTCACGATCCCCATTGGCCTTCGGGGCCGGAGGTGGCATCCCACCCTCGGCGGCAGACGGGCGACGACCAGAAGACTCGTTGGCGGGGGCGGACGGTCTCCGAGGTGCCGAGGGAGCGGGACCATCGATTCTAGAGACCGGCCTGGGCTGCCCAACCTTGGGAAGTATCACGTGCACCGAAGATCGATTTCGCACATGCGGCTTTCCCGTAATCTTCTCCATCAAATCGCACGCCCAGCCCTCTAGATCGACGTTGGTAGCCTTAGCGCTCCGCATGAACGGCTCGGACTACAAGAACCTGTTAGTAATTCTGCTTACCGACAAAGTCAGAAACCTCAGCGTTACATACCAACAGCTCTTCGGGCGACGGCCGACTGTCCGGATCCTTGATCAAGCAGTGCTCGATCATAAGCTCCAAACTTGGAGGGAAAGCCACGTTCTTCGGAAGCCTCGGCGCCGGCTCGTTGACAATCTTCTGCAACAGGTCGAGGATTCCCATGGGCCCCGCGCTCGCACGGGTGCCCGCGGCCGACCCATCGGCATCAAACGGAAACCGTCCAATGGCCAATTCCAACAGTGTTAAGCCCAAACTCCACACGTCCGATTTGACCGAATATTGGGCACCCTGTATCCGCTCAGGTGCCATGTAGGTCGAGGTTCCGACGAAGGTGTTTGCAATAGAGTTGATGAGCTCTCCTGAAACACCAAAATCACACAGCTTGATTCGACCACGTGAGTTGACCAGGATGTTGGAGGGTTTAATGTCCCGATGAAGGATCTTGTGCTCATTGTAGAGATAGTGTAGTCCCTCAACAACAGCTTCCGAGATTTTACCCAGAACGTCGACACGAATAGGACCGATCTTTTTGGCGATGTTGTCAAGGGATCTACCAGAATAGTCGATCGTTTTGTCAGCCGCCATGGAACGCTTTGAAACAGGAGCGGGGGAGCGCGGGAGCGGGGACAGGGGGGAAGAGCGGTGGGGCGTTAGAGAGGGACATACCCGCAGTCCATATACTCCATACACATCACCACGTCGCCTTCATTCAGGAAAGCTCCGTAGAACGAGACAATGTATGGCGAGTGGCATTCGTGCATGATATGAAGCTCTCGGACGATCTGCCTACGGACCTTCGGTTTCGCGTCGATATGAATGACCTAAAATCATGTCGCACGGTAGTCAGGTACAAGCTCTCGCCTCCAGCTTACCAAAGTTAGAGAGTCCGAGTGAACCATACCTTCCTTGCCATGACCGTCTTGAGCGTCTGATGCATGACCTTGCTCACGGTGCCACCATTGCCCGCCCCAAGCTCGTGGATAACCAGCAAGTCCTCGGCCCGCAAATCCAGCTTGAACTCCACGCCAATCTCTAGCGCATCGAGCTGGTTGCTAAGCGCATCTTCGTCGTCAGGGATAACTTCTTTCGGCGCCGCTTTCGACGCCGACTCGGCCAGCTTGAGTCCCTTTAGATTCTTGCGCTTCAGCGTCTTGGCTTTGAGACCGCCTTCTTCGGACATGATTGGTCGAGGGTAGGTGGAATTCGGGAGGCGGTTAAGATGTGATCTGGTTTGGAGAGTTCTGCGAGTCGAGGGCCGGAGGGAGACCGTGTGAGGGTGTTAAATACAGAGGTAGGACAGAGAGTGCAGAGATTCGAGATTTCAAAAGTGAGATCGTGAAAAGATAAAACCGTAAGAGCAGCCCGTAGCAGTAGGTGCCTGGCTTAATCCAGGGGTGGTGGTGGTGGTGGTGGTGGTGGATGGTATTGGTGCTGACGCGTTGCCGAAGCCCGTGTGTACTGAAGAGTACCTAGGGTTTCGGGAGGGCGCGTTCAGAAGGAGCCGTGGAGGGGAGAGACTGAAGGTTGAAAGGCGCGCGGAGGGGAGTAGGTCAGATAGTCAGTTGGGGGTGAATGAGGGGTGGAGGTTGGGTTGCAGTCCGAAAGAAAGGAGGGGAGGCGGCTAGACCAGGAGCGGCAGCTTGCTTTGCTGCATCCAGTTGGGGGAGTCCTTTGGCGCCCGAGAAGCATATCTACCAACAGAAACCACACCCAAATTGATTGATTTCACCCGCCCGTTGGTTTTCTCGCTGGTCTTCTACGGAAATAACAGCCACGATCCTATATCAGGAAATGATGCGCTCCTATGCAGTTGGTCTCGGTACAAGAGCACCGCGAGTAGCGTTCACGTGAAATCAGCGAGTTTTGCAGCGTGTAGCCCCATGGATGGACATTGGTCCCCTTAAACCCGATGAGCGGACATGGCGTGAGAGAGCAAAAAAAAACACCCCCCCCCCTGAACGACATCAGACCTGGTAGGGAGCGTCTATCCACGACAACAATTGGTCAAGTACCGGACACCAATCAAATGAGCTGTGCGGAGACATATTAAGCCCGGATCGAGTGACACACTGTGCCCGGCCGTTAATATCGATCCTCGCACCTGTCGCTGTCGCTCAAGCTGCAGCCCGCGGCGGATCCGTGCAGCTTGCGCCGCTCGGGTGCTCCTATGTACTCCTGCAGCATCGCCACGACAGGGCAGATACCACTGCGCACGGGATGAAAGCCCAAGAAAAAGATCCTGGCCAAAAGACCAAGAGCACTTGTACAATCACGACCGGGAACAGGTGTCTAGATGACACACATACAAGTTTCCCAACTAACCAAAAAAATGACACCGCAAACTCCATCCTTACGTGGTCCAAGCCGATGTCCCCCCAACGGTTGAGACACGACATTACGAAAACGATCCCTTGCCGAGCGCACCAAGCCCTTTCTTAACTCGTTGCCGACCCTCCTTGGCTCTCTCGGCCTTTCTCTTCACTTCACTCTTCTCCACCATATCGACCCTCGCCTTTGTACGGAAGTTGATACTGGAGCCCTTTCCGCCTCCCTTCTTGAGGCCCTGGCTATCGGCGGCCAGGCTCCGCTCGGTAGTGGTGACCTGGCCTTGACTTTCGACCGAGAGGTTACTGGTTGCTCGGCGGAGCAGCGCAGGTACCCTGAATCCAGCTGGCGCGCTGTTATCGTGTGACTGAAACGCGAATTTGGATGAGATGGAGAGCGACGACGATGAAGAGCGCGAGAACGTGCGATCGATAACAGAGGTGGCGCTGGCGCGGCGCCGCTGCGAGTCCTCATCAAGTTCTTCCTCGGATTCGCTCTCGCTGGTATCCAGCAGTGAAGGCTCTTCCACCCCCATCGCGCAGAGTGTCTTGTAGCGCGTTAGTTTTGTGGATGCTGTGGTCAGGGAATGTAGTAAAACGCACCTCTCTGATATCGATCAGTCCTTGCTTCTTGCTCTTTTTGGTGTGTATGGGCCGTTGTTCTGGAGCTAGTTGCTGCGATGGTGACTGAGGTGCACTCCCCGCATCACTGGCCCGACTACCGAGCGACTCTTCAGCAGGATTCTCTTCGGGGGCCAGTGCTTGTATATCCTGCGATTGCGAGGCGTCAAGGTTCGCCAGAAGGTCTTCCTCAGTCTGGTCCAAGAAGCCACCCTCATCGTCGCTGTCATTGTCCTCGAGTACCTTAAAGAAAGCGGCCTTCTTGGGATCAGCCGCAATCTTGCCCAGCTTCTCATCCTGCAGCAACGCTTTGCGGATCTGCGCCATCTGCCGCCTCTTCTGCCGCCTCCTGCGCTCCTGTGCCATGTACTCGTCATCGCTATCGTCATCCAAGTCGAAGTTGGCGCCCCGCTTCTTCCGTAGCGCTCCATTCTGGAGATCACGGAAGAGACGGTTGACCTCCTTCTCATCCCGCGTCTTCTCACGCTCGGCGAAGAAGGCAGCCATGGCATCCTCGTCGATTTCCTGATGTTCGTCATCAAGCATGTCTCTCATTTCCTCGTCGTCGGCCAAATTACCGTCGGCATCATCGTCGTCTGAGTGGCCGCCGGCCCCGCCGTATTCATCCTCGGACTCCTCGGCCTGCTCGTGCACCATCTCCTTTGCCTCCGAATTCTTCTTGTCGTAGGGCTTTATGGGTGCCTTGGGCTTTTTGGCGGCCTTCTTCATGACAGAGAAAGCATCCCGCATGTCCGCGTCATCGGCGGAATCATTGGCGTCGGAGTCCCTTTCTTCGTCCGAAAAGTCCGGAGCTTTTCTAGTCAAACGGCCCCGCTTCCTTGGCTCGGCAAACTCTTCGTCCAAGGGCTGAGTCGGCGCGCTTGTCTGGCGGGCTTCGGGCACAGGAGAAGTTTCGAACCTAGCTGGCGCAGGAGACACTCTCTCGAATCCGGTATCTTGCGTGGGATCCAGCATCTGTTGCGAATCGACACTAGCTTGAGACTGGCTGTATTCCAGGGTTAAGACCGGCAGCGAATCCGCATTGTCGACCTGGCTCTGCGAGTAGTGAAGGTCCAACCCGGCTCCCGCTTGACTGTCCACTACGGAGTCTTCCAGCGGAGGTGCTTGCGAGTTTTGTAGGATATCGTCCGGAAGTTGCCGCATCCCGTCAACCTTTTTTCCGATATCTCCGCCATGTGTGCCGGGCGGGGCACTGCCAGCCATGGACCCAGCAAACAGCTGGGTCATCCCCACAGGCGACGGCTGGGCCATATTCTTGAACATATCTGGAATCTTGGGTCCCTTCGGGGTCGTTAAGACAACTGTGTCGGTATCCATGGCGTTCTCATCTCCATCCTCATCATCCGTGACCCGCAGTTTCTTACGGGGCAGCTTGCGCTGGAAAGGAGCGAATCCTCCATCGTCATCATCATCAAAGTCATCGTCGACAGCCGGCATAGCCGAAAGACGGGGCGTCGGAGAGATGGGGTCTCGATCGCTCTGATTCATCGACGACAGACTAAACGTTGCTGGTGATGAGACGTCCGCCGTCGCCTCCGAGGCGCCCATCGTGGCATCCTCCTTCTCCGATCCTGATTCGTCGGCTTCGCCATCAATCATTCTATTGCTCCGTTTTTCTTCTCCTCCGTCTTCTTCTTCTCCTTCTTCGCCGGAGTACTCCATGTCATCTCCATCCGGAACGTCACTGTCTCCCACCTCGCTCTCCAACCACTCTTCATCGTCCTCATCTTCATCGCCGCTCACCGTCTCGCCCTTCGCACGCTTTTCCGCTCTCTGCTCGCGCCTCTTGATATCCAGCGCCTCTTTTCGCGCTTTCTCGACCAGAGACTCGACCTCACGCATCGCCTTCTCCCTCTCCTCGGACGTTTGGATTAGGACACCCTTTGCCCTCAGATCTTCGATCCTATCCTCCCGTTCCTTGATCGCTTGGAGCCGGCTTTTCTGAAGCAGCTGTTGATGGAGCCGCTTCGCGGAGACTTGGGCTTTTCCATTAGGCGATTTAGCTTGTTCGGGCAGCGGTCGGGGACGCCGCAGTGATGCAATGAGTTTCTGTTTCGCTAAAAATTGCTGCTTTGCCTCGTCCTCGGGATTTACAATCTCCAGGTCGGAGTCAGAGTCGTCTAACCGGTACGACTTCGGAAGAATAACCTTGACAAGGGGAAGCTGTTTCTTTTCCTCGGGCGGCGGGGATGGTTCGACTTCGGTCGCCTTGCCTTTGCCCTTGCTCACAGCTTTCCCTTTCCCCTTGTTGAGCGGCCGAGGAGTGTCCTCCGCACCCGGCGATCTGCTCTGCTTTGGGGGGGATGAAATTCCCCTGAGGAGATCAGCGACGTCTGGAAGGTTTTCCGAATTTTCACGGCTTGTCCGAACCGTCTCCGACGGGCCAAGTCCTGACGAAGCCGCAAAAGATGTAGCAACTGCATCCGATTCGGAGGCTACAAGAGAGGTCGGTTCCTTAGAGGCCTGGGGTGCGGTCACCGCCTCTCCCGTAGCAGTCGTCTTGAAGTTGAACTTGTCGAACAAGCTCTGCTTGGTGATCTTCTTCTTCGCTTGGGCCACGTGAGCAAGCTGTATACTCCTCGCAAGTCGCTGGGTCTCCTTATGCATCTCCTCCAAAGCCTTCTTGCTCGCATTCCTTCGAGGGAGTCCCTTCTTCTCGTACTTCTCCGTCATTTCACCAGGCCGTAGCCCAAACTGCTCCTCCAGTTCCCGACACTCCTTCTCATTTGCAGCCTCCCAGTTCTCGGCCTCTTTCAACGCCTGCCTTTCCATCTCCGCCTCGCGCTCCTTCCGCTTCTTCTCCACCAGCGCCATGAAGCGCGCATTGTTCGTGTCCAAGGGCTGCAACTCCTCGTCCGAAGAATCGGAGCTAAAGAAGACTTCCGGTATCGATTCCGCCGTCTTCGCCGCCTTGGGGCGTGCCGGCGAAGGCACGGGCGACGAAAAGAGCCCACCCGACGGCCTCGTCTTCGGTGCGATCGGCGCAACGCCAGCATCAGCCAAGCCCACCGTCACTCTCGACTTCGGAGCCAGCGGAGCCGGATTCTCCCGTTCGGCGAGGAGACTACGTTTCACACGCTCGTATGCTGTGTCCGTGTTGTCCTTTGCTGGCGTGACGGCGGCGGCGGCGGCGGCGGTGGAGGAGGAGGCGTACATCCTACTCGCCAGACCGCCTCGGGGACGTACGGGTATATCGTCTTCCGACTCGGTCTCCCCCTCTGCATCCTCATCGGAGCCGGGCGCAGTGGCCCCCTTTTCCTTTTCCGCGAGTAGGCTCTGTTTTACACGTTCATATGCGCCCACGGCGTCGTTCTCGCCGTCATCGCTGTCTTTAGTTGCGTACATCCTCCTCGCAATTTTCCCCCGCAGCCGTAGAGGCGGTTCCTCCTCATCCTCCCCCCCGCCAACCTCGTCATCGCTGCCATCTGATTTCTTCCTCGTCGCTGGCTTCTTCGGCGTAGCACCCCCTTCGTCGTCGTCGTCGGAATCCGCTAGCAACGCAGCGATTTTCGAGCGCGGTGTGAGTACTATTGGAGACGCGACACGGTTCCGACGAGGTGTTGACGCGGCCGTGGACGGTGTGGAGGACATTGGAGTTTCTTTGGTTTCGTGTCCGTACGGGAGGATGGTCCAGAAGGAGGAGGGCGAGCGGGAGGTTTGTTTTGTGGGGGACGCAACGCGCTGCGCGTAGAGTAGGGATCGGATAAGTTACTTAGGGTGTTGACTTGACGCGCTTGCCCGATGGGGGTTGGAGCAGTTCATTGAATCATGGCCTACAAGATATGTCTGTCACATGCAATTACTGATTAAACACAATGTGTAAGTATGTACTTACTTAGTAAGTAACTATGTACATGGTATCTACATATTATATTCCAGTGTGTAGATATTTCCCAGAGCCAGCGCGTGCTCGTCCGTTCAAATGCGTGACCTATGAGGACTGGTCCGATCGATTAGATACTCTAGATAAACACGATCATGTGTTTCTCAGTGGGGGCTGACTTCACCACCAGTGTCCTTGCCCCCCAAGATTCATCGATATCCATGGAACCAATCAAGTCGACCGCAGCTGCACGAAAGCCATCACAACAGATGACACAGCAGCGGGAGAGGAGAACGGAGTCGTGATTGGGCCGCCATGCAGAGAAGAGAGGCTTTGCATTAACATACAACATATAGGCCACAACTACCCTACATACGCTGCCAGGCCCATCTTTTTGAACGTGAGATATGTGCATATGCCACGTCAATGGGGGCGGGGGGGAAGGCACATCGATCCCGCACGCACGATATCATTGCTTCGCGCTCCATCCAGCCAACCTCCATCCGGTCAACCGTGCTTGCCTCGTTCTGTCTCATCTTGACGATTCCTGCTGCCCGTCCTGCTGCTGCTGCTGCTGCTGCTGCTCCTGTTCCCTCCCTCCTCGTCCTCCGCCTCAACCTCTTCGCCGTCAAACCCCCTTCCAAACACCGTACATTCGTGATCCAATATCGCGGCTCAGCAAGCAGTGCAGTGCAGTTGCAGTGTAGCCTTCCACTCCCTTCCGTCGCCCTGCGTACCGTACCGTACCGTTCGTCCTCGCTCCGGCAGCAGCCCCTTCCCACGCAATAAATCAACCAACCAACACCCGACCCAGGCCCGACAAAAAAAAAAAAAAAAATCAATAATAAAAACAATAAAAACAATGTGTCTCTGGGTACGGCTCTGATCGCGTTCCTCCTCCCCCTCCTCTTCCTCCTCCCGCAGCTCTCCAGCTCCAGCTAAACCGCATCGCGCGCCCCTCCAGAAGCTCCGGCGCGGCCACAACAACCTGTCGAACGGCGGGTACGCGAGCAGGATATCGCAGCTGCCGCCGATGATCCCGAGCACGGTGATGCTGCCGGCGCGCGCTGCGTGCGAGTCCAAGCTCACCCTCGGCCTGTACCGCAACTCAGTGCTCGGCGGGAGCGCCGACGAGCTCGCGGCGACGACGGCGACGGCGGGTGCGGGTGCGGGGACGGGGACGGGGGGCGACGGCGGGCCCACAGCGAGAACGGCCGCATTCAGAGAGGCAAGCTGGCTGTTCAAGTGAAGGAGGACCTGTCCCCCGCTATCGGAGGGACGAAGCGGAGCTGCCGGCAGCTGGGAAGCAAGTGCGTTCGTTTGTCACGGATGGACGGTGTAATGGCTTCGATATTGGTGGTGAAATGTATCCGTAGATGTCACGAGTCTGTCGAAGGGGCGCACACGGCGGAGTAGAGTATGCAGTCCCTGCCTCCGCACCAAAGAGACAAGCTTTTCCTTCCGGTTCTCGCTCCGGCTCCGGCCCCGGACATGGCATGCAACTGTGTAGATATGTATGTACGTAACATGTGCAGATTAAATCAGCCTAGCCCAGAGGGGCAGATCATATGCCGACGTCCGTCTCACCTGCCGTGCGACTTGTCTGTCTCGGCCACGCGGGATGAGTGATGGGCTGTGGACTCGCCGTTCGCACTGTGTTTGCACTGCCTCGTCCGGGCGTCTGCAGCGCAACCGCCGTTTGACAGACGGAGCCTGCGAGCCCACGAGTGACGAGCCGTGACGGATCCAGCGCGTTTGCAGCGCGGGGGAGTTTGAGTGCACGTGCAGTGCAGGTGCAGGTGCAAGAGCAGGTGCAAGCTGCCGCCACTGGCCAGGCACCGGCGCCTTGTTTTAGCCCAGCCATGCAGGTATCCGCGTGGTTGGGTGCGTCTTATGTAGCTCTGTATGTATGTATGTATGTTGATATGCTCGACCGCCCCATGTGCGTGCCACCGTGCAGCCGCCAGCCCGGTGTGTGTCGGACGCCTGCATGAATGTAGTATGTAGATAGCTAACTAGCTATATATGTGGCCGACTCTCCGGCCCCCGAGCACTGCTGGCGTTCTCCCGGCGTTCTCCCGGCGAGATAAAAGGCCCCCACCGTGGGGTCGCGTCCCCGAAAGGGGCAGCCCGAGTCGAGTTGTCCGCTGTGCTCTGGAGCCGCGTCGGCGTGTATGGACATACACAGCCCGAACATCGTCAGCAAACAGGCTCCAGCCCCCTCCATAGTGCCTTTATCAAACACCACCAGCTCACCGGCGTCCGGCGTCCGGCCGGCATGCGGTAAAATAGAGCACGTACGTACACACATAGAGTACATGCCTGCGACCCGCTGCGGGGGCGAGCAGCTCTGCACGTTCATGGGCACATTCGCTCGATAACGTCCGGTCGATCCACAGAACAAACTCCGGGGGAGAGCGGCGTGATCATCGCAATCGGACTTCTTCGTTTCGATAACCCCGCAGTTCGTTCTCTTCTTCCAGAAGGCCTGGGAGAGCGACGGACGGAGATAGATAGACGCATTGTAGATACTCTGCGGGAGTACAAGCCGCAGATAGTTACGTGCGTATAAATTCCAAGAAAGGCAGTTCCATGCGCCCGCTTCCCTTATCATCCCCCGAGTTCCAACCAACGTTTAACTCCCCCCGAAAAAAAAAAAGAAAGGAAAGAAAGAAAGAAAGATAACAGAATCCGTCAGACCTCGAAAACAAACAAGCAAACGTCCATGAAAAAAGAAAAAAAAAAGACCCGTCAATGCTCCCTCAAAGTTACAACCTCAAAAAAAAACCCCAAACAAACCCTCGAAATGCCCCCATTCCCCCCCCCTCCCAAAATACCCCCCCAAAAGCCGCAGATGAACCCAACAGATAACCATCTCCCCCTCTCCGTCTTCCTCCTAAGCGCTATAGACCTCCCTGGCCGCCCTCCTCCTTGCGGCATCGCCCGCTCCGTCGTCCGTGGCGGCAACGCTCTCGCAATGGCACTTCCCGCCGACCCGCTTGGGTCTGTGATGGCGCACGCGGACGACCTTTGACGACGCGCGCTGGGGGTTTGCGTGGCGGTTCACGCGCGCCACCTTGCTGGAGACTATCCGCGGCGGCGGCGGCGGCGGCGACGGCGGCTCTTCCCGTCCCGACGACGACGACGAGGAGGAGGAGGAGGACCAGCTGGAGGAGGAGGAGGAAGCCGATGTCGAGGCGCGACTCGTGGCCGCCGGCTTCGTGCGGAGCAAAGGGATCGGTAGCTGTGGCGGGTGGCGGCGTTAGCACTGGAGACACACGGGAAGCTTGCTTTGTGGGAGAACCTACGCAGCACATGATGTAGCAGATGAAGGAGGCGGCTTTCGGTTATTATTTCTTTTCGGCGACGGTGGTCGTCGTGTTGGCGGTGTTGGCGGTGTTGGTGTTGGCAGTTGACGGCGGTGTTCTCTCTCTGTCGATCCGGTTCATATGTGCTCCGAGGTGACCGCCGACCGGGGGAAGGGCCGGGAAGAGGCCGTTTTTATATACTGCACATACACCTATACATACATACATACCTACATATGTACATACATACACACTTGCCCGCCCGCCCGCCCACAGCCTACTACCTCTCCCTCTCCCCCCCTACCGCCCTCTCCCTCTCTGTGCTCGCGGGCTTCGCCTCGAACACTCCCGTTGCGTTTCCTCCAGCTCCAGGAGGGCGTGCACGGCCAGCCTATCGGATCTCCAACGGAAATACGTGGTCTGGTGGGGTGGGCGCCATGCACGAACCCGCCCGCTTTGAGGCGATGTCTTCGAAGGAACGGGTGCGTGCATATCAGTACAGTAGTGCTAGACTATACATTAGATATACATTCTTTAGGCACTTCCTGACATGCGGACATGTCTATGTGGTTACGCTATATACAATGTACGCTAAAACTCCCGCCTGCCCGCTCGAGGCGTCGGACCGCACCACTAGATATCCATCTATCCGGATATGAGATGTGCTCACCACCGAGCTAGTCTAGATAGTTGGAGGGCAGTGGTCGCAGTCTGGATGGATAGTATGTACATACACAGTAAGCGCTTAACTGCCTACATATGTAGATACATACTATGTATGTAGATAGCACATCTCCGCAGCGACTGCGACGGTGGCGGATCTTCCGTCGGCCCGTCTCCCGTCCCATCCGTCTCCCTTTCTCCGCGCTCTCGCATTCCTCCCCAACTGCTGCCTCGTCCCCTGAAGACTCGAGTTTGAGCTGAGCTGAGTGAGTGCTCAAGGCGCAACGGGTCGTAGGTATGCACAATATACAAATCATGCAAATCATGCAATGTGTATGTAAAAAGGAAGAAAAGACCCCCCACCCGAATTAACTATAAATAGAGTGGCGCCTACATAGGTAGTTACCTAGGAAGTTCCAGTGCTCGCTCCACTCCGATCCGTGCAGCCAGCCAGCCAGCCAGCCACAGCCCATCCAATCCCAGCCAATTGCCGCGGACCATCCGTCGGGATAGAGTGCCTACATAGTTATGCGTGTATGTACTAGTACATATGTGTGTATGTATGTATGTATATATGTATGTGGAATAAACCTCCGCCCAGTCTTTTCCTTCGGCAAAAACGCAGAACGCTGCGTCGCCGCCGCATCTCGCCGGAATATATAGCTCAACCCGATGCCCCAGCGGTCGGCAGATAGTACTACATACCTTGTACACACGCGCTTATACACATCCATCGCCTGAAGGAGGGGGGGCCAAACGGAATCGTTGTTTGCAGAATTCGGCAATACGTTTCCGTAGAGGTTCATGCACCCCACAGTCCGGGAAAAAAAAAGCAATAGATACACAGATGAGTTGGGCCAATCGCCAATCAGGTGCACACTCCAGTGCTTCTCAGGAGTATTCCTCGCGATGACCGCGCTTTCGCCCACCTTTTACATACTACATACCGTACCCCATAAACATCGGGGGGGGGGGGGGCGTTTTGGCAGATATCGGTTCGG
>Ga0307516_10004039_pt1 | contig 18401 bp, 21 predicted proteins | sample 19_EM_MG_FD_203310 | JGI IMG/M metagenome (GOLD analysis project Ga0307516, IMG submission 203310) | Populus trichocarpa ectomycorrhiza microbial communities from riparian zone in the Pacific Northwest, United States - 19_EM | ecosystem: Host-associated > Plants > Roots > Unclassified | place... | reverse complement strand
CCAACCGAGGGGGATATATAGGTTATTTTGATCTTGACCGATACCTGTTACGCCTACGATTGTTACTTGAAGCGTAGCTGTACTCTGATTAAACGCCTCTGTTTCTGCTGAGGTCGCATCCGCATCGGGTATCTTGGCCTCTATACCCCGATATCCTTTTTGAGTAACGATGTTCAATGTTTTACCGATAAGAACTCCTGGATTATTTTCAAAACCCAGTGCTTTAGCGTATCCAAATCCAAGAATAACGTTATTTTTATCATCATTTGACGTAAAAGAAGAGCCCGCACTAAGCGTAATATGCGCATCGCTTGCAATTCCTTCAGTTTGAGCGACAAATTGCTTACTATTGCCTTCGAGTGAAAAGTGGCCGAACTCCCATATGTGCGCACGTGGTGTTACTGATTGAACATGCGATACTTTTGCCAAACGAGCAACAGTCGTGTCATCAAGCTTACTCGCTACCTTATCTACCTCTTGTACGTTCCCGTAAGGACTTAGGGAGCTGCCACTTTGGTTTTGCGTTACCATAATCGTAGTCAGGGCATCGTCACTACCAAATTGATCAGAAATCGCTTGTCGGCCGCCAATACTTATCGCTGCCATTAATATTAAAATAATTGTACTGATAACCAGTGCGAAAATAGTCAATACGGAACGTACTTTTTGACCACTGAGATCCCTCCATGCAATAGTCGTATAATCAACTATTCGCATACGACTCCTTTTCAATACGTCCATCACGGATATGAATAATCCGATCGGCTCGCGCCGCCTGATCCATATCATGCGTTACTAGAAGTATGGAAATTCCATGCTGATGTGCGAGATTTTCTAAAATATTCATAATTTCTTCACCCCGAGCTGAATCTAAACTCCCCGTCGGCTCATCAGCAATGATAATCTTTGGCGTATTAACAAGAGCTCGTGCAATACTTACCCGTTGGCGTTCGCCACCCGAAAGCTCATCTGCTCGTTGATGCATGCGATTTTCAAGACCAACAATTGTAAGATATTTCTTTGCTTTCGCATTTCGCTGTTGTACTGGTACGTTAGCAACCACAAGAGGAATCACAACATTTTCAAGCGCATTATAAGTGGGGATCAGACCAAAGTTCTGAAAAATAAACCCGACGTCACTATTTCTATACAACGAAAGTGTTTTATCGCTACGTTTTTTCAGTTCTTTGTCGTCAACTATAACCATACCAGTATCAGGCGTCGATAGCCCGCCAATAATATGAGTCAGTGTTGTCTTTCCTGAGCCAGAGGGCCCGACAATAGCAAGCAGTTCTCCCTTGTTGATACGAAGTGAGACGTCTTCTAGCGCGACAATAGTTTCATGGCCACGATGAAATTTCTTGGACACGTTTTTTACCTGTATAAGCGGACTATCCTTCAAAACCATACTAGTTAAGTATAACCGAATAGGCCGTGACGCGCTAACCCTTAAAATGAAGCCGCCAAAAAATACTGTGTCAGTTTATCTAAGTATACTGATGTAGAAAATCAAGCATCTGCTGCAACGCTCGCTTGCCATCAGCCGTATCGAGGTTAAATTGGTACTCGTGGTTTAATTGTGGCTGATGGTTCTCGGGATAAAATAACTCTGAAGTAGGCACGGCTAAGCTTTGCAATTTTTTTGCGAACTCCGTAGATTGAGCAAGAAGAGGGTCGACATTGCCAGCTGTTATAAATGTAGGTGGAAAATCCTTAGTAATATAGTTGACTACAGAGGCAGGTTTAAGCTTAGGATCCGACAAAAAATCCTTCTGACCCGAATACGCCCAAAGTACGGTGTGTAACAAGCCGCCGAAAGGACCGTTGTAGTCTGGTAGAGCGAGGTCGTAGGCGCCACAGTTTAAAAGCATTCCCTTTAGCTTGTCCTGTGACAGCGAAGGCGTCATATCCATCTCTTCGGCGTACGAGGGACTCGTTATGACATTTGCCATTTGAGCAACGATCTGTGAGCCAGCCGAATCACCGGCCAGCACTATTTTATTTGTGTCTATATGTAGCCTATCTCCATTTTTCTGTAAATAGCGCAGGGCGTCGTTAAGTTGCACAATAGGGAACGGGTATTGTCGCTCGGGTGCAATTGTATAGTCAACTCCCACGGCAACGTAACCGTGCGATGCAATAATTTTTAAATAATTATCAATGTCATCTTTATCCCCTGAAACCCATGCGCCGCCATGTACCCAAACAACTACCGGCAGAAGTTTTGTGGTTGTTTCTGGGTAAAATACGTCTAAAAAACCATCCGAGTCATTTTCGCGGTATTGTTGATTTTCGACAGCAGTAATGCCTGCGGGCACGTGCTTTTCAAGATCACTTGCCACTTTTGCGCTCATTTGGTCAAATCCACGTCGAATCAAGAGGGAGTTCGGCCAAGGACTAACCTGGAATGCAATATACACAGCTAAAACTACGAGCAATATGCCACCAAGTATGCCGCCTAGCCACTTACAAAGTTGTTTATGTTTATGCCAAAATTTTGTTGATTTTTGCTGTTTTTTGGATGTGCTCATTTTATTATTCCAATTATTACCTATACACATAGATTAACATAAGCGTATTCGTTAGTATATCGTCCCTATTTGTAAATATTTTACGAATGCTACATTATTGACCTAATACGCTACACCCATCACAATAGCAGTTATGGTTAATTCTCTTTTACAAACGCCTCGCAAAACTGCTGCATCCATATTATTATTTTCAATTCTGCTAGCCTGCATGTCATTTTTTGTGCCGGCCGTAGCAAGCGCGCAAAATCCACTACAAACACACTGGCGTACGGCAATTGCTATGTTTATTGGTGTTTTATTTACTACAAGCGTCATCTGGTTTGCCGGTAGTATAAAAAGTTTTCGAGCTAGTTTACGCACAGCTTACAAGTTGGCATTAATTGGTATTATTATACTGAGCGTTTCCTTTTTCCAGCTGCCAATCCTAGGTTTACTTGATTTATGGGGTTCACTCTGGGCGACGGCAGGTGGTGTTGTTTTGCCATTTATTTTTGCTACGCTACTTATGTATATGGGCATGCGGCGTTTTGCTAACACACTTCAGATCAACAGTCCTATCATGCGCCCCTTAGTCGCGTTTCCTGTTGCCATTACGACCACGGCATTGGTATGGTTTGCTGCGCAGTATTGGGTACAATACAAGCTAGATGGTATAGATATCTACATTACGGCAGTCGCCTGGACGGCAATATTTGCTATATTCTCATCTATTCTCGTTCTTAAGATTAAAGACACGATCAGCCAATATTACAAACCCGCGATGTCATCACTAGGACATGTATTCATTGGCCTGAGTGTCGCAGCTGTTATAGAAGTACTCACGACAACCTTTACGAGCACTGAGATCCCATACGATACTTACGGCGCCTACTTATGGCCGTTCGCGGTTTGTGGTCTATTGCTACTTCGCGCAGGGTATACGTTTCAGACGTTACAACAGTCGTACACTAACTCGGTTGGTGAGAACGCCCCATTAGACGAGAGGCTCCTAGCAAGTGACCAAGAGTATTTCGAGGGAATAACTGTCATAGCCTCATTCGCCTCCAAACCAGAAGAAATCGATAATATATTGGATGAACTACGACTGATCACTGCACATCTACATCCGGATGCGTCACTTTCTGATACAGACAAACAGCGCTTGATGACCGTTTACTACAATGTAGAAACCTATCTCACAAGCAACGATCCCGTACGTACATTCAAACGCGAAGACTTGCGCCAACAAACTAGCCCAGCTTTTCAGGTTGCGATCGAGAAAGCATATCCTGCAGCTTTTGTCGCCAAATTGTAAACCCTATCCATGCCAACACGCTTACAATACAGGCGATACCACTCAGTAAGGCGAGCTTACTTGATATACCAGCAACAACTATCTTGAACAACGGCACTACTAGCTCACTAATTTGACCGCTCAATAAAGCCGACAACCCAAAATCGCTATTTTTAGCAACCCACATGAGTATGATCGCAGGAATAAAAATCAAAAGCACACTAAAGAAAATATGTCGAGATAATCGCGACATTGCCGCAAGTCTGCTACCGCTTCTGGTTCCTAGTATAATAATCGTGATGCTAATGGCTGCTGTGATTGGTAGAATAATCAAAAGCATATCAATACTTGCTCGAATAATAGGAAGTTGTGCCATAAGGGAGTCGTCAGACTTTTGAGAATTTTGTTGTTGCTGATTTTTTACGATCGACTCGTTAGTAATCGGCGCTGTGAACATACCTGATTCATCAATACTTTGAGTAGCGAGCAGGTTAGCGGATTGTTCTATTGTAAGGCCGGGTGGTCGACAAGTAAGTTGCTGCATTGGTTGGGCTGATTGACAAGTGGGTAACGCCGCAATTTGCGGCTCGATAGCCTTGGCTAGCTGTTGAATTAACGTGTCACGCTTTTGATTAAGGGGCACTGAAAACGTAAACTCTGATGTTTTACCTTCTGACCAGTTGTACGCATTGTCGATAATACCTTCGACTTGTGTTCGGACAAAATCTGGTGTGAAAGTAGCATTCAGTGCGATTTTAAGGGCGTCCGACGATGTATTGCTGTCCGCACCTTGCAGGTCGCTGTGGTTACCCTCAATGCCAGCGGTTTGAACAAGCGCCGAGATTATTTTGCCGTCGTAAATCTTGCTAGCATTGAGCCAATCCTTGGCGACCTCGCGGTCCATGATAGAGGTCCGCAAAGCAAGTAAAGAAACAAAGCCCGAAACTGACATTATACAAATAAAACCAGCAAGACCAACCAATAAGGGACGTAAAATATGCATAAATCCATCTTACTCTGTTTTTTAAATTACATAAAATTTTACCTGATCTGCGGCAATCACAATTCGATTGCCGCAGATCTTTATACTACTATTCCTCGCTCCTGACAGCGGCGCAGGTAATCTCGTGCGTGCCGTTGCGGATAGCCCTTTGAATACTTGAGCAATCCCTTAACATATAGCTGGACAAACTGTCGGTTGGGAGTTGTTATACTGAAAGATCGGCTATAAAACGGCAGTAAACCCTCTTTGCAATATACTGAGAGCGTCGTATCTGAAATACCAAGTATGCGCTTGACCTGCGAACTATTATACGTGAGAGGTGTCCGATTACCGAAAGCTCGCGAAAGCCATTCGTATCCTGGATTAAGTGTAGCGAACCTCACCTCCCATTCTTGGACTTCAGCTTCAGGAATACAGGGAATTGTACTGCGCTTTATAGGATCCGCACGGAGTCTTTTTTGAAAGTATCTCCCCACCGTATTAACATTAACTCCGAGGCGCTGTGCCGCTTGGGCGTATGTGAGCATGCACTTAGGTTGTTCCTGCACTATTTGCATTACAGTTTCTGGCGTAAATCGTGGTAGGTGCCTGGTCGGACCATATAGCACAGGCAACTCACCATTCCGTACCTTACGCTCCAAATAATGCACGTCGATTTGTGCAATTTTTGCAAGCTCGGTGAGAGTTTTGCATTCTCTGTAAAACCATACGATTTTAAAAGCCACGACCGCATGCATATAGTATCTCTTATTGATCAGATACGCTGGTAATGCCTTTTTATGGAGCCATGCCATAATACCGCTGCGGGCTATATATGGCCGCATCATTACCACAAAGTCATCGAACAGTAACGCGACTTCGCTCTCTACTAGACATTTGATCTGTATTTCAATTTGTCGTTGGGCGCGAACTCTAGCGACACGACTCAGCTGTTTTGTTTCAATATATTCACGCGACAGATTAAACATCGTTACCGCAGGGCGTACCGGCTCCTTTCTTGGATCACCAAACTTATCTCCGTACTTACGCTCAAGTTCCAGATAGACCGAGAGGGTGTCAATGTAGTCCTTGCTCAAGTAGCCATCACCCACAAAAGCAACCTCGGTAATTATCCCGTTACGCAACCATCCCTGTAGCCCTGTGGTTTTAAGTATCCTGGAAGCTGTTTTGATATCGTAGGCTTCGCGCTGACGCTCCATAGTCCTCATCCAACCATAGTAGTTTATGGATCATTATAGGATCCATGACAACAATAATTGATATGGAAGTTATAATCAATTCTAGATGTGTGCTGGGGTAATTGACGTATCGCCTAATGGCTCATCAAAATTCACTGAATGTACAGTATGACCGCCTTCAGTGACAATCTGGGAAATTTTGTATGCTTCAGGAAGAATGTCCGCGTGGTCGAGCTTCGACCAACGCAGGTCACCATACTTCAGTTCCAGGTCAGAGATGGCGAGTGAATTCCCATGATAGACATACGTATAGATAAAGCCGATGGCATGGATAAATATATCGTTAGACACCTTCTCTTGATAGCGAAAGTCGAGAACACCGCCCTGACGAAGCATACCGACCTCGGCAATGATAGACGTCTTTTCATATAGCTCGCGACGTGCTGCTTGTTCAATTGTTTCACTGCCGTGGATGAGCCCGGAAGGAAATCCGAAGTGATTTTTAAAAGGCTGAGTTCGGCGTTTTATTAGTAACACCTCTCCCACCTCGTTAGTAACAAATAAAATTGTAAGAACAGCCGGCCGCGAGATAGATCGCTTCTCGTTATCGTTGTAAGAAAGGGTTTTTAATGCCTTACGAGTAGCGACATATCCTTCAGTTGTAAGGGCAACATATCCCGTCTCAAGGAGCTTTTTAAGATGATAAGAAAAAGTGTTATTCGGAATGCGTTGGGGCTGTAGTTCTGAAAACCGTAAAGGAGATGCATGCGCAAGATTGTTAATGATGGTCTTTTGAATATGGTGCATTTGCTGTGTATTGAACATAGTATGTACCGCCTGGTATTATTCTTGCATATATTCTCTAGCATCTTTATCATACCGCATATTACTCAATTTCACCTAGAGATAGTCAATACGATGTGACTATAAACCATACGACTCCTTTGCTATTGAGTCACCTGATCATGGCTGCAAGTGTTAGAACAATGCGGCACAATGAACATGTACTCGTGCAATAAGCAACTAAGCGGAGGGAGCCTATGGAGCGAAAAACCAATCAGCGTATGGAATACAATATCCCGCCAACAGATACAATTGAGCAATCGTTTATTTCACAGGCCGCACCGACAAAAATCATACCCTCAAGACGTCAAAAACCGCAACGACATGATGAGCTAACATTGGTCATGGGAGACGCGCAAATAGGATTTCGAGGAGAAGAAGCGTTTCATGACGAGACTGCTATGTCACTTGCACAAGTTGCTGTAAGAGAATTAGCACCAGACAGGGTTATTTTCGTAGGAGATATGCTCGACCTAACCTCGATAAGCCGTTTTGAACAGCGAAGTGACTGGTCGAACGCTACTCAGGCAAGTATAGACCGATACCACACCTTTCTCGCGCAGACTCGTGCTAATGCGCCAAACGCAGAAATTATTGCCATCTCCGGTAATCATGAACTGCGAATGGACAGATATATCCGCAAGGACGCAGCCGAACTTCTGGGCCTGAGACGGGCAAATGCTGAAAAAGAGCTTGCTATCCTAACTCTGCGATACCTAGTACGAATGGACGATCTTGATGTTACAAATGTCGATGGCTACCCTAACGCCGCCTACTGGCTAAACGACAACCTAAAGGCTACTCATGGCACGCACGTTGCAAAGGGTGGATCCAACGCTGCTAAATACCTTAGAGATGCCGACAGCGGAACCTTGTATGGCCATACCCATCGACTAGAAACAGCATACAGAACATACCCGACACGTCGCGGACATAAAACAATCGTGGCCGCCTCACCTGGTGCGTTATCAAAAATCAGCGGCCATGTACCGGGGTTTAATTATTCAGTCGACGACGAAGGCCGTACTGTTCCCAAAGCAGAAGACTGGCAGCAAGGGCTTCTTATTATAGAACACTCGAGTGAGACAGAGCACGTAACGCCCGTTATGTTCCATGGTGAAACTATGAGTATTCATGGCAAGCGTTACGAGGTGTAGTCGATTAAACTAGACAGTTTCGCTATAATATTTTCAACATTATACTGGTCATTCGTATCTATGATCAGATCAGATCTTAGTAAGGGATCGTCTTGGCTAAAGTATTCATTCTCTTTTTCTTCCCATAATTTTCCAATCCTATCATTTTCTTCCGAAGACCTACCGCCATCGACAACATCTCTCGCAATGATTCTTTTGATTCTTATGTCATCGTCTAGACTAGTCGTAATAACGTAAGAAAGATACGGTCTAAACTTTTCGCAAGATACACCACACCCTTCAATAAGCATAACGTCTGATATAGCTTGGTTTTTAACCATGGTAGGTTCGCCAGGCCATACCTGTAAACGTTCATAACTTAAGCTTCGGCTCCCTCTAATAATAGGATTGAATACCTCTTCGATTACTTTATCAGAGCCATCATAGGCTGGTTTATCAAAAGTCGTAAAGTCATCTGTATGTATAATCTCAACTTTAAGCATTTCACTCAGCTGTTTTGCAAGAGTCGACTTACCAGCTCCACCCTTACCGTCTATTGCAATAAAAATTATCGGAGATTTTGTTGATCTATTTTTTAGGGTCATTATTTAATTGTAGTGGATAGGTGTCTAAATCCATAGAACACATGCGTCAAGTATTACGGATATTGCTCAAGAACTACCGTAAACGTATGGTTGTGTTTGCTATATTCAGTTTGCTGGTAATTTTGTACGTCATACCTCGGGCAGTGGCAAAATCAGTATCGGAAGTCGCAAGAAGTTCGACATCCGAACCCCACCCGCATTCAGAAATAGAAAACGAAATAAGGTATGCGCCCGTAGCGTCAGTAACATCCGTATCGGCGAAATACCGGCCGCAGCTAGCGACGACTGTCATACCCGAAATCGGTACGTCATTTTTGATAACATATCCGGTAACAAGCGTTTTTGCTGAACTCGCGGCATGAACAACACCAGATTGTGTAGTACTCACTATAAGAGCGGCTGCTAGTGATACACCTTGAAACATTTTTCTCATAGTTTTACAGTAAAACCTCCCAATTAAAAGCCTATTAATTAACCTCGATATATTATCACGCGAACCGGCGCCGGCGATAACTGGATGAGTAAGACAATCCACCGCTTTTAAATTAACTCAAAAAAATCTCCGAAGTGGAGAGTAAGAATTTAATACAATTAGTGTGCGAAACGTCAGATGTGTGATATAGACCGCGGAGTGCAATGCACACTCCGCGGTCCTCGAACAGGTTACGCGATGGCGTTGATCGCCCTGCATTCCTGGTCGATGTTCCAGCGGTCACATTCGTGAACGTCAGTTCTCCACTTGGATCTCCCTCTCGCTCAAGCGAAGCAGCTCTGCGTCTCCGCTCTAGAACTTTGCCTTTTGGCAACATTAATTAAAACACACATGGAAATAAAATGCAAACCGCGTACCTATCGATACTGTCTGGTAGTACTTCGTGAGCACGCCTAATATACCAACCTAATCGCAATAAGAACTATAATAGGACAATGGATATTAACAAAAACCTAGGCGAGTTCAACCTCGATGCTATTGTCGTGCCGACGAATCGCTCGCATGAATATTTAAACTATGCTCTTGAGCTGTCTAAAGTAACAAATGCGTTCCTCCTTGTATTTGTTAGTGGTTACACATCGGTAACGGCTGTTACAGCTCGCATCATTTCTAACGGCGTTCGCGGGCTAGCGGTCAATATACCTACAGACTATCGACACCCCCTACTATTAGGGTTTAAAACAGATAATTTTTCAATGGCTACTCAAGGCCGTGCCGCTAGCGACGTTAGCTTAAAGCGTAACCTAGGTCTGCTCGTAGGCCGAATGATGAAGTGGAGTAACTTACTATTTTTAGACGATGACATAACCAATATTAAAGGCATGGACACGGCTGTTAAGTACATAGCGAATACAACGACAGCAGGGTTCTTAGTGAATAAGTTTCCTGACAATTCCGTAGTGCGTCACGCGGAGCGTTTAAGCGGTATAGAGCCGGGCGTAAAGCTGAGCGCTGGCGCACTCATGGTTAACCCGGGACGTATTACTACTTTTTTCCCGAACATATACAATGAGGACTGGTTTTTTCTATACGGTTCGACGGTTGCCGCCCCCTGTCCAATAATGGCCGGAACAGCTGACCAGAGGCCTTATAACCCTTTTAAAACATTATCCAGAGCTAGCTCAGAGGAATTTGGAGATTTGCTAGCCGAAGGCATGCTTCAACTTACAGAAAACAATCTCGATCCTTTTCGTGCAAGTGTATCAGATTGGCAGCACTTACTTATAAAACGCAAACGGCTTATTAAAGAAATCCAAGAGCGACTACAGAGACAAGCAAAAGGTAGCCAAACTCACGCAGCTATGAAATCGTTGACCGCCGCAGCGGACCAATTGAACAATATCAAACCATTGACCTGCGCTTTATACATGAAAGCCTGGAGCCGCGACCTAGACCTATTTCAAGAGCGTATTGCATTGCTATCACCGCATGGAGGTTCCGTGACACAAATTATCACGGCGGCAGGACTATTAGCTTAGCCTGTTTTATCTTGAAGCTGAAGGAAATCTGCCACATCGATAACGGGAACAATTTCAATAAGCGGCTCCTCATACGGATGAACCGTTCTCAGTGTGGCGACCACGTGCTTAGCCCCTTTGAGATCACAGTTAAATGAGATCTGTTCTTCTTCAACTACTTCTAGCTTGTTTGCTTTTCCAATATGCGGATCAGCACTCTCAGACGGTTTGAAGCGTCCTTTGCCGATTATAGAAAAGCTGCAAAAGCTATAGTCACCTAACGTACCGGCACCGGCTTTACCTAATGCATCACGAAGAGTATCGGCATCTTTTACTGGCACTGTGGTGGTTATCCTGATGCGCTTAAAATCCATAATTACTCATGTTTACTTTTATATATGAAGCATACCATAAAAGCTATACTTATTACTCTGCAAGAGTTCGCGAACAACTATAAACTTTCTAGAATGACCAAGCCGATAGGGAGCCATCGCTTTCCGATAATACTACGATAGTGTTGTAGGTACGCTCTCGCCATAGACTCGCCTGGGAAGGAGTAGCCGGTCATAGGTTTCCTCATCAAGAAGGGGATGATACTTCTGCATTTCCCGTTCATTCCAAAATTCTTTATCTGGCTCGTAGGTACCGTCATCTTGTTTACGTATATCCATCTGCGTCTCATGGACTGCAAGTAATTTAAGTTTGTACTGAGCATTAACCAGTACTCTAACGGGCCCTTCATGACCAGCATTGATAAAAAACAGATCAAGTGATTGATCTTCGACTAAAGCCTTTTGTGCTAGTAGCGCTGCTCTTCCCATTGCCCGATGGTCACTATGCCCGCAGTATCCGTTTTCTGGACTAAAGGTAACGATAGCTGATATATCATGAGCTAGCACCGCAACCCTTAACGCATGAGCAATCATAGAAACATACCCACTAGCTAGTTCACCATCCGGTAATGCTAAATAGTGATCTGGTATACCTTGTAATTGATGTGATGCTTCGCTTTCTCTTCGGCGCCTTATGGCTATATCGTTCGCGTCAACAAAGTCAAATACGGTGTAGTTGACCGTCGTTGCATCTCCATCTGTTGCTATAATTGAGCATACATCGCCGCCTTGTTCTTGTATAGCCTGCGCTGCTCCCGAAAAATGCATTTCTAAATCGTCACCGTGCGCGGTGCTAATGAGTACTCTTTTATGTCGAGTAAGTGCACTACTAGTGTCCATAACCTCTCCTGTCAAAATAATTGTTTTATAAAAAACGAACCGGCGAGGTCCGTATCTTTTATAATAATGTCATTTTGAATCTATAAAGCAGACCTCGCCAATATACAAGATGCGCGACATGTTATAGCGGCTATAGGTAAATGGGTCATGCGAATATATTAGCATGAATATCTGATATAAGAAGACTCCTGAAGAAATATTTGTCATGTACTTACCCTTGGCAGGAGTTCGTGGACTATAGAACTCTTTCAACAGAAATTATATGTGACACTAGATATGCGCAGTGGCGTACTTGTAATAATTCTCAGGGTACTGTTCGATGAGTTACCGTAAAAGACTGAAGCCCCGACGAACCTGTCGGGGCTTATCCGCAGAGTTGCGGTTCGAGTCAGGTTGTGGGCATTGTCTTCGCGCAGCAGTTGATGCACTCGCCGTCCTGCCGCAGCTTTGCGCCGCAGCCATTCCGGCAGCGCCATGGGTGCGGCTTAGGGTAGGCATCGGGTTCACAGCAAGGAGCGGGGCAAGGCCCGGAGTCGCTGTAGTAGCCCGGGCAGTCGTAGGCCCAACCGTTAGGCGTGAAGTCATCGGCGTCGGGCTCGATCACAGTCGGGGATGTCATAGAGGTTTTCACCTCCTCTCACAGAAGAATCCTGACTTTTTATATGATACCACAGTTTGTATATTATTGCAACTTTCATTAAAGCAGACGGGAGATCGTTTATGGTAGGTGCAAAATCGCGCCCGAAGACGTGACTTGACAAAGTCAATAATCTCATGGCAGGAGTTCGTGGACAACTATCGAACTTTTATAATAGAAATTGAGTGTAACAGTAAGCTCGTTGGTGAGCTGCTGGATGAACAGGCGAGTTGCTAATGTACTACATTCGTGCTAGAATTTAGATATCAAGACGAAGAGAGTTCCGAACGGTTAGTTGCCTAAGGAGCTCTTTTCTTATTTACGCTTTCTGAGTGCGATTTTCTTTTTTACATCTTTGTCATCTAAATAGGCGAAATAGGGAGCACCTATCTCTTTGTATAGCGAAGAGCGGAACTTCTTGTTAGGAAAGAGGACTTTCTCTAGCTTATTTTCTTCAATGAGGTAGTCGATTAGCATTTTGTAGTCACCATCACCTGAAACGAGTAGAATATTGTCAAAATCTCGATCCTTTTGAAGGCGTTTCATGACGGAGAAGATAATATCCGAATCAACATTGCCCTTCTTCTTGCCGATCATAGCCGAATTATGTTGTCGAAAGACCAGAATAAAACCCGCGTTCTGAATATTTTCATAAAGCTGCTCGATCTTCACACCCTCCTGGACATAACCAAGATAGTAGAATGCCTTTTCAACCTTATACTTCTCGCGAAGATATATTCTGAATTTAGGCAGGTCAATATGCCACGCCGGATCAGTCCCTGCTGTACCAAGGTGTAAATTCTGTCCATCAATATAACAATAGTTCTTCATCTATTTGTATTATAACGGTTCAAGTCACATACAACCATATGGCATGTAGAATCTAACCTACGTAAGTAGCGACCAGAATTGCAATAAAAAATCCTATATAGTATCCAATTTGTAATAATAGAGCTTTGTTATAGCCCTTCTGATACATCAGTGCAACAGAAAGCAGCGTCAACATAAGTATTAACACCACAAAAGCTACTACTCTTGCCAGGAATGAAAGATACTGATCTACAATAAGCATCACTACCAATGGCATCATGGCAATTCCCGAAATAGCAGCCAGGATCCTGTGTATTATTGTCCGTCTGCCGCCCGTCTCAGGCACAAATGTACAGGCAATCTGAAAAACGACAGCGATCGTAGCGAACCATATAAAAGAATTCGGTAAGCCTCTCTCGGGAACAAGCCATACGACAATGAACAGAAGAAGTAGTGGTAAGATAGTAAGGAACAGCAACGCATAATAAATTTTGGACCAATGATGTGCCGCCACATGCTGACTAAATGTCATATGCAAACCACCGGGCCATCGCAGAGGGACATAGGCCAATCCTACGGCTAAGAGAATTATAATCAGTAATATAAGATGCTGCATAAATTCAATCATCATCAGGAACAAAGAGATTGCCGGCTAAATAAAATATACACGTCCGATTCAAATGTAATTTTACCCATTTGTCTTATTGTAACAAAAAACTTCCGAAGAAATGTTAAACGGAGATCGTACCAAGGTCAACACCCGCCCTATCGGCAAGTACTTGTATATATTTCTCTAGGCGATTAATTTTGTGATCCATTGCAGCCATTTCTTGTGCGTAGCTATCAATTTTGCCACCATAACCATCTATAAGATTGATAACCTCATCAAACCTTTTGTCATGCTCGTTAAATCTACCGTCGACCTCTTTACGAAATTCCTGCATGTATTTAAATAGTTTTGTAAATTGATCTTCAGACATACTTTTATTATATCAAACAAAAAAGACTTCCGAGGAAATCTTAGTATATTGTGCTTATGCTTGACAGGGGTGGCAGTCGCTTAAGATAACTCTTGAGACTGGTCTGGGTGAAATCGACATTCAAGAAATTTGCGAGTTATTCGATCCCCCGCCGCTTGAAAGCGTGAAACGATATCCAAATCATCCATAGCTCACAAATAAATCCCGAGCTTACTTCAAATATAAAAATGTAGGGGCTATTTTTCGGCATAAGCAAAAAGGCGGTAAGCGTTATGCCGCTAAGCGTGGTAGCAACTAGTGGACTATACGAAGTTGCTTATCCGAGTTGTGCCTCGCCATGAGATAAATACCAATGATAAATGTCGACGAGAAGAATAAAGCTAAGAGATTATGAATTGTCGAAGACACCGGGTCGTTATAGCTAAGAGGAAATATTGCTACGGCAGCGAATCCGAGCATTGATACTGTGAACATTTTTGTTGGCGTACGGTAGCGTGCGCTTAGATGATACCGAACAAACATCCAAAAGCTTATTGCCGCTAGCGTGTAACAAACACTGAATACAAGTCTGGTTTGCGGAAGGGTGGCAAAGTAGCTGAGTGGTTGCTGACTACTGAAATTAGACGGGTTCAGCGTGTAGAAGCCCAGCACGGAAAGCCATTCTATTAGAACGGCAACAAGGGCGCCATACTTTGGAAAGGATTTAAAGAATATGCTTAGCATTCAGTTTATTATAGCAATGGAATATATAAAATCAATCGCGCCTCGCGACGCGACTTGACATGGCTATAATGCTATTGCTTAATAATACCTGGCAGCCCCTCATGGACGCACTTCGAACTTATACTCTTTAGATATCTAGTTCAAGTTTCCACTCCACAGGCGTAAGAGTGAGATTGATAAGATGAGGAAATGTAGTTTCATTCTTCCAGTTACTTAAATTATTGCGAATATCTTTGGCGAGAGTCTCAGCATCGTGAACCTTATGAGCACTCATCTCAACCCAGATTTCAACAGGTGCAACATCAATTTTAATGTGGGCAGTATTTCCATAGACAAATGTTTCTTTAATACCAGTCGCTTCGATAACAGCTTTTTGCGCGGCTATACACAATGCCCGTGCCTCGTCTTCGGCTACTATTGCATTATCATACTCAACTCCTATAACGGGCATACTTACCTCAATATTCCTTTGTGATGTATTGATTATACCAAACAAAAAGACTTCTTCATGAAGTCTAATTCTATGTTGCTTATACTTGGCAGGGACAGCAGGACTCGAACCTACGACACCTGGTTTTGGAGACCAGTGCTCTACCAACTGAGCTATGCCCCTATGCGTTACGCTCTCAATTATACCATATTACCCCAGAGGTCGACCCAAATCATGTATGATATAAGAATGAAAATTACAATTTGCGGATCGATGCACCACATTGAAGCGATGAAGCTTGCAGCTCAAACACTTGAAAATCTTGGCTACGAAGTTATCTTGCCGAATCCACGAGAAGGAGAAGTAGACTACAACTCTCTATCCGATGCCGAACGCGCCGCATTGAAAGCAACATTAATCCAGGATCACCTCGACGAGATCAACGAGTCGGATGCCGTACTGGTTTTCAATGAAGACAAGAAGGGAATTGCCGGATACATTGGTGGTAACACGCTGATGGAAATGGCATTTGCGTATGCTCAAAAGATAGAGATCTTCCTTTTTAAACCTGCTCCTGAGATGAGCTATACGGACGAAATTCTCGGCATGATGCCTATCGTTCTCGATGGCGATATTCACAAGATCGATACCTATTTCAAGCAGCTGCCTATTGTACTCGTGAGTAGCAAAAGTCCTATTAAACTCGCCGCCATCAGCCGTGGCATGCGCCGGGCGGGTATCCGCACGCAGGTAATCGCTCGACCAACCGAATCAAGCGTCTCAGAGCAGCCTATGAGCACTGACGAAACGTATAGAGGGGCAGTAAACCGTCAGAAGGCACTTATGCAAGTATCTTCAAAAGACGAGGCTACATACTTCGCAACCATCGAAAGCGGACAGCATTTCATCCACCCTGACCATAATTCATTCGGAGGCACGGTCATTATTATCGAGAAGCATGGCGGTGAACGTAAGATCGGCATTAATATAAATCTTGAGTTTCCAAAAGCCATGACAGATAAAGTACCTTCGCAGTACCCTGACTTCGGCGTTCTCGTTCAGAAAGAGTACGGCTCAAAGCTTAAGGATCCAATCCCATTCTTTACCAATGGCAAAATTAACCGTCGCAAACTTATTGAAGAAGCCGTACTTAACGTCGCAGTCCAGTTATCTAATGATTAGAAGGATGGGAGTACTCTACTTCAATAAAACAACATCGTCTTTTTCGTTGTCACGCTTTGAGTGAATAATGGCAACGACAATCACGCCAATACCGATTATACCCACAAGAGCCTCGGGAATATCAAGAAAAATACTGAGCAGCAACGTAAAGGCAAGTGCTGCAATAACATAGTGGGCAGCATGTTCAAGATAGCGATAGGTATTAAGAACCTTACGACGAACAATAAACAGAGTAAGCGAACGAACCCACAGCGCCCCGATACCAAGCCCTACCGCAATTAAGACAACATCCTGAGTAACCGCAAACGCACCAATAACACCATCGAAACTAAAGCTAGCATCAAGCACTTCAAGATAAAGAAACGATGCAAAGGCAGCCACGCCAGTTTGTTGCAGTATTTTTTTGCCCGTACTTTTTTCCTTTCGGGCACGCTGAAGCGTAAAAAGCTCTGAAACGCCGTGAATCATAAGATAAATGACAATACCAGTAAGACCAGCAATCAGCACCTCGCGTGGATGCTTGTTGCCAGGCAATGATACGATACCGATAAGCAGCAGGCTACAAACGACTGCATGGAGCCATTTACGACCGATCGCTTGCATCGGCACCTCAAACCGCTTAATCCATTGAATACCACGGGTAATATCAAAGAAGAAATGAAGTGCGAGCATGAGGAGGAACATACCACCAAAAGCGGCAATACTCGGATGTGCATCGTCCAATACCTCTTTGTACCTAGCGGGGTGATCAAACGCGAGCTGCACTACCTGATCGGCGGGTAAGCCTGAGCTCATCATAACAATCACAATCGGGAAAAGAATACGCATGCCAAATACGGCAATCACAATACCTACTGTCATGAACATGCGCTGCCAAAAAGGGCTCATAGTCATAAGAATACGAGCGTTGATAATAGCGTTATCGAAACTAAAAGTTAGTTCGATAACCACCAACATGAGCGCAATAAGTGCCGCCTCTATACCTAACCTATTAAGAACAAGCCCTAGGGCAACGATGGTGATAATTCCTGATACAGCGAAAATTCGAACTGGTGAATGGGAGTGAAAAATTGATGACATATTACTTGTAAGTATACAGTAAAACAACCCCTCTGGTTAAAGAGGGGTTGTTTGGAGATATTACCGCGGTAATATGTATCCGAGAGCGGTCAGTCTCCTAGGCCTAATTAAGGCAATGCACGTCGGCTGGCGATATAGTAACCAGCAGCCGCAACCAGTGAACCACCACCGAGTAGGCTTAGAAGGTTCTCGGTCGTACCAGTGTGAGGAAGCTCAACAGGAGTTTCAACACAGTTAACGGTATCGTTCTTTGGATACTGTTCTTTACCAGGAATGTCACATGGTGTACATCGTATATCATCCACAGGGATACCAGGCTTACACTCTTCCGGAGAAGTAGTAATCTTTACTGTACAGTTTGGACCAGTAACTGCTTTAGCTTCGTCTTTAACTAAGAAGTTGACAGTAAGTTTAGCAGTATACTCTTTTACTTCAGTGTAGGTGTGCTTTACATCGTTAGGATTCGTAACAGTTTCAGTCTTGCTGTCACCGAAGTCGAATACATAGTTTACGATAGTTGCGCCACCGGTAGCAGTTGCTTTACCAGTGAAACTTGTTTCAAGTCGTGAAATCTTAGTAGCAGTCAGGCTATCACAAGTGTAGACGGGAGTTACAGGGATGTCTTCGATCGTAATAGGCACCTGACAGTTTTCGCTTGTAACCGTCTTATCGACGCCGTTTACTTTCACATTAACAGTCAGTTTTGCTGTGTATGTACCGGGCTTAGCGTAGGTGTGGCTAACCGCAGTTGGGTTAGTAGCCGTCTGCGTCTGAGTGTCACCGAAGTCAAAGGTGTAGCTAGTGATAG